>Ga0063456_1001322_pt1 | contig 13311 bp, 9 predicted proteins | sample AraplaMF_Cvi_mMF_FD_56228 | JGI IMG/M metagenome (GOLD analysis project Ga0063456, IMG submission 56228) | Arabidopsis root microbial communities from the University of North Carolina, USA - plate scrape MF_Cvi_mMF version 2 (version 2) | ecosystem: Host-associated > Plants > Roots > Endosphere ... | reverse complement strand
GGCATTGCGGAAGCTGGTGCGTGCAGGGTTCCAGCTCTCTTCGCCTACCAGGATGGTGGCGCCGCGCTGCCTGGCCGCGTCCGCCACGCGCTGCCACAGGGCTTGCTGCGAACGGCGGCTCGACCCCGATATCGATTCAGGAAGGATGACGACCTGTGCGCCATTTGCGAGCTCGCGCATTGCGATGGCGGCCAGCGCTTCGCGCCGCGCGGCCATGTCGTCGGACCACAGCTCGGGACTCTTCCCGAAATCGAGGGAAATCGCATGCCAGCCCGGCGGCGGCGCCGGTTCGCGGTAGATGCTGTTGGCCATGAAGGAGAGTGCGAGGAGCATGGCCAGGGCTGCGTGGATACGCCGGGTGGCCCGGCCGCTTGCCGCCAGCAGCGACACCAGCAAGGCGGTGAGCAGCAGTCCGGCCCACTGCCAGCCGGGATAGAACAAGGCCGCCGACATCAGGGGCGAACCCCAATGGAAGAGTCCGATCGGTGGGATCGTCGTCAGTACCAGCGCGGCCATGACCATTGCGGCGCGGCGGGCGGCGCCGGCAGAGGGCGCCGCCAGCGCGAACGCCCAGGGCAGGGCAAGCAAGGCAGTGTGGCCGGCCCAGAGCGACAAACTGGCGGCCAGCGGCAGGGCAGGAAAAAAATAGCCGATGATGCCGGGCACGGCGCGTGTAGCCGTTCCGTAGTAAGCGAAGGCAATGCAGAATGCCGCGCTGCGCCCGCGCGCGCGGCACACCAGCAGCGGCAGCAAGGGCAGCAAAGCCAGCGATGCCAGGCCTTGCTGGTCGGCCCATGCTGCCATGCCGATGCCGGCGGCGAGCAGGCAAAGCACCGGCGCCGCCAGGGCGGCACGCTCCCAGGGAAGCGTGCTGCCCGCGGCCTGGGCGATCACGTTGCCGGATCGAATGCGCTCCATGATCGCCGGTTCCTCACTGGGCTTGCGGCTGGAAGATGATGTACAGCGGCCCNTGGGTGCCGTGGTCCCAGTTCCACGAGGTCGTGTTGCACAAGGAGCTGCTGCCGCAGACCACGGTGTCCTTTGACGGGTTTTCCAGGTTGATGCTGTTGCGGGTGCCCGCGCCGCTCCAGCCGGACTGGGTCGCNCCGCTGAATGCCGTGTTGGCAATGGTGTAGCTTAAGGGCCAGTTCGACGAATCGGTGGCGCAGGTGTCGCCCTTGGTGGAGCTTGCCTTTGCCTCGACGTAGCCGACCGAGGCACAGGTCACACCGGCGCTGCTGACGGTAAAACTGGTGTTGTTGCCGTTGTCGTTCATGCAGTGCGTGCCCGCGCCGCCGGCCTTTACCGAAACCGTCATCGGCTGCATCGGTTTGGTCGGCAGGCTGATACAGGCGTTGACGGTGGCGCCAGCGCCCGCGTAAGCCGAACCCGCAAACATGGCACCGATTGCCAGGGCCATTGCGCTGCCCATCGTTTTCATCGCTTTCATGATGTTTCCCCTTTCTTGGTTGTGGAAGACTGCGTACTACCCTGCCAAATCAAAGCAACAACAAAGCCAGTAAACCGAATGCCGCATCGCCTAGCCGCTGCCGCCACGCCGGTTGCCGCGGCGGCTGTGGCGGCGGCGGCATCGGCCACCATGGTGGTGGCGGCGGTTACCGCGGCGAACGTGGCTTCCGTTGCCGTGCTTGCCAGGCCGGCGGCGGTCGCGCCAACATAGCCCAGTGCCTCGCCAGCCACGGCGCCCGCATAGCCGAGCGCCTCGCCGGCTGCCGCTCCCGCATAGCCGAGGGCCTGGCCGGCCGCCGTGCCAACGTAGCCGCCGATCGCGCCGCCCAGGGAGCCGCCCAGGATGCCGCCGGTCATGCCGGCCAGGGCCGACCCNGCATAGGCGCCCAGCCCGGTGCCCAGCGTGGTGCCCAGCACCGCGCCGACGGTGATCTCGCCGCCCGTCACCGCCATCACGGTGGCCGATGCTGCCGTGACCGCGCCGGCAATCAGGCCGGTGGTACCGGCGCCTGCGCCCAGCGCCAGGGCGCCCGCGCCGGCCAGGACACCGGCGCCGATGGACGCCACNGCGCTCACGCCGCCCACGGCAGCGGTCACTGCCGCGCCATAAGTGATCGCCAGGTAGGCGCCGACGCCGACCAGGGCCGCGCCCGCACCCGCGCCAACGCCGATGGCNGCCCANTCCAGCGCATCATTGCCAGTCGGGTCGATATTGTTGATGGGGTCGCCGTTGCCAAAGCCGTAGCGGTTGTCGACGCGCAGGTTGTCGCGCGAAATGAAGCGCATCGTGCCCGGGTCGTAGTAGCGCGCACGCAGATAAACCAGCTTGTTGTCCGGATCCTTGTACTCCTGGTTCCAGGCAAAGTTGTTGCTGGCGTCGAGACCGAGATTGGCGTCGCTTTCCGCGCCGTAGGCCTGGTAGCTGGCGCTGCCCACCAGCTTGCTGCCCGCCATGCTCAAGACCGTGTCCTGGCGCTGGTTGGTGCCGTAGTACAGGGGCGTGCCGCCCTGCTTGCAGGTGGCAAAGCGTTTCGAACCCACCAGCAGGAATTGCGTTGCCACGCCGTCCTGGTAGCTGTTGACCACCTGCTGGGTGTTGTCGTAGTACATCTGGACAGTCGAAGATTGCGTGGTGCGGCTGGCCAGCAGTTCGTTGGGGTAGTAGGCATAGCGCGTATTGCCTTCTCCCTCGACATTCAACAGCTTGCCGCGCAGGTCGTAGCGGTAGCCGTTGCCGTCGCCATCGACCACCAGGCGGCCGTTGGCATCGAAGGCCTGCGTTTGCTGCTTGCCGGCGCCAACAGTGTAGGCGACCAGCTGGTCAATGCTGTTATAGCTGTACACCGTCGGCACGCCGTTCGAGGTTTTCGCCAGCACATTGCCATTGCCGTCGTAGCGGTAACTGTCGGCGCTGAGCACGGCGCCGCTGCTATTCTTCACGCTATCGCCGGTGAGCTGGCTGAAGGCATCATAGGTCCAGCTGCGCTGCTGGTTCAGGCTGGCATCGCTGCCCAGCGCGGAGCTGGTGGTGCTCGATACCAGCTGGTTCAGGGCATTCAGCACGCAGTGTTCGTCGAGCAGCACCTGGCCCGCTGCCGACAGCTTGCGCGTGGCGTTCTTGCGGTCGTGGGCGTCATACTGGTAAGTCTCGGTGTAATTGTTCGCCAGCGTGACGCTCTGCGGTGCGCCGATCACCGTGTTCTTGCTGGTGTCGCTGTAATAGCTGTAGGTCAGCGTGCCTTGGCCATTGCTGACGCTGGCCAGCTGGTTCTGCGGCGTGTAGCTGTAGCTGGTGGTGGCGCCGCTGACGTCGGTCTGGCCGACTTTGCGGCTGTACTGGTCCAGCGTGTAGGCCAGCTTCTTGCCGTCCGGGTAGGTGATCGAGGTCAGCACGCCATCCAGCGAATAGCTGTTGGCGACGGAGCCCGTGTTGTCGGTGGTCGACAGCAGGTGCCCGTCATGGTCGTAGGCGTAGGCGATGGCGCAAGCGCTGCCTGCTTCGTTCCAGGACTCTTTCGCTTTCTGGCCGTCCGGCGTGTACTGGTAGTTGATGACGCTGCCGTCGAACAGGATCCTGGCGGTCAGCTGGCCATCGCCGTTGTAGGCATAGGTTTCCGACTGCTCCATATTGTTGGTGAGCCTGGTCATCTGGCCGAGGGCATCGTACTGCCACACTTCGCTGGTGACGCTGTAGTTGCGCTGGTCGGGATAAGCCGTGCTGGTGGTGTGGCTGACTTCCTTCTTGTTCAGGTCGTACACCGTCTGCGTCAGGCGGGTGGAACCGTCCGGTGCGCTGAACTTCGCGCTGACCTGCTGGCCGTCCGCATCGTACTGGTAGGCATTGGCAAACAATGGCGTCTCCACACTGCCGTCGAGCCGGCTCACCTGGGCCTGCTGCAGCTTGCCCAGGCCGCCATAACTGGAGGCGCGGCGCAGCGTGTACTGCGAGCCCGGATCAGGATTGCTGGCATTCGGGTATTTCTCTTCCAGGATGGTGTTGCCGCTGTTATCCGAGACCGCCTTTTTCTGTAACACGCCGTTCAGGCTGGTCATGGCGGCGTTGGCGGCAAAGTCATAAACAATGCTGGTCTGGTTCCTTTGCGGGTCGACCGAAATGGTGGGCTTGCCGAGGGAGTTGAAGGCGGCGGTCGTCACGTTGCCGAAGACATCGGTCTCGGCCACGACATTGCCAAGAATGTCGTAACGCTTGGTCGACAAGGTGCGCAGCGCGCCTGGCTTGCCCGGCGTGCCATTGTCGTAGCTGGCCGTTTCGCGCCCCAGGCAGTCGTAGACCGATTTGAGCTGATAGCCAAGAGGCGTGGTCTTGGTGGTGCTGTTCTCGCCGTCCACCGTGGCGATTTCGTAGGCATAGATCGTTTGCAAGCCGGACGGCGTCACCGAGGCGGTGAGACGGCCAAGCTTGTCGTAGCTGTAGCTTGTCGTTGCCCCCGATGGCTGGATGTCGGCCAGCTTCTTGCCTACCATCGTGCTGATCGTGTGCTTGCTCGCAAAGCCCAGAGCGTCGGTAATGGTGGTGGTGACGGCGAAGTTCGCTGCGTCGAAGGCATACGCGTATTGGGTCGTGCTGTGCTGTACGCCGGGCGCGTTGTCCTTGACCCATTGCAGCGTTTCGGACACTTCGCGGCCAAAGGCGTCATACGCCATCTCGCGTGCTTTCCAGTCGTTCCAGCTGGCACCGCCATCGTTGCTGTAGCTGAGGGTCGAGGAGGCGACGTCGAGGCGGTTTGCCGTCAGCGCGTTGACGGTCTTGATCACCTGGTTGGTGATGCAGTCCTGCGTGGTGGACGTGTTCACCAGGGTGAAGATGGCCATGCCTGCCGCCGTGTAGTAGGAGGCGGTTTCCACCGTGTCCATGGTGTAGGACTCGCTCGCCTGCTTGTACGAGCTCGACTGCTTGGACGTTGTGTTGCCGAAATAATCGTACTGGTAGGCGCGCTTGTTCTGCGGCACGCCGCTGGCGGACGCGCTGGCAAAGAACAGCTGTTCGCTCTGTTTCGGGCTCAGGTAGTTGGGCTGCTGGCTGTGCTTGTCCGGCGTGACGTCATATACCGAATTCAGTTGCAGGAAACCCTGCTGCGTGCCGCTGGCGTCGATGATGTAAGTGTTTTGCGTGAGCGGAACGTGGGCGAAGCTGTACAGGGTGTCGGTCAGCGCCACGATAGTGCCAGCCGCGTCCATGCTGCGCACTTCGACATTGTATTGGTACAGGGTGTTGTTGCTGTCGAGCAGTCCATCGGAGGTGCTGGACAGGGCATAGCCGCCCTGGTAGCCGGTAAAAGTGTTGCCCCCGCTATTGGTGCCGTAGGCGTACTGATAGTGCGACAGCAGATTGTTGCCCTGGTCCAGGTAGTACAGGTCGGAGATGGCGGGGATCGAATAGCTCGCATTGTTCGCGTCGAGGAACTGGATGCTGGTGTAGCTGAAACTGCTCGTCTTCCCGGACGGATAGGCGATCGTGCTGATGACATTGAAGCCGCCTTGCGCGACGGTGGTGAAGCTGGTGACGTGGCCCAGCGGATCAACCAGGCTGCTGATGCCGGTGCCGGTGAAATTCAGCGTGGTGGTGGCGCCATCCGGGCCGGTGATGACGATCTGGTTCGGGTTGTAGCCAAAGGCAGTCTGCTGGCCGAAGCTGTCAGTGATGCTGTCAAGCAGGTTGTTGCTGGTGTAGGCGTAGTAGATGAAATTGCCGTGGCGGTCGGCCCGCATCAGCAGCTTGCCGGTGCTGTCGAAATAGTGGCAGGAACCGTCGGTGTCCGAGAACGAAAACTGGTAGCTGGCGCCCGATTGCCCGTAAGGCAGGGCTTGGCCCGAAATATTGTTGACGAAAGCGATGCCGTGGTTGTTTTCGTACTTGAGGCCCGAGGCGTAGCCGGTCGCATCGGTCCAGTTGGGATCGATGATGTAGCGCATGCCGTTGACTTCAAGCGCTTCGCCAGGAATCAGGAAGGGAATGCCGAAACTCCAGTTGTCGGGCAGGCCGAGCCGGCCCGGCGTGCCCATCGAGTATGCCAGCTGGATCGACAGGCCGATGCCGTCCAGCTTGCCGACCAGGGTGACCAGCGGTATGTTCAGCATCAGTGAACCCGAATTGGGAATCACGTTTTCGAATGCGTTGGAAATCCGGTTGAACGCCTGTGAACCTTCAAACGAGCTGCTCATGTTATTTCTCCAGTGTAGTGAGTGGGGGCGTTGTGCAGGGTGTTGGCTTTAGAGATGCGGCGGCCGCTGCTGTCGTCCGGTCGGTCAGGCGAATGTACCGCCGGCCCCTGGCGCGGATAAGTATCGTGACCGTTACAGGGGACGTATCGTTACGTAACAGGCCTGGTCAGGACGCAAAGAAGTCCTTCAGTGCGGAGCAGACGGTGCGCGCCAGGTCTTCCTGCATGGCGATGCCGGGCGGCCCGTTGCGGTCCAGTTGCTCTGACCAGACGATGGTGCCCGACTGGGTATTGGTCAGGCGGAGCGCCGCGCGCACCAGCTCTTCATCGAGACGTACGCTGCCTTCCAGGCGGTAATCCGCACCGTCGGGCTCACCCTGGATGACCTGGTGGAACAGCACATGGTCGCCAAAGGCGCGGAACAGGTGGTGGCTCAGTTCTTCGCTCAAGCCTTGGGCGAACGGCGCACCGGCCGCGCTTGCGCCGGCATTGCGCAGCTCGTGGACCGCCAGCATGTAGCTTGCATGCTGTTCCTGGGTGGCCGCGCCGCGGCGGCGGATCACGGGCATATAGCTGCGGATCGGGATCGAGATCACGATGCCGTCATTGCGCCCCGGTCCGGCGTAATAGACCCGCAGTTTCTCGCGCAGGCGGCCGACCTGGACCCGCACGATGGGATCCTCGCCTGTGCTATAGGAAGCCGGATTGCGGTCGAAGACTTCGATGCCGATCCCGTACTCGGTGGTGGCGCGCTCGGCGCCGGCCAGCCAGCTTTCCACCAGAAAGCGCAGCAGCCGGCTCAGGCGCGGTGCTTTGCGGAACAGGTCATTGTTCAATAGCCAGCCAAGATTGGCCTGGATGGTCTTGCTGTCCAGGGTCTCCGGCCCATCGCAAAGAAGGGGCGGGGGAAAGTGCGGCAAGGCTCTGGCGAGCTGCAAGGTGGTATTGATGATGCGCTCCATGAGGTCGGTTGACGTGTCCTCACTCTAGTGCGCGTGCCGTGGGCGCGTTCTTCTCTTTATCTTCCGGAGCCCAAGTGATTGATTCGGCGAATAAAAAAGGCCCTGTGCAAGCGCACAGGGCCGGTTGGGATGCAGCGTGGGAGGGAGTGCCTGCCGGGCTAGCCCTCTGGCTGGTTGGCGACCTCAGGATCGAAGGAACCGCGCTTTTGCGTCGACTGGTGGTCGTAGACCTTGAGCGTGATGAAGATGGAACCCGGTTCGGAAACTTCATTGCAAACGGTGAGCATCTTGCCGCTACGGCTGATGGTGATCNGNCCGAGCTGCGACACATCACCCTTGATTTCGGGCGGGTCGAAGCGGTAATCGCATTCCTTGTTCTTGGGCTGCGTCAGCTGGAAGTTGAGGATGGTATCGCGCGCGCCGCAGGTGATCAGCTCGACGCAGTTGGGCAAGAGCCTGCCGGTCTCGTCTTCGGTCACGGTGACGACGATATTCTTGAACGAGGCCAGGGGGATATATGGTTGCTGGTCGTAGAAACTCATTGCGCTTCCTTTTGGTTGAAGTTAAGTGCCAGGGTGGGGATGTAGCGGACTTGCTGGTGATGCATTTTGCTCAGTTGTGCTTCTGCGATGCGGGCCGCGCCATCGTCGCCAGCGCAGTGCGCGGCGCGCGCCCAGTGGGACAGCTGACGGAATTCGGTCTCGGCTCCGATGCCGGGTTGCAGCAGGCCAGCAGCCTGCTGGCAACTGGCGCGGGCTGTGGCTTCGTCTTGTTCGGCGCGTTTGAACTCAGCCTGCAGCAGCAGGGTATTTGCCAGCGACTCGCGCACCAGCGCATCGGCCGGCGCCACGTCGCGCAAATGCTGCAGGGCGACAGTGGCGGCTGCCAGTTGTCCGTGCGCTTGATCGCGTTGCTGCAGCGACCAGTAGAGCCTGGCCCGCTGCTCGGCCGTCAAGGCGACCAGGCGCTGTAGGTTCCATTTTTTCGGCTCCAGCCGGACCAGTTCCGACAGCCGCGTTTCGAGGTCCTGCAGGGCCGCGATGCGCGCAGCCGGCGGCGCTTGCGCGATCTTCAGCTGCTCCAGCTGCACGGTATAGAGGGCCGCCTGCCAGCTTCGGTTGCTCGGTCCTGCCTGGTGACGGCTTGCAGCAAAGACTCGGCGGCGGCGAATTTGTCGCGGGCGGCGGCCGTGTCGCCACGCTCGGCATGCAAGGTGGCCTGGTGCCAGAGCGCGAAAGCGTAGCGTTGCGTCCATTGCGCATTGGCCGGCACCGCCTGGTGCAGGGCGAGGGTGAGCTCGGCTTCGCGCTGGTACAGGGCCATCGCCTCGTCCAGCTGGCCCAGCTTGGCGCAGGCGCTGGCCAGCCAGGACAGGCTGTTGGCGAGGTCCATTTGCAGGTCCTGCCGGTTGGGACTGCGCCAGGGCGCGGCCCTTCAGTGCAATCGAGGCGGCAAATTCGTCTGCTGCATGGCGGGTGGCGCCGCGCCTTAGCGCCACCGTGCCCAGGTTGCTGTGGGCATAGGACTGCTCGATCCAGCCGTCGATATCGGACGGGTCGGCCGCGGCCAGCCGGTTGCTGAAGTCGAGGTATTCGCTGAAATAGCGCTCGGCTTCAGGCCAGTTGCGCTGGTCGAGCGCAATCTGGCCCAGCCAGAATGCGTTGGCGCCCAGGGACTTCAGCAGGGGCTTGTCCGCCGGCGCCTGGCCGTCCCAACGCGCGTACAGGATCTGGCGAGCCGCCAGCAAGGCCTGGGTGGCGCCGGCCGGGTCGGCCCGTGCCACCTTGATCTCGGCGATGACCTGCAAGGCCTTGGCGCGCTGCACCAGGGCATTGTCGTCATCCTTGGGGTAAGCCCTGGCCAGGTAGGACAGGGCCCGGCTGCTGACGCTATCGAGCAGGTCGAGCCGGCCAATCGGGCGCAGCTTGTCGGTGAAATCGCCCAGCATAAAACCCATCAGTTCTTCGGCCTCGATGCGGTGGCGCTCGGATTGTTTCTGTGCCGCGCGCGCCCAGAGTCCGAGCCCGCTGGCCAGCAGGGCCAGCGCGGCCACCATGCTCACCAGCGCGGCACGGCGCCGCTCGTCGCGCTGTGCACGCCGCAGCGAGGCGCTGATGTAGTCGCGGTCCTGTGCGCTGAGCTGGAATCCCGGCGTTTGCAGCAGGTCGCGCGCCTGGTTCACCTGGGTGCCGCGCGGCAGCAGGAAGTCGCGGCTGCGTCCGCTCGACTGCCAGCGTGCTGCCTGCAGGCTGATGCGGGTGCGCAGTTGCAAGGCATGCCGATGGTTTTCGATCCACGCGACCGCGCGCGGCCAGCGCCGCAGCAGGGCGTCGTGCGCGATGCCGAAGGTCGGCACACCCGCGGTCAGGTCGCTGACGAACAGGCGGGCTTCGACCATGGCCTTGGCCAGTGCCTGGCTGGCGCTATCGGCCAGCGTCGCCCATGGCAGCCGGCGCGATGTCACCGGCAGGTCGTCTTCTGCAATGCAGACCAGTTGCGCCAGCATGCCGGGCAGGGCGGCGACCTGGGCCTCGTCGAGCGCTTGCGTCACCTGTTCCGCGCGCGCGCCGATCGCGCCTTCGATGCCGCCAAGCGCGCGGAACACCGCGAAAGCTCAACTCGCCGTCCGGGCTGCGTTGCTGGTACAACTGCTCCAGGCAGTACTGGAGCAGGGGCAGCATGTCCGACCGCGACTGCGCTTCGGCGCAAAGCACCTCGTCCAGGCCAAGGCCGCTGTCCGGATCGGTGGCGAAGCGCAGGTTGGCGGCCAGTGCGGGCTGGCGGATGATTTGCGCCAGTTCCGCCATGTCCGGCGGGTCGAGGTCGACGTGGCCGCCGCGTTGCTTCAGGGCTTTGAGCGGCGGGTAGTTTGACAGGTGCGGGTAAAAATCATTGCGGCAGGCGAGCAGCACATCGACGCAGCCTGACTGCGCCAACTGTTCGACGGCCGCCAGGAAGGCCATGCGCTGTGCCTCATCGTCTTGCGGCAGGCGGAAGATGACTTCGAGGCTGTCGATGAAGAGCGCGAGCCTGCGCCCTGCCAGCCGTTCCTGCAGCTGGGCGACGACGCCCGCCGTATCGTCGCGCAGGCGGGCGGCCAGGGTGACTGCGCTGTCACGTTCGAACAGCATGCCCTGGCCCGCTTCGCCATCGAGCAGCACGCTGCCAAGGGCAAGGAACAGGTCGCCGTCTGCCATGTCCGCCAGGTCCAGGCAAAGGTGGCATTCCCGCGCAAGGTGCGGCAGCAGCCCGGCACGGATCAGGGAAGTCTTGCCCGAACCCGATGCGCCAAGCACCAGCAGTATGGCGCAGCCCTTGCCGGCCTGCTCGTTCAGTCCATCGGCCAATTGCCGGATCGCTGCCTTGCGGCCGAAGAAGATGCCGGCGTGCTGCTCCTCGAACGCTTGCAGGCCGCGGAATGGCGAGGCGTGCAGCCACTCGCCGGCAATGCCTTCATAGTCGCGCACCACCTGCGCCACGGTGCGGTAGCCGCGCTTGTGAATGGTTTCAATGTAGCGCGGCGTGGCACTGGAATCGCTGAAGGCCTTGCGCAGCTGGGCAATGGCTTTGTGGATCGGATTGTCGCCAAAAGCGGTGCTGCCCCAGCATTCGTTTAGCAACTGCTGTGCCGACAGCACTTCGCCCTGCCGCTGGCACAGGAAGAGCAGGACATCCATCACGCGCGGCTCCAGCTGCCGCGTCATGTGTGCGCATTCAATGGTGTTGGAGGCAGGATCGACCCGCCACTCGCCAAACCTGAAGCTCTTCACCGTCATTGTCGTTAGGTCCTCGGTATAAGCCAGCGGAAAAACAGTTTGGGCAAGGCGACGGTTGACTCGCTTTTGCCGATGGCGCGATCAGACTGATTGCGATCTTGCCACAAGGTGTCATCGAGAAAATACGCGGTTTGTCACACCCCGTGCTTCTTGCCCGCCTCCCGCGCGGATGTCATACTCGCGCTTGCTTAATTGCCGGGGGTATGGGCCTGATCATGATGACGGTATTTCCTGCAAGGTTGGTGGCCTGCGCCATCGCCGGCTTGGCCATGCACTCCGCGGCCCTGGCGCAAGCGGCCTGGAAAGATGGCGGCGGGAGGCCGGTGCAGGAAAGCGAGTCGATGAGGTCCAGTCACGGCTTTGCAGGCGCCGTAGTTGCCACCACCGATGAGGACTGGCGTGCGAAATGGGAGACGCCGCCGGAAACCAGGCCATCGTTCACCATGGCCGATTCGGTCCCATATGGCAAGAAGGTCTTCATCCTGACGCTATTTTCAAACCCCCAGCTTGACGAAGCAGGCAAAGCCAGCATCCGCTGCGATATCAGGGTCCAGTCGCCGGCCGGCAAAGTCGTGCTGGAACAAAAGGACCAGGACTGTTACGCCGGTCCGATCCAGGGGAATAAGTTCAATCTGCGCCTGTCGGGGCCGGTGATCGGGTTCTCCGGCGACCCCGGCGACCCGCCCGGCAAATGGTCTGTCATGGTGAACCTGCGCGATACATTGCGCAAGGTCGAACTGCCGTTGCAGACTTCGTTCTACCTCAAGTAGTGGTTCGTTTCACGAAACACGATGTGAGTGGTAAATTTGCCCACGTTTCTTCAAGCGGTTCAAATGAATGAGTAAATCGAGTTTGGCGAGGCCTGTTGGACAGTGCTTTGCCGCTGGCACGCTAGTCCACACGAAAACAGGCCTTGTTCCGATCGAGCAGATAAAGGCCGGCGATTGGGTGCTTTCGCGGCAGGAACTCGCTGGTGAACAAGCCTACAGACAGGTTGTCCGGACAGATAGCGATCTCAGCGGCAGTATTGGATTGCTTTCCATTTATACGAAAGGAGAGAACGGCCGGGTAGGACATCTGGTGGTTACGTCGGATCACCCTTTCTTTGTCAAAGATGGCGGAGAATATTCGACACGCACCGCGACGGGTTGGGTTGATGCAGGGGAGCTCGGAATAGGGAACGAATTAGCATTGGTTGATGGCGGCAGCGCCTTCGTCTGGGGATTCTGGGAGCTTCGCAATACGGAAACCCCTGGCGTTTCGTGGTTCACCTTTGACTCCACTTCGGATTTCGGCCGTCATGTTGACCTGCGAACGGAAGAAGTGATTGTCGGTGAAGAAGTGACGGAAGATTACTATGCACTATCCGCCGAAGGGGGCTTCACGAGGGTTCAAGTCTATAACCTGGAGGTCGAAGACTTCAATTCCTATTACGTTGGCGCGCACGGGGTGTGGGTGCACGACGTCGGGAAAGAGCAACCACACGCTGGATTTTCCAGGGATACAAAGGTGCATCTTGGCGACGGCGATCTTTGTGAAATCGAATTCCTGGTCCCTGGGCAGTGCGTGCTGGCACGTTCGGAATTGACGGGAGAGATCTCGCTCAAGAAGGTGCTGAAGGTCCTTGCTTCTGAACTCAATGACCGAGTGGGCTATAACGTTGACTACAGGGCTGCCGGTTCGCAATCGATCTTAAGTGGCCTCACTGTATCGCCAAAGCAGCTATTCCTGACGAAGGAATCTGGCTGGACCGAAGCCTGTGCATTGCGCCCTGGCGAAATTTTGCAATTGCTGGATGGGGCAACTGTGGAAGTGGTCGGTCTCAGAAAACTTCCGTTCACGATGCAAATCTACGAGATCGAAGTGGAAGATTCCCATAGTTATTTTGTCGATGAGCTCGGTATCTCGGTACGCACTGCCAACCTCGAAGGGGTCGCTGCAAATGAGTGAATTGAAATCCTGCCTGGAGTTTTTTGCCGGCGAATGGACTGGCGACGAGGAGATTGCGTCTTCCAAATGGGGCGAAGGCGGCCGTGCCGCTGCGTTGGTTTCGGCGCGGTTCGACCTGGGTGGACGCGTGCTGGTTCAAGACTACAGTGCGCAACGAGACGGCAAGACCTGGCTCAAGGCACATGCTGTCATCGCAGTTGACGAGCAAACGTCTGGGTTGGGACTTTTCTGGTTCGACAGCCTGGGTTTTACGCCAGGTGANCCGGCACCGGGACAGTGGGACGGCTCGTCGCTGCGATTCGTGCGCACTTCGCCGCGTGGACAGGCGCGCCACACTTACACGCCAACCGGACCCGCAGCATATGAGTTCGTCCTGGAGAGCTCTTTCGACTCCGGTGCCAGCTGGGTGCTTGTAATGAAAGGACGATATGTCAGGACTAGCGGCGGCCGGGTCTAGCCGTTACTGAGCGG
>Ga0063456_1001310_pt1 | contig 13429 bp, 9 predicted proteins | sample AraplaMF_Cvi_mMF_FD_56228 | JGI IMG/M metagenome (GOLD analysis project Ga0063456, IMG submission 56228) | Arabidopsis root microbial communities from the University of North Carolina, USA - plate scrape MF_Cvi_mMF version 2 (version 2) | ecosystem: Host-associated > Plants > Roots > Endosphere ... | reverse complement strand
GAAAGTTTTCAAGCCCGATGAATTCGGCCGTCGAAAGATCCCAGCGCGTCAGGCTGAACCAGAGAGACGATATCGTCGGAAACAGAAACAGCACGCCGTAGATGANGGCGGCGGGAATGAAAAACCAGAGCGGGTAGGGCGATTTGCGCGAGCGGCGGCGTGTCTCGGTCATCTCAATCTCTTCGATCGGGTGGAGCCTCGCTCCGTCAGGAGCGAGGATAACTGGCCCGAAAGACCGCTACCAGTTGGGCAGGCCGAGCTGCTTGGCCTGCTTGCGGACATCGTCGTCGTAGAGTTTCGCTGCCTCGGCGGGCTGGCGAATGCCGGAGCCGACCTCGACGGTGATCTGCTCGAGAGCCGGTCCCTTGATCGGCGAAACGAATTCCAGCGCTGGCGTCGTCTTGTCCTTGGCCTCGAAATAGGGGAGCATGTCCTTGATCGCAGGCGGTACGCTAGCTGGCAGGTCGCAGCCGTCGATCAGGGAAGGCCCCTGAACGGCGTTGGTTTCCACCATGATCTTGCAGGCCTCGACGCTTCCCGCGAAATCGACGAATTTCCGTGCTTCCTCGGCGTGCTGGCTGGTCACCGGAATGTAAAGGGCTGGCGGCATCCAGACCGTCAAGCCGTTGGTCGCAGCGTCGTCGCTCGGCTGCGCGAAAAAGCCGACATCGTTGAGGTTGTCCGGATAATTCTGTTTGAGGGCGCCGACCGCGAAGCTCAGCATCGGATAATGCGCCGCCTCGCCGGTTGCGACCATTCTCAGGCCATCGTCGTAGCTTGCCGCGCCAAAATCTTCNTTCATCAGACCGGCGTCGTGAACGTCCTTCAGACGTTCGAAGCCCTTCAGGGCCGCAGNCGTCTCGGCGTATTTTGCCTTGTTGGCGGTATAGTCTGCGGCGAAGTTCGGCACGGCCGCATGCAGGTTGTAATAGTCAGCCAGAACGAACAGCTGCGAGGTCCAGGTGTCGCGATAGGTCTGCGCCACGGCGACCTTTCCGGCAGCTTTGACCTTCGCGTTGTTCGCCATGAAGTCGGCCCATGTCTTCGGGACGGAGAGGCCGAGGTCCTGGTAGATTTTCCTGTTGTAGAGGATCCCGCCTGCCATCGCCGTGCCGAAGGGAACGCCATAGAGCTTGCCATCGGCACGCACGACCGCTTTGAAACTNTCGTCGACCTTCGCTTGCGACGACAGGCCGCTCAGATCGACAAGCGTCTGCGTCGGTTTCAGCGCCTGTAAGAGCGAACCGGAATTGTAGAGAAACACATCGGACATCTCGCCGGTCGCCAGCCGCGTCTTGATGATGTTGTCGCCTTCGCCGCCACCGGCNCGCGGCTCGATTTCGATCGTCACGTCGGGTGCCTTTGCCTGATAGGCGGCAACCAGTGCCTCGGCCGCCGCGACTGTGTCCGGGTTATTGTCGATCAGGAATGACAGCGTGACTTCCGCATGCGACGGACCGGCCGCGACCAATGCCAAAAGCGCGGACGTGCCGGCAAGAATGAGCTTTATCCGATGTGTCATGACGTTCCTCCTCTGAACGGTGTGACGTGTATGCTCCTCAAGATTCGGGTAGGGAAAAGACCAGTCTGTGTGTTCCGGCGGGAAGAACGGCTTCCTCGGCCACAGGCGCTCCATTGAGCGACGGCTTTTGATGTCGCTTTCCGGGCCGGAAACGACCGATGCAGCCTTCCGGAAGCGTCAGCACATAGGTGACTTCGTTGCCGTCGCACTGCCAGCCAACCTCGATGCGCCCTTGGCTCACGTCATGATGGGCTGAAACCGGCGAAAGGGACGGAATCGGTGCGGGATCGACGATCACCTCGGCAAATCCCGGTGCGCGCGGGCTCGGCGAAATCCCGGCGACGCTTTCGAACAGCCATTGGCAGACGGCGCCATAGGCATAGTGGTTGTAGCTGTTCATGTCGGGTTCGTAGATGGTGCCGTCGGGCGCCATGGAATCCCAGCGCTCCCAGATCGTCGTCGCTCCCTTCGAGACCTGATAGAGCCAGCCCGGTACATCTTCCTGCAGGAAGACCTTTTCGGCCAGATCGTCCATCCCAAGCTTCGTCAGCGCCGGCAGCAGGGCNGGCGTGCCGATGAAGCCGGTGCCGATCTTGTAGTCGGCATCGATGATCACCTGCCGGAAATGCTGCTGNGCGGCTTGCTTGTGCTCGGCCGGTATCANCTCGTGNAGGAAGGCGAGCGCATANGACGTCTGGTCGTTATGCGCGAGCCGNCCCGATGGCGTGATGAATTCGTTGGTGAATGCCCGCCGGATCTCGTCGGCGCGGCTTTTCATTCGCTCTTCAAGCGCATGCTCGCCGAGCGTGGCTGCGATCCTTGCCAGAAGGTCGGTCGAGATGAAGTGGTAGAGCGTCGCCGCGCAATCGTCGGCGATCGTCGGGCGGGGCTTCCGGTTGTCGCCGATCGGCTGCAGCCAGTCGCCGAAGGTGAAGCCGCGGTCGCCCCAGCGCGACGGCGGGCGCACCAGCGGACCATCCGAGATCGACCAGACGAAATCGACCCAGCGCACCATCGAATCCAGGCATTCCGCCAGAACCGCCCGGTCGCCGTAATGGGTATAGAGTACCCAGGGGATGACGACGATCGCATCGCCCCAGCCGGTCGAGCCGGCATAGCCCGGGAAATCGGCCGGATGCAGACGTGTCGGATCCGGCGAAAAGTGTGAGACGGCGCCGTCCTCGCGCTGGTCGGCCATCACGTCGCGCAGATATTTCCTCAGGAAGGATTGGCTGTCGCTCAGCCAGCAAGCGGTTGCGGCAAATACCTGGGCGTCGCCCGTCCAGCCCAAACGTTCGTCGCGCTGCGGGCAATCGGTGGGTACTTCGACGAAATTGGCGCGCTGCGACCAGATGGTATTCTCGACGAGGCGATTGACCAGCGCATTGCCCGACGTGAAACCGCCGGCCGGATCGGGGACNGACGAGATCGGGACGGATGCGATCGACAGGATCTTTGCGACGCCTGTGATGGTCACCCGGGCATAACGGAAACCATGGAAGGTGAAATGCGGCGCATAGGTTTCGTCGCCGTCGCCACGTAGCGTGTAGACGGTATGGGCGGCCGCCGTGCGATAGTTGCGATTGTCGAAATGACGGTCGGGGCCGAGAACCTCCGAATGCTCCACCCGAATTTCGGCACCGGCGGTTCCGCGGACTGTATATCTGACATAGCCGCCGACATTCTGGCCGAAATCGTAGACGGTCCTGCCGTTATCGTCGGTCCAGCTGTCAACCGGGGTGAGTGGCCGCAACTCGCGCACTGCAGCCGTTTCATGCGCGACAAGCAGCGCCCTGTCGAAGTCCAGCTTCTCGGTGCCATGGGTCTCGGCGTAATTTTCCTGGCGGGCATCATAGATTTCGCCGAAGTAGATCCCGGACTTCAGGATCGGCAGAAGACCGCTTNGCCATGTGGTGTCGGTGGAAAGAAGGTTGCCATCCGGTCCGAGCAGATCGGCGATGGCGCCGATCCTGTTGCCCCAGCAATTCGGGATCGCCTGGGCGCCCCACATCAAAGGCGACCGATACCATCCGTCGGCAAGCCAGATTTCGATGCGGTTCTGGCCCGGCTTGAGCAGATTCGAGACATCATATCGCTGATAGGCAAGGCGATCGTCGTAGTTGGTCCAGCCGGGTGTCAACAGGTCGTCGCCGACGCGAACGCCGTTGATGAAGCAGCGGTAGAGGCCAAGTGCGGAGATAAAGAGCTCGACGGGAAGCTTGGCGCCATCATGTTCAAAAGTCTTGGAGACGAAGCTTGCGGCCGTTCCCTGACCGCTATCCGATAGTGGCGCGATCATATCCCCGGACCAGGCACGCAAAACGAGGTTGCCGCTGATGGCTGCCGGCTGAAAGTTCATCAAGTCCTCCCGACGAGTTGTAGAACGTTCTCCATATAACGTTCTACATTTTCTTCGGAAGCGCAATAGAATTTTCGTTGCCAGTCTGTCATGGTGGTTCTGCGGGCGATGTTGGCGGCCCGCAGCCGCAAGTCAGAGATTTCATGTCAGTCGAAGAAAAACAAAAGCCGCAACGAAACGATCGCGTGACGATCCGGACCGTAGCAGCTCATGCAGGCGTATCGGTCGCAGCGGTTTCCAAGGTGATGCGAAATGCCTACGGCGTCAGTGACGCACTGCGCGCAAGGGTGATGGATGCCATCGAGGCCCTCGCATATCGCCCCTCGCGGGCNGCGCGCGGGCTGCGCGGCCGGAGTTTCACCATCGGTGTGCTCCTGATCGACATCCGCAATCCCTTTCTTCCGGAGGTGATTGCCGGCGTAAACGGGGTGCTGGCGCCCTCGCACTATCAGGCGATGATCGGCGTCAGCGATGCGCGTGTGCAACTGGAAACGTCGTTGATCGAGTCGATGATCGACTACAAGATGGATGGCCTTATCCTCGTTGCGCCGCGGTTGCCCTCGGAGATCCTCGCNAAATTCGCAGTCCAGATACCGATCGTCGCGGTCGGTTACCACGATGCCAGCGCCACGGCTTTCGATACCGTCAATGCAGACGATCAGCGCGGTGCGGAGATCGCCGTGGAAGCGCTTCTGGCCTGCGGCTATCGCGACGTCGAAATGCTGAGCCTTGGCGAGCGCCAAGGGCACGCGGTCTCCGTCGTGCGCCAGCGTGAGATCGGGTTCCGCCGGGCCATGCAGCGTGGCGGGCTCGGCTCCTCGCCAGCGATCGGCAAAATTCCCATTGCTTCGCCAAAGCGGGAAGAGGCGATGCGAAAATTCCTATCGCGGAAAGACAGGCCGCGCGCCGTATTCTGCTGGAGCGATCTCGACGCGATCACCCTTCTGAGCCTGGCGATGGAATTGGGTGTGCGCGTGCCCGAAGATCTCGCCGTCATCGGATACGACAACTCGTCTACGGCAGCCCTCGGTCTCGTCAACCTCGCAAGCATCGACCAGTCGGGCAGGGAACTCGGTCAGATCGCAACGCGAACCCTCATTTCCAGAATAGAAGGCCGCACCGCTGCCGAGCATATTTTCCAGATACCGTCGCTCGTCAGCCGAAACAGCCTGATCCGTTCCGGAAACTCCAAGAACACGAGATAGGAACGAAAGCCAGAGAGTCTGCCGCNGCCGGGCGGCAACTGGCTCTCGCCCGAAAAGTAGCGAGAATGGAAAGACCGGCAACCGCTTGTCGGCGTTTGCCGGCCCCGTTGTCTCAGGCAGCCTGGCGGATCTTCGAGGGGCGNGTGGCCGCGGCCTTCTCCACCATCGCAGTAACTTCAGCGCGGCGGGCGCCAGAAAGCGGCAGGCGCGGCAGGCGGACACGTTCGGAGCCGCGGCCCATGATCTGTTCGGCGAGTTTGATCGACTGCACGAGATCGTGTTCGGCATCGAGATGCAGAAGCGGCATGAACCAGCGATAGATCTTGCGGGCCTCTTCCCAGTCGCCGCGTTCGGCGGCGGCCACCAGCTGCACGGATTCCTCCGGGAAGGCGCTGGTGAGGCCGGAGACCCAGCCCTTGGCGCCGAGCATCAGGCCTTCGAGCGCGACGTCGTCGAGACCGGCGAAGATATCGAAACGATCGCCGAATTCATTGATGAGATCGGTGAAACGGCGCGGATCCGGCGCGCTTTCCTTGACCGCCTTGATATTCGGCACGTCGGCAAGCACCTTCAGCACATCGGCGCCGATATTGACGCGGTAGGCCGGCGGGTTGTTGTAGAGCATGATCGGCAGCGAGGTCGCCTCGGCGACGGTGCGGAAATGCGCGATCAGCTCTTCCGGCTTCGGCACATAGACCATGGCCGGCAGCAGCATCAGGCCGTCGGCGCCGAGTTTTTCGGCGTCGCGGGCATAGGCGACGGCGCGGCGCGTGTCGAATTCGGACACGCCGGTGACGACGGGAACGCGGCCATTGACGACCTCGACGGCGGCTTTCAGGATCGTGCGCTTCTCATCGGGATCGAGCGAATTGTTCTCGCCGCAGGTGCCCATCACGATCAGCCCGTTGACGCCGTCGTTCACCAGCGCGTCCTGGACGCGCTGGGTCGCAGCCAGATCNACGGAAAGATCTTCGTTGAATTGTGTCGTTACGGCGGGNAATACGCCCTTCCATCCTGTTGTCATCGATCGACCTCCTTGAATTTGATTGCGTTATATACAAACTGTCGACAAGATTCAATCCGGCGCGATCCTGAAATTTGCAGGCGGAAGACTGCCGTTGCGGGAATCGGCCGAAACGCAATACAAGGCTCTCATGACAGCGGAGGCGCGGATGCAGAACGAGGCGGAGAATGTGCGGGTGCGCGGTTCCGGCACGCAGAGCGTCTATGTCACGCTGCGCCGGGAAATCTTGTCGATGGCGCTGGAGCCCGGCAGTCCGCTCGATGAAGTGCGGCTGTCTGAACGGTTCGGGATGTCGAGGACTCCCATTCGCGAGGCGCTGTTGCGGCTCGCCGCCGATGGGCTGGTCACGACCCTGCCGAACAGGAANACGATCGTCGCGACGATCGATTTCGCCAGCCTGCCCACCTATTTCGANGCGTTGACGCTGATGTACCGGGTCACGACGCGCGGCGCCGCCCAGCGGCGNAACNCCGAANTCATGAAGGTGATCCGGTTNCATCAGAAGGACTTCGCCGATGCCGTTGCCGCGCGCGACGCCTATGCGATGATCGAGGCGAACCGCGAATTTCACNTGGCGATCGCCGAGCTTGCCGGCAATTCCTATTATACGGCCTTCTTCGCCAGGCTGCTCGACGAGGGCCGGCGCATTCTTCGCTTGTATTATTCGACCTTCGACGACCGCCTGCCGCGCCAATATGTCGACGAACATGAGGAGATGATCGCCGCGATCGAGGCCGGCGACGCCGAACGGGCCGATCAGCTGGCGATCGCTCACGCCGGGCAGATCGTCCGCCAGATCCAGGATTATATCGCTCGCGACCTCGACCGGCCGGTGGCAATCAGCATATCCTGAAGCAACGGATAGAGCCGCCGGCGATCGCCTAATCAAGTATCATTAGTAAACGTTACTTGATTTTTCGTGTGTTGCAAGTTTGACTGTGGTCAAACCTCCAACCCCGAGGATAGGGTGATGGATTTGTTCAGGAAGAGGGACGANGACCCTGCTTTGCAGCAGCAAATGCCATTGCCATCAAGATATAGAAATATATTAGGGATGCTTTCCATAGCGGTTGTTGTTTTATCTGTATTCTTGATATCGCTTGGCGCTTTAATTGAGGTTTTTGAGCCGGAATTTCCTCCGAACGTCATCCTCGACCAAATTCCCTTGAGCTACATCTCCTGGTTCATGATTACCTTCGGGATAACGATCGTTGTCATCAACGTGATTTTGGCAGCAAGACGGGAGTTTGCTCGAGAGAGAGCGGAAAGGATGCTTCCATCCGATACGGTGGAGATCAAAAGGCAGGCTTTGCGTGACCTGCGGACGCATCGAAACTGGTATGCGCGATCCTCCAGGGTCAATCANTATCTCTGGAATTTTCTCACAATGGGGATCATCGTTCTGAGCGGCCTCTCTTCATTGTTCTCGGCCTATGGCACGGCCGTTCCCCAATGGCTTCCTATGATGAGCTCGGCGCTCGCGGCGCTTTTCGGTACGATCATCGTCCAATTCCGCATCCGGGATGCCTGGCAGTTGAGAGAGCAGGGAAGGATCGAAGCCGAGATGCTCGTCGCCGAGGCTCATCTCATTGATATAACGGATGAGCTTGAGACGCTCAAACAGGCCGTCGCTCTTAGAAAGCGCGCTCATGCGCTTGAAATGAAGCAGCTCAACCAGTTCTTCGTGGAGACTACCGCAGCCAATCCCTGAGCCCGTTGTCGGCATCCGGCGGCGGGACCGGCCGAGCCATTCTGGACGGGCACGACCTTTGCTTGCTCAGACCCCAGATACATATGTCGCATGGGCAGCGGCGTTGCCGCTGCCCATGCTGGGATTTCCCGGATTGACGATGTCTTGAGCAGAACGGTTGGTCGAAGGTAAAGGCCGGTTTCCAGCGCAACGTCGCCGTTCAGAGCGTTGCCGGGGACCAGTTTTCCATCAGAAGCTCTCCCATTCCCTTGCGGNGNGCGCAGTGGCCGCAGCGGTTCTGCCGGAGAACGCGCCAGCAATTTTCTGGCCGAGCGCNCGGGCTGGAGAGGCAACCGGCCTGCTGTCGGGTGCCGCCGCCCTCGGCGCGTTCGTTTGAGCGCCNTCGAGCTTGAATTCGCTGACAAGGTTGCGCAGCTTGGCNGCCTCCTGCGCGAGTGTGTTCGANGCGGCTGTCGACTGCTCCACCATCGCGGCATTCTGCTGCGTCGTCTGGTCCATTGAGTTGACGGCCGTGTTGACCTCGACAAGCCCTGTTGATTGCTCCCTGGCTGAGATCGTGATCGATTCCATGTGACCATTGATTTCAACGATAAAGCCGCCGATCGTCTTCAGTGCCTCCCCCGTATCGCGGACCAGCTTTACGCCGTTTTCCACTTCGCTCGAAGAGTTATGAATGAGTTCCTTGATTTCCTTGGCGGCCTTGGCCGAGCGCTGGGCAAGCTCACGCACTTCCTGCGCGACCACCGCGAAACCCTTGCCGGCGTCACCTGCACGGGCGGCTTCGACACCGGCATTGAGCGCCAGAAGGTTCGTCTGAAAGGCGATCTCGTCGATGACACCGATAATATTGGAAATCTGCTGGGAAGATTCTTCGATCTTCCGCATCGCCTCCTCGGCATGGGAAACGACTTCGGCGGATCTGACGGCAGATTGATTTGCACGACCCGCGACGGCACGGGCCTCGTCGGTTCGCTTTGTGGAATTCGCCACGTTCGTGGTGATCTGATCGAGGGCAGCCGCCGTTTCTTCCAGTGAGGAGGCTTGCTGTTCCGTCCGCCTGGAAAGGTCCTGCGCACCGGCGGCAATCTCGCGGGTTCCGTTGTCCATGGCGGAAATCGAACTGGAAATTTCCGAAAGTGTGGTGCTGAGTTGACGTACGGACTGGTTGAAATCGTGACGCAGAGCCTCGAAATTGGGGGCGAAGGCCTCGGTGAGCTGGNAGGCGAGATCGCCCGAGGCAAGCCGCTTCAGACCGGTCGCGATGTTCTGCGTGGCAAAAGCCAAATGTCCGGCTTCGGTCTCCTTGATGCGGTTGATTTCCTCTTGCTCCTTGGCCCGCCGTTCGCCTGTCACGGCAGCTTCGGCCTCAAGTTCGCTGTTGGTGACGGCAGCCTGGCGGAACACCTCCACCGCGGTTGCCATTGCGCCGATTTCGTCCCTGCGCTCGGCGCCGGAAACTGCGATTGACGTATCGCCTTCGGCAAGTTTGCGCATGACGCCGGTGATCGCGGCCAACGGACGGATCATGGCAGTGTTCAGCGCAAGCAGCACGAGAAGGCCGAATACGATCATACCAATAGAGCCGGCAATGATGGTAAAGCGTGCACTCGCCGCGGCGTCCGCTGCTTCTGCAGAACGGGTTGCAAGCAGCTTCTCCTCGACATCCATGATCTCGGCTGCCTTGGCACGGATACCGTCCATCCACTTCTTGCCAACGCCGGAGGCCTCCAGGTCACGCGCCTGCTGCATAGTCTCTTTTGTGGCCATCAGCTTCGTTTCCTGTGCAACCACGGCCGCGCTCCAGCCATTGGCCAAGGCTTCCAACTCGTCCAAGCGCTTCTGCTGAGCTGGATTGTCGGAGGTGAGTTGCTTCGCCTTCTGGAGACTTGCCGTAAAGGATTCGGCGCCGGCCTTCTGTGGAGCGAGGAAGTTGTTATCGCCGGAGACGAGATAACCGCGCATCCCGGTTTCCTGATCAACCATGGCGGCTACGATACTATTGACCGTACCCAACACCGTATAGGTATGCTCGGTCCAGGTGGCCGCCTTCTCCTGCGAGGCAAGAGAATTATAGCTCACGAGGTTGACAGTGGTGCTGACTGCCAGCAGCAGGAAGAATACGAGGGCGATCTTGCCCAGAATTTTGATATTGTTGAAAAAAGACAGCATGAATTACTCCGGGGGATGGTTCCATTGCCGGGGCCTGCTTGCGGGCGATGGCCTAGGAAGGGTCTGGCGCTGGCCGGTTGTTTGGATGAAACGGCGTGTGAAAAACTTCAGCAAGAGGAATGGGGTGTGACGGTCGGTCTCCATGCGAGGGCGTTAGCGGAGACGCAATTGAGTCCGCTTGGGGCTGTTCAAAATTGGAAGGAGTGCCGCGATTCATTCCGGCCGGAAATGCAAGTCTGGCGGCATTATCTGCCCGGAAGGACCAAACCCGACGCCGCATTGGCGTGAGACAATTAGTCACGCATAAAGGTTAACAAGATTCTGGCNTCGTTTTTGGGAGGCGCCATTTGCGACGCAATACGGACAAGACTTCGAACACTGGATAGCCCAGTCCGAATATCTTGCCGTTTGCCTTCATATACTTGCCGAACGTCTCCTCATGTCCGAGCAGCGCTCCCGCCAGGACGAATCCACATTCATTTCAGCCACAGGCAGATTGCTGCGAGATGGACAAATATAAGGAAGTATTCTGCGCGTCGGTCATGGATTGCGAAACGGGCGGAAGCGTTTACGCAAGAGCAACTCAAGGTGCTGCAGCGTCCTTTGCGCGTCTGAAAAGACGCAGCAGCGCTGCGGTGCTAAATACCAGGGGCGCTCCCTGCCGTGAGCTTGACTTCGATGACCGGGACCACGATCTGAGGCCGGCGCACCGGCAGGACGAATGTCAGTTGATCCGCGCCGACGGGGAACTGGGTGTTTGCCCACAGCGTATTGGCGGACGGGCGCAGCCAGGTGACCTCGCTGCCATCATGCAGGAATTGCGCATATTCGATCTTGCTCGCCAGCGCATCGAAATGCAGATGGCGATAGGGCCAGTTGAAGAGNTGGATATAGAGACGATCGCCATTCTGGGTCAGGCGGCAATCGGCCGGCGCGGTGAAGTCGGACTGGCTGCAGCCGACAATGCTGCGCTCGTGCAGCGCCATCCATTCCTCATAAGCGGCAAGGGCAGCTATCGCGCGGTGGTCGAACGTGCCGCGCGCCGTCGGCCCGACATTCATCAGCAGATTGCCGCCCATGGCCACGGTGCCAACCAGCATCTGCACCAGTTGCTCCGTGCTTTTCCAGGTGTCCTCGTCGCGATGATAACCCCAGGAGCCGCTGAGCGTGTGGCACGCTTCCCAAACGACGCGCTTGCCGTCGCGTAGCGGTCGGGCGCGCGGCATATATTGCTCCGGCGTGACGATATCGGGCTGCAGGCCGGCGAGGTCGAGCCGGTTGTTGATGATGATATCAGGGGCGAGTTCGCGCACCAGGCGCACGAGTTTCTCGCTTTCCCAATCCTGGTGGCCCTTTCCAACCAGTTCGCCGAGCTTCCACTGCGGATAGCTGAAATCGAACCACATGATGTCGATCTGGCCGAACTCGGTCAGCAACTCGCGCACCTGCTCGCGCATGAAGGCGGCATAGCGGCTGATATCCCGGCCTTCGTTGATTTTCAGCGCATCCGGATGATTGCGCTGCGGGTGGCGCGGATCGACCGTAAAGTCGGGATGATGCCAGTCGATCAGCGAATAGTAGAAGCCGATCCTCAGGCCCTCGGCGCGGAAGGCGTCGACGAAGGGGCGCAACAGATCTTTCCCATAAGGCGTGTTGGTCACCTTGAAGTCGGTGGCCTGGGTATCCCAGAGGCAGAAGCCTTCATGGTGCTTGGTGGTCAGCACCACATATTTCATGCCGGCGGCCTTTGCGCGCCTGGCCCATTCGCGTGGGTCGTAGAGATCGGGATCGAAGTGATCGAAATATTTCTGGTAGTCGGCGTCGTTCAGTTCTTCGCGGCTCTTGACCCATTCATGGCGTGCCGGCAGCGCGTACAGCCCCCAATGCACGAACATGCCGAACCGGTCGTGAACGAACCAGGCCTTCTTCTCCTCAGGCAGGGCCAGTGACTGCAGATTGTCGATATCCATCGGATATTCCTCCCGTTCCAAACTTTAAGATTGGAGCATGATGTCGTCCGAAAACCGCTCACACGTTTCGGCATCATGCTCCGGGGCGTTCAGGTCGTTTCACGGATGATGAGCTCCGGCACGATGACGATGCCGTGCTGGCGGTTTCTGGTGGCGATGCGGCTGAGCAGCAGACGCACGGCTTCCTCCCATTTCCCGCTTCTGCACCCGCAAGGTGGTGAGCGCCGGAGACAGCAGTTCGGCCGTTGGAATGTCGTCGAAACCGATCAGGGCAATCTGCCCGGGGATCGAAATGCCGGCGGCCCGGCAGGCCTTCATGGCGCCGATCGCATTAAGATCGTTGTAGCAGACAAGCGCATCGATGCCGGGCGCTTCCGCCAGCAATTGCGCGGCCGCCGTCTGGCCGCCGGCGGCGGTCGGATCGCAATAGACGATGCCTTGCGCCTTTAGCCCATGGGCCGCCAGCGTCTTGCGAATTCCGACAAGACGGCTCTTGCCGCCAAACGAACTGCGCGGCCCGGCGATGATCGCGATCTTGCGGCGTCCGCGCTCGACCAGATGGTCGATGGCGCGCGATGCTCCTGTCTCGTAGTCGGTGACGATCGTCCCAGCGACCTCGTTGGGCGCCTCGCGGTTGATGAGCACCACGGCCCGGTGGGGCGCAAGCGCCTTATGCAAGGCGGCATCGGGCAGTCGCGGGCTGCAGACGATGATCCCGTCGACCCGATGCCTGAGCAGCGTTTCGATGAGCTCTTCCTCCCGCTTGCTGTTCTCGACGACATTGGACAGAAGCAGGTTGTAGCCGGCAGCGCTCGCGGCATCCTCGGCTCCCCGGATGACTTCGGGAAAAAACGGATTGGTGATGTCGGGAACGAGAAGGCCGATGGCCTTCGATCGATCGGACCGCAATCCGCGCGCAAAGGGATTGGGCCGGTAGTTGAGTTCGCTCGCCGCCAGAATAATCCGTTGACTGGTCTCCGCACTGGCTCCGCCCTGGTCATTGAGCACGCGCGACACCGTCATCGGCGACACTCCTGCGGCGCGGGCAACATCGGCGATGGTTATTTTGGATTCTGGCTCTTTAGGGCGGCTCAACGGGACTGTCTCTCGGAGGGGTTAGAAAATTACGATAACGATAACTAGCATAATTTCCCGGAAAGCCAAGGCAACTCCGGCTCAATGCAAGGCAGGGAGAATCTCTTTGACAAGATTGTACGGTAACGATAACGTTCGAGAAAGAGGAGAATACGTTAACGATAACCTAGAGCGGAATATTGGGAGGAAAGAATGCAACACGTCAGAATCTTAAGACGGCAGGTTGTCTCGACCGTTGCCGCGGCGATCCTCATTGGCGCCGGCTGGGCCGGCGCCGCATTCGGCTTTGAAGAATCGCCGGAACTGAAGGCGCTGGTCGATGCCGGCAAGCTGCCGCCTGTGGAAAAACGGCTGCCCAAGGAGCCGCTGGTGCT
>Ga0063456_1001303_pt1 | contig 13487 bp, 10 predicted proteins | sample AraplaMF_Cvi_mMF_FD_56228 | JGI IMG/M metagenome (GOLD analysis project Ga0063456, IMG submission 56228) | Arabidopsis root microbial communities from the University of North Carolina, USA - plate scrape MF_Cvi_mMF version 2 (version 2) | ecosystem: Host-associated > Plants > Roots > Endosphere ... | reverse complement strand
TCGCGCCACGCAGAATCACAAATCTTCGGCCTGTTGGATCCTGATTGCATCCTCAAGGATGAGGATGTGATTTCCCCGAAGTTCAGCTCGATTCATCCCTCTTTTGCCATGCGTCTGCGCGTATGCAGGTTCTTCGCAGATCGGCCGAAGTGGGGCAGGTGATCAGGGCAGTCAATGCCTAGCAAGCAGTGCTTGCGGCGGCTCACCCGCCACCGCGCGCGTCCACATGCGCAGGTAGAGCGCCTCCAGGTCGCGCGCGAAGGCGGGCGTGTTGATCCATGGCTGGACCGCCGGCTTCGCGCTTACGGCGAGCGCGCAGGCCTTCTCGACATAGTCCTCGACCGAGTCGCAGACCAGCTCCGACAGACCCGCCTGAGAAAGGATGCTCTGCGCCACGCGCGAGGCGAAACCATCGCCGCGCAAGGTCACGACCGGCACGCCGGCCGCGAGCGCGTCGCTGGTCGTCGTGTGGCCGTTGCAGGGCCAGGTGTCGAGCGCGAGGTCCGCGGCGGCCAGCCGGTTCCAGTGCGCGACCATGTCCACCGGCGGCATGAACACAAGCCGCTCGGGCGCGATGCCGCGCCCTTCGGCCTCGGCGCGCAGTCGCGCATCGGCCTGCTCGCCGCCGCTGAGTTGCCACAGCAGCGCGCGGGGCAGTCGATGCAGGATCGTCATCCATGCATCGAAGACGGCGGGCGTGATCTTCAGCACCGTGTTCGCCGACAGCAGCACGATCGCGTCGTCCGGCAGGCCGAGTTCGGCGCGCGGCGTCGCTGCGACCTGTCGCGTGCTGTCGCCCGGTTGATAGCAGCGCGGCAACTGGGCAATCCGCTCGGTATAGAACGGCGCGTCCTCGAGCGGCGTGACGATCGCGTCGCCGATGACGTAGTCGATGAAGTCCGCGCCGCAGGTGCCCGGGAAACCCAGCCACGCGACCTGCACCGGTGCCGGCCGCGCGGCCAGCGCGGTGAAGCGGCTGCCGGCGGTGTGGCCCTTCAGGTCGACGGCGATGTCGACGCCTTCCGAACGCATGCGCGCGGCGATGCCGGCGGCATCGAGCCCGCCGACATCGATGAAGCGCTCGCAGGCCGCGCGGATGCGGCGCTGCAGCGGCGAGCCGTCGTCCGGCCCGTGCGAGAACAGCAGCACCTCGAAGCGATCGTGGTCGCGTTGTTCGAGCACCTCCACCATCAGCGCCGCGGTCGCATGCGCATGGAAGTCGGAGGACAGGTAGCCGATCCGCAGCTTCGGCCTGGCGACGGCCGCGACCGCCGGCAAGGGCACGATGCCCCGGCTCAGGAATCGCGTGCTCATCCGCCCCACCTTCAGGAGGTCGGCCGGTTCGTGCGGCAAGGTGGCCAGCGCGAAGGGCACGCCGAACTCGTCGTCGGCGTCGTCGGGCTTGGCGCGGATGGCCGTGCTCAGCGAGCGCAGGTTCTCCTCGAAGTCCTGCCACCGGGCGCACTGCTGGTCGCCGTGGGCCTGGTAGGCCAGCGCCATGACGCTGTCGGGCCGCAGCGCGGCGACGGTGCGGAAGCATTCGGCCGCCTCGGTCTTCATCTGCAGCGTCTGCAGCGCGAAGGCCAGTTGCAGGTAGGCGTCGACGTCGTCGATCTTCAGCGCGAGCGCCTGCATCAGCGGACCGATCGCGTCCTGCACGCGGCCCGAGCGGCGCAGCGACTCGCCGAGGTAGCGCTGCAGCTCGTTGGACGCCACCTGCGCATGCGGCTCGAGCAGGGCGACGGCCTCCGCGTAACGGCCGCGGCCCATCTCGTGAAGCGCGCGGCGCAGCAGGTCTTTGAGCTCGTCCATGGGCAACGATTATGTGGCCGCGCCCTCGCACAGCTCGACGCAGAAGGCGATGAAGGCCTCCACCGAGGCCGGCGGCAGCCGTCGCGAAGGACGCACGATGTAGAGCGGGAAGGTTTCGCCCGGCCAGTCGGGGAACAGCTCCACCAGTTCGCCCGCGGCGAGCAGGTGCTCGACGCTGAGCGCCAGCACCTGCGCCACGCCGACGCCCGCCACGCAGGCCTGCACCATGGCGTCGGCATCGGACATCGTCAGCGAGCCGGCGGTGTGCACTGTCAACTGCTCGCGCGCGCGGCCCTTGCCCCGCACGAAGATCCACTCGAACGGCCGGCCGCGCTGCGGATCGATGTACTGCACGCAATCGTGCTTCTGCAGCTCCAAAGGCTTGCGCGGTCGTCCGCGCCGCTCGAGGTAGGCGGGCGCCGCCACGGTCAGCACGCGGTTCTCGAGCAGCTTGCGCGAGGTCATCGTCGACGCCGGTTGCGGGCCGAAACGCACCGCCACGTCGACGCCTTCGGCCACCAGGTCGCCCGACCCGGGAAACTGCACCATCGTCAGCGTCAGGTCCGGATAACGCGCCTGTAGCCGGGGCAGGGCGGGGGCCAGCACGTAGCGCGCGAACAGCGGGTTCAGGCTCACCCGCAGCGCGCCGCGCACGCTGACCGCCGCGCCGGAGACAAGGTTCGCGGCCTCCTCGATGCCTTCGAGGTGCGGCACCGCGTGCTCGTACAGCCGGGTGCCTTCGCCGGTGAGGTTCAGCGACCGCGTCGTGCGGTCGAGCAAGCGGACGCCGAGCCGTTCCTCCAGACGCGACACCGCCCGGCTCACGCCCGACGCCGACATCCCCAGCACCTCGCCCGCCTTGCTGAAGCTGCCTGATTCCACTACCGCGGCCAGCACGCTCATGCCGGCCAGCAGACGCCCGTCGACGCTCATCCGTCCCTCCTCATCCGTCCCTCCTCAAGAGGCCCGCCCGCCCGGGCGCGGCCGACGTTCATCTTTGAATTTCAGCAAAGATCATTTGAGTGACTCTACCTTTATCAAAGATAGTCCGCTTCGCATCATTCGCTCCGTTCCTTCCATTCCTGTCGACACCGGTGGCCAGATGCCCGCCGGGATCGATGCCTCCACGGAGTTCCCCATGACCGATCGCGACATCCTCTTCAAGGCCGGCACCGTCATCACGATGGATCCGGCGATCCCCAACCTGGCCGTCGGCGACGTGCGGGTGCGCGGCGGCCGCATCGCCGCCGTCGGCCCGGACCTGCCGGCCGGCGACGCCGAGGTCGTCGACGCCACCGGCAGCATCGTGATGCCGGGCCTGATCGACGCGCACCACCATGCCTGGCTGGGCGTGATGCGTCGGCTGATGCCCGATGTCGACGATCTCTTCGCCTACATCGACGTGGTCGCCGAGCGCCTGGGCGCGCACTTCCGGCCCAGGGACATGTACACCAGCACGATGCTGACGGCGGCCGCCTCGCTGGACGCGGGCATCACCACGATCGTCGACGCCTGCCACAGCTCGCGCAGCCCCGAGCACACCGACGCGGCGCTCGACGCGCTGAGGGACGCGGGCTTGCGCGCGCTGCACATGGTCGGTCCGGCGATGGACAAGGGCGCCTCCTCGGCGCACCTGCCGGGCGATCTCGAGCGCCTGGCCGCGCGCTGGAACACCCGCGACAGCCGCGTGCAGGTCGGCTTGTTCGGCCAGTTGAAGCTCGACTGGTGGGAGGCCGCGCGCCGCCTCGACATGCGCATCCTGACGGAGTTCATCGGCGACCTGGCGCAGCTCGGTCCGGAGTTCGCCAAGCCGGGCGTGCTCGGCCCGCACAACCTCTTCAACCACTGCACGCGCGTGCCGGCGGCGACGTGGCGGCTCTTCGCCGATGCCGGCGTGAACATCACGGTGAACCCGCGCTCGGACGCGTTGTTCGGCTTCGACGACGAGACCTTCGCCTATCAGGTGGCGGTCGATCACGGCCTGGCGCCGGCGCTGGGCATCGACCTCGACACCGCCTTCGGCAGCGACCTGTTCGGCGAGATGCATGCGCTGTTCCACCAGCAGCGCGCCGCGATGCGCTACCGGCGCTTCCGTGGCGAGACCGGCGTGCCCGCGCCGATCGGCGTCGAGGAGGTGCTGCGCGCGGCCACGGTGAACGGCGCGAGGGCGGCCGGGCTCGAGGACCGCGTCGGCACGCTCACGCCGGGCAAGGCCGCGGACCTGATCATGGTCCGCACCCGCGGCGCCGCGGTGTTCCCGGTGACGAACGCGATCGCCACGATCGTGCAGGCGGTGGAGCGCGCCGATGTCGACACCGTCGTCGTCGACGGGCGCTTGCGCAAGCGCGCGGGCGTGCTGCTCGATGTCGATCTGGCGAAGCTCGCCGCCGACGCGGCCGCCTCGCGCGACTTCCTGCTCGGCGCCAGCGGGCACCGCGTGGACCTGTTCAAGACCGCGGCATGAACGCCCCGACCCGGAACCGCCCCGCGCCGGGCGTCATCGCCGCCCTGTTCAGCGGCTACCTCGCCGTCGGCCTGCCGCTGCCGGTGCTGCCGCTGTTCATCCACGACCGGCTGGGCTTCGACAGCCTCGTCGTCGGCCTGGTCATCGGCCTGCAGTTCCTCGCCACGATCGCGACGCGCGGGTACGCCGGCCGCCTCGTGGACGGGCAGGGCGGCCGGCGCTCGGCGCTGCAGGGCGCGCTCGGCTGTGCCGCCGCGGGCGCGCTGTACCTGGTCGCGGCCCTGCCCGGCTGGACGGCGACGACGGCACTCGCCATCGTCGTGCTCGGGCGGCTGGTCGCGGGCTTCGGCGAAAGCCAGTTCGTCACCGGTTGCGTGTCCTGGTCGATCGCGTCGGTGGGACCGCAGCGCGCGGGCCTGTCGATGTCCTGGACCGGCATCGCGATGTTCGCCGCGCTGTCGCTGGGCGCGCCGGCGGGCATGTGGCTGTATCGCGGCCACGGCCTGGTCGCGGTGACGGCCGCCTGCATCGCCGCGCCGCTGGCGGCCTGGGCGATCGCGCTGCCCACGCCGGGCTACCGCGTGGCCGCCGGGCCGCGCCTGCCGTTCCGGCGCGTGGTGGGGCAGATCTGGCGCCAGGGGCTGGGCCTGACCTTGCAGGGCGTCGGGCTCGCCGGCCTGACGGCCTTCGCCTCGCTGTACTTCGCCGCGCGCGGCTGGACGCAGGCCGGCATCGTGATGACCTGCTTCGGCATCGGGTTCATCGCGGTGCGGCTGCTGCTCGGCCATCTGCCCGACAGGATCGGCGGGCTGCGCGTGGCGCTCTGGTCGCTGCTGGTCGAGGCGATCGGGCAGGGCCTGGTCTGGAGCGCGTCGCAGGAGGCCGTCGCGCTGGCCGGCGCGTTCGTGACCGGGCTGGGCTGCGCGCTGATCTATCCGGCGCTCGGCGTCGAGGCGCTCAAGCGCGTGCCGCCCGCCAACCGCGGCAGCGCCATCGGCGCGTTCGCGGCCTTCCTCGACATCGCCTACGGCCTGGCGGGCCCGACGGCCGGGCTGGTCGCCGGGCGTTTCGGCTACGCGGCGGTCTACCTGCTGGGGGCGATCGCGGCGCTGCTCGGCGCGGCGCTGCTTGTCGCAGGGCGCGGGCATGCACATCCTCTCCCGCTTGCGGGAGAGGGAAGGGGCTGAGGGCCAGCAGCCTCGCGCATGAACCGATGAGCCGATCGGCACTGGCGAAAAGCGGCGATACTGTATAAATTGACAGTATGCCGCAGGACACCAAGATCGCTCCACCCCCGCTGTACATCCAGGCCGACGCGCTGAAGGGCCGGGGCAGCGCCTGGGCGATGCCGCACCGCTTCGAGTCGCGCGAGCGCGAGCAGTACGACGACGGCTGGGGCACGCTGGACCAGGAGGCGGTCGAGGAACACGTCGCGCCCAGGACCGAGATCATCGAGGAGCACGCGAAGAAGATCGTCAGCGGCAACCAGTCGCCCGACATCGGCTTCGACCTGTCGATCAATCCGTACCGGGGCTGCGAGCACGGCTGCATCTACTGCTTCGCGCGCCCGACGCACAGCTACCTGAACCTGTCGCCGGGCCTGGACTTCGAGACCAAGATCATCGCGAAGGTGAATGCGGCCGAGCGCCTGAGGGAGACGCTCGCTTCGCCCGCGTACCAGCCGGCGCCGCTGGTGCTGGGCACGGCGACGGACGCGTACCAGCCGATCGAACGCAAGCTCGGCATCACGCGCGCGGTCGTGGAGGTGCTGACCGAGGCGCGGCATCCGTTCTCGGTGGTGACCAAGTCCAGCGGCATCGAGCGCGACCTGGACCTGATCGTGCCGATGGCGCGGCGGCGGCAGGTGTCGGTGTACTTGTCGGTGACCTCGCTGGATCCGGCGCTGTCGCGCATCCTGGAGCCCCGCGCGGCCTCGCCGCAGCGGCGGCTGCAGACGATCCGGGCGCTGGCGGAGGCGGGCGTGCCGGTGGGCGTGAGCGTGTCGCCGGTGATCCCGTTCCTGAACGAGCCGGAGCTGGAGCGCATCCTCGAGGCCGCCGCGGAGGCGGGCGCGACCAAGGCCTTCAGCATTCCGCTGCGGCTGCCCTGGGAGGTGGCGCCGCTGTTCCACGACTGGCTGCGGCTGCACCAGCCCGACAAGGCCGCGCGCATCATGGCGAGGCTGCGCGACATGCGCGGCGGCAAGGACAACGATCCGCGCTTCGGCACGCGTTTCACCGGCGAGGGGATCTGGGCGGAGCTGCTGCAGCAGCGGCTGCGCAAGGCATCGGCCCGCCTGGGCCTGGGCCGGGAGCGGCACCAGTTCGACTTCGGCGAGTTCCGGCCGCCGTCCAGGGTGGCGGGGCAGCAGTCCTTGTTCTGAAGGCCGTCGGTGCAAGGGGCAAGACCTGGCCCCGTGGCGACATCGACGTCGATGCCCAAATCGCAATGACCTTCCTCAGTATGCACAGGGGGAGTGACCTACCCAGATCAATATCCCCCGTTTCAACGCCCTTCGGAGGGAATGCTTTTCGAGCGCATCACGCAGAGACTGGTTGCATTGAGTCGAGGACTCGCAATGCAGGAGAGGTGATGTCGGTGCAGATCAACTACGTGGATCCATTCAGTACGCCGGACGGGCTGGTCGCGATCATGGTGCGTCCGGTCCCGACCCCGGTGGCGTTGTCCGAGGGTGGCGCCGTGATCGAACTCTTGAAGGGACCATCATTGATCTTTGGTTCTCCGCATCTGCGGAGCGCTACCGACGCGCGTTGTCGGCGCTGCAGCTGGGAAACGCTGGGCGATGCGTTTGACCAATTGGAGCGGAGGCACATCTCGGTGACGCACATTCGACACCTGATGCATTTGGCCGCTCATTTCATGGTGAGGCATGGGCTTCGTCGCGGCGGCCCTGCCGTGTTGACGCGTTTTGATCACGACGACATCGTCAGCATCCAGTACGAGATGCCGATCTTGGTCACGCATGACGAAGCTGAGGCGTGGACGATGGCGCTTTGGGGCGAACTCTCCTATATCGACATGCTCCGGTCCGGCTTCCTCTTCTCTTTCATTGACGAACCCGCGGCATGAGCTGATCCGGAGGCGCAAATGGCAATCGGTAGCAGTGAGTTGTTTGACTTTGCCCAGACCTTGAGCCGCGATGGCTCGGAGGTGGCGATTCGTGACGCCATCAGCCGTGCGTACTACGCAGCCTTCCATCGTTGCCGTGCCTGGGAGCAATCGCTCCCGGAACTCGGTAGCAACGAGGGCGCTCGAGGTGGATCACATCAGGAACTCATCAATCGCTTGAAAAATCCGTCTTGGAAATGCGGCGAAGTCCTGCGGAGTCGTTCGCGAACCAATGGCAGCCAATTGGAGATTCAACGAGATCGACGCCGACTGGCGGACTACGACTTGGAAGAGAACGTGATGCCCGCTGTCATGCACGACCAACTGAGCCAAGTGCGGCAACTGCTCGAGCGCTGCGATGCACCGTTTCCAGCGACAACACCGCCCCAGCCTCTAGGGTGATCAACCCCGCCGGCAGGCCCCGACCCAATCCCAGTCCTTGCGATAAACCGAGGTCTCCACGCCGCTGAGGCTCAGCACCGTGTGATACAGCCCGTCGTGCGACATCGGCGTGTCGCGCCGCTGCGTCAGGCAGGCGCTGTCGAGCTTCTGCGATTGCCGGGTCTGCTCCGGCAGCCACAGGATCAGCGGCACGTGCTTCTGCTGCTTGGGCGCCAGCGCGTAAGGCATGCCGTGCAGGAACAGGTTGTTCTCTCCCAGCGACTCGCCATGGTCGGAGACGTAGAGCAGGCTCGGGTCGAAGCGCTGTTCCTGCGTGCCCAGCCAGTCGATCGCCTTGGCCAGCACATGGTCGGTGTAGGCGATCGTGTTGTCGTAGGCATTGCGGACCTGATCCAGCGGGCATTGCTGCAGCGCATTGCTGCGGCACTCCGGCTGGAAGGGCTTGCGCTCGTCCGGCGTGCGCAGGTAGTAGGCCGGACCATGGCTGCCCATCTGGTGCAGGACCAGCACCACGCCGCGCGCGACGCGTTGCGGATCCAGCGCGGCGATGCGGGCGTCCAGGTCATGCAGCATCACCTCGTCCAGGCACTCGCCGTCGGCACGGCACAGGCCCGCGGGAATCGGATGGTCCGGCCGGGCCGGATTGATGGCCTGCGCATTCGGCACGCGGTCGCAGATGCCCTTGCACCCCGACTGGTTGTCCAGCCACAGCACCGCCAGGCCGGCGCGCTGCAGCACGTCCATCAGCGTCTGCTGGTTGCCGGGATGGTCGACATACACCTCGCGTCCGAGCTGCGAGAACATGCAGGGCAGCGAGGCCGCCGTCGACGTGCCGCAGGACGCGACCTCGCGGTAGCTGAGCACCGGTTTCGCCGACAGCTCCGGATTGGTCGGGCGGTCATAGCCGTTGAGCTGGAAGTTGTCGGAACGCGCCGTTTCGCCGACGACCAGCAGCACCAGCGGCGGCCGGGCTCCCACCGCGCGCGGTGCGAGCTTCGCATCGGCGGCGACCACTTCCATCGGGCCCTTGGGCACCTTGTGCTTCTGCGCGGCCAGCGCGGCGCTGGCCCAGATCGCGTTGATCGGGCTGACCATCTTGGTCAGCGCCTTGTTGTTGCGCAGCGTGGAGGCCAGGTCCGCCGTGCGCGTCGCCGCCAGGCCGACGCCCAGGACCAGCGCGAGCGCGACGCTGGCGGCGTTCCAGCCGAGCCGCTTGAACCAGCGCGTGTCGCTCACGCGCTGCCGCCACAGCCAGATCGACGGGATCAGCGCGATCGCCGCGACATGCCCCGCCAGTCCCCAGCCAAGCAGGTCGCGGGTCTCGCGCACATCGGTCTGCAGCGCGTTGGTGACCATCGTGCTGTCGATGATCACGCCGTAGCTGCCGATGAAGTAGGCCAGCGAGGCCGTCATCAGCAGCATCAGCGTCAGCAGGGGCTTCACCGCGCGGCGCCAGGCCAGCAGGCTGAAACAGGCCGCAAGCACCATGATCACGATGCCGGCGAACACGACGATGAACAGACCGCCGGACGCGCCCGCGTAGTCCGGCATGCCCCACATCCGCTGCCACAGCGGCCAATTGCCGAGCACGCCGACCCACAGCGCGGCCAGCCAGGTCAAGGTCAACGGCGAACGGGCACGCGCGTCCTGAGGCGCAAGCGCGGTGTCGCCCTTGCGGGACCGCAAGGTCGAAGGATCGGAAAACGACATCTTGTTGTGTCAGGACGGCAAGGATCAACCAGTGGTTGTAGAAGTCCCACCTGAAGCTGCCCTGAAGTCTCCCTGCGAACCATCCTAACGAAAGCCAGGCCGCGCCGTCATCCTCGCAAGGCCATGCCGCCAGCCGCCCGAGCCGCCTTCAAGCCCTGGCCGCTCGCTTGCACATAACGGCGCTGCAGGTCCTCGATGCGCGGCTCCAGCGCCGCTGGGTCGCTCATCCGGTCGCGGTAGCGCTTGAGCACCAGCGCCGCCATGTCGATCAGCTTGGCGTTGAGCGTCGCCGCGCCCTGCTCGACCAGCAGCAGCACGCCGGTCTGCGCATCGCCGCGCATGGCCTGCCGCATCGCCGTCTCGGAGATCGCGAACACCCGCGCATTGGCGTCGCGCAGCAGCTGAGTGCTGGGCTCGTGGCCCTCGGCCATGCTGATCATCACTTCGGTCGCCGATTTCGAACTGCAGAAGCGCATGCCGAGCTGGCTCATCAGCGCTTCCATCTCGCTGAGCTCGATGTCCTGCCGCGCCATGCGCACCCACAGCGCGATCAGCAGGTTGGCGGCCTCGAGGTCGAAGTCCTCATCGGCGGCCCGCTTCGCGAAGCGGCGCGCCAGGGCCAGCGCATCCGCCAGCTTGCGCTCCAGCAGCAGCCGCAGGCCCTGCATCAACTGGTCGAAGCCCTGCAGACGCCGGTCGCGCGGCGCGCGCTCCATCCCCTGCATCAGCGCGTCGGCCGCGTACTTCAGGCCCTTGCCGTCCTTCGCGTCGAAGCGCATCAGCGCGATCAGGGTCAGGCTGTGCCAGTCGAAGAGCTTGGAACGCAGGCCCTGCGCCAGGCTGCGTTCGAGCATCTTGAGCGCCTCGTCCCGCTGTCCGGCGTAGAAGCCCAAGGTGCCGCAATGCTGCTGCCGCACCAGGCAGCCGGGCGTCAGCGTGGCGGCGGTGCGGTAGGTCGCGAGGGCGGCGCCGATCTCGCCTTGTTCCATCTGCACGCGGCCCATCAGGTCGTAGCTGTCGGCCTGGTCGGGCATGTCGCCGATCAGCGTCTCCAGCGTGCGGCGCGCGGCGCTGAGATTCCCGCTGGCGACTTCGGTCCGCGCCACCCCCAGCCGCGCCCAGGGCACGGTGCGCGCGGCGATGATGGCTTCGTAGAGTTCGCGTGCCTCGGTGTGGCGCTCCAGGCGCAACAGCAGCTCCGCGCCGATGCGGGCCGCGTACAGCCAGTAGGTCGCCTTGCGCTGGAAGCGTTCCAGGCAGAGGTCCGCCGCGCGGTCGAACTCGCGCGCGTCGATGGCGTCGAAGATGCCCTTGAGCTCGACCTTGCGGTGCCGCGCACTGGCCAGCCGGTCGGCCAGCGCCGCGCTCGTGTAGGGCTTGACGAGGTAGGCATCGAGTGCCGCCTCGGCCGCCTCGGCGACCTTCGCGTACGAGGCCTCGCCGGTGACCATCACGAAGACGGTGGAGTAGGGCAGCAGCTGCTCCCGCCGCAGCTCGTCCAGCAGGTCCTGCCCCGACTGCTCCGAACCGTCGAAGTAGTAGTCGCACAGGACGATGTCGTAGGGCTGCGTTTCCAGGATCACGCGGGCGTCGCGTACCCGCGTGGCCTGACGCACATGGCCGACGCCGAGCTCGCGCAATTGCGCCGTCATCAGGCTGCGCGAGTTCGCGTTGCTGTCGATGACCAGCGCCTGCGTCTTGCCGAGCGTGCCGGCCAGCGTCATGGCCACCGCCCCGGTGAAGCGGACGCGCCAACGAAACGGCCCGCCTCCGAAGAGAGCGGGCCGGCGGCACCCCAGCGAATTGTGCGAATGTCGTCGACCACGAGCGGGATTGTCCGCCCGGCGACTGTCGCCGCTCCCCCGGGTTTGCGTGGGTGCGGCGACCGATTCGTGAGTCGTGGAGAGGGTTTGCGTGTCGCTGTTGGCGAATTACTTGAAGAGGTCCTTGACCCGGTCGGTCCAGCTCTTGGCGTTCGGGGAATGCCGCTCGCCGCCATCCTTGAGGCTCTTGTCGAGCTCCTTCAGCAGCTTGCGCTGGTGCTCGGTCAGCTTCACCGGCGTCTCGATGCTGATGTGGCAGTACAGGTCGCCCGGATAACTCGAGCGCACGCCCTTGATGCCCTTGCCGCGCAGCCGGAAGGTCTTGCCGTGCTGCGTGCCCTCGGGCAGCTCGATCTCGGCCTTGCCGCCCAGCGTCGGCACCTCGATGGATCCGCCCAGCGCCGCCGTCGTGATCGACACCGGCATGGTGCAGTGCAGGTCGTCGCCGTCGCGCTCGAAGATGTCGTGCTGCTTGATGCGGATCTCGATGTAGAGATCGCCCGACGGACCACCGTTGACGCCCGGCTCGCCGTTGCCGGCCGAGCGGATGCGCATGCCTTCGTTGATGCCGGCCGGGATCTTGACTTCCAGCGTCTTGGTCTTCTTGATCTTGCCGGCGCCGTTGCAGGTGGTGCAGGGCTCCGGAATGATCTTGCCGGTGCCGTGGCAGTGCGGGCAGGTCTGCTGGATGCTGAAGAAGCCCTGGCGCATGTGCACCGTGCCGCTGCCGCCGCAGGAGCCGCAGGTCTTGGCGCTGGTGCCGGGTTTTGCCCCGCTGCCCTTGCAGGTCTCGCAGCCTTCCCAGGACGGGATGCGGATCTGCGTCTCCTTGCCGCGCGCCGCTTCCTCCAGCGTGATCTCCATCGCGTAGCTCAGGTCGCTGCCGCGGTAGACCTGCTGGCCGCCGCCCTGGCGACGGCCGCCGCCCTGCTGGCCGAACAGGTCGCCGAAGATGTCGCCGAAGGCCTCGGCGAAACCGCCGAAACCTTCCGCGCCCGGACCGCCGCGGAAACCCTGGTTCGGGTCCACGCCGGCGTGGCCGTACTGGTCGTAGGCGGCGCGTTTCTGGCCGTCGGACAGCATCTCGTAGGCTTCCTTGGCCTCCTTGAACTTGTCCTCCGCCTCCTTGGCGCCGTCGCCCTGATTGCGGTCAGGGTGGAACTTCATCGCGAGCTTGCGATACGCCTTCTTGATGTCGTCTTCGCTGGCGTTCTTCGCGACGCCGAGGACTTCGTAATAGTCTCGCTTTGCCATGGATCTTCCCGTGAGGGCTGAGGGCCTCAAACCAAAACGCCGCGCGAGGCTGGCGGCCCCGCGCGGCGGCTGTCATCGGACAGCGATTGCCGATCGCGATGCCGACACCGGTCGGCACCCGCGGCTTACTTCGAGTCCTTGACTTCCTTGAACTCGGCGTCCACGACGTTGTCGTCGGCCGGCTTGGCCGAGGCCTGCGCAGCGGCGGCTTCCGCATGCTCGGCACCGCCGGCGGCACCCGCCGCGCCCGCACCGGCTGCGGCCTGGGCCGCCTGCGCCTCGGCGTAGACCTTCTCGCCCAGCTTCTGGCTGGCGGTCATCAGCGCTTCGGACTTGGCGTCGATGTCGGCCTTGTCCTCGCCCTTGATGGCTTCTTCCAGGTCCTTGACCGCGGCTTCGATCTTTTCCTTCTCGCCGGCTTCGAGCTTGTCGCCGTGCTCGCCCAGCGACTTCTGCACCGAATGCACCAGGCCGTCGGCCTGGTTCTTCGCCTGCACCAGGTCGACCTTCTTCTTGTCCTCGGCCGCGTTGGCCTCGGCGTCCTTCACCATCTTCTCGATCTCGGCCTCCGACAGGCCGGAGTTCGCCTTGATGGTGATCTTGTTCTCCTTGCCGGTGCCCTTGTCCTTGGCGCCGACGTGCAGGATGCCGTTGGCGTCGATGTCGAAGCTCACCTCGATCTGCGGCAGGCCGCGCGGCGCCGGCGGGATGCCCTCAAGGTTGAACTCGCCCAGGCTCTTGTTGCCCTGCGCCAGTTCGCGCTCGCCCTGGTAGACCTTGATGGTCACCGCGGGCTGGTTGTCCTCGGCGGTCGAGAAGGTCTGGCTGAACTTGGTCGGGATGGTCGTGTTCTTCTTGATCATCTTCGTCATCACGCCGCCCAGGGTCTCGAT
>Ga0063456_1001289_pt1 | contig 13558 bp, 9 predicted proteins | sample AraplaMF_Cvi_mMF_FD_56228 | JGI IMG/M metagenome (GOLD analysis project Ga0063456, IMG submission 56228) | Arabidopsis root microbial communities from the University of North Carolina, USA - plate scrape MF_Cvi_mMF version 2 (version 2) | ecosystem: Host-associated > Plants > Roots > Endosphere ... | reverse complement strand
TGCTGATCTGCTCGTCCATATCAAGCTTGGAGTCGAGCACGACCATTGCGGTCATCAATTTAGTCAGGGAGGCGATCGGAACAACGGCGGTGGCGTTCTTCTCGACCAGCACTTTGCCAGTCTCATCCTCGACGACAAGCACGGATTGCGAGCCCAAAGGCACGGCAAACGCGGCTGCGGAGATCGACATCAGCAGGGCTGCGGTGATTTTCTTAAACATGTTCGGATTGATGCGTTCGTTCGGGGCGGAATATCGCTAGATTGGGGGCAATATTCTAAATATGGACGATATCACTATCGGGTTAACTCGTCCAGCAAACGTCAATCATGCGCAACTGAACAATTAAATCCATTGCGTGCGGCACGCGCCGCNGGAATGCTGGTATTGTTATTCGATAATATTTCCTTCTTGAAATTTGCCATGTTGGTAATTGAGAGAATTGCAAAATATCCCTTGCGTGCCTGGGCCGTGGTCGTGCTGCTGGCCGTGGCGGCGGCTTTGCTGGCCGGCAGCGTTTATCGCGCCAACCTGGAACAGGGACGGCTGGAATTATTGAATATCGATGTGCAGCGCGATGCGATTGCCGCCATGTCATTAACCCTGGACAGTAATTTAATGGGTGCGATTTCCGTGCTGGGTTTGATTGAGCCGGATATCAAAAAGGAAAGCACCGAGCCAATTGCGCCGAACCAGCCGAAAATATCGGCCTTATTGGAAAGCGTGGCCCGCAGCCAGCAAATCCAGGGTCTATTTGTGGTCGGCAAGGACGGCTTCGTCAAATCGTCCTGGGACGATAGCGGCAAACCGTCCACCGGCATCGACGTGCGCTTCCGGCCTTATTACAAGGAAGCCATGGCGGGGCGGAACAATATTTACGCCGCCGTCAGCCTGGCGCGCGGCGACCATGCCCTGTATTTCGCGGCGCCGGTCTATGCCGGCATGGCGCGCAGCGGAGATCCGGTCGGCGTGGTAGTGGCGCGCACCGATATGGAAAAACTGGAGCGCCTGCTGGCGCGCAGCGGCCAGGCTGCCATCCTGCTGTCGCCGCAAGGCGTGGTGTTTGCCAGCAGCCGGCACGAATGGAGCGGCATGCTGGCGGGCGAGGTCACGCCGGCCAGGGTTGCTGAAATCCGGGCCGTGCGCCAGTTCGGCAAGCTGTTCGAAGAGAAGGAGCCGCGCCCGCTGCCTGTCAGCCTCGCGCCGGGAATGGTGCAGGGCGAGGGCCGTCATTATGCGGTGGCTTCCGCCGCTGTCGATTGGCATGACCCATCCGGCAGCTGGCAACTGGTGGTGCTGGAAGACCTGGGGCAGAGCGTGCCGCCGGGCAGCGGCGTGCCTGCCGCCGCCATGGCCGCTGCCGTGGTGGTGCTGCTCGGGGCCGCGGGTTTGCGGGCCGTGCGCAGCCAGGCGGCCCAGCATCGCGCCCACCTCGAGCTGGAACGCGTGGCGCGCGAGCAGGAATTGCGCGCCGAGCGCAAGATGCAACTGGCGCAGGTGGCGTTGCACATGCAGCAGGCGCCCGACCGCCACGCCCGGCTTACGGCCTTCCTCGACCAATGCCATCAATTGTTTGGCGCCATGCAAGGCACCATTTACACCGCCGATGCCGAGGGCCTGGCGCTGGCCGCCAGTTATGCCAGCACGGCGCCGCCGCCGCGCCTGGCGCTGGGCGAAGGCTTGCTTGGGCAATGCGCGCTGGAACGCGAGCCGCGCATCGTCGACACCATTGCCGCGGGCGCCGCGTGGACCATTCGTTCCGGCCTGGGCGGCGCCACTCCCGGCGCCCTGTTGCTGGCGCCAGTGCAGTTGCGCGGCCGCCTGCTGGGGGCAGTGGAGCTGGCGGTGCTGCAAAAACCCGATGCAGCGACGTATGAACAATTCCTGTCAGCGCTAGAACTGCTGGCGATCAATATGACTGAGTAGGAGGGAAACGTGTCCCGCTTGCTGACTAGACTGGAAAAACTGGGCCTGACGTGGAAGCTCGCGCTGGGGTTCGGCGGCAGCCTGTTGATCACGCTGGCGTTCGGGCTGCACAACGTCACCACCCAGGCCCGCCTGCACGACGAGATCCTCGGCATCTACAAGAACGACCTGCTTGGCATTTCCGACGCCAAGGATGCGCTGATCCAGTTCGCCCAGCGCGGCAGCGCGCTGCGGCAAGCCTTGCTGGCGCGCGACAAGGCCGGCCGCGACGCTGCCCTGGCGATGATCGACGAAGCGCAGCGCAGGCAGGACCGCGCCCTGGAAGAACTGCGCCCGCGCATCATCCGCGAAGAAAACCGCAAGAACCTGGCCGAGTTTGAATCGGCCTATGCCGACTACCACCTGCGCGTCGCCGAAGCGGTGCGCCTGCTGCGCGCCGGGCAGGCGGAACAGGCTGCTGCCGTGGTGTCCGATCCGGCCTTCCAGGAACACGGCGTCCGCGCCAACAACGCCTTGACGCGCATCGCCGAAATCAAGGAAGACAGCGCGCGCCACCAGATCGAAGAAATGCAGGCCTTGTCGCGCTATGAAAAGCAGCTCACCTACGGCTTGCTGGGGCTGAGCCTGGTGCTGGGCGTGCTGTTCAGCTTCCTGGTGGCGCGTTCGGTGCGCCTGCCGTCGGAGCGCCTGCGCAGTGCCGTGCAGCAGCTGGCGAAAGGCAAACTGGGCGCCGAGGTGCCGCTGACGGACTATCCGAACGAAATGGGCAGCCTGGCGCGCTCGATCAAGGTGCTGCAGGAAGAAGCCTGCAAGATGGAGGCGCAGCGCTGGCTCAAGACTCACCTGGCGGCAATCGGCAACGACCTGCAGTCGGCGGAAAGCGCGGAAGACCTGGCCACGCGCACGCTGGCGGCGCTGGCGCCGCTGGTGCAGGCCGGCCATGCGGCCTTTTACCGGCATGAGGCGGAGGAGGGCAGCCTGTCGCTGCTGGCCGGCTATGCGATGCGCGGCAGGTCGGCCGCGCAACAGCGCTTCCTGCTAGGCGAAGGCCTGGTCGGGCAGTGTGCGGCCCAGCGCAAGCCGATCGTCATGCGCCAGGCGCCGGCCGGCTATGTGCGCATTGGTTCCGCCTTGGGCGAAGCCGATCCGGCCAGCATCGCGATCGTGCCGGTGCTGCGCAATGAACGCCTGCTGGGCGTGCTGGAACTGGCCACGCTGGAACCCTACGGCGACCAGGCCCAGGCGCTGCTCGATGGCGCATTGCCGGTGATTGCCATGAACATGGAAATCCTCGAGCGCAACGAGCGCACCCGCGTGCTGGAAGAGCGCAGCCGGCTGGTGCTGGGCTCCGTCAGCGACGGCATCGTCGGCCTGGACCTGGGCGGCCGCGTTACATTCGTCAACCCGGCGGCGCCGGCCTTGCTGGGCTGCGATGAAGGGGAACTGGTGGGCGCCGAATGGCGGCAGGACGGCGAACAACTGGAGCGCAAGGATGGCAGCACCTTCCCGGTCGATTATGTGGACCGGCCGATGTACAAGGACGGCGCCCAGGTCGGTTCGGTGGTGGTGTTCCGCGACATCACGGAACGCAAGCGGCTGGAAGAGGAAATCAAGCGCAGCAACTTCCTGGGCGATATCGCACTGGAGATGACCGACTGCGGCTACTGGGTGGTCGACTACAGCGATCCCGATTACTACACGCAGTCCGAACGCGCGGCACGCCTGCTGGGCGAACCGCCTCGGCCCGACGGCCGCTACCACCTGCAGGATGAATGGTTTGCGCGGCTGGTGGAAGCCGATCCGGAAGGCGCCTTGCGCACGGCGGCGCGGGTGCAGGGCGCACTCGACGGCAGCTACGACAAGTTCGACGCGACGTATGCCTACAAGCGCCCGCTCGATGGCCGCATCATCTGGCTGCACGCGGTCGGCACCGTGGTGCGTGACGAGGAGGACGGCACGCCGCGCTTCATGTACGGCGTGTACCAGGACATCACCGCGCAAAAGGCCGCCGAAGACGAACTGCGCATCGCCAAGGAACAGGCGCAGGCCGCAACCCGGGCCAAGAGCGATTTCCTGGCCAATATGAGCCACGAAATCCGTACCCCGATGAATGCCATCATCGGCATGTCGCACCTGGCGCTGCAGACCAACCTGGATAAACGCCAGCGCAACTACGTGGAGAAAGTGCAGCGCGCCGGCGAGAACCTGCTTGGGATCATCAACGACATCCTCGACTTCTCGAAGATCGAGGCCGGCAAGATGACGGTGGAGCAGGTCGAATTCGACCTGGACGACGTGCTCGACAACCTGGCCAACCTGATCGGCTTCAAGGCGGAGGACAAAGGCCTGGAGCTGCTGTTCCAGGTGGCGCCGGAGCTGCCGACCGGGCTGGTGGGCGATCCGCTGCGTATCGGCCAGGTGCTGGTCAACCTGGCCAACAACGCGGTCAAGTTCACCGAACATGGCGAAGTGGTGGTCGGCATCGAGCAGTCGGCCCAGGTCGAGGAGGGCATCGAGATGCACTTCTGGGTGCGCGACTCCGGCATCGGCATGAGCCCGGCGCAAAGCGCCAAACTGTTCCAGTCCTTCAGCCAGGCCGATGCTTCGACTACCCGCAAGTACGGCGGCACCGGGCTGGGGCTGGTGATCTGCAAGAACCTGCTGGAGCTGATGGGCGGCCGCATCTGGGTCGAGAGCGAGGAAGGGAAAGGCTCGACCTTCCACTTCACGGCGCGCTTCGGATTGCAGGCTAATCCGAAACCGCGCCGCATGTTCCGTGCCGACGAGTTGCGCGGCGTGCGCGTGCTGGTGGTGGACGACAACGCCTCGGCGCGTGAAATCCTGTCCACGGTCGCGCGTTCGTTCGGGCTGGAAGTGGACGTGGCGCTGGGCGGGCAGGAGGGCCTGGAAATGGCGGCGCGCGCCGAACAGCGCGCCATGCCTTATGACCTGATCCTGATGGACTGGAAGATGCCTTCAATGGACGGCGTGGAAACGGTGCGCCGGCTGCAATCCGGGCAGGCCGGCCGCCTGCCGGCCGTCATCATGGTGACCGCCTATGGCCGTGAAGAAGCCTTGACCAGCGCGGAGGAACGCCGGGTCCAGCTCAAATCCGTGCTGACCAAGCCGGTGACGCCGTCGGCCTTGCTGGAAGCGGTGGGCGAGGCGCTGGGCAAGGGTGTGCTGGTCGAAGGACGCCGCTCGGCCGAACGCGACCTGCACCATGGGGAAGTCATGGCGCGCCTGTCGGGCGCCCGCATGCTGCTGGTCGAAGACAACGAGATGAACCAGGAGCTGGCGATCGACCTGCTGGGCAAGGCGGGCATCGAAGCGGTGCTGGCCCGCATGGCCAGGAGGCGCTGGACATCCTGGCGCAGGACGCGCGCTTCGACGGCGTGCTGATGGACTGCCAGATGCCGGTGATGGATGGCTTCCAGGCGTCGCGTGCGATTCGCGCCAATCCAGCCTTCGACAAACTGCCCATCATCGCCATGACGGCCAACGCCATGGCCGGCGACCGCGAGAAAGTGCTGGCCAGCGGCATGCAGGATCACATTGCAAAGCCGGTCAACGTCGCCGAAATGTACGCCACGCTGGCACGCTGGCTGCGGCCGGAGCCAGGCGAGAACCAGGCCGGCATGACGCCAGCGTCCGGCGCGCGACCGGCCGCCGCCGGCGCCGCCGACAAGCCGGCGCCGCTCCCGGCGCTGCCGATGGTCGACGTGCGCGCAGGGCTGGCAACTTCCATGGGCGACGAAAAGCTCTACCGCCGCCTGCTGGTCAAGTTCCGCGACGGCCAGCAGGACTTTGCCGCCATGTTCGTGCAAGCGCTGATGGGCGGCGACGCAACGGCGCCGGAACGCCTGGCGCATACCCTGAAAGGCGTGGCAGGCAATATCGGCGCACGCAGCGTGCAGGATGCCGCACAGGCGCTGGAACAGGCATGCCAGCAGGGCGCTGCGCGCGACGAACTGGAACGCCAGCTGGCAATGGTGCTGGTGGAACTGGACCCGCTGCTGGCCGCGCTGCGCGCAGTGGATGCGGAAACGCGCGGCGGTGCGGTCCATCCGGCGCTGGTGCCGGTTGCGGCGGCAGCCCCGGCGCCGGCTGGCTCCGCGCCTCCGCTTGGCCGCCTGCGGGACCTGCTGGCGGACAGCGATTCGGAAGCGGCCGACTTGTGGGACGCGGAACTGGNGCAGTTCAAGCTCGCCTTGCCCGACCACTGGCGCCGCATCGCGAGCGGAATTGGTAACCTTGACCTGGAAGCCGCCCTGGCGGCGCTGGACGAAGCAATGGCAAGCCTGGAGGAAAAGTGAGATGGAACTGGAACTGATCGCGAAGAAAACCGTGCTGCTGGTCGACGATTCGCCCGACAACCTGGTGCTGATGAACGACCTGCTGAAAGACCTGTACAAGGTGAAGGTCGCCAACAGCGGCGAAAAGGCCCTGCGCATCGCCACCACGGGCCAGCCCCCCGACGTGGTGCTGCTGGACGTGATGATGCCCGAGATGGACGGCTACGAAGTGTGCCGGCGCCTGAAGGCCAACCCCGCCACCCGCAACGTCCCCATCATTTTCCTGACCGCCAAGTCGGAAGTGGAAGATGAAAAGCTGGGGCTGGACCTGGGCGCCGTCGATTACATCACCAAGCCNATCAGCCCGCCGATCACGCTGGCCCGCGTGCGCAACCACCTGATGTTGAAGGAGCACGCCGACTTCCTGCGCGACCAGAACGAATTCCTGGAGCAGGAAGTCCAGGAACGCACGCGCGAAGTGGTGGCGATCCAGGACGTCACGATTCTCGCCATGGCGTCGATGGCCGAAACGCGCGATCCGGAAACCGGCAACCACATCCGCCGCACCCAGTTCTACGTCAAGGCGCTGGCGGAGCGCCTGAAAGAACACCCGCGCTTCAGCGCCGTGCTGACCGATAGCTACATCAAGCTGCTGTTCAAGTCCGCCCCGCTGCACGACATCGGCAAGGTCGGCATCCCCGACCGCATCCTGCTCAAGCCGGGAAGGTTCGAGCCGCACGAATTCGAGATCATGAAGACGCATACCACGCTGGGCCGCGCCGCCATCGAGCATGCGGAACGCTCGCTGGGAACGCCGATGGCTTTCCTGTCGATCGCCAAGGAGATTGCGTACTCGCACCAGGAAAAATGGGACGGTTCAGGCTATCCGGAAGGATTGGCCGGCGAAGCGATTCCGGTCTCGGCGCGCCTGATGGCTGTCGCGGACGTGTACGATGCGCTGATCAGCCGCCGCGTTTACAAGGAGGGCATGCCGCACGAGAAGGCTGTGCAGATGATCGTTGAGGGCAAGGGAAAACACTTCGATCCCGACATGGTTGATGCGTTCATCGGGCTGCAGGAGGAATTCCGCGCCATTGCGGCGCGGTTCCATGACACCGACCATGACATGGCCGAGAAGAAGGCGCAGATCGAGCGCCTGACCAAGGCTTGAAGCTTACTTGGAGCTGTAGATCTTGTCGAACTCGCCGCCGTCGTCGAAGTGCTTCTTCTGGGCTGCGCGCCAGCCGCCGAACACTTCATCCACGGTGAACAGCGAGATGGGCTTGAAGCTGGCCGAGTACTTCTTGAACACCGCGTCCGAACGCGGGCGCAGGTAGTGCTTGGCGATGATCTCCTGGCCTGCGTCGGAGTACAGGAAGTTCAGGTAGGCGGTGGCCTCCTTGCGGATGCCTTTCTTGTCGACGACCTTGTCGACCACGGCCACCGGCGACTCCGCCAGGATCGAGGACGATGGATACACCACCTCGAAGTCGTCGCCGAATTCAGCGCGCACCAGGTTCACCTCGTTTTCGAAGGTCACCAGCACATCGCCGATCTTGCGCTGGGTGAAAGTGGTGGTGGCTGCGCGGCCGCCGGCGTCCAGCACCGGAACGTTCTTGAAGATCTTGCCCACCAGTTCGCGTGCCTGCGCCTCGTTGCCGCCTTTTTTCAGCACCGAGCCCCATGCGGCCAGGTAGGTGTAGCGGCCATTGCCGGCAGTTTTCGGATTGGGGATCACGACGGCCACGCCGGGCTTGGCCAGGTCGTTCCAGTCCTTGATACCTTTCGGATTCCCCTTGCGCACCAGGTAGACCATGGTGGAATAGGCCGGCGCCGCATTGTTCGGGAATTTCTTGGCCCAGTCTTGCACCACCAGGCCGCGGTCGGCCAGCATGTCGATGTCGTTCGCCTGGTTCATGGTCACCACCGATGCTTCCAGGCCGTCGGCCACGGCGCGCGCCTGCTTGGAGGAGCCGCCGTGCGACTGCTTGACGGTGACGTCTATGCCGGTGCTCTTCTTATAGGCAGCGGCAAAGGCCGGGTTGATGTCTTTATACAGTTCACGCGCCACGTCATAGGACACGTTCAGCAGGGTCACTTCATTGGCCGATGCGGTCGAAGCAAAACCGAAGCTGGCCGCCGCCAGCGCGGCGCTGAGTGCAAATGCGAATTTGTTATAAGTCATGGCAATCTCTATTGTGAAAACAGATATGCATGGTCTAGAATCTCGCGCCGAAAGGAAACTACTTATTCGTTATAAGCTTAGTATCGGCCCCGGATAAGCTTGCGCGCACGCGGCCTCGTACGGGGTTTTTGCCGCTGGTGTATATTCCGGTTATTGAATACCTGTGAGCACGCATGAGTTTTGAAATTCGCCGCGCGGAAGCGAAAGACGCCACGGCCGCCTGTGAGGTGCTGCGACGCTCAATCGCCGAATGTTGTGTGCTTGACCATAAAAACGATCCCGCCATTCTTGGCGCCTGGCTAGGTAACAAGACGCCCGAGACGGTGGCTTCCTGGTTTGCCTCGCCTACCAACTACTCGCTGGTTGCGGTCGAAGAGGGCCATGTCGTTGGCGTTGCCCTGTTGACGGCTGCCGGCAAGCTGGCCCTTTGCTACCTGTTGCCAGAAGTGCGCCAGCGCGGCGCAGGCAAAGCCTTGCTGGCTTGCGTCGAACAGCAGGCTTGCAGTTGGGGCGTCAAGGCATTGCAGCTGCACAGCACCGCGACCGGCGAGGAATTCTTTGCGCGCCAGGGCTATCTGCGCGCGGGCAATGTGCGCTCCCCATACGGTGTCGACACCGTGTTCTTCTGGAAGCAGNTGGACGGCACCGTGTGCGACGCCAGCAAGCCGAAACGCTTCTGCGGCTGTAATTAAAGCTGCGCCTCCGCCAGCGCGGGGTAGCTCCGGCCGCAAATCCGTGATAGCGTTACCAAATTATGCAAATCACATCATCCCGGCTGGACCTGGTCGATGGCTTGCGCGGCTTTGCGCTGGTGTCGATCATGCTGCTCCATAACATCGAGCATTTCGATCTCAGTTTCGTGCCGCCTGGTGCGCCGGCCTGGCTGGCAGCACTCGATGGCTGGATATGGGACAGTGCCTTCTTCCTCTTTGGCGGCAAGTCCTACGCCATTTTCGCCATGATGTTCGGCGTCACGTTCTGGCTGCAGTTCAATCGCCGCAATGCGCAGGGCGTCGATTTTCGGCCGCGCTTCGCCTGGCGCATGCTGCTGCTGTTCGCGTTCGGGATGGTGAATTCGCTGTTCTATCACGGCGATATCCTGGCCATGTATGCGGTGCTGGCGCTGGCCTTGCTGCCGGTGGCGCGCCTGCGGGACGGGACCGTGTTTGCCATTGCCTGCCTGTTGCTGCTGCAGCCGCACCTGCTGTTCGATATCCTTGCCGCACTGCCGGACCCGCAGCGCGCCTTGCCAGATCCTGCATCCTGGGCGTATTTCGGCCGCGCCAACGAATACATGGCCAATGGTTCGCTGGCGGATGTCGTCGCGGGCAATCTCCTGAACGGCAGGCCTGGCGTGCTGCTGTGGAGTTGGGAAAATGGACGCCTGTTCAGCATTCCGGCGCTGTTCATGCTCGGCATGCTGGCGGCGCGGCGCGGCAAGTTTGAGCCGACGCCCGCCAATCGCCGTTTCTGGTTGCGCGTGCTGCTTGCCGCCGGTGCCGCCTTCATAGTGCTGTTTGCAGTCAAGTCCGGCGCGGCCGGGCAGGGGCGCCATACTGCCTTGTGGCGGCCGTTGGCGACGCTGCTCGGTTCATGGGCAAACCTCGCTTTCATGCTGGTGCTGGTGGCGGCCATCGCCTGCCTGTCATACCGTTCGATAGGCGCGCGCCTGCTGGCCGCTTTCCGTCCGCTGGGGCGCATGAGCCTTACCAGCTACGTCACGCAGTCGCTGGTTGGCACGGGGCTTTATTACGGCTGGGGCCTTGGCCTGTACAGCGCGACCGGCGCCGGTGCCTGCCTGCTGCTCGGCATCCTGTTGGCCGTGCTGCAGTCCTGGTTCAGCGTGTGGTGGCTGCGCCGCCACGCCCAAGGGCCGTTGGAAGCGCTCTGGCATCGCCTGACATGGATGGGCGCCGGACGGCGCGGCGTCGGCAGGGCGAACGCAATAGAAGGAGCCCGGCCATGAAAGCCTTGCTCGCGACTGTGCTCGCCCTGGCATGCGCCGGCGCGCAAGCCGCGCAGTTCAATGTGCTGGTATTTTCGAAGACCGCCGGCTGGCACCACGACTCGATTCCGGCCGCTGTTGCGGCCATCCAGGACCTTGGCAAGCTGCACGACTTCAACGTCTTCTGGACCGAAGACGCCAACCGCGTGTTCAGCGACGAGGAATTGGCCAAGTACCGTGCCGTGGTATTCCTGCTGACGACTGGCGAGATCCTGGATGGCAAGCAGAAGGCAGCTTTCGAGCGATATATCCGTGCCGGCGGCGGCTATGTAGGCGTCCATAGCGCCTCGGATACGGAATATGGCTGGCCGTGGTACACGAAACTGGTGGGGCATATGTTCGACCACCATCCCGCAATCCAGACCGCGATCCTCAAAGTGGAGAACCGCAGCTTCCCCGGGATGGAGCGTTTTGCGCCGCGCAACCTGGTGACGGAAGAATGGTATGCGTTCAAGCCTGCCACCAGCAAAGTCGCCTACCTGCTTTCAGTCGATGAGGCGACATACAAGCCCGGGCCCAAGGGCATGGGCGCATTCCACCCGGTCAGCTGGTACCAGAACTACGATGGCGGCCGCGCGTTTTACACCGCGCTAGGCCACCTGGCCGCAACCTACGGCGACCCGGTGTTTCGCCACCACCTGTATGGCGGCATTTACTGGGCCGCTACAGGCAATGGCCTGGGCCCTGAATAATCAGCCTCCCTGGGCCTTGGCTGCCGCAGCCTTGGCCCGCAGCGTCGTCACGTTGTCGTAGCCGATGCCCCAGTTGTCGGTTTCCACTTCATCGATGATGACGAAGGTCGTCGCCGGGTTCTTGTTCAACACGCGCTGCAGCAGCTCGGTCGCACCTTTGATCAGTTCCAGTTTCTGTTCGGCGGTCGCGCCTTCCTTGGTGATGCGGAAATTTACGTACGGCATAGTGAAGCTCCTTTGGTTGAAGATGGGTGTTTGATGCAGTGCCAGGCCACGGCGGCGCCAAGCAGCAGCAACGAAGAGGAAATGGCCAGGGACAGTTCAATGTCCTGCATGGCGCCGAAAATCGCGACGCCCAGGGCGCCGCCCACCTGGCGCGCGGTGTTCAGCACGGCCGATGCGGTGCCGGCCTGGTTGCGGTCGACGGCCGACAGTATCGACGTAGTCATGGCCGGCACTGCGAGGCCCATGCCGGCCGGGATCAGCACCAGTCCTGGCAGCATTTCGAGGAACGTGGAGTCGTGCGCGGTTCCGAATATCCCCAGCAGGGCGTAGCCCGCAGCGCCGATCAATCCGCCGACGATCATCGGCTTGCGCGACCCCAGGCGCGCCTGCATCCGGCCGCTGGCAATATTCGAGAAGATAAAGGTTCCGGTCAGCGGCAGGAAGACCAGCCCCGCGTGCATCACCGAGAAGCCGCGCACTTTCTGCAAATAGAAGCTGAGAACGAAGATCACACCGTAATAGGCAAAGTTGACCAGGACGCCAAATAGTACCGCGCCCGAGAAGCCAACGTCCCGGAACAGCCCAAGCGGCAGCATTGGCGCCGCGCTGCGCCCCTGGCTGCGAACGAACAGCACGGCCGATGCCAGCGCCACCAGCAGCGCGCCTTGTACAAGGTGGCTGGAGGCGCCCAGCGCATTGAACTCGATCACGGCGCCGATGAAGGCCGTCAGAGCAACGATGGCAAGCAACTGGCCGGTGATGTCGAACGCGCGCGCGGCATCCTTGCCGCGCAGGGCAGGGACGACGCGCAGCGTCAGCCAGAAGCCCAGCACGCAAATCGGGATATTGACCCAGAAGATGCTGCGCCAGCCGGCAACGCTCATCAGCAAGCCGCCCAGCACCGGACCGGCAGCAATCGACACGCCGCCTGCGGCTGTCCACCAGGCAATGGCCTTGGCCAGTTGGGCGCGGTCATGGGCGTAAGCGGCGTTCAGGATCGCGAGCGAGCTTGGCACCAGCAGCGCCGCACCGACACCTTGTACCGCGCGCGCAAGGTTCAGCGCCAGCGGGCCAGGCGCCATGGCGCAGGCCAGCGAAGCAAGCGTGAACAGGGCAAAGCCCGACAGGAAGACGCGGCGCGCGCCGAAACGGTCGCCCAGCACGCCGGCCGACAGCAGGAAGACGGCAAAGCCGAGGGTGTACGCATCGACTACCCACTGCAAAGCACTGACGCTGGCGCCCAGTTCGCGGCCGATTTCCGGCAAGGCAACGTTGACGATGGTGACGTCAAGCTGGACGATGATGAAGGCAAAGCTGGCGGCTAGCAGGACGGCGGGCGATGGCTTGTGCATGGTGAAGCTCCTTTGGATAGCCTGAACTATAAATGTCTTCACGCATCAATAAAAATGAATAATAATGAATCAAGCTATCTCAAATGGAGAATGATATGGAGCTCTCCTCGCTCAGGATATTCAAAACGGTTGCCGAAGAAGGCAGCGTGACCCAGGCCGCAGCCCGGCTGCACCGGGTGCAATCAAACGTCTCGGCGCGCCTGAACCAGCTCGAGGAATCGCTGGGCGTGACCCTGTTCAACCGCTCCGGGCGGCGCATGCTGATCACGGCGGAGGGCACGCGCCTGCTGGAATACGCCGACCGCCTGCTGCGGCTGGCGGACGAAGCGCAGATGTCGGTGCGCGGCGAGAACGAGCCGTCAGGCCAGCTGCGTATCGGGTCAATGGAAACCACGGCCGCCGCGCGCCTGCCGCGCGTGCTGGGCGCATTTCATCGCAAGTATCCGCAAGTCGACCTGCTGCTCGACACCGGCCCGACCGATTACCAGATACAGCAGGTATTGAACCACAAGGTCGATCTTGCGCTGGTATCGGGCCCGGTTGAGCGCCCGGAGCTGGAGCAGGCGCCGGTCTTTGTTGAAGAACTGGTGCTGTTGACCGACGCGATGCACGGCCCTGTGACCGGCCCGGCCGACGTGGCGCGCCGCACGCTGCTCGGCTTTCGCAGTGGCTGCTCCTACAGGCGCCGCCTGGAATGGTGGTTTGCCGACGCCGGCGTGGCGCACACCCGGATCGCCGAATTCGGCACTTTCGAAGCGATCATCGGCTGTGTTGCCGCCGGCATGGGCGTCGCCATGATGCCGCGCGAAGTCCTGAGGCAGCGCGGCCTGGGCCGCACCGTGCAATGCCACACTTTGCCGCCGGAAGTGGCCGAAGTGGA
>Ga0063456_1001283_pt1 | contig 13602 bp, 14 predicted proteins | sample AraplaMF_Cvi_mMF_FD_56228 | JGI IMG/M metagenome (GOLD analysis project Ga0063456, IMG submission 56228) | Arabidopsis root microbial communities from the University of North Carolina, USA - plate scrape MF_Cvi_mMF version 2 (version 2) | ecosystem: Host-associated > Plants > Roots > Endosphere ... | reverse complement strand
CCAGACCTCGATGTCGATACCGTTGAGGATGCCGCTCAAGACGTCGGCGCGCGCGCGCAGCAGGCCGCCGAACCCCATGCCGCCTTCATCGGTCTGGATCTCGTGCGCGTAGGTCGGTGACACCGTCGTGATGCGATCGGCGAATTGCAGGCCTGCCTTCAGGAAACTGATCCCGCCAAAATATTCGAGATCGGTGACGTTGAACGAATGCCAGGGCAGCCCGATCGATCCGATCAGCTCGGGCGCGAACTTGCCTTGATAGGCCATGTTGTGAATGGTCATCACGGTGCCCGGCCGCGCGCGGCCGTCATAGTGCAGATAGGCCGGCGCGAGCCCGGCCTGCCAGTCATGGGCGTGCACGACATCGGGCACGAAAGCCGGAACGAGGCCGTGGCCGATGTCGGCGGCAACGCGCGACAGGGCAGCGAAGCGCACGCCATTGTCGGGCCAGTCGAGGCCCTCAGGCGTGACGTAGGGATTGCCCGGCCGCGCATAGAGATGCGGCACGTCGAGCACGAACAGATCGAGGCCGTCATGGGAGCCCGCGAGCAGGCGTCCGGGGCCGCCGAAATAATCCGGCCAGCGCCGGATTTCCTCCGCGCCGGAGACCTGCCGCATCACGTCGGGATAACCCGGCATCAAGGTGCGCATCTCGACGCCATGCGCCTTCAATGCAATCGGCAAGGCGCCTGCGACATCCGCGAGGCCGCCGGTCTTGACGATGGGGTAGACTTCAGAAGCGACGGCGAGGACGCGAACAGGCGTCATGTATTGAGCCTGTCGATCATCGGCTGGGTGATCAGCGAGATGCCCTGTTCGGTGGTGCGGAAGCGCTTTGCGTCGATTTCAGGGTCCTCGCCGACGACGAGGCCTTCGGGAATCTCGACGCCGCGATCGATCACGACGTTCTTCAACCGCGCGCCCCGGCCGATATTCACGTAGGGCATGATCACGGCGTTCTCGACATTGGCGTAGGAGTTGATGCGGACGCCGGTGAAGAGCAGCGAGCGTCGCAGCGATGCGCCGGAGATAATGCAACCTCCCGAGACCAGCGAGCTCACGGCATGGCCGCGCCGGCTCTCCTCGTCATGGACGAATTTCGCCGGCGGGGTGATCTCGGCATAGGACCAGATCGGCCAGGCGCGATCGAACAGATCGAGCTCCGGGACGATGTCGGTGAGGTCGATATTGGCGGCCCAATAGGCGTCGACCGTGCCGACGTCGCGCCAATAGGCGCGCGGGTCATCGCCGGAACGGACACAGGAGGTCGAATATTGGTGCGCCATGGCGCGGCCGTTCTTGACGAGATAGGGGATGATGTCCTTGCCGAAATCATGGTTGGAGTTCGGGTCCTCGGCGTCGCGCTTGAGCTCGTCGAACAGGAATTTCGCATTGAACACGTAGATGCCCATGCTGGCGAGCGAGACGTCGGGCTTGCCGGGCATCGGCGGCGGATCCTTGGGTTTCTCCAGGAACTCCTGAATCCAGCCATTCTCGTCGATATGCATGATGCCGAAGCCGGACGATTCCTGGCGCGGCATTTCGAGGCAGCCGACCGTGACGTCGGCGCCGCTCTCGACGTGCTGGCGCAGCATCACCTCGTAGTCCATCTTGTAGATGTGGTCGCCGGCCAGCACCACGATGAAGCGGCAGGCATGGGATTCGATGATGTCGATGTTCTGGTAGACCGCGTCCGCCGTGCCGACATACCACATGCTTTCCGACACCCGCTGGCTTGCGGGCAGGATGTCAAAGCTCTCGTTGCGCTCGGGGCGGAAAAAGTTCCATCCCATCTGGAGATGCCGGATCAGGCTGTGCGCCTTGTACTGGGTGGCGACCGCGATACGGCGGATGCCGGAGTTCACCGCGTTCGACAGCGCGAAATCGATGATGCGGGATTTGCCGCCGAAATACACTGCGGGCTTGGCCCGACGGTCGGTCAGCTCGAGCAGCCGGCTGCCGCGTCCGCCGGCAAGGACAAAGGCCAGCGCCTGGCGGGCAAGCGGCTCGGGTCTCGCGGCACTCATGTCATCCTCCCACTCTCTGGCGCAAGCCTCGACCTTTGCGAAATGCCTCTCGGCCGCGCACCATTGGAACCGATAGTAACGGTACGAATAGTCAATCGGGAAGGAGGTTGTTGGTTGCGAACGCGGCAAGCTTAATGCTTTGCCGTGCGCCTCCGGCTCCGTCGCACCGGTGTCATACCCGCGGCGGCCCGAGCATGATCGAGGCATAAGAGTTGGGCATAGGCAGCTCTCTTGTGCGGTGCACGCAATCGAAGGCTGTGACCTTCGGCGGCTTTGACTTGGCGCAAGGATGCTCGATCATGCAGCTGCCATCCTTTTTCCAAGCGAAACGTCAGACAGGGAGCAAGATGATGAGGATCTGGAAAACGGCAATTGCCTGTTTGCTGGCGGGCGCGGTGATCGCCGGCCAAACCGAAGTGGCCGCGGCAGCCCCGCTGCCGACCAATGTCGCGACCATGAAGGCCGCGGCCGGCGACGACGTCACGCAGGTGCATTGGCGCGGGCGGGGCTTTGGATGGGGCATCGGCGGCCTTGCGGCCGGCGCCATCATCGGCAGCGCCATCGCCAGCAGCGGGCCCTATGGCTACTATGGCGGCGGCCCGTATTACGGCGGCTACGGCTATCCGGGGCCGGGCTACGGCTATGGTTATGCGCCGGCCTATTACGGCTATGGGCCGGCCTACGCCTATCCGCGATATTATCGGCCTTACCGCCCGTATTACGGTCCTCGCTACGGCTACTACCGGCCGTATTACCGGCCCTATTACCGCGGCTATTGGTGAGCGGCTCGCGCGGCTAGAGCGAGAGCCACACGATCAGGCACATGCAGGCGAAATGCGCGAGCACGATCGTGGCGAGATGCAGCGGGCCGGCCTTGAGGCGGGGTGTGCGCATCTCGCCATGTCCGGCTAATTCGATCCCGCGGCCGCGGCGGTGAAGCTGCGGTCGACGGCTTTGCTGACGTCGAGCGTCTTCGGCAGAATGCCGTAGCGCGTCGAGCGGTCCGACGCGGCCTGGATCTCCTTCACCACATTCTCGTCGATCGCAATCGGGCTGGTGCGCTGCGCGGTGTAGGCCGACAGCAGCACGTCCTCCGGCAGCTTCGTCAGTTCGGCCGTGCTCCTTGCGTATTCGGCAATATGATCGAGCGACCACAGCCGCGCCTTGTTCAGCCGCTGCACGAGGTCCTGCACCGCCGCGCGCTTGGTGGCGATGGCGTTGTCGGAGGCGACGATGAAGGTGATGGTCGGCGTCAGGCCTTCGCCGTCCGCGATCACGCGGGCCTTGTCCTTCAGCGTGGCGAAGGAGACGTAGGGCTCCCACACCGCCCAGGCATCGATCGAGCCGGCGACCAGCGCGATCTTGGCGTCGACCGGACCGAGCGGCGCGAAGGTGGCGTCCTCCAGCTTGATCTGCGCCTGCTCCAGCGTCGCGTCGATCAGGAACTGGCCCCAGCCGCCGCGCGTGCCGGCGAGGCGCTTGCCCTTGAGGTCGGCGGCCGACTTGATCGGCGAGTCCTGGCGCACGAGGATGGCCTGCGTCCTCGCATCCGAGCGCGTGCCGCCGATTGCCTTGATCGGCGCGCCGGCCGCATAGACCGAGAGGAAGGACAGATCGCCGGTGTAGCCGACATCGAGCGCGCCGGCGTTGAGCGCTTCGAGGATCGGCGCGGCGGCGGGGAATTCCGACCATTCGATCTTGTAGGGCAGGTCCTTCGCGAAGCCCGAGATCTCAAGCAGCGAGCGATTGCCGCCCTTCTGGTCGCCGACGCGCAGCACGACGGCTTCAGTGGCGAACGAGGCGGCGGCCGTCGATAGCGTGATCGCGGCGGCAAGCAGCGATGCGGCGAGCCGGCGGGTGATGGAACGATCGTCGAAGTGGATGCTCATATGGCCTGTCTTGTTGCTTTGATTGTTGCCTGGCTCACGACGCGTGAGCGAGCGATGCAGCGAGACGATCAAGTCTATGATCGCGCGACATGCAGTCAATGAAATGGCCGTTCGTATTGCGCGCGCATCGGGCAAGGACATTTCAGCGCGGCGCTGATTTCGAGAAATTGCGCATCGACTGAAATCGTTTCATCGCGCCCCCGTACGCTCATGGAGAGAATGACTTTGCTTCGCACGACATTCGAAATTCCATTTCATTGACGATGTGGCGAACGCGCCGCATGATTTGCGCATCGTATCGACGCAGCGTGGGAAACGCCGGCGAAACAATTTTCTCTCAACGCAGCTCCACACGGAACATGCGCAACGCGAACCGTTGCGCACATGGTGGAGCCGTACCAACGCAGGAGCGGGGACTGATGGGCAATGATGACAAGCGCCACGGATCGAGGCTCGACCGGCGCCATCTGCTTCAGGCGGGATTGGCTGCGGCATTCGTCGCGCCGCTCGGCGCGCTGGGGGTAGCGCAGGCCTTTGCGCCGCGCGGGATTGCGCCCGGTGTCGACTTCTCGGAGTTTCCGCTGTGCCGGACGGCCTCGGACGCCCCTGCGCTCACTGGCGCCCCGCGTAAGCTAAAGCTGTCGTGGAATGCGGGCGCGGTGTGCCTCGCGCCGCTGCCGGTCGCCATCGAGCACGGCTTCTTCCAGAAGCAGAATCTCGATGTCGAGCTCGTCAATTATTCCGGCTCGACCGACCAGCTGCTCGAGGCGATTGCGACGGGAAAGAGCGATGCCGGTCTCGGCATGGCGCTGCGCTGGCTGAAGCCGCTGGAGCAGGGCTTTGACGTCAAGATCGCCGCCGGTACCCATGGCGGCTGCATGCGCGTGCTCTCGCGCGCCGACTCCAATGTCAGCAAGCTTGCCGACCTCAAGGGCAAGATCGTCGCGGTCGGCGACCTCGGCGGCCCCGACAAGAACTTCTTCTCGATCCAGCTCGCCAAGCTCGGCATCGATCCGGTCAGGGACGTCGACTGGCGCGCCTATCCCGGCAACCTGCTCAATGTCGCCGTGGAGAAAGGCGAGGTGCAGGCCTTCCTGTCGTCCGATCCGCTCGCCTATCTCTGGCTGAAGGACACCAAGTACAAGGAGGTCGCCTCCAATCTCGACGGCGAGTATCGCGACAAGAGCTGCTGCATCGTCGGCCTGCGCGGTTCGCTTGTCCGCGAAGAACCTCAAGTCGCCCGCGCGATCACGCAGGCGCTGCTCGATGCCGCGATGTTCACTTCGCAGAACCCGGTGGTGGCGGCAAAATCGTTCCAGCCCTATGCGCCGAAGACGGCGACGCTCGCCGATATCGAGGGCATGGTTCGCTATCACACCCACCATCATCATCCCACAGGCGAGATCCTGAAGCGCGAGCTGAAGGCCTATGCCGACGATCTCAAGAGCGTGCAGGTCTTCAAGCAGAGTACCGACACGGCCAAATTCGCGGAGCGCATCTATGTCGACGTATTCGCTGTCTGACGGCGTCGCCTCCGGCGCGCCGCGGGTGTCGCGCGCGCCGGTCCTCGCCGGCTGGGTCCGGGAGTCCGGCGGCGGGGTTCTCGCCAGCATCGCCTGGCTCGCCTTTGGCCTGTCCTGCCTGTGGTGGGAGGATGTCGGCGACTGGTCGCGCACGCATTCGCTCGGCATCGCCGCCTTCATCGTCGCGGCCATCGCCTTGTTCGGCACCGTCGGTGCGGACTACCTGGGATCGGCGGGAAGGGGGTTGCGCAAGCGCGCGCCCTGGCTCGTTGCGCTCGGCGCCTTCTTGACGCTATGGGAAGTCGCCACTGCAAAGTTCGCCTGGCTGCCGCTGCCGTTCTTCCCGCCGCCGCAGTCGATCATCGAGGTCTATACCGACGATCTGCCAAAACTGCTCGACAGCGTGTTCGCTTCGGTCAAGCTTCAGCTCGGCGGCTATCTGATCGGCGCCACGGTCGGCTTCCTGACCGGCGTCTCGATCGGCTGGTCACGCGCGGTCGGCTATTGGGTGCATCCGGTGCTGCGCTTTATCGGCCCGTTGCCGGCGACGGCCTGGCTGCCGATCGCCTTCTTCACCTTCCCGTCGAGCTGGAGCGCCTCGACCTTCCTGATCGCGCTGGCGACGGGCTTCCCGGTCACGGTGCTGACGTGGTCGGGCGTCGCGAGCGTCAGCAACGCTTACTACGATGTCGCGCGCACGCTCGGCGCCAAACCGTCCTTCCTGGTGCTGAATGTCGCGATTCCCGCGGCATTGCCGCACGTGTTCGTTGGCTTGTTCATGGGGCTCGGCTCGTCCTTTGCCGTGCTGGTCGTCGCCGAGATGATCGGCGTCAAGGCCGGGCTCGGCTGGTACCTGCAATGGGCGCAGGGCTGGGCCGCCTACGCCAACATGTATGCGGCGCTGATCGTGATGTCGCTGCTCTGCTCGGGCGCGATCACGCTGCTGTTTTCGATCCGCGATCGCCTCCTGGTCTGGCAGAAGGGGACCGTGAAATGGTAGCCGCAGCTCTCGCCGAGGCCGTGACCCATCCCGCCGCAGGCGCCGCGCTCGATATCGAGCAGGTCAGCCACGCCTTCGACATCGACGGTGCCGAGCTGCCGGTGCTCAGCGACGTCAGCCTCTCGGTCGAACCCGGCGAGTTCGTCGCGCTGCTCGGGCCCTCCGGCTGCGGCAAGTCGACCCTGCTGCGGCTCGTCGCCGGTCTCGACAGGCCCAGGTCCGGAACGCTGCGCGAGGACGAGGTCCGCATCACCAGGCCGCATCCGTCGCGCGTCGTGGTGTTCCAGGATCCGACCCTGTTTCCCTGGCGCACGGTCTGGGACAATGTCGCTCTCGGGTTGGAGGCGCAGGGCATTTTGAAGAGCCAGCGTCAGCGGGTCGATGATGCGCTCGATCTCGTCGGGCTTGCATCCTTCCGCAACGCCTATCCGCACCAGCTCTCCGGCGGCATGGCGCAGCGTGTCGCGCTGGCGCGGGCGCTGGTCAACGATCCCAAGATCCTGATCCTCGACGAGCCGCTGGGAAAGCTGGACTCGCTGACCCGCATCACCATGCAGGCCGAGCTGGTCTCGCTGTGGCAGCGGAAGGGCTTTACCACGCTCCTCGTCACGCACGATGCCGAGGAGGCGCTGGTGCTCGCCAACCGCGTTATCGTGTTCAGCGACCGTCCCGCGCGCGTGAAGGCCGACATCCGGGTCGACCGGCCCTATCCGCGCCACCGCGGCGATCCGTATCTGGCCGATCTGCGCCGACAGATCCTTGGCTTGTTGGGACTGGATGCCACATGGTGATGCCCGCAGCTCAGGAACGGGCCGTTCGTGGCGAGCCCGACTACATCGCGCGCGCCGAGACGCTTGCGGCAGGTTTCGCCGCGCGCGCAGCCGAGCATGACCGCACCGCCCGCTTCCCCTTCGAGAATTTTAGCGAGCTCTCGGAGGCGGGCCTGCTGCCGCTGACGGTGCCGGCGGTCCATGGCGGGGCGGGCGCGGGCGCACGCTATGCGGCGCGCGTCATCGGCATCATCGGCAGGGCCGACCCGTCGACTGCGTTGGTGCTGTCGATGCACTATATCAACCATCTGGTGATGGCGCGAAGCGCGACGTGGCCGGCGCGGCTGTCGCGCAAGCTCGCGCGCGAGAGCGTCGAGGGCCTTGCGCTCGTCAATGCGCTCCGCGTCGAGCCGGAGCTTGGGTCGCCCGCGCGCGGCGGCCTGCCGGCGACGATTGCGCGCCGCACCGAGACCGGCTGGCGCCTCTCCGGCCACAAGATCTATTCGACGGGCTCGCCGATCCTGAAATGGTATCTGGTCTGGGCGCGGACCGACGACGCCGAGCCGCGCGTAGGTCAGTTCCTGGTGCCGGCGGGCTTGCCGGGCACGCGCATCGTCGAGACCTGGGATCATCACGGGCTGCGCGCCAGCGGCAGCCACGACGTCATCTTCGACGACGTCGTGATCCCGCTCGATGCCGAAATCGATGTGCGCAAGCCCGCGGAGTGGCGCGGGCCCGATGTCACGCAGGCGACGGTGCACACCGTCTTCGTCGCCGCAATCTATGACGGCGTTGCCCGCGCCGCGCGCGACTGGCTGGTCTCGTTTCTGAAGCAGCGTGTTCCCGCCAGCCTCGGCGCGCCGCTCGCGACGCTGCCGCGTGCGCAGGAAATCCTCGGCGCCATCGAAGCCCGGCTTGCGGTCAATGCGCGCTTGATCGCGACCTTTGCCCGCGATTTCGACGACGGGGTCCAGCTCTCTGCCGGGGAATCCAACGTCATCAAGCTGACGGTCACCAACAACGCCGTCGCCGTGGTCGAGGACGCCTTGTCGCTCACCGGCAATCACGGCCTCAGCCGCGCCAATCCGCTGGAGCGGCACTATCGCGACGTGCTGTGCGGCCGCGTGCACACGCCGCAAGACGATTCCACCCGCATCGGCCTCGGCCGCGCCGCATTGGGCCTCTAGCTTTCCAGGAAACAAACAGGGAGACGATCATGTCGATCGAGTTCATCGGCTTCATCAGCAACAACAATTCGTCCGAGACCGTCGTCCGCGAGGGGCCGATCCTCAACCCCACCCATATCGAGACGGTGGCGAAGGCGCATGAGAATGCCGGCTTCGATCGCGCGCTGCTGGCGTTTCATTCGACGACGCCCGATGCGCTCCAGGTCGCCCAGCATGTGCTCAACCATACGGACCGCCTCAACGTGCTGATCGCGCAGCGGCCGGGCTTCACCGCCCCGACGCTGCTGGCGCGGCAGTTCGCCGTGCTCGACCAGTTTTCACGCGGCCGCGTCGCGCTGCACGTCATCACCGGCGGCAACGCCACCGAGCTCAGGCAGGACGGCAACACGCTCGACGACAAGGACGAGCGCTACGCCCGCACCTCCGAGTTCCTCGACGTCCTCAAGCTGGAATGGACCAGCGACAAGCCGTTCAGCTACAAGGGCAGGTACTATCAGGTCGAGAACGCGTTCTCGCAAGTGAAGCCGTATCGTCCCGAGGGCATCCGCATCTATTTCGGCGGTGCTTCGGATGCCGCGATCGACGTCGCCGGCAGGCACGCCGACACCTTTGCGCTGTGGGGCGAATCCTACGCACAGGTGCGCGACGTCACCTCGCGCGTCCACAACGCCGCGATCCGGCAGGGCCGGCCGACGCCGCGCTTCAGCCTCTCGGTGCGCCCGATCATCGCGCCGACCGAGAAACAGGCCTGGGAGAAGGCGGAGGAGATTCTGGCGTGCGCCACCGCGCTCCAGGACAAGACCGGCTATCGCAAGCCCGCCGACGGCCATGCCACGGCCGGCGCGCGGCGCCTGCTGTCGCTCGCCGACCAGGGCAGCCGCATCGACAAGCGGCTCTGGACCGAGATCGCAAAGCTCACCGGGGCCAACAGCAACACCACCGCGCTGGTCGGCACGCCCGAGCAGGTCGCGGAAGTGTTCGGCGACTATTACGACCTCGGCATCAGCCATTTCCTGATCCGCGGCTTCGACCCGCTGATCGACGCCATCGAATACGGCCGCGAGCTGATTCCGCTGACACGCGAGCTGATCGCCAAGCGCCAGGCCATTCGCGGCGAGGCGGCGGAATGATCCGCCTCATGCTGGCCGGTGCGCTGCTGTTCGGCTCGTTCGAGCTGGCAGCGGCGCAGACCACCTTGCGCGTCGGCGACCAGAAGGGCAATTCGCAGGCCGTGATGGAAGCGGCCGGCGTGCTCAAGGACGTGCCCTACAGGATCGAGTGGAAGGAGTTTCCGGCGGCGGCACCGCTGCTGGAGGCGCTCGGCGCCGGCGCGATCGAGACCGGGCTTGTGGGCGATGCACCGTTTACATTTGCCGCGGCCTCCGGCGCGCCGGTGAAAGCGATCGCCGCGATCCGCCAGACCCGAGAGGGGCTCGCCATCCTGGTGCCCGAGACCTCGCCGATCAAAAGCTTTGCTGATTTGCGCGGCAAGAAGATCGCGACCGGCCGCGGCTCGATCGGCCATCAGCTGATCCTTGCCGCGCTCGAGAAGAACGGCTGGAGCGCGAGCGATTTGCAGATCGCGTTCCTCGCGCCCTCCGACGCCAAGATCGCCTACACGCAGGGCTCGGTCGATGCATGGTCGACCTGGGAGCCCTATGTCAGCCAGGAGGAGGTGCTGTTCAAGTCGCGGCGCATCATCAGCTCCGAGGGCCTGACGCCGGGCCTGAGCTTTCAGGTGGCGCGGCCCGATGCTATCCGCGACAAACGGGCGGAGCTGACTGACTTTGTGCGGCGCCTGTCAGCAGCACGCGCATGGTCGCTGAACAACGTCGACAGCTACGCCGCGACATGGGGCAAGCTGATGAACATCCCGACCGCCGTGCCACAGAACTGGCTGTCGCGCGCAAAAATCCGCATCGCGCCGATCGATGACGGCGTGATCGCGGACGAGCAGGGCACGATCGATCTGTATTTCCGCTGGGGCCTGATCAAGCAGAAGCTCGATGCGGCCGAGATCGTGGACCGCTCGTTTGCCGATGCGATTGCGAAGGCGGGGCTGTAGCGAACCAGGTATTCCTCTCGTGTCCCGGACGCGCTGCAGCGTGCAACGCTGCTGCGCAGAGCCGGGACCCATGCGAGACATATTGCTCTTGGTTAGATAGGCCCCGGCTCAGCAGCGCACCGCTGAAGGAGCGCTGCGCCGCGTCCGGGGCACGAGATTTCACATGACGCTCAAGCATCCGTGAAGCGCACAGAGCGCATTCCACTTCAGCCGACATCTTCGAAACATTCCTTCTGTATTGCGCACGCTCGACAACACCCTCATTGCTATTTGCACTGCCTCCCTTGTGCCGCGCCGACCGCCGTCAAAAATCATTCAGACGACCACATCGGGAGACCGGCCATGGGCCTGCAAGAAACAAAAATCGAATCGCTTCCCTTCGTCACCGCTGAACTCAACTATCTCGCGCCCGTATCGGGCAAGCCACGCACCTACGCGTTCGATCCGCCGCCGGGCGAGCCGAAGAGCACGTCGCTGCCGGAGCCGCACCAGGTTCCGATCTTCGATGCGCGCTTGATTGCGAACAATTTCTCGCTCGATCGCGAGGGCTTTGCGCTGGTGCGTCATCCGAACCAGGTGAAGGATTTTTACAACGAGGCTGAGATCAAGGCGGTCTACTATCCCGCCGTCGAGGCGTTCCTGCGCGCAACGCTCAAGGCCGATCGTGTCGTCATCTTCGATCACACCGTGCGCAAGCGCGTCGAGGGCGCCCCTGACATCCGCGACGGCGGTCCGCGCCAGCCCGCGACGCGCGTCCATGTCGACCAGACCGACATTTCCGGCGCCAACCGCGTGCGCGAGCATCTGCCTGATGAGGCCGAGGAACTGCTGAAGGGCCGCGTGCAGGTGATCAATCTGTGGCGGCCGATCCGCGGACCGTTGCGGGATTCGCCACTGGCGGTGGTCGATGGCACCACGGTCGCGCCCGGCGATCTCGTCGCGTCCGACCTGATCTATCCCAATCGTCGCGGCGAGACCTATTCGGTGAAATACAATCCGAACCATCGCTGGTTCTATTTCCCCGAGATGACGCCGGACGAGGCGCTGCTGCTCAAATGCTACGACTCGGCGAACGACGGCCGCACCCGCTTCGGGCCGCACACGGCTTTCGTCGATCCGACCACGCCGGCCGATGCCGCCCCGCGCGAGAGCATCGAGGTCCGCACCCTGGTGTTCCACAACCAGTAACAAAGTGTGATGGCACTGCCGGGCATTGCCCGGCAGTGCCATTGGAACTTAAGGGAACAAAGCGACGTTTGCGGCGCGGGGCAGGGCCAACCGGGAGCGGTGCCGTGCGAGCGCAGACGACGTTATTGCTTTGTTTGACGACTTCATCTCTCGCCTTCATCTCCATTGCAAAAGCCGAAAGCGGCCTTGCCTCCTATTACGGATACGGAAAGGCCGGCAAAGGCGAGCTGACCTGCGCCCATCGCACCCGTCCGTTCGGCAGCGTCCTCAAGGTCTCCTGGAGCGGCCGCACCATCCAGTGCCGCGTCAACGATCGTGGCCCCTTCATCCGCGGCCGCATCGTCGATCTCTCGGTGCCGGCGGCCCGCGCGCTCGGCATGATGAGCGCCGGCGTGGTGCGGGTCTCGGTGGAATAGGCTTGTGAGCGCGCTATAGTGCCGTCCAAAGCAAGGGGGGCGCCATGGCAAGAATAAGGGCGGGACTCGTCGGCTGCGGCTTCGTGTCGGAGCTGCATATGTATGCGTTCCGGCGCGTCTATGGCGTGGACGTCGAGGTTGCCGCGGTGGCCGCGCGCGGCGACAAGGTCGTCGCGTTTGCGCAGCATCACAACATTCGGCGGGTTTATCGCAGCTTCGATGAGCTGATCGCCGACCGCGAGCTCGACGTCATCGACATCTGCACCCCGCCCAACCTTCATGCGGAGATGATCGTCGCCGGCATGCAGGCCGGCAAGCACGTGATCTGCGAAAAGCCGTTCGCCGGCTATTTCGGCCGCGAGGGCGACGCGCAGCCGATCGGCAGGCATGTCGCCAAGGCGCTGATGTATGAGCGCGTGCTGGAAGAGATGGACGCGACCCGGGCTGCGATCGAACGGACCGGAAAACTCTTCATGTATGCCGAGGACTGGGTCTACGCGCCGGCGGTGACCAAGACCGCGGAGATCATCAAGGCGACCAAGGACAAGATCCTGTTCATGAAGGGCGAGGAGAGCCATTCCGGCTCGCATGCAGCCCATGCCGCGCAATGGGCGATGACCGGCGGCGGCTCGCTGATCCGCATGGGCTGCCATCCGCTCTCGGCGATCCTCTATCTCAAGCAGGTCGAGGCCAAGGCGCGCGGCGAGATCATCCGCGTCGCCAGCGTCACCGGCGATGTCGGCAACGTCACCGCCGGCCTCAAGCCGGAGGAGCGCAGCTACATCAAGGCCAACCCTGTCGATGTCGAGGACTGGGGCACGCTGACGGCGACCTTCTCCGACGGCACCAAGGCGACCGTGTTCTCCGGCGACATGATCATGGGCGGCGTGCGCAATCTGGTCGAGACCTATACCAGCGGCGGCTCGCTGTTCGCCAACATCACGCCGAACAACCATCTGATGAGCTACCAGACCGCCGAGGAGAAGCTCGCCAGCGTCTACATCACCGAGAAGGTCGACCGCAAAACCGGCTGGCAATATGTCTGCCTCGAAGAGGAGTGGACGCGCGGCTATCTCCAGGAGATCCAGGATTTCATGGAATGCGCGGCGACGGGACGCCAGCCGCTCTCGGACCTCGCGCTGGCGTATGAGACCATCAAGGTGAACTATGCGGGATACTGGGCGGCGGAGGAGGGACGGCGGGTGGTGTTGTGAGGGGCGTGATGAAGCCGCGGAATTAGCTGCATGCACGCTGCTATCCCTTCTCCCCTTGTGGGAGAAGGTGGCGCGAAGCGCCGGATGAGGGGTATCTATCCGCGCGTCGACTGCGAAAGACCGGCACGCGGATAGAACCCCTCACCCATCTCGCCGCTGCGCGGCGAGCCACCCTCTCCCACAAGGGGCCTGTTGCGTAATCCGTCAGTTGTGATTCCCTAGGGCGAAGCCTTGGAGGTATCGATGGCGGTTAAGCGGACAGGGCGGCCGAGCTTTGTGGAAGCGCTGATGCCGAAGGGGGCCGGCGCCAATGCGGCGCTGGA
>Ga0063456_1001270_pt1 | contig 13662 bp, 13 predicted proteins | sample AraplaMF_Cvi_mMF_FD_56228 | JGI IMG/M metagenome (GOLD analysis project Ga0063456, IMG submission 56228) | Arabidopsis root microbial communities from the University of North Carolina, USA - plate scrape MF_Cvi_mMF version 2 (version 2) | ecosystem: Host-associated > Plants > Roots > Endosphere ... | reverse complement strand
TTTAACGGAAACGCAGAACCGCTCTATCCTTTTGTTTTTACGCAATTCCGGACGGAAAACCGCTTCGCACCTTTCCTGGAATTGCTCTAGAACAGGCATCATGCTCTGATCAGCCGTCCAGGAAATTGACGATCGATTTCAGCGTCTGAACCTCGTTGGGATCACCGATCGACATGGCGACCTGGAGCTGGTTCTTGTAATAATCGAGGAAATTGAAGCTGGTGCCGTCGGTGACGCTGGAAAGATCGATGACGTTGCCGAGCGGATCGATCGCATGCATCGGCAGCGGCTCGGAGATCGCGGCGTAGGTGTTCTGATCGATCAGGCCGCTGTCGAAACTCTGGCGCGCGTAATTGCGCAGCTCTCCAGGGCTGACCGCGGTAAAATCAGGCCCTTCGGCGCTATTGTCTTCGATCTGGAACGAGGCCGGGGCCGGAGCTTTGGTCTCGATTTGAATATCAGAGGTCTTCGAACTTTTTGCGTTATTAGGATTGTTTTTAAATAGCAAACTCTGAGAAGACCGCACAGAAAAAATTTCCATGGCGCATGTCCCCTTACAAGAAGAACACCTGAAAACTAGCGCTTGCGCGTGATTCGCGTCAATCGTTAACGATTGGTTAATTGTCACGCGTCAACTTTTGTCCACCNGATTTGGCAGGCGTTCGCCAGATTTGGTGGACGAGGCAAAAGGTCNTCCCNGNCAACATACCAATTCCATGGTTGCTCTCCTATATTGACGATCCACCTGCATGCCAAAAAGGAATTTTCCAATGCCTTCTCCACATGATTTCAATCCGGCGCTGGTAAGCTGGGACGGTCTTCACGGCCTGCCGCGCTTCGATGCCGTTGATGACGGCGACTTTGCCGCCGCCTTCGAAGCCGCCCTTGCTGCGCATGAAAGGGAGATCGACGAGATCGCCGGAAACGGCGATGCGCCGACATTCGACAATACAGTCGTGGCGCTGGAGATNGCCGGCGACGCACTGTCGCGCGTTTCGGCGTTGTTCTGGAACAAGGCGGGCGCCCATACCAATGATGTGATCCAGGCGCTGGAGCGGGAGATCTCGCCGAAAATGTCGCGCCACTATTCCAAGATCGGGATGAATGCCGCGCTTTTTGCCCGCATCGATACGCTCTGGGAGAGACGCGAGAGCCTTGGCCTGACGCTCGAACAGACGCGCGTGCTGGAACGCCANTGGAAAGGCTTCGTCAAGTCGGGCGCCAAGCTTGACAAGGCCGAGCAGGAGAAGCTCGCNGCGATCAANGAAAAGCTTGCCGGNCTCGGGACGCAATTCGGCCAGAACGTGCTGGCCGACGAGAAGGCCTGGGCACTGCTGCTTTCCGACGGCGCCGAGCTCGCCGGGCTGCCGGAATTCCTTCGCGACGCGATGGCGGCGGCCGCGCGCGAACGCGGCGAAGAGGGCAAATATGCGGTGACGCTGTCACGCTCGATCATCGAGCCGTTCCTCACCTTTTCGGAGCGCCGCGATCTGCGCGAGCAGGCTTTCAAGGCGTGGGTGGCGCGCGGCGAAAATGACGGGGAGACGGACAACCGCGCCGTCATCAAGGAAACGCTGGCGCTGCGCCATCAGGTGGCGACGCTGCTCGGCTACGGCAATTTCGCCGAGCTGAAGCTCGACAACACGATGGCGAAGACGGCGGAGGCGGTGAACGGCCTGCTCAAAGCCGTCTGGGCGCGGGCGGTGAAACGCGCCGGCGAGGAGGAGGCCGATATTGCGGCGCTGATATCGGAAGAGGGCCGGAACCATGAGGTGATGCCGTGGGACTGGCGCCACTATGCCGAAAAGATCCGGACACAAAAGTTCGATTTCTCCGAGGCCGAACTCAAGCCCTATCTGCAGCTCGAGAAGATCATCGAGGCCTGCTTCGATGTGGCCGGGCGGCTGTTCGGCATCCGCGCCGTCGAGAAGAAGGGTGTGGCCGCCTATCATCCTGACGTCAGGGTATTCGAAATCAGGGACCGCGAGGACCGGCTGGTCGCCCTGTTCCTCGGCGATTATTTCGCCCGCAGCTCGAAACGTTCCGGCGCCTGGATGAGCTCATTGCAGTCGCAGCACCGGCTTGAGCTGAANAACGGCCGCCACGGCGAATTGCCAATCATCTATAATGTCTGCAACTTCGCCAAGCCGGCGGAAGGCAAGCCGGCGCTGTTGTCGCTCGACGACGCGCGCACGCTGTTCCACGAATTCGGCCACGCGCTGCACGGCATGCTGTCGAATGTTACCTACCCTTCCGTTTCCGGCACCAGTGTTTCGCGCGATTTCGTCGAGCTGCCGTCGCAGCTTTATGAGCACTGGCTGACGGTGCCCGCTATCCTGAAGCGCTATGCCGTGCATTTCGAGACCGGCGAGCCGATGCCGCAGGCCCTGCTCGACAAGGTGCTGGCCGCGCGAACCTTCAATGCCGGTTTCAATACCGTGGAATTCACCTCATCGGCGTTGGTCGATATGGCGTTTCACACGAGAACGACCGTCGAGGACCCGATGGTGGTGCAGGCGGAGGTGCTGGCCGAGATCGGCATGCCGAAGTCTATCGTCATGCGCCACGCAACGCCGCACTTCCAGCACATCTTCTCCGGCGGGTATTCGGCCGGTTATTACTCCTACATGTGGTCGGAGGTGCTCGACGCCGACGCCTTCGCCGCCTTCGAGGAGACGGGCGACGCCTTCAATGGCGAGATGGCGCGCAAGCTCAAGGAGAATATCTATTCCGTCGGCGGCTCGATCGATCCGGAGGACGCCTATAAGGCCTTCCGCGGCAAGCTGCCGAGCCCGGATGCGATGCTTCTGAAAAAAGGACTTTCGACCTTCGAGGAATTGACAGGCAGCGACGCCTAAGACAATTTGATGACACGCTGTGATGCGGCGGGGCGAAAGCCTTGCCGCAGCTTTTGCGCGTTCCCCCCTTTCGCAAACGCAAAAAAAACTGTATGGACGCCCCAAACTAATAGGCGCGTCCTCTAGAGCGTGCGCCCCAGCCTCAGAGATTTCACATATGGCACTTCGCAATATCGCGATCATCGCGCACGTTGACCATGGCAAAACGACCCTGGTGGATGAGCTTCTCAAGCAGTCCGGCTCGTTCCGCGAAAATCAGCGTGTCGCTGAACGCGTGATGGACTCGAACGATCTCGAAAAAGAACGCGGCATCACCATTCTCGCCAAGGCGACCTCGGTGGAATGGAAGGGTGTCCGCATCAACATCGTCGACACCCCCGGCCACGCCGACTTCGGCGGTGAAGTCGAGCGCATTCTCTCGATGGTGGATGGCGCGATCGTTCTCGTTGATGCCTCGGAAGGCCCGATGCCGCAGACGAAATTCGTCGTCGGCAAGGCGCTGAAGGTCGGCCTTCGCCCGATCGTCGCGATCAACAAGATCGACCGTCCGGACGGTCGCCACGAAGAAGTCATCAACGAAGTCTTCGACCTCTTTGCAAACCTCGACGCGACCGACGAGCAGCTCGACTTTCCGATCCTCTACGGTTCGGGCCGCGACGGCTGGATGAACGTCAATCCAGAAGGTCCGAAGGATCAGGGTCTTACCCCGCTTCTCGACCTGGTGCTCAAGCATGTTCCNGAGCCGACCGTCCACGAAGGTCCGTTNACGATGATCGGCACGATCCTCGAAGCCAACCCCTTCCTCGGTCGCATCATCACCGGCCGCATCAATTCCGGTTCCATCAAGCCGAACCAGGCGGTGAAGGTTCTCCACGCCGACGGCAAGACGATTGAAACCGGCCGCATTTCCAAGATCCTCGCCTTCCGCGGCATCGAACGCCAGCCGATCGAAGAAGCGCATCAAGGTGACATCATTGCGATCGCCGGCCTTTCCAAGGGCACGGTCGCCGACACCTTCTGCGATCCTTCGATCACAGCACCGCTGCCGGCGCAGCCGATCGATCCGCCGACCGTCACCATGTCCTTCATCGTCAACGATAGCCCGCTGGCGGGCACCGAAGGCGACAAGGTGACGAGCCGCGTCATCCGCGACCGCCTCTTCAAGGAAGCAGAGGGCAACGTCGCCCTGAAGATCGAAGAAGCCGAAGGCAAGGATTCGTTCTACGTGTCCGGCCGCGGCGAACTTCAGCTCGCCGTCCTCATCGAAACCATGCGTCGCGAAGGCTTCGAGCTTGCCGTGTCGCGTCCGCGTGTCGTGATGCACAAGGATGAAAGCGGCCAGCTTCTGGAGCCGGTCGAAGAGGTCGTCATCGACGTCGACGAAGAACATTCCGGNGTCGTCGTGCAGAAGATGTCCGAGCGCAAGGCCGAAATGGTCGAGNTGCGTCCGTCGGGCGGCAACCGTCTCCGCCTGCGTTTCTACGCACCGACCCGCGGCCTGATCGGCTACCAGTCGGAGCTGCTGACGGATACGCGCGGCACGGCGATCATGAACCGCCTGTTCCACGACTACCAGCCCTACAAGGGTGTGATCGGTGGCCGCGTCAACGGCGTGCTGCTCGCCAACGCTCCCGGCGAAGCCGTCGCCTATGCGATGTTCAACCTGGAAGATCGCGGCCCGATGATCATCGAGCCGGGCGAAAAGGTCTATGCCGGCATGATCATCGGCATCCATTCGCGCGACAACGACCTTGAAGTCAACGTCCTGAAGGGCAAGCAGCTCACCAACATCCGCGCCGCCGGCAAGGACGAAGCGGTGAAGCTGACGCCGCCGATCCGCATGACGCTTGATCGCGCACTCTCCTGGATCCAGGACGACGAGCTGATGGAAGTGACNCCGAAGAATATTCGTCTGCGCAAGATGTATCTCGACGCAAANGATCGCAAGCGTTTCGAAAAGTCGAAGGCGGCCCTCTGAGAGCCTGGCGCAGTTTAGAGAAGTCCTTAAAACCCCGGCCCTCGCGCCGGGGTTTTTGTTGTGCGCCGCGTCGATTCCATCTTGTGACAATCGTTAAAAAAGCGTTAACTTTTGACCATCGTCCACATGTTAAGTCTGTGGGCAATGGACCGGAATGCGGTATCGCATATGGTTAATTGCCTCTGGCGGGACCAGAGTAAACGTTATGAAGACGTTGTCGATCGATGTCCGGCGGGCCGAGCCGCATGATGCCCGCGCCATATCGGAAACACACAGGCTCGCCTGGCAGCACACCTATGCGGGCATCATTCCGCATCGTGCGCTGACGCAGATGATCGAGCGGCGCGGTGAAAACTGGTGGCGCAAGGCGACGCGCGGACCGGCAACGCTGCTGGTTCTCGATGTTGCCGGCACAGTCGCCGGCTACGCGACGCTGGGCCTGAACCGCGCCCGCGCTCTGCCGCAGGAAGGCGAAATCTACGAGCTTTACCTTCGGCCCGAATATCAGGGCATCGGCCTCGGCAGAATGCTGTTCGGCGAGGCGCGCCGGCTGTTGAAGTCGCTTGGCTGCAACGGGCTGGTCGTCTGGTGCCTCGAGGAAAACGAGACCGCCAGCCGCTTTTACCGCCATCATGGCGGTGTCGATTTCTGCGAAGGCATGGAAAGTTTCGACCACAGGCAATTGAAGAAGATCGGCTTCATCTGGAGCTGATCGATCCCTAGCGTCTGAAAAGACGCACGGCGCGAGGGTCGTGCCTTCGTCCATCTCTTACGGGAAGTTTTTGATGTGAATGTGCGCCGCTGCAGTCAAGCATTGGCGCTGTGCGATGTTGCGTTGCCACATGAAACTGATTATCTGGCTGCGAACAAATTCAACCTCGCGGGAGTTTCCTATGCGCATCGACGCTATTTCCATCGGTAATAATCCACCTGAGGACGTCAACGTTATCGTCGAGGTTCCGGTCGGCGGTCATCCCATCAAGTATGAGATGGACAAGGAAGCCGGCACGCTGGTGGTCGATCGTTTCCTCTATACGCCGATGACCTATCCCGGCAATTATGGTTTCGTGCCGCACACACTGTCGGAAGACGGCGACCCGATCGATGTGCTGATCGCCAGCACCCGCCCGCTGGTTCCCGGCTGCGTCATCAATGTCCGCCCGATCGGCGTCCTGAAGATGGAAGACAATTCCGGCAAGGACGAGAAGATCATCGCCGTGCCGTCGCCGAAGCTGACGCTGCGCTACGAGAAGGTGAAGGACTACACCGATCTTCCCGAGATCACGCTGAAGCAGATCGAGCACTTCTTCGAGCACTACAAGGATCTGGAGCCCGGCAAGTGGGTGAAAATCTTCGGCTGGGGCGACTCCAAGGAAGCCGGTGAACTGATCCTCGAAGCCGTCGAGCGCGCCAAGACGACGAAGGGCTGATCGTTCAGCGAAGAAACGCTTCGAGCTTTCTTGCCAAATCCTCCGGGTCGCCGTCGATCCGGAGGATTTTTTTGCGTGCGGTCTCGCCGGAGACAAAGCTGACGCTGGATTTGGGAATGCGCAGCGATTGCGCGATCAGCAGGATGAGGGCCTTGTTTGCCTTGCCCTTTTCCGGGACCGATGTGACGCGCGCCTTCAGGAGGGCTTCACCCTCGCCGTCGGCCTCGATGCCATCGATTGCGTCACGCCCGCCATTCGGCGTCAGCCGGACGGCGAGGCGCAGATGGTCATCGAAAAGGCGCCAGGGACGGCTCAAGCGACCAGCGGGTACAGCGTGGTCCACAGCAAGGTGCGCAGGAAGAAGATGATCAGCAGCAGGATGATCGGCGAAATGTCGATGCCGCCAAGGTTCGGCAGAAAGCGGCGGATCGGCTTCAGCGCCGGTTCGGTGACGTTATAGAGAAAAGTGCCGACCGAATTGACGAACTGATTGCTGGAGTTGATGACGTTAAAGGCATAGAGCCAGGAAAAAATGGCACTGCCAATCAGGATCCAGGTGTAAATATTCAAAGCCAAATCAATGGTTTGAAACAGCGCAAACATCGTCATCTCCAAATTCGTTGTTGACAGACATGTAGACATTGGCGACTAAACGAGCAAGTGCCGTGTGGAGACGCGCGGTGAATCATGTTTAACGGGCGGCTCTGCAGCTATTGCGGCGCCCGTCTCCTCGGAAAACATCCATGTCGTTTGCGCCCACCGGAGACCGTTTTGCCGCGTTTCGGCATTCGTCCTACACGCGGTTCTTCTTCGCGCGCTTCCTGCTTTCCTTCTCGCAGCAGATCGTCAGCGTTGCCGTCGGCTGGCAGATGTACGACCAGACNGGCAAGGCGATCTATCTCGGCCTGATCGGTCTCGTGCAATTCCTGCCGTCGCTGCTGCTCATGCTCGTCACCGGCTCGGTGGCCGACCGGTACAATCGCCGGGCGATCGCCGCGCTCTGCTCGCTGGTGAGCGCGCTCTGCACACTGGCGCTGCTGGTCATGACTATCATGGGCACCTTTACACCTCTGCCTGTTTTCGCCGTCCTTTTGATCTTCGGCATCGAACGTGCCTTCATGTCGCCGGCGGTGCAGTCGCTGGCGCCCAATCTCGTGCCGGAGCAGGCTCTTTCCAATGCGATCGCCTGGAATTCGTCGTCCTGGCAGCTTGCGGCGATCACCGGGCCGGTGCTCGGCGGCCTGCTCTACGGCGTCAGCGCGACGACCGCCTATAGTGTGGCGGTGATCTTTTCCGTGCTCGGTGCAGCCCTTCTCTACATGATCCCGAAGCCGGAGCAGAAGACGACGGGCGAAACCAAGAGCTGGGCAATGATCCTCGGTGGCTTCAGCTTCATCCGCGCCGAAAGGGTGGTGCTCGGGGCGATCTCACTCGATCTCTTCGCCGTATTGCTCGGCGGNGCGACGGCGCTGATGCCGATTTTTGCGCGTGATATTCTGACACTCGGNCCCTGGGGGCTCGGGCTGTTGCGTGCCGCACCCGGCCTTGGCGCCATCGTCATGGCGATCTTCCTGGCCGCCTACCCGCTCAAACACCGCGCCGGCATCTACATGTTCATCGGCGTCGCCCTGTTCGGCCTTGGAACGATCATTTTCGGCGTGTCGACCAACACCGAGGTCTCGATCGCGGCGCTGGCGCTGATGGGGGCGGCCGACATGGTGTCGGTCTATGTGCGCGAGAGCCTGATTGCGCTCTGGACGCCGGATCATCTGCGCGGCCGGGTCAACGCCGTCAACATGGTCTTCGTCGGTGCTTCAAACGAACTCGGGGAATTCAGGGCAGGCACGATGGCATCGATCTTCGGTGCTGTGCCGGCGGTTGTTATCGGCGGGATCGGAACGCTTGCTGTGGCGGCGATCTGGGCTTCGAGTTTCCCGAAATTGCGGCAGATCGATACGCTCGACGCGCCCACCGCATAGTCGGGATCGATTTCGAAACCGATTATGCGCGAAGAGCGATAGAAGACGTCGCCTTCGCCGCCTTTCCCTCGAAGACGATGTCGAGGAATTCGGTCAGCCAGGCTCTCAGCGGCGCGTCGAACAGCATGCGGCCTTCGAGATGTTCGCGGCCCTGCTGGGCGTTCGGCAGGATGAAGCGATGGGCGCCATGCACGACCCAGCGATGCATCATCACCCGNGTGAGCTCGGCATGGAACTGCAGGCCCCAGGCGTTGCCGTCGTAGCGGAAGGCCTGGTTCGGATAGGCATCGCCTTCGGCCAGCAGGTCGGCGCCGCGCGGCAGTTCGAAACCCTCGCGATGGAAATGATAGACCATCTTCGGCCAGTGCATCAGCAGCCGGCCCTTCTCGGTCGGGTGCAGCGGATACCAGCCGATCTCCGTCGAGCCGTCGGCATTCGGCTGCACCTTGCCGCCGAGATGATGCACCAGCATCTGCGCGCCGAGGCAGATGCCGAGATAGGGGCGTTTTTCCCGCAGCGGAATATCGATCCAGTCGATCTCCTTCTTGATGAAGTCATCGGGATCATTGGCGCTCATCGGCCCGCCGAAGACCACGGCGCCGGCATGGTCTTCGAGCGTCGTCGGAAGCGGCTCGCCGAGAACCGGGCGACGAATATCGAGGCGGTAGCCCTTTTCGACGAGCAATTGGCCGACACGGCCGGGGCTCGATCGCTCCTGATGCAGGACGATAAGGATCGGGCGCCCGTCGCGGTTCGGGTTCTGCTCAGTCGGCATCATCTTGCGCAACCTGGACATCCGTCACCCTGGCGGCGGCCTCCTGCCGCTTCTGGATGCGCTCGCGCGAGGAGACGCCNAGCAGATCGGCGATACGCCAGATCACATGGTCTTCCATCTCGCTGCGTTCGCCATCGGCATAGACGATGTCCCAGAGGATGCCGATCAGCTCCAGCCGTTGCTCGGTATTGAGATGGCGTTTCAGGTCGGCGGTGAAGCGATAATAATCGACGGCGGTGCTTTCGGCCTCCAGACCGGCGGCCATCAGAGCATCGAGCTGTTTGCCGTCGAGGGCATACTGCTCCTTCAGGAGCTTGCGCAGCCGCTTCTTCTCGCTGGCTTTGATCTGACCGTCGGCCTCCATGACCTGCATGCAGAGCGCTGCCACTGCGATGCGCGGATCATCAGGGGCAAATCCTTTCTTCGGGTGGTCGGCGGTGAGCTTTTGGAAGAATGCCTGAAAGCGTTCGAACATGCGGTTTTCGTTCCATTTCAGAAAAGGCGGAGCCGTGTCTTGGGTTCCGGTTCCACCCTGGGATCGCGAACGCCGGGATCATCCGGCAACCCGCCAAAGAAAGGTTTTGCCTCATTCGGCGCCGGCGCTTTATCGCTCACGGCCGGTTCGACGGGTTTCGATTTTGCCGGCGCTGGTGCCGGCGTGGGGCGCACAGCCTCGGCAATCGTCGCAGCGCGTTCCAGCTCGATGATGCGATGGTCGTTGACGGGGCTTTCCGGCCTGACGTCACGCAGCGGCGGCAGCGTCTTCAGAGCCGTTTCGATCGAGGCCGGCGTCGAACCGTCTTCGAGCGGACCTTCGATCTGGCCGAAAGGCGCCTTCCATTCGAAGGCGTCGAGACGGCCGGTCACCGGCGATATCGGCAGCCATTTGTCGGAGACGAAACCATCCGCCACCCAGGCCGGATCGCGCGGCGCCTTGAGCGCCTGGGCCAGCCAGTGGCGCACGCGGCCCTGGTCGCCGGTCTCGGCCTCTTCGATGTCGGCCAAGAGCAGGAAGGCGGCTTCACGCGGCTGCATGCGCGCCGCCGCTTCCGCCTTGGTGCGCGCCTTGGCGAATTCCTGCGCGTCGAGTGCCGCCTGAGCGACGACGAGAAGGGATTCGACATTGTTCGGGCGCAGCCCTTCCAGCCGCTCGGCACGCTTCAGTCGGTCGAGCGTGGAATCGCCGCTGCGGGCCCTGACATAGGCCTGGCCGATCTCCGNATGCGGTGCCGATTTCCANGCCTGTTCGAGGATCGAGGCGGCTTTGCGCACGCCGCCTTCGCGGAACAGCGCCTTTGCAGCGACGAGAGCTGCCGGAATGAAATCGGNGGCGAGCTTCAGCGCCTGCTGGGCGTCGTCGCGNGCACCGGCCGGGTTGCTTTCCAGCTTCTCGCCGGCGCGCGCCGTCAGCAGGACGGCNTGCANACGGTTGGCTTCGGCCTTTTCGACGACGCGGGCAGCCTTCTGCTGTTCGAGCAGGCGGATCGCATCGTCCCAGCGGCCGGCCTGNCTGCGATATTCGAGCGTCGCCTGGGCTGCCCAGGGCAGATAGGGCGCGTTGTCGGCCGCCTTTTCGGCATATTGGCGGGCCGCCTCGTTGGCCCCGAGACGGCGGGCTTCGAGATAAAGGCCGCGCAGGCCGAGTTCGCGCGTCTCGGGATCGTTGGCCATGGCCTCAAACTTGGCGCGCGCCTCGTCATGGCGGCCTTCGATCAGGGCCGCCTGAGCTTCGAGCAGGTTGATCAGAGGCTCCTGATCGGCGCGGATGAGGCCGCGCGAGCGGGCGGCCATCTTGCGGGCAAGCAGGGCATTGCCGGCGCCGGCGGCGATCAGGCCGGTGGACAGCGCCTGATAACCGCGGTCGCGCTTGCGGGCGCGGAAATATCGCGTCACCGAATGCGGCGAAGTCCAGACCAGGCGGACGAACCACCAGGCGATCATCACGGCGGCGATGAGAGCGATGATGGCGCTGGCGGCAACGATCAGCTTCGTCTGGTAGATCTGGCCCTCCCAGATCAGCGAGAGATCGCCGGGGCGATCGGCAAGCCAGGAGAAGCCATAGGCGAGAAGCAGCACGAAGAGGGCGAAGGCGACAAGGCGGATCAGCATGGTCTTATCCTTCCTTGCCGGTGCCGGAAACGGCTTTCGACAGCGCGCCCCCGACCAGTTCCTCGACGCGGATGCGCGCTTCGAGNGATTGCTTGAAGGCGGTCGACGCCTGCTTGCCGAGGGCGGGCAGATTGTTCCATTCGGCGGAAGCGCCGGGCAGGTCNCCGCTCTTCACTTTGTCCTCCATGCGGGCAGCAATGGCTTCGACGCTTTCACCCTCTATATTGCCGACGGGGCGAACGCTCACCAGCGACTTGGCGCTCGACATCAGCCGGTCCGACCAGCTCTGGTTCGGATCCGGCTGGTTGACGGCTTCGACGATCGCGGTGGCGACATCGGAAACCGCTGCCACCAGTTCGGCGCGTGAGGGAATGCCGGTCTCGGCAAAGGCGCGGAGGTCGGCGACAGCAGGATCGTCGGGCGCGACGCCGGCGAAAGTGTCGAGTTCGGCCACAAACGGACCGCCGCGATCGATCGCCGCCTTAAGGGCGGCGGCCGCGATCGCCCGGGCGACGGCGACGTCCTCGCGCGGCTCGTTCAGCTTCTTTTCGGCCTCTTCGAGGCGCTTGGATATATCGGCGCCGTTCGTCGTCTGCTGTTCGGAAGACTGGGCAAGTGTGGCGCGCAGCTGATCGACCTGGCCGGTCAGTTCCGCAATCTTCTGGTTGAGCGCCTCGACATTTGCCGAATCGGCCGGTGCACCGGCTGCGGGAGCCTTCGCCGCCGATTCCAGCGCAGCGACGCGCTTCTCGAGCGCGCCGTCATCCGTGCTGGCCGGGTTGGCGGCAAGGTTGGCGACGGCCTGTTTCAGGCCGTCGATCTCGCCGGAAAGCTCGGCGGTCTCCGGCGAGGTNGCCTGTGGCGCAGACGAGCTCGGGAGGTAACCGGCATACTGGATGGCGCCGGCGCCGAGCANCGCCACGAGGCCGCCGAAGATGCCGGCGGCAATGAGACCGGAGGTGCCGNCGCTCTTCGGCGCGGGCTGTTCGGGAGGAGGGGTGTAGGACGGTTCCGAAGCTACCGGTTCCTCCTCCAGCGCNTCCGCCGCAGGCTTTTCTTCATNTTCGGCATGCGAGGCAGCTTCGGTTTCGGGCGGCAGGCCGTCGTCCGTGGCGGGGGTATTGTCGGCATCACCGGCTGGGCTCTCTACCGGCTTTTCGGTATCGGCTGCGGAGGCGAATTCCTGTGCATCGAGGTCGATCGTGACCGGCTCGTCGGCGCTCTTCGAATGGCGTGGCGGGTTTCCCGATACCATGAGGTCCTCTTTATCCTGCATTGCAACGAAACTAGACAGTGATCCCAGTTAAGGGAAGAGGTTAGATCAAATTTGGGCAGTTAGAGCCTTCAAAGCAGCGACAAAAGGCTTCTCTCATCCGGCATCGGCGCAATCGTCACGTTTTTTCGAAGTACTGCCGGAACGGCTCCCGCCACCGCCTCGCTCAGGCAAAGGAGGCGAATTGTGCTGCGCTTCAGTAGTGCGGACCGCGGCTCCGGCAGGCGAAAGAAATCCTCAGCCGTCTGGCGGGAATAGAAGAGGATGACGTCCGGGCCACCGTCAGCGAAGATCGCGTCGACCTCGGCAGAATCGGGGACGGCCGATTGCATGCGATAACATTCGGCGACGGAAAATTGGATGCCAAGCTCGCGCAATCTTCCTTCGAAAGTTTCGGCGCGCGGGGTGCCGGCAAGATAGAGCAACCCGTCGGCTCCCTGCACCGCGATGAGATCGGCAAGATCGCGGCCGTTGCCCGCGGATGCGGCGACATATCGGAAGCCAAGGCTGCGCGCCTCTCCCGCCGTCGTCTCNCCGACCGCGAAAAACGGGCGGGTAAGATGCGGACGAAGCTGCTCACCGAGGGCGGAAACGACCCTGATCGCTTCGGCGCTGGTCACCGCGATTGCGCCGCTGGTGGTCGCCAGCGCGGCTACGGCGGCGGTGTTGTCGTGGACCGGCTGGCGCAGCGGCAGCAGCAAGGGCTCGTGGCCCATATCGCGCAAACGTTGTGCGGTTCTCGTCGCCGAATGGGCGGGGCGGGTGACGAGCACGCGCATCAGCGGCCTCAGTGCCAATCGTCGAAAAAGGCGCTGCCGGCCCTTGCGCGCACGTCCTGGCCGGCGCGGGTGCCGAGTGCCGCCGCGTCGCGGCGGTGGCCGTCGGTCGTCACGGCATGCTGGCTGCGGCCGTCGGGGGTGATGATGAGGCCGGAGAAGCGGATCAGGTCGCCTTCGCAGACGGCATAACCGCCGATCGGCGTGCGGCAGGAGCCGTCGAGTGCGGCGAGGAAGGCGCGTTCGCAGGAGACGGTGTCGAAAGTCGTGATATCGTTGACCGGCGCCAGCAGATCGTCGACCCTGGCATCGCCGATGCGGCTTTCGATGCAGATCGCCCCCTGCGCCGGGGCCGGCGGGAAGGTGTCGGGATCGAGGATATCGGTCAGCACATCGACCTTGCCGAGACGCTTCAGGCCGGCCAGCGCCAGCAGGGTCGCGTCCACCTGGCCCTCCTCGAGCTTGCGCAGGCGCGTTTCCACCA
>Ga0063456_1001249_pt1 | contig 13833 bp, 15 predicted proteins | sample AraplaMF_Cvi_mMF_FD_56228 | JGI IMG/M metagenome (GOLD analysis project Ga0063456, IMG submission 56228) | Arabidopsis root microbial communities from the University of North Carolina, USA - plate scrape MF_Cvi_mMF version 2 (version 2) | ecosystem: Host-associated > Plants > Roots > Endosphere ... | reverse complement strand
CACGGCGTGGCGGCGCTGCTCCTCGATCGCCTGATCGCTCACGCCAGGGATGCCGGCATCACCGATATCTTCCTCGGCACGACGGACAAGTTCGTCGCCGCACATCGTTTCTACGAGAAGAACGGCTTTAGCGAGATTGCCAAGAGCGCCCTGCCCCGCTCCTTTCCGCTGATGGCGGTGGACAGCAAATTCTACCGCTATAAGGTCGGCTGACTCGATTTCTGGAAGATGAGGCGCCCAGCCTCATCTTGACGCCAGCGCCGGCTGGAACCGCCACTTCCTTTCGATCGCGGCGGCAAGGTCGATATCGTTGCGGCGGGCAAAAAGCAGGATGTGGCCGAGCAGGTCGGCGGTTTCGTCGGCGAGATCGCGGTCGAGTTCTTCCGGCGTCCGGTCCCTGCGGCGGCCGCGGCCGGTGACGCGGTTCCAGGCCTGGGTGAGTTCGCCCACCTCCTCCTGCAGCTTCAGCAAAAACCAGTCGGGGTCACGCTCGATGCCGTTGGCTGCGGCATAGGCCGCGGACGAGGTTTCGAACTGGTCGGCGAGACGGCGCAGCATGGGCGTTCTCCTTTTGTTTATGGAGGAGACGCTGATTCCCGCCGATTGTCCAGACTGGGATGGTCCAGGCCGGGATTGCCTAAAGTGCTGGGCAGCGATCAGCTGTGGTCCGGCAGCAGCATGCAGTCATAGGAGCGCTGTCTCAGCGCATCGCAGGCCGAGACGGCGGCATCCTTGCTGGCGAAGCCGACGAAGCGGGCGCGATAGATCCTGTTGGCCCCCTGCCCGACCGCCTCGGTATAGGGCGAGGCGGAGACGAGCGGCGCGCCGCCTTCCGACTGCGCTTGGGCGAGAAGCGCACGCGCCGCATCGGCGCTGGGAGCAGCCGAGATCTGGATCTGCCAGTCGCCATCGGCCCTCTCTGCCGATGTCTTCGGCGTCTTGCCGGCGTTCAGGATCTCCTCCATCGCGACCGGACGCTCCAGCGGCACGACGGCGTCATCGGCATAAGCCAGGCTCTTGGCCCCGAGATCATCGGCCGGCCGCGGTGCGTTGAGCGGCACCGGAACGTCGGAATCGGCGGCGGCGGACGCGACTTCGACAGCCTCCTTGGCGCCGACGCTCGCCACCAGCTTGGCGCCGCCGGAAGAGGAGGCACGGCCGAGGTAACGGTCGAGCAAACCAGCCATCTTGGCGTCGCGGCTGCGGGCGGTGCGGCCGCCGAGACGACGCCGACCACGCGGCGGTTGCCGTCCTTGACGGCGCTGACGAGGTTGAAGCCGGAAGCGTTGGTGTAGCCCGTCTTGATGCCGTCCATGCCCTGGTAGCGGTACATGAGATTGTTGTGGCCGCGCACGGTGCGGCCGCGGAAATTGAAGCTTGCCGCCGAAAACAGGCGGTATTCGTTCGGATAGTTCTTCATCAGCGCGACGGCGAGCGTCGACATGTCGCGCGCCGTGGTCACCTGGCGGCCGTCCGGCAGGCCGGAGGCGTTGACGAAGACGGTGCGGCTCATGCCGAGCTGGCGGGCCTTGGCCGTCATCATCCGGGCAAAAGCGCTTTCAGAGCCGGCGAGCTTCTCGCCCATGGCGGAGGCGGCATCATTGGCGGATTTGACGATCATGCCATAGACCGCCTCGCGCACGGTGATCGTGCCGCCGGCCTTGACGCCAAGCTTGGTCGGCGGCCGGGCGGCGGCGTATTTCGACATTGTGATCGGAGTATCCCAGGCGATCTTGCCGCGTTTCAGCGCCTCGAAGGTGAGATAGAGCGTCATCATCTTCGTCAGCGAGGCCGGATGGTTCAGCGTATCGGCGTTTTCAGCGGCGAGAACCTTGCCTGTACGGGCATCGAGGATCAGCGAAGCGTTGCCGGCAAGGGCTGCAAGCGGCGCCGAAACGGCAAGCGTTACGGTCAAAACAGCCGCCAAAAGCTTTCTCATACACTTCCCCTCATCTGCTTGCCCCTGACGCTGGCCCCTGATGCGCTGGCCCTTCAAACGTTGATCCGCGACAGGACCGGNATTTGTGCCGTAATGTGACAGAAGCCGTAAGTTTGGCGCGACTTTGAGGCAACGCCTATCATTTTTCTAGTCTTTTCATCGCCTTGGTTAACAAGAAATCAAAGACCCGTGCCGAATCGGGATTCAGCAAGGCTTAAGTCGCCGCTGCTAGGTTCCCGCAAAGGCAAGGGACGGACGGCGCATGACGGGACAATTCAAGCGGTTGGCAAAACGCGCGGCGATCGGCGCCGGGCTCGAGCTTTCCTGGCTGCTCGCCGCTGCCGGACTGATGCGCGAAGCGCGCGGACGTGGNGTCGTCTTCACGCTGCACCATGTCCGCCCGCATGTACCGCAAGCCTTCGCGCCGAATGCGCATCTCGAAATCACNCCGCGTTTTCTCGACGCGGCGCTCAGCCGGTTGCGGCGGAAGGGCTATCGCTTCGTGCCNCTCGATCAGGTGCCGGTGCTCTTGGCGGAACCCGAGGGCGGGCCGCCGTTCGCAGCCTTCACGCTCGACGACGGATACCGCAACAATNTGGAACATGCGCTGCCGGTGTTCGCGCGGCATCAGGCGCCGTTTACGGTATTCGTCGCCAAGGGTTTTGCCGAGGGCTCGCANAGNATCTGGTGGGAGACGCTCGCCATCCTCCTGCGCCGGGCACCGGAAATCCGCTTCGATTTCGGCCGCGGCAGCGAGCGGCTGGGGCTCGACANCCCGCAGCAGCAATGGCATGCCTTCGATCGCTTCGCCGCCTACATCCACGGCTCCAACGAGGCGCACGCCGTCGCCGCCATCGATATGCTGGCACGGGAAAACGGCATCGAGCCGACGGATATCGTCCGCGATCTGGTGATGGGTCCCGGCGAATTGCAATGGCTGGCGACACATCCGCTCGCATCCCTCGGCGCCCATACGATCAGCCATCGCGCGCTCGCCCGCCTGCCGGAAGCCGAAGCGCGAATCGAAATGCAGGTTTCGGCGGATTATGTCGAGGCGGTGGCCGGCATCCGTCCCGATACGATCGCCTATCCCTACGGCACGCCGGCGGCTGCGACCGCCCGCGAGGCGCGCATTGCNCGCAATCTCGGCTTTACCCTCGCGGTCACCACGCAACCCGGGCTGCCGGCAGCACAGCTGACCGGCTATCTCCCGCGCCTTTCGCTCAACGGCTTCTACCAGAAGCGGCGCTACGTCTCGGCGCTCGCCTCCGGGATCCCGCTGAAGCTGATGGGCAGGTAAGCCTGTCAGGGATACATCCGCACCTTGTCCCATTCGCCTTCCGGTGAAGGCCGGCGGAATTCGACACGGTCATGCAGGCGGAATTTCTGGTCCTTCCAGAATTCGATCGAGGTCGGGCGGATGCGAAAGCCCGACCAGTGGGCCGGGCGCGGAATCTCGCCGATGGCATAACGGGCGGTATATTCGGCCACGGCTTTCTCCAGCGCGAATCGGCTCTCGAGCGGGCGGGACTGCTTGGACGCCCAGGCGCCGATGCGGCTGCCGCGCGCACGCGTCTTGAAATAGGCGTCGGCTTCGGCATCGGTGACGATCTCGACGGGGCCGCGCAGCCTCACCTGGCGGCGCAGGCTTTTCCAGTGAAAGCACATGGCNGCCTTTTTCTGGCCCAGAATTTCACGGCCTTTCTGACTCTCNAAATTGGTGTAGAAGACGAAACCGTCTTCATCGAATCCCTTCAGGAGAACCATGCGGACATTGGGAAGACCATCCTCATCGACCGTTGCCAGCGCCACCGCGTTCGGGTCATTGGGTTCGGAAGCCTCCGCTTCTTTCAGCCATTCGGCAAAGAGCTTGAAGGGTTCGCCACTTTCGGTAAAGTCACCGCTTGTTAACTCGTTTGCCGACATATTGGTTCAAATGCCCCGGATTATTCAAAACTCGCCCAGCTTTTGGTAACTGGACAGGACGCAGGGTGGAAGTCATAGCAAAGTCATATCGCCATACAAAGAGCCTGCGGCGACGCAGCAGCGCGTTCTTCGTCATCGGCGTCGCCATGCTTTCGCTTTCCGGCTGCGTTGGCAGCGGCATGGATTTCTTGAGCGAGGCCAAGGTCGACCGCTCGGTTGCCACCGGCACCGTGCCGCAGACGCCGCCGAGCACCGACACGCTTTCCGACGAGATGACCGTGCGCAACGCCGTGACCTCGGCCGACGTGCAGCGGCTCGAGGGCCAGCCGCTTCCCTGGGCGAATGCATCGACGGGCAGCGCCGGCGTCATCGAAACCATCGTCGAGAACAACGAGCAAGGCCAGGTCTGCCGCCAGTTCCGCACGACCCGGCATTCCTATGTCGGCATCGCCAAATTCTACGGCAAGACCTGCCTCGTCGGCGGCGGCAACTGGCAGCTTTTGAGCTTTCAGCCGGAAAGCTGATACCGCGGGAAGTTAATCCCGCGGGAAAGCTGATCCGGCTCGCCGACAGGTTAACGCCCGACGCCTTTCCGCCGAATGCTTAGCAAAGAGCTAACCATTCGGGGCGAAACACCCCACATCTCTCCATAGAAATAAGAAGTGATTAGCAACTCCAACGCACGATCGGCGTTGAGAGTGGCTCTCCCTGCCTTTGCGGCGGGTGGCGCCGCGCACTTGATATTGGAGTTTCGGGGTGCCGGGCAAGGACGTGGCTTCCCGCATCGCAACACCGGCGGTTTTGACATGCGCGATCCTTACAAAATTCTGGGCGTCAAGCGCGACGCGGCAGCAGACGAGATCAAGGCGGCTTGGCGCAACATGGCCAAATCAGCCCATCCCGACCACAATCAGGGCGACCCGACGGCGACGGCCCGGTTCGCCGAGATCGGCCGCGCCTATGAAACGCTGAAGGACCCGCGTAAACGCAGCCTGTTCGACAATGCCGTGCGGATGGCGGAAGCCAAGAAACAAGAACAGACGATCATGCAGCAGCGCCAGGCCGCGCGCGAGGCTGCGATCCGCGCCAAGGCGGCGCAGGCCAATGCCGAGCGGGTGATGGAAGAGCTTGCACGCGCCGCCCAGAAGTCGGCCGCCGAAGGCGCCAGGCAACAGGCGGGAGCGGCTGAGCCTGCCGACGAGATGGTGGAGCGCATTTTCGGCGCCCAGGCGCGCGCTGCGGCCGGCGGCCAGGCGCAGGGCCGCGCCCAGCAGGCACAATACCAGCAGACACAGAATCAGCAGACGGGCGAGACCGGCAGGCGCGCAGACGGCGACGCCGCCGAGGCCGAGCCCAAGGGCGACGAGGAGACCGGCGAGGCTGCGGCCAATGCCGGCGCCAACCTGCCGCTGCCGCTCAGCATCCTGACAAACCTGGTGCGCCGTTTCACCGGCGCCAAGGATACCGGCCTGGAAAAGGCACCGGATGAGGTGACGACGGCGACGGTGACGATCGACGACGTCTTGAAGAGCGGCTGGATCACCGCGTCGCTGCCGGAGGGCCGCGAAATCGGCTTCGCATTGCCGGCAGGCACGACGGACGGTCATGAGATCCGGCTCAAGGGTCAGGGCTTCAAGCTGCCGGGCATGCAGCGGGGCGACGCCGTCATCAACATCCGCATCGCAGCCGATCCGCGCTTCACCGTCGACGGTTTCGATCTGCACGCGGTGCTGCCGCTCAGCATCGAAAATGCCGTGCTCGGCACCGAGGCGCGCATCGAGGGGCCGAGCGGGCCGCTCAAGATTACCATTCCCGCATGGTCGGGCTCGGACAAGACGATCAGAATCCCGGACCAGGGATTGCCCCGCGAAGAGGGTGGGAGAGGCGATCTCGTCGTCGAATTGCGCATTATCCTGTGGGAAAAGCCCGACGACAAAGTCACCGATCTCATGCGGAGCATGCGCGAAGGCCTGTTCCTGTGAAATTTTTATGACAATCGCACCCTTTGTTACGATACCTAACAGTTGATGATCCAGGCCAAGCTTGAACCGATTAACGGCCTATGCCATAGGCAGGATCGATCAGAATTCCTAGGGAGCGAAATATGGCTCAAGCATCCGGCCTCATGGCAGGCAAACGCGGCGTCATCATGGGTGTCGCCAACAATCGTTCGATTGCGTGGGGTATTGCCAAGGCCATTCATGCGCAGGGCGGAGAAGTCGCGCTCACCTATCAGGGCGATGCTCTGAAGAAGCGCGTCGAGCCGCTGGCCGCCGAAATCGGCGCGACGCTCGTCGGCCACTGCGACGTCGCCGACGAAGCCACCATCGATGAGGTTTTCGGCAACGTCGAAAAGCTCTGGGGCAAGATCGATTTCCTCGTGCATGCGATCGGCTTTTCCGACAAGGACGAGCTGACCGGCCGCTACGTCGACACCTCGGCCGACAATTTCGCCAAGACGATGCAGATCTCCGTCTATTCCTTCACCTCGGTCGCACGCCGCGCCGAGAAGCTGATGACGGATGGCGGCGCCATGCTGACGCTGACCTATTACGGCGCCGAAAAGGTGATGCCGAACTATAACGTCATGGGCGTCGCCAAGGCTGCGCTCGAAGCGAGCGTCAAGTACCTCGCTGTCGACCTCGGACCGCAGAACATCCGCGTCAACGCCGTCTCGGCCGGACCGATCAAGACGCTTGCCGCCTCGGGCATCGGCGATTTCCGCTACATTCTGAAGTGGAACGAATATAACGCGCCGCTGCGCCGCACCGTCACCATCGAGGAAGTTGGCGATGTCGGCCTCTATCTCCTGTCGGATCTGTCGCGCTCCGTCACCGGCGAAGTGCACCATGCCGATAGCGGTTATCATGTCATCGGCATGAAGGCGGTCGACGCGCCCGACATTTCCGTCGTCAAGGACTAGAGCATTTCGAGTGGGGCTGAGACCGTGCTTATCTACGTGATCAGACACGGCCAGACCGCCTGGAATGCCGAGCGCCGCCTGCAAGGTCAAAAAGATATCCCGATGAATGCCACGGGCCTGGAACAGGCCCGGCAGAACGGCGTGGCACTTGCCGAGATTCTCGGCAACAGAGTCGACGAATTCGATTTTGTCGCAAGCCCGCTCGGACGCACGCGCGCGACGATGGAAATCATGCGCGCCGCCATGGGCCTGCCGCCGCTCGCCTATCGCACCGATCCGCGGCTGGTGGAGATTTCCTTCGGCGACTGGGAGGGCTCGACGCTCAAGGAGCTGAAGGCGACGCAGCGCGAGCGGGTGGCGGAACGCAACGCTTCCAAATGGGATTTCATCCCGCCCGGCGATGACGCGGAAAGCTATGAAATCCTCTCCTGGCGCACAGGCTCATGGTTGCAATCCGTCGATCGCCCGACGGTCTGCGTGACGCATGGCGGCGTCATCCGCACGCTTTTCCAGACGATTTCAGACCTGCCGAAGAGCAGTGCTGCGGAAGGCGCAATCCCGCAGGACCGGATCGCCAGGATCGACACCGCCGAGCGGACGATCGTCTGGCTGTAAGCATCACCAATCGGGTCAGTTAGGTCGGATGGGGGATACGAACGAGCTGTTTGGCGATGATGTGAATCAGGATTTGCGGCAGACTTGAAGTGAAGCCATTCAGCTCGAAAAGATCGGTTACAACAGCGACAACTTTGGGCTTGAGGGCTTCGAAAGTGTCGGCCTCGATGGCCAGCCCTTCGATATCCGTGCTGCTGGCAACCCATACGCCAGCCTCTTCATCCCAATCCGCGCGCACTACGATCGAGGCGTGCTTCCTACAACTATTCTCCAGAAGCCGCCTATTTGACGATATCGAGATCGTTGATGACGCGCTTGCCGTCGACCTCGGTATAGAAGACGATCACCTTCACGCCGGCTTCGAGGCCGTCGAAATTGAATTCCTCGGGCGCCTGATAGGTCTTGCCGTCATCGAGCGTCAGCACGAGGTTTGTTGTGTCGACCTTCTTGATCGTCGCCTCGACATCGGCGCTCTCGGCAAAACCGCTCATCGGCGACAGGAAACTTGCTGTTGCCAAAAGCGTGGCGACGACGAAACGCATGGCGACAATCCTTTTGAAACGCTGCACGAGAGGCTGCACGAAAAAATGACTGGCCACAGATAAGCTCCTGAATATGGCGAAAATTGCCCGTAAGAATGGCTTTTCCCGCCCAATTGATGAATAGGATTTTAAATATAATCAAGATGCCGCATTCACTGCGGTTTTTCCCTTCCCAGGATTTTTCGGCACTGCCTGCGGGCAATCGTAAATTAACCCGCGCGTCCTACAGTTGCTCGCCAACAGGGGAGTTTCATTTTGTTATCCAGGCTGAGCGACAGCAAGCAGTTGCGGCGCGTGTTGAAGAATACCCGCGTCTCGTTTCTGGTTTCGTCGCTCGTCGCCCTTGTCGTCATCATGGTCGGCTTCGGCCTCGACCGGGCCAATACTGCNGCTTATGAACGCGAACTTCATATCCGCACCGAAAGCGAGGCGAATCTCATCCGCGCCCGGGTCATGGCTGAGATCAGCATGGACCTCAGCATCGTCCGCGACCTTGCGAACCTGATCTCCGTCAGCGCGGCGAACCGGGACGAGATGGAGCGCCAGATCAACTGGCTGCTGATCCAGAATCCGCCTTTCATTCATATCGCCGTCGCACCTGATTTCATCGTCAGCAACGTCTACCCGCCGCAATCGGGCACTGAGCGGATCGGCCGCGACGTGCGCGAAGCCCTCTTCTTCCGCCAGGCGATGACGCCCGCCACCGGCGACCAGTCGGCGCGCTTCTACGGTCCGGTCAGCACCGATGGCCGGGGTGCCTTTGCCATATTCTTCCCGGTCTTCGTCAAGGAGAACGGCCAGCGGCGGATCTGGGGAGCGGTCGAGCTCGTCATCGACCAGAAGATGTTCTACGAGGCGACCGGGCTGATGCCGGCGCGCGACCGCGAGAACCAGGAACGCTATCCGCATCTCGACCATCTCTCCATCGCCATCCGCGATATCGGCTTGCCGGCGGCGAGCGCAACGGCAGCCCCCTTCTTCGGGTCGTCCGATATCGACGCCAAGGATCCGATGCGCCAGAAGATCGGCTTTGCCGGCGGCAAGTGGGAGCTTTCCGTCGTGCCGAACAGCGGCTGGGACGCGATCCCGGAAAACCAGACCGAGCTGCGGCTGATCGTCGTTGCCGCCGGCTGCATCATCATCATCCCGATCTTCTTCGCGACNCTCCTGCTCGGCGAGCGCAATCGCAACATTACCGAGCTGGAGACGCGCGAAGCGAAATTGCTGGAACTGTCGCAGCGGCTCAATCTGGCGCTGGAATCTTCGAATATCGGCATCTGGGAGCTGCAGGATGATTCGAGCAGCCTGCTCTGGGACGCGCGCGCGGCGGCCCTGCACGGCAAGCCGGCGCAGGAAGGCAGCCGGGCGCTCGACGAATGGCTGGCGGCGGTCCTGNCCGAGGACCGTGAAACCGCCGAGGTGCATTTCTTCAGCTGCAGCGTCGCCGGCGTTGCCTGCACGGCGCAATACCGCATCCTGCTTGGCGACGGCGGCATCCGGCATCTGCGCTCGGTCGGCGCCTTCTATACGGATGCCGGCGGCGTCGGCAAGACGATCGGCATCGTCTGGGACGTGACCGCCGATGCGGTGACCACCGACACGCTGCGCAAGGCCAAGGATATGAGCGAGGTCAAGAATGCCGAGCTGGAGCTGGCGCTTGAAGAGCTGTCGAGCCGCGAGGGGCAGCTCGCCGAGCTTTCGAGCCGGCTCGACCTGGCGCTCAATTCCTATCAGTGCGGCATATGGGAGGCGCGGCCCGGCCGCGGCGGCTCGATCTGGAACGAGCGCATGCACGAGCTCTATGGGCTTGCGCCACGCAACGGCTTCATGACCGAGGAGACCTGGCTTGGCTGCATCCACCCCGAGGACCGGTCTCTCGCACTCGAAAGCGCCCGCCACCTCAGGCAGAACGGAGATACGCACACACTCGTCTGCCGGGTGATCGTCGACGACGGCTCGGTGCGTTATGTGCGCTCGGTCGGCAAGGTCCACCAGACGGGGACCGGCGAGATGAAGATCATGGGCATCGCCTTCGACGCCACCGAAGACGTGCTGATGACGATCCGGCTGAAGGCCGCCAAGGACGAGGCGGTCGCCAAGAATATCGAGCTCGAGGCTGCCAAGAACAGGATCGAGCACAATTCGCTGCACGACCCGCTGACCGCNCTCGCCAACCGCCGNAAGCTCGACATCGCCCTGGAAAGCCTGACGAATGACGGCCGCCAACAGCGGCAGAAATTCTCGATCCTGCACATCGATCTCGACCGCTTCAAGGACATCAACGACACGCTCGGCCATGCCGCCGGCGATGCGATGCTGGTGCACGCCTCGAAGGTGCTCGCCAAGAATGTCCGCGGCAGCGACGTCGTCGCGCGCATCGGCGGCGACGAATTCGTCATCCTCGCGCTCGACGTCGGGGATAAGGAGATGGCGCAGCTATCGGCGCGGATCATCGAGGAGATGCGCCAGCCGATCGATTTCCAGGGTTTCTCCTGCCGCTGCGGCGTGTCGATCGGCGTGGCGCTTGCCAACGGCATCCATGTCGATGCACGCAAGGTGCTGATCAATGCCGATATCGCGCTCTACCGCGCCAAGAGCATGGGCCGCAACCGCTTCGAATTCTTCAATCACAATCTCCAGGCCGATATCATCAACACCAAGCGCACGGCCGACGAGATCCTGGCCGGCATCGACAATTGCGAATTCACCGCCTGGTACCAGCCGCAATTCTCGGCCCGGACGATGGAACTGACCGGCGTCGAGGCGCTGGTGCGCTGGAAGCATCCTTCCAAGGGGTTGCTCACCCCGGACAAGTTCCTGCGCATCGCCGACGAGATCAATGTCGTGCAGATGCTCGACCGGATCGTGTTGGAAACGGCGCTGCGCGACAAGATGCGCTGGGCGGCGCACGGCATCACCGTGCCCAAGGTCTCGGTCAATGTCTCGGCCCGGCGGCTGCATGACGGCAGCCTTCTGGAATCGCTCGCCGATCTGCATATCCGCCCCGGCGAACTCTCCTTCGAACTGGTGGAATCGATCTTTCTCGACGAGAGCGAAGATGTTGCCTCGCAGAATCTCGAACGCATCAAGGCGCTCGGCATCGATATCGAGATCGACGATTTCGGCACTGGCCATACCTCGATCGTCAGCCTGTTGAAGCTGAAGCCCAAGCGGCTGAAGATCGACCGCCAACTGGTGAAGCCGATCGTCAACGCCTCGCAGGAGCGGGCGCTGGTCAGCTCGATCATCGAGATCGCCCGCTCGCTCGGCGTCGAGACGGTGGCCGAAGGGGTGGAGACGGCAGCGCATGCCGAACTGCTGCGCGATCTCGGCTGCGATATCCTGCAGGGCTTTGCCTTCTCGCGGCCCCTCTCCTTCGACGATTTCTCTGCGGAAGCCACAGGAACGGGGTGGCGGCTGGCCTCATGACCGCCGCCCTGCCGATCGACCTCAGCCTGGCCCCTTCCCTGCCCGCGGAAAGAGGGTCGCGCCAGAAGACCGAAACAGCATTTCCGCACCTGCCGGTTTGACGCAAAGAAAGGCTTTTGCCTGGACGGTTTTTTGGCCTATGAGTGTCGCGCCTTTTCAAGCAATGGCGCAACCGGCTTTGGCGCGCCACCGTGGGAACACATGTCGCACAATACATTCGGTCACCTCTTCCGCGTAACCACCTGGGGCGAAAGCCATGGTCCGGCGCTCGGCTGCGTCGTCGACGGCTGCCCTCCGGGGCTGCGCTTCAAGCTCGAGGAGCTGCAGGTCTGGCTCGACAAGCGCAAGCCAGGGCAATCCCGTTTCGTGACGCAGCGGCGCGAGGACGATCTGGTGAAGGTGCTGTCCGGCGTCATGCTCGACGCCGATGGCGAGACGATGACGACCACCGGCACGCCGATCTCCATGCTGATCGAAAATACCGACCAGCGCTCCAAGGATTACGGCGAGATCGCCCGGCAGTACCGCCCCGGCCATGCCGACTATACCTACGACCTCAAATACGGCATTCGCGACTATCGCGGCGGCGGCCGCTCCTCAGCGCGCGAAACCGCCGCGCGGGTTGCCGCCGGCGGCATCGCCCGCCTGGTCGTGCCGGGTGTCACCGTACGCGGCGCGCTGGTGCAGATCGGCAAGCACAAGATCGACCGCCGCAACTGGGATTGGGACCAGGTCGGGCAGAACCCGTTCTTCTCGCCGGATGCGGCGATCGTNCCGGTCTGGGAGGAATATCTCGACGGCATCCGCAAGACCGGCTCGTCGATCGGCGCGGTCATCGAAGTGATCGCCGAAGGCGTGCCTGCCGGTCTCGGTGCGCCGATCTATGCCAAGCTCGACCAGGANATCGCCTCGCTGCTGATGTCGATCAACGCCGTCAAGGGNGTGGAAATCGGCAATGGTTTTGCCGCTGCCGAAACCTCGGGCGAAGACAATGCCGACGAGATGCGCATGGGCAATGACGGCACGCCGATCTTCCTTTCCAACAATGCCGGCGGTATTCTCGGCGGCATCTCCACCGGGCAGCCGGTGGTGGCGCGTTTCGCCGTCAAGCCGACCTCGTCGATCCTGACCGAACGCCAGTCGATCGATGCCGATGGCAAGAATGTCGACATCCGAACGAAGGGCCGGCACGACCCCTGCGTCGGCATCCGCGCCGTGCCGATCGGCGAGGCGATGGTCGCCTGCGCGATCGCCGACCATTATCTTCGCGACCGCGGCCAGACCGGCCGTCTGAAATAGGAGCGCTCGCCCATGTCTTATGACCAAAAGCGCGTCGTCGACGCCATAAGGGCCTTCGAAGCCGGCGAGATCGTCGTCGTCATGGACGACAATGACCGCGAAAACGAAGGCGACCTGATCGTCGCCGCCGTCCATACCACGCCGGAGAAGATGGCCTTCATCGTGCGCCACACCTCCGGCATCGTCTGCGCGCCGATGCCGAAGGAAGAGGCCAAGCGCCTCAACCTCAACGCCATGGTGGCGGAAAACGATTCGGCCCATACGACGGCCTTCACCGTGTCGGTCGATTTCAAGCATGGCACGACGACGGGCATCTCGGCCGACGACCGGACGCTGACGGTGCGCAACCTCGCCAATCCGAATGTCGGCGCCGCCGATTTCGTCCGCCCCGGCCACATCTTCCCGCTGGTGTCGCGCGAAGGCGGCGTGCTGATGCGCTCCGGCCATACCGAAGCCGCTGTCGACCTCTGCAAGCTTGCCGGTCTGCCGCCGATCGGCGTCATCTCCGAACTCGTCAACGATGACGGCACCGTCACGCGCGGTCCGCAGGTGGTCGACTTCGCCGAACAGCACGGGCTGAAGCTCGTCTCCGTCGCCGATCTCATCGCCTATCGCCAGCGCAAGGAAACGCTGATCGAGCTCGGCACCAGCTTCGACGTCGACACGCCGTTCGGCAAGGCCAAGGCTCATACCTATTCCCTGCCCTGGGATCCGATGCAGCATCTCGCCGTCGTCTTCGGCGACATCCGCGACGGCGTCGACATCCCGGTGCGCCTGCATCCGGAAAATGTCGCCGAAGATCTCTTCGGCAAGAACAGCCCGGTCGATTTCTACATGCGGAAGATTTCCGAGGAAGGCCGCGGCGTCATCGTCTATCTGCGCGAAGGCTCGGTCGGCGTCGGCCACCACGACAACGGCCGCAAGGCCCGCAACCAGGGCCGCGAAGCCCATGCCGAAGCCCAGACGCGCGACAGCGAATGGCTGGAAATCGGCCTCGGTGCCCAGATCCTCAAGGATCTCGGCGTCAGCTCGATCAAGCTGCTCACCAGCCGCGAGCGCCACTATGTCGGCCTGGAAGGTTTCGGGATCAAGATCAGCAAGACAGAGATCTGCTGAGGAGGCTTGGGCTTCGACCCTCGCCATCCCTCATTCCTGTGCCT
>Ga0063456_1001229_pt1 | contig 13955 bp, 13 predicted proteins | sample AraplaMF_Cvi_mMF_FD_56228 | JGI IMG/M metagenome (GOLD analysis project Ga0063456, IMG submission 56228) | Arabidopsis root microbial communities from the University of North Carolina, USA - plate scrape MF_Cvi_mMF version 2 (version 2) | ecosystem: Host-associated > Plants > Roots > Endosphere ... | reverse complement strand
GTTCGCTGGAGGCGCTGATGGCGCAGCAGCCATCCTCCTTTGACGCCTGTGACACCTCGGCGGAAGACATCTGCCTGATCAGCTTCACCTCGGGCACCACCGGCATCCCGAAAGGCACGATGCACTTCCACCGCGATGTGCTGGCCATCTGCGACTGCTTCCCGCCCCATATCCTGCGGCCGCAGCCGGACGATCTTTTCATCGGCACCCCGCCACTGGCCTTTACCTTCGGCCTGGGCGGCCTGCTGCTGTTCCCGCTGCGCATCGGCGCCGCCTCGGTGCTGCTGGAAAAGCTGACGCCTGAAGGCTTGCTGCAGGCGATTGAAAAGTATAGGGCGAGCGTCTGCTTTACCGCGCCGACCTTCTACCGCCAGATGACGGCGCTGGCCGGCAAATACGATTTGAGCAGCCTGCGCAAATCGGTGTCCGCCGGCGAAGTACTGCCGGTCGCCACGCGCGAAGGCTGGCAGCAGGCGACCGGCCTGCGCATGATCGACGGCATCGGCGCCACCGAGATGCTGCACATCTTCATCTCCGCCGCCGACGAGAACATCCGCGCCGGCGCAACCGGCAAGCCGATCCCCGGCTACCAGGCCTGCATCGTGGACCGGGCCGGCAATCCGGCCGGTCCCGGCGTGATCGGACGCCTGGCCGTCAAAGGCCCCACGGGCTGCCGCTACATGGACGATGCGCGCCAGAAGGACTATGTGCTGAACGGCTGGAACCTGACCGGCGACGCCTACGAGATGGATGCCGACGGCTATTTCATCTACCGCTCGCGCACCGACGACATGATCATCTCCGCCGGCTACAACATTGCCGGTCCCGAGGTGGAAGATGCGCTGCTGCGCCATCCGGCAGTGGCCGAGTGCGGGGTGGTCGGCAAGCCCGACGACGAACGGGGCCAGATCGTGGAAGCGCATATCGTGCTGAAGCCGGGCTTCGAAGGCTCGCCCGAGATGACGGCCGAACTGCAGGAATTCGTCAAGGAGCAGATCGCTCCGTATAAATACCCGCGCTCGATCCAGTTCCTGAGCGCCTTGCCACGTACCGAAACCGGAAAGCTGCAACGCTTCAAGCTGCGAGGAATCTGATGAATATTGTTTGTATCGGCGGCGGCCCGGCCGGCCTGTATTTCGCCCTGCTGATGAAAAAACAGGACCCGTCGCACCGCATCGTCGTGGTGGAACGCAACCGTCCCTACGATACCTTCGGCTGGGGCGTGGTGTTTTCCGACCAGACGCTGGGTAATCTCGTCAACGCGGACGAAAAGACCGCGCGCGAGATCCTGCAGTCCTTCAACCACTGGGACGACATCGACGTCTTCTTCAAGGGCGAGAAGGTCACTTCCGGCGGCCATGGCTTCTGCGGCATCGGCCGCAAGCGCCTGCTGAACATCCTGCAGCAGCGCTGCGAGGAACTGGGCGTGGAGCTGGTGTTCGAGACCGATGTGACGGACGACCAGGAGCTGGCGGCGCGCTACCAGGCGGACCTGGTGATTGCGTCCGATGGCCTGAACAGCCGTATCCGCGCACGTTACGCATCGACCTATCAGCCGATGATCGAAGCGCGCCAGTGCCGCTTCGTGTGGCTCGGCACCACGAAAAAGTTCGACGCCTTCACCTTCGATTTCCAGGAAACGGAGCACGGCTGGTTCCAGGCACACATCTATCAGTACGACGGCGAAACCTCCACCTTTATCGTGGAGGCGCCGGAGAGCGTATGGCGCGCGTCCGGCCTGGAGGATATGTCGGCGGAAGAGGGCATGGCCTTCTGCGAGAAGCTGTTTGCCGAGCGGCTGGATGGGCACAAGCTGATGTCCAACGCCTCGCATTTGCGCGGCTCGAATGCATGGATCAAGTTCCCGCGCATCGTTTGCCAGCAGTGGGTGCACTGGAACGGTTCCGTGCCGGTGGTGCTGATGGGCGATGCGGCGCACAGTGCGCACTTTTCGATTGGCTCCGGCACCAAGCTGGCGCTGGAAGACGCGATCGAACTGGCCCGCTGCTTCGCCACCCATCCCGGCGACGTTGCCGCCGCTCTGCACGGCTACGAGGCTGCACGCGCCATCGAAGTGATCAAGATCCAGAGCGCAGCGCGCAACTCGATGGAATGGTTCGAGAACGTCAAGCGCTATACGGCGATGGATGCGCCGCAGTTTGCGTACTCCATGCTGACGCGCAGCCAGCGGCTGTCGCACGAGAATTTGCGGGTGCGCGATGCGGGCTATGTGGCGCGCTACGAAGCGTGGCTCGCCAAGCGCGCCTTCGAACAGGCCGGCTTGCCGGCCCCCGCTGCGGCACCGTCGATTCCGCCGATGTTCACGCCTTACAAGGTCCGCGGCCTGGTCCTGAAAAACCGCATCATCGTCTCGCCAATGGCGCAATACAGCGCAGTGGCCGGCTGCGTCGGCGACTTCCATCTCGCGCATCTGGGCGCGCGGGCAATGGGCGGCGCGGCAATGGTGATGGCCGAAATGACCTGCGTCGCTGCCGACGCACGCATTACCCCTCACTGTCCCGGCATGTACGCGCCCGCGCACACCATGGCCTGGAAGCGCATCGTCGATTTCATCCACGACAATTCGGACGCCAGGATCGGTCTGCAGCTTGGCCATGCCGGCGCCAAGGGCTCCACGCGCGCCATGTGGGATGGCATCGACCAGCCGCTGGACAAGGGCAACTGGCCGCTGGTTTCGGCCTCGCCGCAGCAATACCTGGAGGGCGTGTCGCAGATATCGCGCACTGCGACGCTGGAGGATATGAACCGCATCGTTTCCGATTTCGTGCGCGCCACGCGCATGGCCGACGAGGCGGGCTTCGACTGGCTGGAACTGCATTGCGCGCACGGCTATTTGCTGTCTTCCTTCATTTCGCCGCTGACCAATCAGCGCAAGGACGAATACGGTGGCAGTCTGGACAACCGCTGCCGCTTCCCCTTGCGCGTGTTCTCGGCCATGCGCGCGGTGTGGCCGCAGCATAAGCCGATGAGCGTGCGCATTTCGGCGCATGACTGGGTTGAGGGCGGGATGACGCCGGATGATGCGGTGCGCATTGCGCAGCTGTTCAAGACGGCTGGGGCGGACATGATCGATTGCTCGTCGGGACAGGTGAGCAAGCAGGAGAAGCCGGTGTTTGGACGCATGTTCCAGACGCCGTTTGCGGATCGCGTGCGTAACGAAGCTGGTGTCGGGACGATTGCGGTTGGGTCGATTTACGAGGCGGATCATGTGAACGGGATCATTGCTGCGGGAAGGGCGGATCTGTGCGCGGTGGGACGTCCGCATCTGGCGAATCCGGCGTGGACGCTGGGGGAGGCGGCGAAGCTGGGGTATCGTCCTGTGTGGTGGCCGAAGCAGTATTTGGCCGGCAAGGCGCAGCTTGAGCGCAACCTCGAACGCGAGCGCCAGCTCGCCGCCGCCAGCGCCGGACTGTCGCCGCAGCAGGTCGCCGCGAAGCTGCTGGAGGGCTGAGGATGACCGCTACCATCCCCCACGCTTCCCAGCCGCAGCCAACCAGCGCCGCGCAGCCGCTCGCTGGCAGGCATGCCTTCATCACCGGCGGCGGGCGCGGCATCGGCGCCGCGTGCGCCCGCGTGCTGCTCGCCCAGGGCGCCAGCGTCACGCTGGCCGGCCGCGACCGCGCCACCCTCGAACGCACCGCCGCCGAATTGGCGGCCAGCCTCGCCGGCTCATCGCAGGCCACCAGCGCCGAGCTGACGGCGCCGCGCATCTTCATCCAGCAACTCGACGTCAGCGACGAAGCCTCCGTCCGCGCCGCAGTGGAATCGGCCGCCGCCGCGCTCGGCCCCGTCGCCATCCTGCTGAACAATGCCGGCCAGGCCCACTCCGCGCCGTTCGCAAAAACCACCTCCGGGCACTGGCAGCAAATGCTGAACGTGAACCTCACCGGCGCCTTCCACTGCACCCAGGCCATCCTCCCGCAAATGCTGGAACAAAACTGGGGAAGGATCATCAACATCGCCAGCACCGCGGGCCTGAAAGGCTACAAATACGTCAGCGCCTACGTCGCGGCCAAGCACGGCCTGATCGGCCTCACCAAGGCCCTGGCCCTGGAGCTGGCAACGAAGAACATCACAGTGAACGCCGTCTGCCCCGGCTTCACCGAAACCGACATCGTCGCCGACGCCATCCGGAACATCATGCAGAAAACCGGCCGCAGCGAAGAAGACGCGCGCAAGGAACTCGCGGCCGGCAACCCGCAGCAAAAACTGATTCAGCCCGAAGAAGTCGCGAACGCAGTCGCCTGGCTGTGCCACCCCGCATCGTCCGCAATGAATGGACAATCCATCGCCGTCGCCGGCGGTGAAGTCATGTGAGGAAACCATGCAACCTGTACTCGACCTGTCCAGCCGCCTGAAGGAAGACCATCACCAGTCGCTCAAGCTGTGGCTGCGGATGCTCTCCTGCACCACCAAGATCGAAAACGAAATCCGCACCCGCCTGCGCGCCCAGTTCGGCATCACGCTGCCGCGCTTCGACCTGATGGCGCAACTGGAACGCTATCCGGACGGCCTGCGAATGGGAGAACTGAGCAAGCTGATGATGGTCACAGGCGGCAACGTCACCGGCATCACCGACCAGCTGGAGCAGGAAGGCCTGGTCGCGCGCGTGCCCGATCCGAAAGACGGCCGCGCCTTCAGCGTCAAGCTCACGCCCGCCGGACGCGATGCCTTCGAGCAGATGGCCGCCGTGCACGAAGCCTGGATCGCCGAGATGCTGCAGGATATGTCCAGCGACGACAAGACCCAGCTGATCGATCTGCTGTCCCAGATGAAAAATCATCTCAACAAGGAAAAGACATGAAATACCTTCAAGGCGAGCCGCAGCACCTGCCGGGCAACCGCACGCAACTGGCGGGCTATCAGGGCCGCCACTTCCTGTTCAGCGTTGAGGATGGTGTCGCCACGCTGACGCTGGACCGTCCCGAGCGCAAGAACCCGCTCACCTTCGACTCCTACGCCGAACTGCGCGAACTGTTCCGCGCCCTGGCGTATGCCGACGATGTAAAGGCCATCGTCATCAGCGGTGCCGGCGAGAACTTCTGCTCCGGCGGCGACGTGCATGAAATCATCGGCCCGCTGACGAAGCTGGACATGCCCGGCCTGCTGTCCTTCACGCGCATGACGGGCGACGTGGTCAAGGCCATGCGTGCCTGCCCGCAGCCGATCATCGCGGCAATCGACGGCGTCTGCGCGGGCGCGGGTTCGATGCTGGCGCTGGCGTCGGACATCCGCTTCGGCACTGAGCGCAGCAAGACCGCCTTCCTGTTCACGCGCGTCGGCCTGGCCGGCTGCGATATGGGCGCCTGTGCATTGCTGCCGCGCGTGATCGGACAGGGCAGGGCGGCCGAACTGCTGTACACGGGACGTTCCATGTCCGGCATCGAAGGCGAACGCTGGGGCTTCTTCAACAGCCTGCACGCGCCGGATGCGCTGCTGCGTTCCGCGCAGGACTTCGCGCAATCGCTGGCCGGCGGTCCGACCTTCGCCCACGGCATGACCAAGAAAATGCTGCAGCAGGAGTGGAATATGGGCGTGGACGAGGCTATCGAAGCCGAGGCGCAGGCGCAGGCGATCTGCATGGCCACCAATGACTTCCACCGCGCCTACCACGCCTTCGTGGCGAAGCAGAAACCGGTATTCGAAGGCGACTGAGCAAGGACAAGACATGGCAGATAAATCCTACTTGAGCTGGCCCTTTTTTGAGCCGCACCACGCGCAGCTGGAGCGCGAACTGGATACCTGGGCGGAAGCCAATGTGCGCGATGCACACGGCCCTGATGTGGACGCACAGTGCCGCGGCCTGGTGCGCGCGCTCGGCGCTGCCGGCTGGCTGCGCCACGCGGTAGCGACGCCCGGCGCAGACGGCGCCATCGACACGCGCGCCATCTGCCTGATCCGCGAAACGCTGGCCCGCCACAACGGCCTGGCCGACTTCGTCTTCGCCATGCAGGGCCTCGGCTCCGGCGCCATCAGCCTGTTCGGCAGCGATGAGAACAAGCGCGATTACCTGCCGCGCGTGGCGGCCGGAGAAGCCATCGCCGCCTTCGCCCTGTCCGAACCGGAAGCCGGTTCCGACGTCGCCGCCATGCAATGCGCTGCCGAAGCACAGGGCGAGCATTATGTGCTGAACGGCGAAAAGACCTGGATCTCGAACGGCGGCATTGCCGACTTCTACGTGGTCTTCGCCCGCACCGGCGAGCAGCCCGGCGCACGCGGCATCAGCGCCTTCATCGTGGACGCCGATAGCCCCGGCTTCGAAATCGCCGAGCGTATCGACGTGATTGCGCCGCACCCGCTGGCGCGGCTGAAGTTCAACAACGTCCGCGTGCCGGCCGGCAAGCGCCTGGGCGAGGCAGGGCAGGGCTTCAAGGTCGCCATGGCCACGCTGGACGTGTTTCGCACCTCGGTCGCTGCTGCCGCATTGGGCTTCGCCCGCCGTGCACTGGATGAAGCGATGCAGCGTGCCAAAAGCCGCAGGATGTTCGGCCAGACGCTGGCCGATTTCCAGCTCACCCAGGCCAAGCTGGCGCAGATGGCCACCGGCATCGATGCCGCGGCCCTGCTCACCTACCGCGCCGCCTGGCAGCGCGACCGGGGCGGCAAGGTCACGAAGGAAGCGGCCATGGCGAAAATGACCGCCACCGAAACCGCGCAGCAGGTGATCGACGCCGCCGTGCAGATGTTCGGCGGCCTGGGCGTGGTCAGCGAGCAGCCGGTGGAACGGCTGTACCGCGAGATCCGCTCGCTGCGCATTTACGAAGGCGCCACCGAAGTCCAACAATTGATCATCGCGCGCGAAATGCTGCGCGACGCATAAGGAGCCGCCAATGCAGATTCTTCAACCTCCGGGATGGGCCAGGCCGCGCGGCTACTCGAACGGCATTGCCGCCACCGGCCGCATGGTCTTCGTCAGCGGCATGGTCGGCTGGGACGCCGAGTGCCGGTTCCAGACCGACGATTTCGCCGGCCAGGTGCGCCAGGCGCTGGAAAATGCGCTGGCCGTGCTGTCCGAAGCGGGCGGTACTGCGGAACATATTGCGCGCATGACCTGGTACGTGATCGACAAGAACGAATACGTGGGCGCCTATAAAGCCATCGGCCAGATCTACCGCGAGCTGATAGGCAATCACTATCCAGCCATGACCGCGGTTGAAGTGTCAGGCTTGCTGGAGCCACGCGCCAGGGTGGAAATCGAGGTTACTGCAGTCGTGCCCGCATAATTTTTCTAAAGTGCTATATTCGGCTCTGTTTTGAACAGACGCCGAGAGGTGCCACTATGCAGCAGTACAAATCGCGCCTTGCGGCAATAGCTGTTACCGCTTTTCTGCTTAGCGCCAGTGCTTCCGTCCACGCCGCCAAGCCACTATTGAGCGAGGCGGACAAAGCCCAGCTCGCGAAGTGGCTGGGCCAGGGACCCATCGAACTCGATCGCATTTATAAAAAGCGTATTGGACAGACGGCCGAGGATTTCCATGCCGCCGTCGATGGCAAGGGACGCACCTTCGTTGTGATGGAGGCGACCACGGAACTGGGACAGACCTTCCTGGTCGGCGGCTACAACCCGCAGAGCTGGGATTCCAGTAGTGGCTTTCATATCACTACTGAGCAGGCCGAGCGCGTCGGTTTCCTGTTCAACCTGACCAGCCAGCAGTTCCACCTGCAAACGCCGCGCACCTACGCGCTGGATACGGTCGGCTCGTTCCAGACGCTGAACGACGGGAAGCTTGGTCCCGTGTTCGGCGCGGGACATGACCTGTACGTCCCGTGGGACCTGACCAACGGCGGCTATTCGAGCATGTATTCCTACATCGATCCGGCGCGCAGCGATTTCAATTCCAGCCTGCTGGACGGACGCGATTTCAGAAAGCCCAACGTGACCTTCGGCGACATGGAAGTATTCACCATCTCCGCCGTGCCGGAGCCGGCAGCGTGGATGATGCTGCTGCCGGGACTGGGCCTGTTCGGCGTTATGCGCCGCTCGTCTCCAACAGCGTCTTCCGGAAAATCTCGACCAGCGGCCGCAGGTTGACCTTGTGCCACGCCGCCCACAGCGGCGTGCGATAGGTAAACCACGACAGATCGCGCAGCACCACGCCTTTCGGCGCCTGGTAGCGCAGGCTGTGCTGGATCATCGTCAGCCCCAGGCCCGCCGCGACCAGTCCCAGCGCGGCGAGCGGTTCCGTCGCCTCCATCCTGATGTTTGGCGTGAAGCCGGCGCGTGCGCAGGCGGCCACGAAATTGTCGTGGCTCTTTTCGACTTCCTTGTGCAGCACGCCGATCCAGTTTTCCGCACCGAGATCGGCGGGCGTCATATTCAGCGCCGTCGCCAGGCGGTGGCCTTCCGGGATCGCCAGCAGCATCGGGTCGTTCAGTACCTGCGCCGCATCCAGGTCCGGGTCGTCCGGCGCCGGCGGCGCACAGACGAGGGCGATATCCAGGCTGCGCTGGCGCAGCCCTTCCAGTTGATCCATCGAGTGGTAGTTGTAGAGCGCCACGTGGACCGCGGGACGCGATTTGCGCAGCTCGCGCAGCGCGTTCGGCAGCACGCCCGAGTGCATGGCGTTTTCCAGGTAACCGATACACAGGCCGCCCTCGTCGCCGCGTCCCAGGCGCTTGCCCAGGGATTCGAGGCGGTTGGCGTGCGTCAGCAGGGCCTTGGTCTCGGCCAGGAACGTGCTGCCGTCGCGGGTCAGGCGGATGCGCTGCTGCGAGCGTTCGAACAGCATCAGGCCCAGTTTTTCCTCCAGCTGGGCGATCTGCCGGCTGAGCGGGGATTGCGAGATATGCAATTTTTCCGCAGCACGGCCGACGTTCTCCTCTTCGGCTACGGCGACAAAATAATGTAGTTGGCGTATATCGAGCATGTTCAGACCTCCGGGGACTCAAGTGTCGCATATTCCGTCTTGGACAGTCTCAAGTCGGATTACTAGACTAGGCACATCAAGCAATCATTTGAACCAACTTAAAGGAGTTCACATCATGAGCATCAAAGATAAACTGATCGGCAACAACCCAATCGGCTTCGGCACCGCCCCACTGGGCAATATGTTCCGCAATATTCCGGAAGCGGAAGCGGAAGCCACCGTCGATGCGGCCTGGGACGAAGGTGTCCGCTACTTCGATACCGCCCCGTTCTACGGCGCCGGCCTGGCTGAAATCCGCCTCGGCAAGGCGCTGGCCAAGCGGCCACGTAATGAATATGTATTGTCCACCAAGGTCGGCCGCCTGATCCTGGACGAAGTCGAGGATGCGAAAGCGCGTGACCTGGGCGAGAAAGGCGGTCTGTTCGAACATGGCCGTCCCAACAAGATTGTCAACGATTACACCGCAACGGCCACGCTGCGTTCCATCGAAGACAGCTTGAAACGCCTCGGCACCGATTACCTCGACGTGGTCTATGTGCACGACGTGGCGCAGGACTTCTACGGCGACGAATGGCTGGCCAGGTTCGAAGAAGCCCGTACCGGCGCCTTCCGCGTGCTGCAGCAACTGCGCGAACAGGGCGTGATCAAGGCCTGGGGCCTGGGTGTGAACCGGGTCGAACCGATCGAGCTGATTCTCGAACTGCAGGAAGCACAGCCGGACGGTTTCCTGCTGGCGGGCCGCTACACGCTGCTGGATCATGAGCGTGCGCTGCAACGCCTGATGCCTACGCTGGCTGCGCACAATGCGGACCTGGTGGTCGGTGGCCCCTACAGCTCGGGCGTTCTGGCTGGTGGCGCGACCTTCGAGTACCAGAAGGCATCGCCGGAAATCCTGGCCAAAGTCGATCGCATCCGGGCACTGGCTGTGCGTCACGGCATCAGCGTGAAAGCGGCGGCACTGCAATTCGTGCTGGCCAATCCGTCGGTGGCGGCAGTGATTCCGGGGGCATCGCGTCCTGAACGCATCCTGGAAGACCGCCTGGCGCTGGCTGAAAAGATTCCGGCTGCGTTCTGGCAGGAGCTGCGCGAGCAGGGCCTGGTCAATCCGAACGCCGTATTGCCTGCTTAAAGGAGATGAATCATGGCTACCGCATCTGCACACATTGAGATCCCCGCTTCGGCGGACGTGGTATGGCAACTGATCGGCGGCTTCGATGCGCTGCCGGACTGGCTGCCTTACATCCCGAAAAGTGAACTGAGCGAAGGAGGGCGTGTGCGCACGCTGGCGAATCCGGACGGTGACGCGATCGTCGAGCGCCTGCTGGCCTTCGACGAGGCCGGACGCAGCTACAGCTACGCGATCCTGTCGGCGCCGTTCCCGGTGACGGGGTACAGCTCCACGCTGCGGGTGGTCGAAGCGGGCGCCGCGTCGGCCCGGGTCGAATGGTCGGGCCAGTTCACGCCGGCCGGCGTGAGCGATGCCGAGGCCTCGTCCCTGTTCCGCGGCATCTACGAAGACGGCCTGGCCGCGCTCTCGCAGTCCTTCAAGGCCTGAGCCACCGGCCCACCGGCCGCCTGCACCGGCACGCACCTTCCGTGCCGGCGGAATCATTGCATCACTTATTGCGTCACTGGGGCTCTCCGTCTCACGCTGCAGGCGGAACTCGCGGCCGTTCTGGTACAGGATGATGGCGTTGGCAGGTTTGCCCTCCTTGCGTTCGAACTGTACTTCCGCCTTGACGGCCTCGTAGGCGAAACGGTCCGCCTGTCCGGGTACGGGGAAGGCGGGCAGCATGGGCTGCGCGTTCAGGCGCAGCAGCAACTGCCCGTTGCGCGGCTGAACGTCGAACACCATCGACGACTTATCCGGCCCGCTGCCCTTGTATTTGCCGCCGTAGGTTTCCGCGTTCACGCTGGCCAGGATGGCCTGCTGCGGCGCCGGCTCTGTAGTCAGGCGTGCGGGCAGCGTATTGCCGTGCTGTTGCAGCAGCACGCTGGCCACCTTGCCATCTTCGCGGGCGAAGATGAAATCGGCATGCACCGGCGCAAAGCGATACGTATCTTCAGCAACGGGTTCCAGTTTGTTGAAGGTCTGCCCGGTCAGGCGTCCATACAGCGCACCATCCTGCGCGACAAAAGTGAATGCGGATTTCTCGTTAATCCGGAATACGCCCTGATAGTCCTCGGGACGCAGTTCGCCGCCGAACGCGGCAAACTGTTTTTCCGGATAGCGCTCCTCCAGCACCGCATTCGACACCACGCCGATTGGCGCATTGGCATTGCTGGCCATGACGATCACGGCTTTCTGCTCGTCCGGCATGATGCTCCAATAGCTCTGGAAGCCGCCGGTGCGTCCGCCATGCGCGTAAGTGCGGCGTCCTTCGGGGCCTGTAATGGAGACGGCATAGGCGATGCCGTTCTTGTCGTCCAGCGGCTGCAGCAGGCGCGCTGCCGATGGTCCCAGCGGGCCCCTGGCGCCGGCCATGATGGCGCGGCTGAAGGTCAGCATGTCCGCGGCAGTCGAACGGATGCCGCCCGCGCCGCTGAATGCTGCCAGATTCCACGGGCCAGCCTTATCGCTGCCCATATACGCCTGCGGCATGCGCTGCGCATAACCTGGCGGCGTGACGATGGTGTCGTGCATGCCCAGCGGGGTGGTGATGCGCCTTTCCACCAGCTGCTGCCACGGTTCGCCATAGCGCACCGACAGCAGCTCGGCCAGCACGGCAAAGCCGAAATTGCTGTAGTCGTGTCCGCACGGTGCGGGGCGTGGCATTGCCTGTGCAGCGAGCGACTGCCACAGGCGTTCGCGGGTGAAGCCGGCAAAAGGATCTTTCGGGTTGTTCTTGTTGTCCGCACTTTCGGGGAAGGTTGGCAGGCAGGCGTGATGCGTGACCAGCTGGCGCAGCGTGATGGCGCCGACCGCAGGCGGCAGGGTGGTTTGCGATTGCAGCAGCGGTCCGATGGGTGCATCCAGTTTCAGCTCGCCGCGTTCGACGGATTGCGCCAGCAACAGTGCGGTGAACACCTTGCTCACTGAACCGATTTCGAATACCTGCTTCAAGGCCTTGTCCGCTTCCTCGCCGGCGGCGCCGAGGTTCGCGGTATTGTTGCGCCACACGCCGACTACCGCCGTACCGGGCTGCTTGCCCAGTGCTGCTTTTGCGAGTTCGTTCGGATCGGTATTGATGCCCAGCGGGGCGGCATGGCTGGTGGTGGACAGCACGAACAGCAAGGGCAGGGCGGCACGCAACATTGGCGACTCCGGATATCAGGATGCTATGCAGAATAGCCGATCCCTCCGTCCGATAATCTCGCTGATTGTCACAGCTTGCTGGTGATGTGGGCAAGGATGCCGAAAGTGAAGGTCATGTTGGTGAAGATCAGGCCGCAGATCCAGCGGAAATGCGTGTGCATCTCCCGGCGCAGTTCAGCGAACTGCCGTTCCGTCGATTCCCGTTGTTGCGCAAAGCCGCGTTCAATTGCCAGTTCTAAACGGCTGATGCCTTCCTTGCAGTTTCCACTTCGACCTCGACTTTGGTCAGACGATCCTGGGGCGCTCATTGTGCTCTCCGCAGATGGGCATCGCATCAGCATGACGCAGGCCAAGGAAGCCGATGTTGACATTGGGCAGCGGCTGGCGGGAAAGGTTCCCTAAATTTTCGTGCGTAAGGTGTCGTGCGGCTGAGAGACTCTGCTATCGTATATTGCAATGCAACATGCGCGACGGGAGACGACATGGCGAAGCTGAGCTCGGGTGTACGGTTGTTGCGCAGCCTGGCTCGCGCCGGCAAGGTGCAGCAGACTGCGCTGAGCAGATTGTTGAAGGCGTCAGTGCCGAAAGCACCCAAGCCGGGCCAGCCGACGAAATCGGCCAAGTCGGCCAAAGCGCCGAAGCCTCCCCTGGCGACAATCCGGCAGAATACCCGTCCCGATGTCCGCATAGCGCCAGGCAAATGGCTGGCCGCACAGTTTCCGATCCCCGCCGAGGCTGTCCACGGCGCGGGCATCAGCCGGCGCATGAGCTATTGGCTATACCTGCCGCAGCAGGTGCCCGAGAAAGTAGCGCGGGAGGGCTGGCCGCTGGTCGTCATGCTGCACGGCTGCCATCAAAGCGCCACCCAATTCGCCCAGGGCACGCGCATGAACCTTTTGGCTGAAGACAAAGGCTACGCCGTGCTCTATCCCCAGCAGCCGCTGAGCGTGCACGCCCAGCGCTGCTGGCGCTGGTACGAAAAGGACGTCCAGCACGGCTCCGACGAAACCGCATGGCTGGCTGCGCTGATCGAAAAGGCAAGCAGCCAGCACCCGATCGACCGTCGCCGTATCTACGCCTGCGGCATCTCCGCCGGCGCCGGCATGGCTGCCGTGCTGGCCCTGAACCACCCGGAAATGATTGCCGCAGTGGGCCTGCATTCAGGCCCTGTCTTCGGCTCGGGACATAGTCCGATGGGTGCGCTGCACGTCATGCGCCACGGCGCCGCCGCGCACGCCGACGCGGCCATCCACCGGCTCGTCCAGCACCGAATTGCGCGAGCCATGCCGGTAATGCCAGCGATGCCGGCGATTTTTATCCAGGGAGATGATGACCAGGTGGTCCGCGCAGTGAACCAGCAACAGCTGACGCGCCAGTGGCTGCAGCTGAACGGCTTGCCGGCCGCCTCACCCGCGCGCACAACGTCCAAACCTGCGGGCCGGGCAGGCAGCCGGAATGCGCACGAAATCAGGGATTACCTGGTGGGCCACAAGCCGCTGCTGCGCGTGGCCAGCATCGAAGGCCTGGGCCATGCATGGAGCGGGGGTGATCCCGCCCTGAAGTTCAACGCCCAGGCCGGTCCTGACGCCAGCCGCATGATGCTGGATTTTTTCGGCAGGCACCGAAGATAGCGCGCTGGCGCTTAGCCGACGCCAGCCGCTTGCGCTAGAAAAAGCGGGGGCAAGGGGCACGAAACGCCCGGAAGAGGCGCTGGTCCCCCCGACTGGAATCGAACCAGTATCCCACGCTTAGGAGGCATGTGCACTATCCATTGTGCTACGGGGAGGACGCAAAGCGAGCGCAATTATAGC
>Ga0063456_1001222_pt1 | contig 14032 bp, 8 predicted proteins | sample AraplaMF_Cvi_mMF_FD_56228 | JGI IMG/M metagenome (GOLD analysis project Ga0063456, IMG submission 56228) | Arabidopsis root microbial communities from the University of North Carolina, USA - plate scrape MF_Cvi_mMF version 2 (version 2) | ecosystem: Host-associated > Plants > Roots > Endosphere ... | reverse complement strand
GGAGGCACAGGCCGTTGCATTCCTCAAGCGTTTCACGGTGTTCAACACCGATCAGTGCGACGGCTTGCCTCCAGAGATCGCAACGACGGCGCCGCCTCCGCTGCCAGGCCTGATCGAGCCGCGGGTCGAAAAGCTTATCAGGGCGACAAGCATCGACTTCCGGATCGGCGGCAATCGCGCCTTCTACGTGCCGGCAGAAGATTATGTGCAGGTGCCGCCTCCGCAAGCTTATTTCGAGCCGATCAATTGGTATCGAACGGCCCTGCATGAACTGGCGCATGCCAGTGGTCATCCATCGCGTCTTAACCGCGACTTGTCGGGCAGCTACGGCACCAGAAAGTACGCGTTTGAGGAGCTGGTCGCGGAGATCTCGTCTGCGTTCAGTTGCGCCTCGCTCGGTATCGTGCCGACGGTGCGGCACGCCGACTATATCGGCTCTTGGCTCGACGTGCTGCGCGAAGACAATCGTGCAATTGTCCGGGCCGCTTCCCAGGCCAGCAAGGTCGCCGACTATCTTCTTGGATTTTTGCCGGAAGCGGTTGTCGACACGGCGACGGAGAGAGCGGATCAGGACGCGGCGTGAGGTTCTCGATGGCCGCGCGCACGAGAGTGAGAGGGCGGGGTCGTTTTTCGCGACGGGTTGGAGGCCGAGAGAGAGGCTCCCGGCCGCCCGTCGTGGAGATCAGACATGACGAAGGCTGTCCAGAAGATCACCCTGTCGCCCTCGCGGGACATTCCGTTCAACAAGCTGGTGCTCAGCCAGTCGAACGTCCGGCGCGTGAAGGCCGGGATTTCGATCGAGCAGCTCGCGGAAAGCATCGCGCAGCGGACGTTGCTGCAAAGCCTCAACGTGCGGGCGGTCGTGGACGCGGAAGGCAACGAGACTGGCATGTTCGAGGTGCCGGCGGGCGGCCGCCGCTATCGCGCACTGGAGCGTCTCGTCAAGCAAAAGCGCATGGCGAAGACGCAGGCCGTTCCTTGTGTCGTGCGCGAGGGCGGCATCGCTGAAGACGACTCCCTTGCAGAGAACGACGAGCGGGTTGGGCTTCATCCGCTCGATCAGTTCCGGGCGTTCCAGTCCTTGAGTGGCGCCGGTATGTCCGACGAGGACATCGCCGCTCGGCACTTCGTAGCGCCGGTCGTCGTGAAGCAGCGGCTGCGGCTGGCGTCCGTGTCGCCAAAGCTGCACGAGGTCTATGCCGAAGACGGTATGACGCTCGAGCAGCTCATGGCCTTCTCGGTCACGGCGGATCACGCGCGGCAGGAGCAGGTCTGGGAGAATGTCCGTCGCTCGGACTACGATGAACCCTATCAGATCCGGCGGATGCTGACTGAAAATACTGTGCGGGCGTCAGATCGCCGCGTGCAGTTCATTGGGCTGGATGCTTACGAACGGGCCGGCGGCGGCGTTTTGCGCGACCTGTTCGAGCACGATGATGGCGGTTGGCTTCAAGACGTCGCTCTGCTCGACCGTCTCGTCACGGAGAAGCTCAAAGCCGAGGCGGAAGCAATTGCTGCGGAGGGATGGAAATGGATCTCAGTCGCCGTTGATTTCCCCTACGGCCATACGACACGCCTGCGCGAGCTGGAAGGCCAACCTGTCGATCTCACCTCCGAGGAGCAGGCCACCATCGACGCTCTCAACACCGAGCAGGCGAAGCTCGAAACCGAATATCAGGATGCGGATGAGCTGCCCGAAGAGGTCGACCAGCGTCTGGGCGCGATCGAGGCGGCGCTGCTGGCGCTCGAAGGCCGGCCTAAGACTTACAATCCGGCCGAGATTGCCCGGGCCGGCGTCTTCGTCAGCATTGATTCCGAAGGACGGCTTTGCGTCGATCGGGGCTATGTTCGGCCCGAGGATGAGGCGCCTGCAGCCGATTGCGATGTCGAGCGGGATACCCATGCGGCGTCGGTTGAAGGACACGAGCCTGGCGCTACCGTACAGCGCACGGCGATCTCGGTCGCCGGCGTATCGACTGAACCGGAGGCGGATGATGAAGACCCGGCAAGGCCGTTGCCGGATCGCTTGATCATCGAACTGACGGCGCACCGTACGCTGGCATTGCGCGATGCGCTGGCAGGAAATCCCGCGATCGCGTTCCAGGCGGTACTGCACAACTTCGTGCTGACGGCCTTTTACCGGTTTGCCTCAATCAGGAGCTGCCTTGAGATCGGGCTGCGCACGCCAACCTTTCCCGCTCAAGCTCCTGGCTTAAGGGACAGCGTCTCGGCTAAGTCTGTCGAGGCGCGGCATGAGGCCTGGAAAGCACGGTTGCCGAAGAGCGAGAACGATCTCTGGGATGCGCTGACGGCTCTCGATGGTGCTGCACAGGCATCGCTGTTCGCCCACTGTGCGTCCTTTGCGGTCAACGCCGTCTATGAGCCGGCCAATCGTTACAATCAGGGGCGCGTCTCAGCCCACGGCGTCCGCACGCGTCTTGACCAGGCCGACGTGCTGGCGCGTGCGGTCGGACTCGACATGGTGCAGGCTGGCTGGAGACCGACCGTCGACAACTATCTCGGGCGGGTCACCAAGCCTCGCATTCTGGAGGCGGTGCGGGAAGCAAAGGGCGAGTCGTCGGCGCAACTGATCGACCATCTGAAGAAGGCCGAGATGGCGAAGGAGGCCGAGCGTCTCCTGGATGGCTCGGGGTGGCTGCCGGAGCCGCTGCGTCTCGCCGATTCCAGCCCGTCTTCGGCGGAGCCGGATGGTGAAGCGGGCGCGCTGCCGGAATTCCTCGTTGGCGAGGAGGATCCGGAGAACGGCAGCGACGAGGATCCGCAACGGCTCGACGCGGCTGAGTGACAGCATACGGCTGGCTATGCTGCGCTTGCTTTGGGGGACCGGTGCCCAGCACCGGTCCCATTTTTATTGGGAAGGGCTGAGAGGAAGAGTGGGGCCGGCAAGGGTTTGAATCGCCGTGGTCGTGAGAGCGCCGGGCGGTTCGACCCGTTCCCGCTCTCCGAAAGAACTCCCAATGACCGAATCTCTCGCCGGCGGCGCTGCCGCTGCGCCGCTCTCGATGCGTGCCGCTGCCACTATCACCTCCGCCGCGGTCAGGGCTGCGCGACAGCTCTTGACCAATCTCGAACGCGGCCAACGCATCGATGCCGATGTGCTGCGCAGCGCCATGGAGGCTGCCTTCGGCGCTTCCGACGCGACCGGTGCCTGGAACTGGAAGACCGCCTATGACGCCTGCGAGGCGGCGACCGTTCTGTTCCTTCGCAAATTCGGTCCGGCCATGCGGACCAAGGCTGGTTCGACAGCCGCGATGCTGCCGATGCTCGTGAGAATTGCGAGCTGTCTGCCGACCCACACGCGGCGCTCCGAGGACAGCCAAGCCCTTCAGCAATTCTCGACGCCGATCCCGCTGGGGCTGGCGGCATGTACCGCAGCCGCGATGACACCCGCCGACCGCGTTCTGGAGCCGTCCGCGGGGACTGGCTTGCTCGCCATCTTCGCCGAGCTCGCCGGCGGCGGCCTGATATTGAACGAGTTGGCCGAACCCCGTGCCGCGTTGCTCGATCAGCTGTTCGCCGGCGTTGAGGTCACCCGGTTCGACGCCGCCCAGATCGATGATCACCTCGAATCCGATTGCGTACCAAGCGTCGTCCTGATGAACCCGTCGTTTTCGGCGCTGGCGAATGTCGACCGACGAATGGCGGACGCGGCGCTCCGGCACATCAATTCGGCCTTGGCGCGCCTTTGCGAGGGTGGGCGCCTGGTTGCCATCACCGGCGCAAGCTTCGCGCCGGACAATTCCATATGGCGAGATGCCTTCGTGCGCCTTCAGGAACGAGGACGATTGGTGTTCTCTGCCGCCGTGGACGGAGCCGTCTACGCGAAACACGGGACACAAATCGACACAAGACTGCTCGTGATCGACAAGCAGCCTGCTGCCGATCCGACGGTCTTTCCAGCCTCGCTGGGCATGGCGGGCGATGTCGCGACCTTGCTCGAGTGGGTGAGCGGGCATGTGCCCACGCGGTTGCCCGTTGCTGCTCCCGTCGTGGTCGAGGTCCTCAGGCGCCCTGCGACGTTGCGGCCGGTCGCAGCCTTCGCATCCAGTCCATCATCCACTTCGGGAGATGTCACACCCCAAGGTGTCGAGCTCACTTACGAGACGGTCGAGTGGTCGCCTCGGGAAGGCGCTCGGCTCACGGATGCGCTTTATGAGGAATATGGATTGCAGTCGACCCGTATTCCGGGCGCGCACGCGCATCCGACAAAACTCGTGCAGTCCGCTGCGATGGCCTCGGTTGCGCCGCCAAGACCTTCGTATCGGCCGCATCTGCCAGCCAGTCTCGTGGCCGATGGCATCCTGTCGGACGCCCAGCTTGAGAGCGTCATCTACGCTGGCGAGGCGCATTCCGAATTTCTCGCGGGTTCGTGGACGGTCGATGCCACCTTTGACGTTGTTGCGGCTGCACGCGACGATGCAGAGAATGCCGTCCGCTTTCGCCGGGGCTGGTTCTTGGGCGATGGCACCGGGGCGGGCAAGGGGCGGCAGGTCGCGGGCATCCTGCTCGACAACTGGCTCAAGGGCCGCCGCCGCGCCGTCTGGATCAGCAAGTCCGACAAGCTGATCGAGGATGCGCAACGCGACTGGGCAGCGCTCGGCATGGAGCGGCTGCTCGTAACGCCGTTGTCTCGATTTCGCCAGGGCACGCCAATCCGGCTTGCGGAAGGCGTCCTATTTACCACCTACGCTACGCTGCGCACCGACGAGCGCGGCGAAAAGCTTTCGCGCGTGCGGCAGATCGTCGAATGGTTGGGCTCCGATTTCGATGGAGTGATCGTTTTCGACGAGAGCCACGCGATGCAGAATGCGGCAGGCCAGAAGGGCGAGCGCGGCGACCAGGCAGCCTCTCAGCAGGGGCGTGCCGGCCTGAGGCTCCAGCACGCCCTGCCGGATGCCCGCGTCGTCTATGTGTCGGCAACCGGTGCCACCACCGTGCACAATCTGGCCTACGCTCAGCGGTTGGGTTTGTGGGGAGGTACCGATTTCCCGTTTGCCACACGTGCCGAGTTCGTCGAAGCAATCGACGAGGGCGGCGTTGCGGCCATGGAAGTGCTGGCGCGCGACCTCAAGGCGCTTGGTCTCTACGCGGCCCGCTCGCTCTCTTTCGAGGGCATCGCGTATGAACTCATCGAGCACCAGCTCACGCCGGAGCAGGTGCGCATCTACGATGCCTATGCCGGCGCGTTCAGCGTCATCCATAACGATCTCGACGCCGCGATGCGGGCGGCCAACATCACCGGCGAGACGGGAACGCTGAACGGCCAGGCCAAATCGGCGGCGCGATCCGCTTTCGAGAGCGCCAAGCAGCGCTTTTTTGGTCACCTCCTGACCTCGATGAAGACGCCGTTGCTGATCAAGTCGATCGAACGCGATCTTGACGCCGGCCATGCCGCCGTCATCCAGATCGTCTCGACCGGCGAGGCGCTGATGGAGCGCCGGCTTGCCGAGGTCCCGACCGAAGAGTGGGACGATGTCCAGGTCGACATCACGCCGCGCGAGTACGTGCTCGACTATCTCGCCCATTCCTTTCCGGTCCAGCTCTACGAGCCGTTCACGGACCAGGAGGGCAACCTCTGCTCCCGGCCCGTCTATCGCGACGGCCAACCGGTCGAGAGCCGGGACGCCGTCGCTCGCCGCGACCGCCTCATCGAGAAGCTCGCTTCGCTGCCGCCGGTCCCGGGTGCGCTGGATCAGGTGATCCAGCGCTTCGGCACCGACATGGTCGCGGAAGTCACCGGCCGCTCACGCCGCATCGTTCGCAAGGGCGAGCGGCTGGTCGTCGAAAATCGGGCCGGTTCGGCCAACCTCGCCGAGACCTCGGCCTTCATGGATGACGCCAAGCGGATCCTCGTGTTCTCCGACGCGGGTGGCACGGGCAGGAGCTACCATGCAGAACTCTCGGCACGGAATCGCCGGCTGCGTGTCCACTATTTGCTCGAGCCCGGCTGGAAGGCGGACGCCGCGATCCAGGGGCTCGGCCGCACCAACCGGACCAACCAGGCGCAGCCGCCGCTGTTTCGTCCCATTGCGACCGACGTGAAGGCCGAAAAGCGCTTCTTGAGCACCATCGCGCGCCGGCTCGACACCTTGGGAGCTATCACGCGCGGCCAGCGCCAGACCGGAGGGCAGGGCCTGTTCCGGCCCGAGGACAATCTCGAAAGCCAGTACGGACGGGATACGTTGCGCCAGCTCTATACGCTGCTCGCGCTTGGCAAGGTCGACGGCTGCTCGCTTGAGACATTCGAGGATGCAACCGGCCTGAAGCTAACAGATACCAACGGGCTCAGGGATGAGCTCCCGCCGATCACGACCTTCCTGAACCGGCTGCTGGCGCTCACGATCAAACTTCAGAACATCCTGTTCACCGTGTTCGAGCAGCTCTTGACCGCTCGGATTGAGGGCGCGGTTGCCTCGGGAAGTTATGACTTGGGACTGGAAACGCTCCGCGCCGAAAGCTTCGTCGTCACCGACCGGAGCACGATCTATACTCATCCCGGCACTGCCGCCGAGACCCGGCTGCTCACGATTATCCAGCGCCAGCGCAATCATCCAGTGAGCCTGGACGACGCGCTTGCCCGTCTATCGGATCCTCGCACCGTCCTGCTGATCAACGAGCGCTCGGGACGGGCCGCCGTACAGCTCCCAGCTCCGAGCTTCATGCTTGATGACGGCGAGATCGAGCGGCGCGTGCGCCTGTTCCGGCCCATGGAGCAGCACAGCGTCTCCCTCAAAATGATAACGGAAAGCCATTGGGTCGAGGCGGATCGTGATGGATTCGTCGCAGCCTGGCTGGCGGAGCTCGCCGAGGTGCCCGAGTTCACGGCAACCACAATTCACGTCGTGGCCGGCTTACTGCTGCCAATCTGGAAGCGGCTGCCGAACGAGTCGACGCGGGTCTATCGGCTCCAGACCGATGCGGGCGAGCGCGTCATCGGCCGCAAGGTCTCCGTGACCTGGGTCGCGAAGGTCCTTGCGGCTGACGCGCCGGCACTGACGCCGGACGCGGCCTTTGCCGCGCTGATGGAAGGGCGGACCGTCCTCGAGCTTGCGGAGGGGCTCCAGCTTCGTCGTGCCCGGGTGATGGGCGCATACCGCATCGAACTGTCTGGGTTCAACGACACGATGCGCGACCGCTTGCGGGCCTACGGCCTGTTCGGAGAGATCATCTCCTGGAAGCTGCGCATGTTCGTGCCCACCGACGCGATCGGTGTCGAGATCCTGTCGAAGGTACTCGAGCAGTACCCGATCGCGCGCATCAGCGAGCGGGAGGCCGCCTGATGTCCCGCGATGCTTCCGAGCTGGCACACCGACTCGCGCGCGAGGCCGAGGCGGTGTGCCGTTACTATCTCTCCAACGGTAAGCGGCAGGGACGGTATTGGCTGGTCGGAGATGTCCAAAACACCCCGGGCCGCTCGCTGTTCGTGCGGCTCCAGGAATCGCCGAAGGGAGCTGCCGGCAAATGGACGGACGCTGCGACTGGCGAGCATGGCGACCTCCTCGACATCATCCGCGAAAGCCTGGGCTTGCGCGACTTCCGCGAGGTCGCCGCGGAAGCAAGACGCTTCTTGAAGTTACCTCGCGCGGAACCGGAGCTCGTCTCAAAGCCCGTCGGTCCGGCAGCACCGGCCGGATCGCAAGAGGCCGCCCGCCGGCTCTTTGCGATATCCAGCCCGATCGAGGGGACCGTGGTCGAGACATATCTGCGGCGTCGCGGAATAGCCAACGTTCATCATGGCGGTAGCCTGCGCTTCCATCCACGCTGCTACTATCGGCCGGACGAGCACCTGCCGACCGAGACATGGCCGGCGATGATCGCTTCTGTCACTGACCTCGATGGCCGGATCACCGGCGTACACCGTACCTGGCTCGATCCGGACGGCTTTGATCGCGTTCGGCTGGGCAAGGCTCCGATCGATACACCGCGACGCGCGATGGGCGACCTTCTCGGCAATGCCGTTCGCTTCGGCGTGGTGGACGACGTGCTCGCCGCCGGCGAGGGCATCGAGACCATGTTGTCGCTGCGCTACGTGCTGCCGACGATGCCGATGGCCGCTGCGCTTTCGGCCAATCACCTCTCGGTCATGTTGCTGCCGCCTGGCTTGCGTCGGCTCTATATCGCTCGCGATGCCGATGCCGCCGGTGATACGGTGCTCGCTGTTCTGACCCAGCGCGCAGCAGACGCCGGCATTGAAGCGACCGCGTTGTCGCCGCGGCTAGCCGACTTCAACGAAGATCTGCACGTCTTCGGTCCCACTGCACTCCGAGCGGCCTTGCGGATTCAGCTTGCGCCGGAGGATGTCGTCCGCTTCCTGCATTCGTCGGCAGTGCCTACGGAATAGGTCTCGACGGTTCGATCGACCGTGACAGCTCGGTCATGGGTAAGGCCAATACCGGAAGAGGACGCGACCTTGCGCCTTCTAGAGGGCGATCGGACGGCAAGCGGCCCGCGCCGGCAATGGCTGCGTCCGGCTATTTTCCGCCGCGCGCCGGTGATGCGAAACACATCATCCGTGTATGGCCAGCGCGCTTTGCATCGCGAAGCAAAATAGCCGGCCTCCGCCATCCTCCGCTGCCGCTTCGGCCCTTCGGGTTCTGGCCCGTTCCGCCCGCCGTCTGAGTGATCGCCACGAAGGCCGCGAAGGGCGCGGCCGAACCCGGCAGGACCTCCTTCCATGAGCGACCATGACGACGTCGAACCGCCGCACGCCTCTTCTCCGACCGACCACGTCCTCACCGAACTACAGCTCTTCGGTTACCGTCCCTTCGACGACCAGCCTGATCCGAGACCACTTCCCGAAGGCAAGATAATCTCCGGTGCCGTGGCCGATATTTTCGATGCCCTGGTTGCGACACTGAACGACACGCGGCTCGAGCCTGACCTTGACGATCTGCTCTGGTCGACCGTCAACTTGTTCCATCGTGCCGTCGATCGGATCGAACGCCAGCTCGACGACAACGAGCAGGCGCAGCACAAGAGCCAGCGCGAGCAGAACGGCTCCGAAGTACGATCGGTCGAACTCGAGCGCCTCACGGCTGAAGGCATCACGCTGATCGAGCGCCGCAATTGCCTGGAACTCTTCCGCGACCAGGCCATCGAACGCTTTGAGGTCCACACCGGCTCGTCCTGGCGCCCGCGGTCGGGATCACTGGTCAACCACCGCGCGCTCACCGCGGCAATGATCGACTCCCGCGACTTCATCGCAGCAAAACGCCGCGCCGAGACCGAGGTCATGCTTCCAACAGGACCGAAGATCGCACTCACCGGCGGACTTGATTTCAACGACCATCACCTGATCTGGGATCGCCTCGACAAGGTGTTCGCCAAGCATGCCGGTATGGTGCTGCTCCATGGCGGCTCGCCCAGAGGCGCCGAACTGATCGCCTCCAAATGGGCAACCACCCGCAAGGTGCCTCAGATCGCCTTCAAGCCCGACTGGACCAAGCACGCCAAGGCGGCACCCTTCAAGCGCAACGACGCCATGCTCGAACTCCTGCCGATCGGCGTCATGCATTTCCCGGGCACGGGAATCCAGGACAACCTTGCCGACAAGGCGAAGCGCCTTGGCATCCCGGTCTGGAAATTCGGCGGCGCGTGAGCCCCGCCGACGCCAGTCGCGGCTGGTCCACGCTCAGCTCCCTCACCTGCGCTTTGAAACCAACGCTGCCGATGGCTAGTTAGGAACTGGACACCGCGGGAAGAGGTTGCACAGCTGGTCTGTGGCGCGATCTAGACGCGCTATCCACCCGGGACGGTCTATCGTCCGACGCGCGTCTGGCGACGGTCCGGTTCTCGGTCTCCTGGGCTCATGGCATGGCAACACCGCTGCTAGTGGGGTCACGACTTCCTGGGCGCCGAGAACAGGATCGTTTCCGGCCATCTGGTAGACGCGTCAGGAACCTCACCGTTCGGGTCATGCCTGCGTGGAGATCTATGTTCTGGGCGGCCAGTTTGCCGTTAGCTCAGGCGCCCTCTGTTCTCATCCGGCACGGAGAGAAGCGATGCCTTGGTCATCAAGGTCGGTCATCGAGGCCAGGAAACAGTTCGTGTCTTTGGCGAGTTTGCCGGGGGCAAATATCCGGGCTCTTTGTCGTCAGTTCGAGGTCAGTCCAAAGACTGCCTATAAGTTTCTTGGGCGTGTCAGGGCGATGGGCGAGCATGGTTGTCGGGATGTTTCGCGGCGGCCTCACCGCAGCCCACAAAAGATTGCGGACGCTGTCGAGAAAGAGATTATCGGCGTGCGTGCCGCCCATCCGCAGTGGGGCGGACGGCGCATTGAAGCAGAGCTGCGTCGACGCGGCCTTAGGCGTGTTCCATCACCTTCAACGATCACCGCCGTCCTCCGCCGGAACCTGCACCTGGCGCGGCCGGATTGCCGCCAGAGCCCGATCGCATCGCTGCCGCTCGAATGGCCCAGCACACTTGCGGCAACCGCAAGAGAGCGGTTTCCGTGCGTAGCCGATGCAGAACTCCGGCTGGTGTTCAAGCATCTGCTCGGCACGCCCATCCTGCAACGACGCCGTGCGATGGTCCTACTGGCCCATTGGCTCGGTGTGCGCCAGAGCAGCCTCTGTGGCCTGATTGGCCTCAGCCCGGTCACATGGCGCCGATGCCTTCGCAAGCATGCTGAAGGTGGCGTCGACGCCATGTTCGCCCCGCGCCGCAGCCCGCGCAGCAAGACCAATGATATGGAACTAAAGACGGTCGTGTTTGACACCTTGCATCGTCCACCATCCGAGTTCGGCATCAACCGGACCACATGGAAGCTGGCCGACCTCCGCCGGGTTCTTGGTCAGAAGGGACAGACTGCCAGCGAGGGGATTCTCAGTACGATCATCAAATCCGCCGGCTACGGGTGGCGCAAGGCACGCGTCGTTCTGACCTCCAATGATCCAGAGTTTGCGGCAAAGCTTGATCGTATTGAGTGGATTCTCGGCAACCTTGCCCCGGACGAGGCTTTCTTCTCGATCGACGAATTCGGCCCCTTTGCTGTTAAAGACCAGCCGGGCCGCTCGCTTGCCGCTCCTGGGGAACAGCGACTCGTTCAGCAATGGCAGAAATCACGCGGTACTGTCCTGCTTACGGCAGCCATCGAACTCGCTTCAAATCAGATCACGCATGTCTACAGCGAGAAAAAGAACACGGCGGAGATGATCCGCATGATGAAGGTGCTGACTGACAAATACCGCGACCGGCAGTGTATCTATCTATCGTGGGACGCCGCTTCCTGGCATATATCAAAGGAGCTCAACGAGGCCATTCGCGATCATAACAGCCGCTTGGGCGGTCCAACCGTCGTAGTCGCGCCGCTTCCAGCCCGCGCGCAGTTTCTTAATGTGATTGAATCGGTCTTCAGCGGTATGGCTCGCGCCATCATCCATAACAGCAATTATCAATCTCCTGCAGAGGCGAAGGCGGCAATCGACCGATATTTCGAAGAGCGCAATGCGCATTTCGAAGCTAATCCGCGCCGGGCCGGCAACAAAATATGGGGCAAGGAACGTGTGCCCGCGGAGTTTTCTCCGTCCAACAATTGCAAGGATCCGCGTCTCGGATGACGAGTAGGAGGCGGCCTATGCCTCGGCGCGTGCACACACCAGCCACGTTTGAGCGATAACGCTTCGTGCCATCATCGGTCTGGAAAGATTGCAGGGGGCGCCCACGTTGATCGAGGCAGCGCCGAGCTTGAGGCGAGAAATATCGTGACCCTCTTCGGAGCACTGTTCGGCAAGCACTACCGATCTTTCTCTTGCTCACATAGCTGCGGTGGAGCGGCGCGCCGCGCTGGATCATGCCGTCTGGGACGGTGCAGCCCTTGGGCAGATCCGCGCCGGGCCGGCAACAAAATATGGGGCAAGGAACGTGTGCCCGCGGAGTTTTCTCCGTCCAACAATTGCATGGATCCGCGTCTCGGATGACGAGTAGGAGGCGGCCTATGCCTCGGCGCGTGCTCACACCAGCCACGTTTGAGCGATAACGCCTCGTGCCATCATCGGTCTGGAAAGATTGCAGGGGGCGCCCACGTTGATCGAGGCAGCGCCGAGCTTGAGGCGAGAAATATCGTGACCCTCTTCGGAGCACTGTTTGGCAAGCACTACCGATCTTTCTCTTGCTCACATAGCTGCGGTGGAGCGGCGCGCCGCGCTGGATCATGCCGTCTGAGACGGTGCAGCCCTTGGGCAGATTTTTTTTCTTGCTCCGGCAAACCGTTCCGAGTTCTTGCTCGCTCAACCGAGATTTGCCGTGTCTTCTCCTTCGGATTTCAGTTCGGCACGCGGACGCACGTGGCCTCTTTGATGGCTTGATCTGGCCGAAGACCGGCTTCGCCTCGATCGTCTGAGCCGCAACGCCGTTGCTGTGACTTGCTTCCCCTGGGCTTGCGCCCATTCCTCGCGAGACAAGAAAGTCGCGACAACGACGTCCTCCGCTGCGCTCCGGCCCGCAGGCGGGTGCGTCGCCGATCGTCCTCGGCCTGTCCGTCGCCATCGAGGCCGCGGTGGTCGCGAGCTCGAAACACAACAGGAGAAGTGACATGGCCAACATCGGTTCTTTCAAGAAGGTCGGCAACGACTTCCAGGGCGAGATCGTCACCCTGAGCCTGCAAGCCAAGGGCGTCCGCATCGCCGCCGAGACCAATCGCTCCAACGAGAACGCGCCTAGCCACCGCGTCTACGTGGGCCGGGCTGAGATCGGGGCAGCCTGGTCGAAGCGCTCCGAAGAGGGCCGCGATTACCTCTCGCTCAAGCTCGACGACCCCTCGTTCAACGCGCCGATCTACGCGAACCTGTTCGACGATGAGGGCGGCGAAGGATACACGCTCCTGTGGTCGCGGCCGCGGAGGAACGGCGAGTAACTTCGCTCAACCAGGCTCCGCCCGACCAGATCGGGCGGGGCTTCCTTCTCCGGCGCAAGCGCTCCGGTCCAGTCGGCCTCACACTGGAGGAAACGCGCCATCCATCGATACCGCTCAGATTTCGGCGCACTGGTCAGTCATCTCGCGATCCGGTGCTTCCCGTAAAGAGAGTCAACGGGCACCCATTGCCTCGGGATTACGATCGGTACTGCGGGTGGGTCAAAACCGTCCGGCCATCGAGGACGGCCGCGGCCTTCGCCATTCTGTCCGTCACGTCGACCGGCCGGGCTGCCAAGCGAGCACCCGAATTCGCGGAAGCGTGGGCGGGTATCGGAATATATCGCCGTCTCACCGCGCAATTACGATACGCGATCAGGCGCTCGGAATCGCCCGTGCGGGCGCAACGATTAACACTTTGTTTACTTGGTTTGGCGCCTTCGATTCGGCGCGCGAGGGCTTCTTCGCGCACCAATTTGGCACGTGCCGAGTCGTCGCGGAGTCAACCAGACCAGCCGCAAATTTAGCCGGATGGGGTGGCAGCGACTCATCCTATAGATCGGACGTTGCGCAACCGCGCCCGCATTATGGAGCTGAGGATGGCGGACCCGTTCAGAGCGTTTCCCGAACCGCAGACGGTCGCACTGAGGCGTATTTGTCTCGCTCGAGCGGCTGTTTGCCTGTCGGCGCTGACCTCGACGGCGGTGCTGTTGTCGAAGGTGATGCCTGCCGTCATCGGCGGGTTCAACTGAGGCGAAGGGCTGTTTACACGTACCTATCCTGCATCGAACCATTCCTAAATGAAAAGTCGAACCGCATGCGACAAAAACCGCGCCCGCGGTCCGGCCTAGCCATTGGCGTTCTACCTCTCCACCAAAGCGACTGGATGCGATTTCGGGTGAACATGAAAATCGCGATGGACGCCCTGGTTGGAAGCGAGGCAGGTCAGGGAAATGACCTACTTCTTTTTCTTCTTGGCTTTTTTCGCGGTGGTCTTCTTCGCCGTCTTAGCCTTCTTCGCTTTCTTGGCCATGAGCCCTCCGTCAATCCAGTGAAGTAAATCATCAACGTGCAGCCCTTGGAATCGGCATGCACGGGCGAAATTCTAGCATCGAATTTGTCGGATTGACATTGAGACGTCACGCTTACGGCGGGTTCTGG
>Ga0063456_1001214_pt1 | contig 14122 bp, 17 predicted proteins | sample AraplaMF_Cvi_mMF_FD_56228 | JGI IMG/M metagenome (GOLD analysis project Ga0063456, IMG submission 56228) | Arabidopsis root microbial communities from the University of North Carolina, USA - plate scrape MF_Cvi_mMF version 2 (version 2) | ecosystem: Host-associated > Plants > Roots > Endosphere ... | reverse complement strand
GCCGCGCTTCCGCCGTATTGTGGCTGCGGATCTGCAGGTTGGCCGCATAACGGCGGATGCTGCATTCGATAATCTTCAGGTAATACTCGTTCACAAAAGCGTGCTCGGCCTTATGGCGCTGCATGGCCATCCAGTCGATGCGCCAGGCTTTGACCGCCGTCTCTGCGACAAAGAATTCCTGCGCGGGGGCTCCCTGCAGGCCGCCCATCATGTCGCTGTGCGAGCCGGTGTTTTCGCCCTCGGTGATGAAGCCCAGGGTGAGGTCTTCGCCGGCCACCGAAATATGGCCGCGCCGGGCCACGCCGCTGGAAATCCAGTAGTAATGGGTGGCGCGGGTGCCGGCCTCCTGCAGCATCGTGCCCTTGCGCACGTTGACCGGTGTCACGTGCGGGGCGCTCAGCTCGGTGTAGCGGTCGTAAAGCGCAATGCCAATGCCCAAGCGTTTGACGGTTGAGTCCCGGTGTTGCTCTCTTTGTAATTGGTATGCATGTGGCATGCTCGCATCATACCTGACCTCGCCAAAGGTCAGGATGACTTTTTATGATGCGGCCATAACGGCTGGTTGTTGGCTTGCCTTATTTGCCACTGGTTTCATAGGTACGCGACAGATCGCGCGTGGCCAGGTGGATCTGGCGCGCATTGGCCATATCCGACTGGGCGATGCTGCGCGCTTCTTTCACGCAGTCGCTGTTTGCGCCGGCCCCTTGCTGCTTGCAGGCTTCCAGGGCTTCACGCAGGGCTGCGTTGATTTCCTTGCGCAGCGTGGCAAGCTGGGCCGCTTCTGTGCGGTCCGGCCTGGTCCAGCGCGGCGGGTCGCCGCGCTTGAGTTCTTGCTGTTGCTGCCGTGCAACTTCCGGCGGCGTGACCTGNGCGCTGGCCAGCCCGCACAGGGCCAGTGCAACAGCGCCAATCAGCATTTTCATGATGGGCTCCTTCGCTACAGCCTGCCAGTCAGCAGCAGGATGAGCAGGACGACAACAATCAGGCCGGCAATGCCGCTCGGGGCATAACCCCAGTTGCGGCTATGCGGCCAGGTTGGCAGGGCGCCAATGACGAGCAGGACCAGCACGATCAGCAGGATGGTAGCCATGGCAACCTCCGCNTAGTAACGGTAGACCCGGCCATCGACCACGCGCACGCGCGTGCCGACCCGCAGGTCGTAAGCGCTGTCCTGGTTGACGGTACGGTAGTCGCCGTTATCGAGCCGCACGCTGATCTGGTACACGTCGCGCGGCGCGTTACGGTTTTCTTCAACGCGGTTGCCGATCACNGCGCCGCCAATGGCGCCGGCAGCGGTTGCCGCGGTACGGCCGGAGCCGGAGCCGATCTGGCTGCCGGCCAGGGCACCCAGCAAGCCGCCGGCGACTGCGCCGGCCCCGCTGGTGGATGGGTCAACGCGTACCACGCGGATCGAGTCCACCGTGCCATACGTCGAGANATCAGCCTGCGANGAATAATCGGTTGCCTGGGGATAGGATGAATTGCTGGCACAACCGGCCGACAGAGCGGCCACTGCCACCATCATCGCTGCNAGGGATACAGTCGGTTTCATAACGTCTCCTCCTGTGGGTGGGATTGGGGTCAGGATAGGGAGCGCGGGTCCTACTCGTCTGTGCGATTCCGCACAATGTTCGCCAGCGAACAGAAAGCAGGCCTTGTTAGCTGGACACTAGTGCCCGGAACACCCACCACACATAGGAGAAGCGTCATGAAAATCGCACAGAAATTCGCTACTGCCGTGTTCATCGCATCGACCCTCAGCCTGGCCGGCTGCGCCTCGACCCCAACCAAGGAAAGCGCCGGCGAGTATATCGACGACGCCGCCCTGACCACCAAGGTCAAGGCCAGCATCTTCAACGAGCCATCGCTGAAGTCGACTGAAATCAATGTCGAAACCTTCAAAGGCACCGTGCAGCTGAGCGGCTTCGTGGCCCAGCCTGCNGACATCACCCGCGCCGGCGAAATCGCNCGCGGCGTGAAAGGTGTCAAAGAAGTCAAGAACGACATCCGCGTCAAATAAACGCGGGTGGCATGGCTCATGCGCCTGGCGCAGACCATCCTTGCCACCGTCGCCTTCCTGTACGCCCTGCAGTGGGGCCGGGGCTTCCTCGTGCCCCTGCTGCTTGGCATCCTGCTGGCCTACACGCTCAATCCGCTGGTGGCCTGGCTGGAGCGCGTGCGCGTAAGGCGTGCGCTGGGCACCACCTTAGTCACTTGCGCCATCCTGGTGGGCGGTGCCGTGACGGCGGAGAAGGTGCACGTCGAATTTTCCAACATCATCGAAGAACTGCCCGACGCCGGGCGCAAGCTGTCNCGCCTGGTGGCTTCGACCACCAGCGGCAAGGACAGCACGCTCAAGCGCATCCAGGATGTCGCCACCCAGATCGAGCAAGCGACCGCCGGCAAGCCCGTCACGCCGCCGCGCAAGGCGATCGCGGTGGTCACNCAGGATGGCGGGCATATCAAGGTGATCGACTGGGTATGGGCAGGCTCGCGCGGCCTGCTGGCTTTCCTGAGCCAGGCCACCATGGTGGTGTTCCTGGTGTTTTTCCTGCTGCTGTCCGGCGACACTTTCAAGCGCAAGCTGGTCAAGCTGGCCGGGCCTTCCCTGACGCGCAAGAAGGTCACGGTGCAGATCCTCGACGAGATCAACACATCGATCCAGGGCTATATGTTCATGCTGCTGGTGACCAATGTGCTGCTGGCGCTACTGATGTGGCTGGCGCTCCATGCGCTCGGCCTGGAGAACGCCGGCGCCTGGGCTATCGTTGCCGGCCTGCTGCACCTGATGCCGTATTTCGGCCCGCTGCTGATCGTGTGCGCGCTCAGCGTCGCCGCCTACCTGCAAACGGAATCGCTGCAGATGGTGGCCCTGGTGGCACTGGCCTCGAGCACCATCGCCACCCTGGTCGGCACTGTCATTGCGACCTGGATGACTGGCCGCATTGCGCGCATGAATGCCGCCGCAGTATTCGTCAGCCTGCTGTTCTGGGGCTGGCTATGGGGCGTGTGGGGCTTATTGCTTGGCGTGCCGGTGGTGGTGATCGTCAAGGTCGTGGCCGAGAAGGTCGAAGGCATGGAAGTGGTTGCCGAGCTGCTCGGCGAGTGAGCTCAGTGCCGGTGCCGCAAGCTGCCAAGCTGGAGGGCGTATTGGCGTGCAAATTCGGCGCCGAGGAAGAACACCTGGGCCGAGTAATAGACCCAGAGCAGCACGGCGATCAGTGATCCTGCGGCGCCAAAGCTGTCGGTGACGCCGCTGTTGCCGATGTAGGCGCCGATCGCATATTTACCCAATGTGAAGAGGGCTGCGGTGCCGAAGGCGCCGATTACCACGTCGCGCCAGGACAGCTTCACGCGCGGCAGCATTTTGTAGATCACCCCGAACAGGGCTGAAATCACGAAAAAGCTGATGACGTGGTTGATCGCCGTCGCCAGCATTGCGGTGTCTTGCCAGTAGCCGCCCCACTTTTTTTCAAGGAAGGTCAGGGCGGCGCTGATACCAGCGAGACCAGCAGCAGGAAGCCCAAGACCAGCACCATGCCGAAAGATAGCAGCCGCGTGCGCAAGGTATCCCAGATGCCGCCTCCTTGCACTGGCGGCAATTGCCAGATTTCGTCGAGGCTGCCTTTCAGTTCGGTAAACACACTGGTGGCGCCGAACAGCAACAGGGCGCCGGCGATCAGTGTGGCGATCACGCCTTGCTTTTCATTGGTGGCGCCGGACAGGATTAGCTGGATCGCTTCCGCTCCCTGGCTGCCGACCAGCCCGCGCAGCTGGAAGAACAGCTCGCCCTGAGCGGCTTCCCTGCCGTAGAACAGGCCGGCAATTGCGATGACCAGCACCAGGATGGGCGCCAGGGAAAACAGGGTGTAAAAGGCGAGCGCGGCTCCCTTGCTGCTGGCACGGTGCTCGAGCCATTCGGTAATGGCGCACCAGCCAACGGCAGGCAGCTTTTTGGCGATGTGGGGAAAGCGTCTCCAGCCCATGCGCCAAGCCTACGCCGGGGCAGCCGGGCCGACAGTGCGCCGGGGCACACAAAAAAAAGGAGCCCGAAGGCTCCTTTTCAGTCTGCGTTGGCAGTGATTACTTCACGCGGCGTTCCGCGGTCACGTTGTCGATTTCAACGCGACGGTTTGGTTCCAGGCACTTGATCAGGTCAGCGCGCTTCATCTTCTTGTCGTTGCACTGAACCACTGGCTGGGACTTGCCCTTGCCTTGTGCGGTCAGGCGCGACGAGTCAACACCTTTGCCTACCAGGTAGGTCTTGACGGCTTCAGCACGACGCTCGGACAGCTTCTGGTTGTACTTGTCGGAACCCAGGCGGTCGGTGTGCCGGTGATGACCACGTTGTTGACCGACTTGTCTTCGTTCAGCAGCTTGGCCATATCGTCCAGCTTAGGCTGTTCCGGTGCCAGGTTGGCGCTGTCGAAGGCGAACAGTTCGTTGGCGGACATGGTCACTTTTTCGAACTTCGGTGCTGGTGGCGGAGGAGCCACTGGTGCCACGACTGGCGCTGGGGTTGGCTCAGGTGCGACAACTGGCGCAACCGGTGCTGGAGGCGGTGCTGGCTGTGGCGCTGGGCCCAGCAGGTAGTTCAGCGAGAACATCAGGTATTTGTTGTTCGCTTTCGAGTGGCTGAACTCGTCGCCGCGGATGAAGCCGTGCACGTTGCGCAGGTCAGCTTGCAGGAACAGGCGCTCGGTGATGTTCGACTGCAGGCCCAGGCCGACGGAAACGAATGGGGAATTGCGCTTTGGTTCAGCCAGGCTGTTGGCGGCAGTGAACACATCGCGTTCCGCACCGGCGCCTACCAGCAGGAATGGGCGTACCGATTTACGGGAGAACATGTACAGGGCGTCAACGCCCAGGGTCTTCTGGCCGTAACGCGCGCCGTTTTGCTTGACTGCGCCTTCGGTGGCGTTGAATTGCAAGTCCCACTGTTCATTCAGGGCTTTGCCCAGTTTCAGGCCGAATGCTGCGTCGTCCTTGTCGATACCCCAAACGCCGTCAGGGCGGATCACGCCGGCGCCAGCGCCAACGTACCAGTTCTGGTTGAGCAGGGTGTCCTGCGCCGAAGCGGCGAACGAAGCCGACAACATCGCAGCGGCGATGGCGATATTTTTAATTTTATTCACTAGAAAACTCCCGTTGTTTGAGTAGAAAAGTCGCAAAAAAAAGTTGCGCGACTCCCTTGCCCAGCGGTGATGCATTGCTGTGGGTTCAGTTTAGGCGGTGTTACCCGCAGGTATCCGTGCGTTAGCGCACATTTGCTTTTTAGTATAGCAAGTATGTGGCTTTTCTACAACGTGTACACAATGNCATGAACGCGCCACTGTCCAACGGGGATGACAGCGGCGCTGCATTGTTACGGATTGTTACTGTTTAGCCGGTTCGGGCGGTGGCGTTTGCGGCTGCACGATCACCGTGTCGCCGGCCTTGCCCGGTTCACCTTGCGGACCTGGGGTGCCCGGTTCGCCTTTCGGGCCCTCAGGTCCCGGCGGCCCAGGCACGACAGCTGGCGGCGGCGCCGGTTCNACGGCTGGCGGCGGATTGTTGGTAACGGTCTTTTCACAGGCGGTCAGGCCCACCAGGGCCAGGGCTGCGAGCAGGACTGGATATTTCATGGTCGTTCCTCTCTGGTTGGTTGATGCCGCCTCCAGCATAGGCCGCTGTCGGGTTGCCACTCTGTTCGGGAACACACACAGGAAAAGCTGGTCTAAGCCTTGACCTCACCGGAATTGGCAAATAGCTAATGTTTGTTCGTTTGTATGTTCGTTGCCGCACAGACCGATGAGTCACGGGCAGGCACTCTGGAGCCTGCGAATCCACCCTGGCATCTACAAGGAGTGTTCAAATGCACGCAATCAGAGAATCGTCCCATGGCCTCGAAATCGAAGCTACCGCAGAGCTGCCGGCACCATTGCCGGCTGTGCCGTCCCGTCCACGCCTGGCGCTTGTCGAGCGTCCCGGTCCCGTGACGGAGCGCAAAGCGCTGTCGCTGCTCCGATCGAGCGCGTCCGATCCACCTCGGCGACCCTGCGCCGCATCGAAAATATGCAGAAACTGGTGGCGGAATTACAAAACCACGAAATGCTGGCTGACGAAATCGCCTGGTTCCTGAAATTTTCGCCGTCGGGCGCCCGCAAATACATCCGCGACCTGCGCGAAGCAGGCGTGATCGAACTGGCTCGCTATATAGAAGGCACGGCCACCTACCTGGGCAAGGCGGTTTACCAGCTGACCCCGGACGCCGAACGCGTGCAAGCCTTCCTGGCCGCGATCGCCCAGCCCAAACGCGAAGGTGCGCCGCCACGCAAGGAGCGTCCAAGCCTGCGTGAGCAGAGCATGGCTGGCAATGGCCGTCACTTCCATATCCTGGCAGACGACACCCATTACGCNATCCGCGTCAACCGTGGCCCGGTGCAGCGCGACCCGCTGGTAGCCGCCCTGTTTGGCGCCCCGNGCTCCCTGCAAAAGGCCATGCCTTAAGCCGGAACAGTGATAAGCTTCCATTGATGGCATGTTGAAATGCCATTGACCAGCCCCATCTGTGGCGGAACGAGTTCTGTTATGGACGGCATCATGGACGCTTGGGTTTTGCTTATCTTGACGGCGCTGGGCATCGCAGCGCCGATCGTGTATCCACGCTGGACCTTGCGGCGGGCGCTGGCCCGGCCCCTGGCCGCGGCCGACCAGGCCACGCTTGAGCGCAGTATTCCCTTCTATCGCAAACTGGCGCCGGACTTGCAGCGCCAGTTGCAGCGCATGGTGGTGCAATTCCTGCACCAGAAAAAATTCGTCGGTTGCGCCGGCCTTGAAGTGAGCGATGAGATGCGCATCACGATTGCCGCCCAGGCTTGCCTGTTGTTGCTGAACAGGCCGAGCAAGGTTTACCGCGCGCTGCACACCATCCTGGTCTACCCCGGCGCTTTTATCGCCAACCGCGATGAAGTGGGCGCGGGCGGCGTCGTTACCCCGGCGCGCCAGCAGATGCTGGGCGAATCGTGGAACGATGGCCGCATTGTGCTGTCGTGGGATGACGTCGCGCGCGGCACGCTGGACTGGCAGGGCGGCAACAACGTCGTGCTGCATGAGTTTGCCCACCAGCTTGACAGTGAATCGGGCAGCAATAACGGCGCGCCTTACCTGGGCAGTCCGGACAGCTACCGCAGCTGGGCCGAAGTGCTGTCGCGCGATTACGCCAACCTGCGCCACGAAGCCTGGCTGGGCCGGCAGGATAGCGTGCTGGACCATTACGGCGCCACCAGCCCGGCGGAATTCTTTGCCGTGGTGACGGAAACNTTCTTCACGCGGCCGTGGCAATTGGCCGAGCGCCATGCAGCCTTGTACGGCGAGCTGCAAAAGTATTACCGGGTCGATCCGCGCGACTGGCTGGCNGCACCGCCGCCGCCTGCGCCGGAACCGGCCTTCCTGTCGATGCCAATGCCCGTGCGGTCGTTCGCCTGGGCCGACTGGTAAGGAGAACCCAGGGCGCCCATGGAATTCGAAGACTTCGATTTCATCACCAGCGAAGCGCCGGCCCGCGCCAGCGAACCGGCCGATCCGCTGCAGCGCCTGAAATACCTGGTCGACAATACCCCGGCCATCATTTANAGCACGGTCCCCAGCGGCGACTTCAAGATGACCTTCGTCAGCGCCAACGCGCTGAANGTGCTGGGNTACCGGCCGGAAGAGATGGTGGCCGACCCCAACTTCTGGTTCGACCATATCCACCCGGACGACGCACCCAACATCTTTTCCAGCCTGGCGCAGATCTTTACCGAAGGCGAAAAGGCTTACGAATACCGCTTCCGCACCGCCGATGGCCGCTACCTGTGGATGCACGACCAGTTGCGCCTGATCCGCGACGAGCAGGGCGCGCCGCTGGAGGTGATCGGCTCCCTGACCGACATCACCGACCGCAAGCAGATGGAGGAAACCCTGCTGCAGGCCCAGAACATGGCCTCGATCGGCCAGCTGGCGGCCGGCGTGGCGCACGAGATCAACAACCCGGTGGGCTTTGTCACCTCGAACATCGGCACCCTGAAAAGCTATGCCGAAACCCTGTTCGACCTGGTCGAACACAGCGCCACGGCGGAACAGCGCAGCAAGGCCGACTTCGACTTCATGAAAGAGGACACGGCAGCCTTGCTGCGCGAGTCGATGGATGGCCTGCGCCGCGTGCGCGACATCGTGCAGGCGCTGAAAGACTTCTCGGAGGCGGGCGACAGCCAATGGCAGCAAACCGACCTGCATGAAGGGCTGGAGAGCACACTGAATACGCTGGCCAACGAGTTGCGCTTCAAGGCCAAGGTCGACAAGCACTACGGCAAGCTGCCGCCGGTGCGCGGCCTGCCTGGCCAGTTGAACCAGGTGTTCCGCAACCTGTTGCTGAATGCGATCCAGGCGATTCCCGGCCAGGGCATCATCCGCGTCGTCACCAGCGCCGACCGCGATGCCGTCCAGGTGCGCATCCAGGACAACGGCGTCGGCATCCCGCCGGAAAACCTGGGCCGCATTTTCGATCCCTTCTTCACCACCAAGCCGGTGGGCAGCGGCACCGGGCTAGGGCTTTACCTGGCGTACGGCGTGGTCAGCAAGCACGGCGGCCGCATCAATGTGATTTCAGAGCCCGGCAAAGGTTCGGCATTTACCGTGGTCCTGCCGCTGCACCCCGCTGAACCCAGATAGGCAGGCGGTGCCCGCTCTTTTTCTCGAAATCCTGCAACTGCTGGATCATGCGCTCATTGAGGACGTGGTCCGAGGCCAGCAGCATCAGGCCGTCGCGGCTGACCACGTCGCGCGACAGCACCATGCCCGGCACCAGCTCGCCCGATAGCAGTTCGACGTCGGTGGTTTCCGGCAAGCCGCGGATGCCGCCGTCGACCACCTGGCGGAACGCCTGCACCACTTGCGGGTCGTAGCGCTTGCCGCTGCCGTCCATCACCAGCGACTTGGCTTCTTCCGGACGCAAGTGGCGCTGCACCAGGGCGCCTTGCTGCAGGTTGTAATAATCGATCGCCAGCGTCAGGATGCGCGAGCCGATCGGGATCGCAAAGCCCGCCAGCTTGTCGGGGAAACCCTGGCCGTCAAAGCGCTCCATCTGGTGGCGCACGATGGCGGCCACGCCGGCCATGTCGGTCAGCGGCATCAGCAGCTGCGCGCCATAGACCGGGTGCTTGCGGAATTGCGCCAGGTCGGCGCCCTGCAGCATGGTCATCGGGGTGCGCAGCATCTCGTCGGTAAATCCGATGCGGCCCAGGTCGTGCAGCAGGGCGGCGATGAACACGTCCTGCACCTCGTTCATGTCGAGCTTGAGCTGGGCGGCCATCTTGCGCGCCAGTTCGGCCACCTGGCGCGTCTGGCCGGTCTGGCCGGTACCGCGCATTTCGGCGATGCTGGACAGGATCTTGATGGTGGTCAGGAAGTTGGCCTTGAGCTGGCGCGTGCGCTCTTCGACCTTCTGTTCCAGGCCGGCGTTGAGCGACTTCAGCTCCTCGTTCTGCTTGAGGGTCAGCGCCTCCAGGCGCTGCTTCTCCAGCTCGAGCTGGTGGCGTTCCAGCGCGTGGCGCACGATCAGCAGGATGTCGTTATCGTCCCAGGGCTTGGTGATGTAGCGGTAGATCTCGCCGCAGTTGATGGCATCCTGGATCGATTGCACGTCGGAGTAGCCGGTCAGCAGCAGGCGCACGGTATTGGGCCAGCGTTCGCGCACCTGGGCCAGGAAGCGGGCGCCATCCATTTCCGGCATGCGCATGTCGGAAATCACCAGGTCGACCGGCTGCTGCGCCAGCAGTTCGAGCCCTTGCGCGCCGCTGATGGCCGTCAGCACCTCGTAGCCTTTGCCGCGGAACAGGCGGCGCAGGGAAGAGAGGATGTTCGGCTCGTCGTCGACACACAGGATGGTCATCATAAAGGGGCTTCCTTCTGCTCGGTGGGTGGNCGCTTCTTGGGCAGCGTGACGCGGAACGTGGTGCCTTTGCCGAGGGCCGATTCGACCTCGATCCGGCCGTGGTGCTTTTGCACGATGCCGTAGGACAGCGACAGGCCGAGGCCGGTGCCCTTGCCGACTTCCTTGGTGGTGAAGAAGGGATCGAAGATGCGGCTCAGGTTTTCCGGCGCGATGCCGCTGCCGTTGTCGCTCACGCTGAACCAGACCTGTTCGCCGTCGCAGCCGGTGCGGATTTCGATGCGGCCGCGCATCGAGCCGATGGCATGGGCGGCGTTGACCAGCAGGTTCATCACCACCTGGTTGATTTGCAGCGGCAGGCATTCGATGTCCGGGATCTCGGCGTATTCGCGCACNACGTCGGCCTTGTACTTGATCTCGTTGCTGACGATGTTAAGGGTCGAATCGATGCCCTGGCGCAGGTCGGCCCAGACCCATTCCTGCTGGCTGTCGACACGGGAGAAGTCCTTCAGGTCTTGCACGATGTGGCGCACGCGCACGATGCCTTCCTTCGACTCCTGCATCAGGGTCGGGATATCGGTGCGCAGGAAGCCCAGTTCCACCTGTTCGCGCAGTGGCGCGCAGGCGCGCCGCCACGGCCGGATCGACAATCGCCGCCTCGGCTTCCTGATAGGCGTCGAGCATGGAGAACAGGCTGTCCAGGTAGCTTTGCAGGGTGCCGAAATTGGAAAAGATGTAGCCGATCGGGTTGTTGATCTCGTGCGCCACGCCGGCCGCCAGTTGGCCGATCGAGGCCAGCTTGTCCGACTGCACCAGTTGCTGCTGCGTGCGGCTCAGGGTTTCATTGAGCTCGGTCAGTTCGATGTTTCGGCGCCGCAGCTCTTCTTCGGCGCTCTGGCGCTGGCGGATGTCTTCCGCCANCTGGGCGGTACGCTGGCGCACGGTCTGCTCGAGGTTGTCGTGCGCACGGCGCAGGGCGTTCTCGGCGACGCGCCGCTCGGTGACGTCGCGCAGGCTCTGGATGGCGCCCACCAGCTTGCCGTCGTGCCCGCGCAACGGTGCCGCGGTCGATTGCAGCCAGTGCCCGGCCGCCCCGAGGTTGGGGAAGAAGTCTTCCTCCTCGTAGGCGCCGTCGATCAGGGAAGACGGCTTGTACTTGTCGCGGAAATTACGGTCGGTGGCGGGATCGATATTGTCGACGATCAGGTCGGCCAGCAAGGGGCGCGGCTTGGTGTAGAAGGCTTGCCAATGCTGGCGCGTGCCCACCATTTCGTGCGTGCCCCAGCCCAGCAAATGCTCGCAGGCCTTGTTCCAGTGGGTGATGACATGGTCGACGTCGATGACAAAGGTCGCAACGGGGTGACCGTCCAGCAATTCGGACAGTGCTATGGCCGTGCGCTCGACAGTCCTTTCGTTGTAGAAGCTACTCATGTCAAAGTGGCATCTGATATGGACGATCTGATTATACGGCGGGAAATAGAAAAGGTGCGCGTGCGATAGCTAACAGTCATAAAGCCCGGGCTTGGGCAGGCTAGGGCTTTTGGAGGGAACACCATGAGCACAATTATTGCAGGACATTTCCAGTTGCAGGAAACGGCGCTCGACGTATGCGCAGCGTTCAAGGCCGCCGGCTTCGACGCCGGCCGTGTGTCGACTTTCTTCAACAATCCTCCCGGCCAGCACAATGTGATCCCCACCGGCGGCGACCGCGCGCAGTCGCCCGGGGCCAAGCAGACGCCGGAAGCGGTGGCCAAGGGCGAGGTCACCGGCGCGGCGGTCGGGGCGGCCCTGGGTGCGGCCACCATTCCCTTGACCGGCCCGGTGGGNCCGGTGCTGGGCGGCCTGGTCGGCGCGCACGTCGGCTCGCTGTACAGCTTTTCCGAGATGAAGGAAAAAAGCGAGTCCGGCCCGGCGCCACGGCACTCCGGCATGATGGTCGCCGTTGCTGTCGAGCAGGAGCAGGAAGCGCGGGCGATCGAGCTGATGCGCCAGCAGGGCGCNGAAAAAGTCGAGCGGGCGCAAGGCATTATCGAAAACGGCGACTGGAAAGATTTTGATCCCTTGTCAGTCCCGCAATATGTCTGAATAGCCTGTTGCGGAATGCAAACGCCCCCTGTGCGAAAAGTAATTTTCGGTATGATAGTTGCTACAATAAAAGCAGCGAACTAGACGTGGATCATGACCACGGCGTGCCGTCCAGTACATCATCTGCCACAAGAGCTATCGCTTTGTTCTGAGGGGGAGAGAGCCAATGACACAGGCATGGGTAGTACTTTCGCGGCCGGACCGCCGCGACGTTTCGGCGCCGACCGAAGCCCAACTGGTGGCGGCGCTATCGGATGTGTACGGCGGCAAGATCAACGGCCCCGACGGCATTCCCGGCAGCGCCACCCTCAAGTTCGGATATGACGACGGCCTGATGTACCAGGTCGAAGTGGAGCAGAACGGCGCCGTGCGCTTTGAAGAATGGTCGGACCGCGATTGCGAGATCGCCCTGGCCACGCCGCGCCATATGAGCTGCAAGCAGGAAGATGCNCTGCAAATCTGGAAGTGGCTGGCCATGCGCCAGGTAGCCAAGATCCGCAGCCAGGCCTGGCTGTCCGAAGATTAATGTGACATCAGCAGCGGCAACGTCATCGCGTCGAGCACGCTGCGTGTAACACCGCCCAGCAGCGTTTCGCGGAAGCGCGAATGCCCGTACGCCCCCATCACCAGCAGGTCGCAATCGCGCTCGCCAGCCAGGGCCAGCAGCTGTTCGCCGACATTGCCGGGACGCTTCAGGATGCCCTGGCGTTCGCTTTGTCCCAGCACCAGTTTCGCCATCACGCCATGCCGTTCCAGCCAGGCCAGGATATCGGTTCCCGCCGGTTCGCCGAACACGCCGGGGCGGGCATCGGCATCGACAATCGCCACCGTCACGCTGTCAGCGCGGCGCAGCAGCGGCAGCGCGTCCTGCACTGCGCGGCCGGCTTCGCGGCTGGCGTTCCAGGCGACCAGGATGTGGCGCGCCGGCGCCGGTCCGCCCGGGCTGGCGACACCGTCGCTGCTGACGGCAATTGCGCCGGAGGGACGCGCCGCAAAAGGAATCACCAGCACCGGCTTGCCGCTGCCTGCCAGGACTTCGGCCGGCACGTCGGGACCGCGCCCGTTCGGGGTCAACTGGCCGACGATCACCAGGTCGGCATGGCGCGCCATCAGGCTCAGGCCGGCGGCCGGCTCATCGTCCAGGATGCGCTGTTCGAATGATTGCACGCCCAGCGCCTGCAGGCGCGGCGCGAATTCAGCCAGCGCGTGGCCGGCGCGCTCGCGCAGGATATCGAGGTGGCGCGCCAGGTTGGGATCCTTGTCGTCCACCGTTTCGTTCTGGTACAGGAAGCGTGAAATGCCGGTGGTGGCTACGCCAATGACATGGGCGCCTTCCTGCAGCGCCAGTTCTCCCGCCAGCAGGATGCGCGCCGCGCTGTGGGGCGCTTCGTCAACGTGCACCAGGATGGTTTTGTATGCCATGGCTTTGCCTCAGCGCAGGGCGGCCGTCGCCTTTTCCAGCCGCGTCTGGCAGGCGATGCATAGCGGCGCTTCCGGCCGGGCGTTCAGGCGCGAGAAAGGGATTTCATTGCCGCAGTTGTCGCACAGCCCATAGCTGCCTTCGTCGATCTTGGCCAGGGCGTGGCGGATACTGCTGAGCTGAGCCTGCTTATGTTCGTCGGCTTCCAGCTCGAGCTGGTTCAGGGTGCGGTTGCTGGCGCTGTCGGCCGGCGAGGTTTCAATTTCCTCGACCGCCGGAACGCGCGCCAGCTCGCCGTCCATGCGGCCGGCAAGCTGCTGCAAAAGTGCTAGCTTGCGTTGCTCCAGCGCGGCTTGCAACGATGCAAGCTGATCCGGCGACAGGCCCATGGCGGTCTCCACGAATTCATTGTTCGGAAGACCATTGTATGCCTGCTGCGTTATTTACGCACTCTCGCGTGCATGGCGTGCGGCCAGCTGCTTTTTCAGGCTTTCCAAGGGNGCCGCCAGGTGTTCCGGCCGNGCCGCCGCGATCGCCGCCGCCACNGCCAGCAAGTCGGCGCTGAGGCCGGCCAGCTCCTTGACGCGCTCAATGCGGCGGATGGTNTCGCGTGCTTCGGCGGCCAGGCGCAGCAGCTCAGGCAGGGTGACGCCCATGCCTTCCAGCGAGTGGCTGGCGGCATCGACGTACAGGCTGTTGGCTTGCTG
>Ga0063456_1001205_pt1 | contig 14210 bp, 5 predicted proteins | sample AraplaMF_Cvi_mMF_FD_56228 | JGI IMG/M metagenome (GOLD analysis project Ga0063456, IMG submission 56228) | Arabidopsis root microbial communities from the University of North Carolina, USA - plate scrape MF_Cvi_mMF version 2 (version 2) | ecosystem: Host-associated > Plants > Roots > Endosphere ... | reverse complement strand
CCCTTCTCCAGGCTCTGCAGCATCGAGGTCTTGAATTCGTAGGGCAGGCCCTCGGCAGCCATCAGCCAGGCGTCGCGCGGCGCCTTGATCGACAGCTTCACGCCGCTGGCCTCGGCAACCGCCATCGCTTCGGCCACCGCGGCGATGGCCGTGGCTTCGATCTCCGGCACCGCGTAGAGGCTTCCGTAGACCTGGCCGGTGATGCCGCTCAGTGCACCGGTCGCGACGTTGATCAGGAGCTTGTCCCACATCGCGCCGAGGATGTTGCCGCTGACCTCGCAAGGCAGCTCGGCGCGCTCGAACTCCGCGGCGATCGCCTTGGCGCGTTCGCTGACACGGCCGTCGATCTCGCCGATCACCGTGCGCTTGCCCTGCGTGCCGGCAATGACATGACCCGGAGCGAGCATCACGCCGCCGACGTAGGTCTTGCCGGCGAGCACATGCCCGGCGCCCACCACTTCCGAGAGGATTTCCTCATGCCCCATGCCGTTCTGCAGCGACATCACGGCCGTGTCGGGCCCCACGATGTTTCGTGCCCCTTCGATGGCTGCACGCGTGTGGAAGGACTTGACCAGCACGACGATGAGGTCCGGGGCCTCGAGCCTCGTGCNGTCGAGCGCCGCGCGGACCCGGACGGTGCGCTCCGAATCGCCGACCTTCATGCGCAGCCCGTCGCGATTGATCGCNTCGACGTGGGCCTGGAAGGGGTCGATCAGTGTGACATCGGACCCCGCTGCGGCGAGGGTCCCGCCGATGGCGCAACCCAATGCGCCGGCACCGAGAAAGTAGATCTTCATGTGAGCCTTCGTTCGGAATGACCCCGACGATAGGTTCCAAGGATCATGTTGGCCATGGCATGGCCGCAATGATCTACATTCCAATTTGAAATGGAGAAGCAGTTTGGACAATGACGACGACATCGAAGGCGATGCATCCCTTCCCAGCATCAAGCTGCTGCGCCTGTTCGAGCTGCTCTACAGCACGAACAGCGTGACGCGGGCCGGCGAGGCGATGGGCCAGAGCCAGCCGACCGTGAGCAACTGGCTCGGACGACTGCGCCGGCAGCTGGGCGACGAGCTTTTCGTTCGCACCACCACCGGCATGCAGCCGACCCCGCGCGCGCAGGAGTTGATCGTGGCGGTGCGGGAAGCCTTGGCCGCACTGCGTCGAGTGGCCGCGCCCGCCGAAGCCTTCGATCCGTCGGTTGCGACACGGCGCTTTCGCATCTGCATGACGGATGCCAGCCACATCACCCTGCTGCCGCGCCTGCTCGCGCATGTGCGCGCGGTCGCGCCCGGCGTTCGCCTGGAGGCCGCGCGAATCGACGAGCAAACCGGACAGGCGCTGCAATCCGGCGAGGCGGACCTCGCGATCGGCCTGGTGCCCCAGCTCGAGTCGGGGTTCTACCAGCAGGTTCTCTACCCTCAGGACTGGGTGTGCCTCGTGAACGCGCGTCACCCTCGCATCGGCCTCAAGGGATTGGGCCTGCGCGAATACAAGGCCGAGGCCCATATCGGCATCGTTGGGGGCACCGGCGCCTTGCTGCTGGAGGCTGCACTGCAGCGACAAAAGATCGGGCGGCGCGTCCTGCTGGAGTTGCCGGGGTTCCTTGGCCTTGCGGCTGTCGTGTCCACGACCGACCTGATCGCAACCGTGCCGCGTCATATCGGCGAGACGCTCGCCAGTTCAAGTGGGAGCGCCTTGAAGGTCCACGGTTGCCCGGTGCGAGTGCCGCCGTTCACCGTCAAACAGCACTGGCACGTCCGCTACCACCAGGATCCTGCCAGCCGCTGGCTGCGCACGTTGTGCGAGGAGCTGTTCTCGCACCAGCCCTTGAGGCCCTAGTTCCTGGAGGTCCCGAGTCAACGGAATGCGCCCTCGGGAACCAGTGCCGCCCAGGGCATTGCGCTGAATGTCTCGGTCAGTTGCAGCCGGTCCGTGGCGGAAACGACCTCTCCTGTCAGCAGGTTTCGCATGGGCCCCGCGTCGAGGCCGTCCGGCAGGCGGATCGTCGTGCCGTTCCATTTCGCCGATTCCGGCAGCGTCGGTCTTGCGGCATCGCCTGAAAATGACGCGAACAGCCGGCCAGCCAGGACCAGCACCGCCTGCTCGCCATGCCGCCGCGCGAATGCGACTACATGCCGCGCCAGTGGCCCCTCGACAGTCAGCGGCTCGTAGCTGCCTTCTCCAAACAGCAGCGGCTGCGCCCGTCGCAGNGTCAGAAGCCGCCAGATGAACCAGAGCTTCGCCCGNCCATCGTGCGGCGACGCGGCCATNGCGCGGACCCGGCGGGCAAGGCCGTCCTCGCCGGCCATTCCGTCCAGTTCGTCGAGCAGCCGCTGGCGCAGCGCATAGTCCACCGGCCGCCGGTTGTCCGGATCCACGAGGCTCAGCGCAATCAGCTCGCTGCCCTGATAGAGATCGGGCACGCCCGGCGAGGCGTACTTCAGCAGCATCAGCGTGAGACTGTTCCACGCACCGATCGTCGCCAGCCGGTCCGACAGCTGCCGGATGTCCCGCAGGCACTCGCCCTCCTCCCCGTTGCCGGCCGGAGCCAGTATCTCGTGCACGAAATGTTCCAGCGCCGATTCGTANTCCTCGTCGGGCTGCGTCCAGCGCGTGCGCAGCTTGGCTTCGCGCGCGGCCTTTCGCATGTACTGGCAGATGCGCTGGGTGTAGTCCGGCAGTGCATCCGAGTCGAGCCCGCCCGGTGGCAGAGTGCCCAGCAGCGTCTGGTAGAGCAGGTATTCATCGGCACGCGACGGCGATTCGCCGCCCGGCAGATTCGCGCGCGTGCCGCGGCACTTGCCGTGCCAGCGTGCCAGCGCGCGCATCCACTCGTCGGGGATTTCCGAGAGCACGTCGATCCGGTTGCGGACGTCCTCCGCGCGCTTGTTGTCGTGCGTCGATGTCGCGAGCATGGTGTGCGGCCAGTGAAGCGCGCGATCGGCGGAAAGCGCGTGGAACTGCCCGACCTCGATACCGAAAAGATCCGGCTCGCCGCCCACCTCGTTGAGCGAGCTCAGCGGAAAGTAGCGATAGAACGCCGTGTCTTCCACGCCCTTGGCCGCTACCGGCGCACTGAACTGCTGGAAACGCATCGCGAAGCGGCGCACCCGTTCGGCGAGCGCGGGGTGGGCTGCAGTGGATGGCTCGCCACTCAGCGCCCCACTCAGTGCTCCACGCACGAACTCGAACACCGACAGATCGGCCTCGCCGCTGCGCCGAGCGGCTTCGGCCACGGCCTCGTCGATGAAGCGTCCGTCCTGCCCGGACGGCTCGCCGACGATGTAGGTGCGATAGACGGTCATGCAGGCGCACACGCCAGACAAGGCCCGGCGCAGTGCATTGAGCGTGTAGTCGCGCGTGCCTCGGTCCGCCCGGGCGATGCGAAGCAGTTCGCCGGACAGCACATTGAGCTCCGACGACAACGCATTGCGCATCACCTCGCGCCGGCCTTCGCGGCAGATCGAGGCGAAGTCTTCCGCCACGCCTGTGAAGCGCTGCCAGGCGTGCAGCATGCGATCCCTGCCGGCNGTGTCGACCAGCACGCCGTTGGCCACGTTCGCGAACCGGTAGCCGGTGGTGCCATGCACATGCCAGCTGTGGGGAACNTCCTCGTGCGCCGCGGCGATCTTCTCGGCAACCACGTAGAGCGGCCGCGCGGGCCGGCCCTGCGTGTCGTGCGTCGGCAGCGCCAGTCCGGCGCGNCGCGCATAGCCTTCCTGGAGCTTGCGGAAGTAGTCCGCGGGGTCGTAGAGCCCGTCCGGATGGTCGATGCGCAGCCCGTCCACCACNCCCGAAGCCGCCAGATCCAGCGCGAACGACTGCGTGGCCTCGAACACCTCGTCGCGTTCCATGCGCACGCCGGCNAGATCGTTGATGTCGAAGAAGCGCCGGTAGTTGATCTCGTCGGCCGCCACCCGCCAGTGCGCGAGCCGATACGCCTGCGCCTCGATCAGCCGGTGCAGCGCATCGCGGGCTTGCGCCGAGGCCAGATTGAAACCCGCCACTGCTGCAGCGAGCGCATGGGCCACCGTGGGCTCGCTGCGCGCCAGCGCCGCGAGGCGCGCCTTGAAGAGCTCCTTGTCGCGAACTCGCTCGGTTTGCTCGTGCGGCGATGCCAGGTCGCGCCCGGGAAGACGACCGAAGGCCGTGGAAAGGCTCGCCAGCCGGTGCGCCGCATCCGCATCGCCCAGCCGCTCGAGCGCGCGTTCCAGCACCACCGGATAAGTCTCGGGCGCCAGCGGAAAGCGATGCTCGAAATAGCGGACGGCGAAGCCGCCCGCCGCTTCCTCGAAGCGCAAGACCAGCTCGCCGCCGTCCAGCGCCTCGCCGTAGTGCCCGCCCAGCACCGGCAGCAGCACCTTGCCGGCCAGCTCGGGGTTCAGCGGCTGCCAGTCGATGTCGAAGTGCTGAGCGAAAAGCGAGGCGGGGCCGTTTTCCAGCACGTCCATCCACCATGCGTTGTCGGCGCCGAACACGCCCATGTGGTTGGGCACCATGTCCAGAAGCTGCCCGAGGCCGTTGGCCTTCAGCGCGTCGACGAAGCGCGCGAAGCCTTCGGCGCCGCCCAGTTCGGGGTTGATCTCCGCATGCGCGACCACGTCGTAGCCGTGCGTGCTGCCCGGGCGGGCGCGCTGTATCGGCGAGCAATAGACATGGCTCACGCCCAGCTTCGCGAGGTACGGCAGCACGCGGATCGCGTCGTCGAAGCCGAAGTCCTTGTGGAACTGCAATCTGTAGGTGGCGCGTGGAATGCGCGCCCGCCGGCCGGCTGGCGCTTCATTCCGAGGCTGTCGTGGCCGTTCCTCGCGCAGCAGGCGCGCCAGGCCGTGCATCCGATCGCTCTGCGCCAGCGCCGCGACCGGCTGCGCCAGCTTGCGGCGCCAGTTGGGGTGTTCGTCGACGGTGCCCGGCATGTTGGCCTGCTCGACAGTGCCGGCCACGTCTTCCAGCTGCACCATCATCAGCGCCGACGGCGTGCGGGCCAGGAAGGCATGCGCCGCCTCCACCAGGCGCTGCGAAGGCATCGCAAGGCCGGCCGCCTCCGCCATTTCCTCGCGCGACAGCAGGCCCGTATGCTGCAGCGACCGCATCAGCTCGACGCGCTCGCGCATGCGGTCCGCCAGCCGCTTGTCGAAGATCGCCGGATCGGGAAACAGGCGCAGCGCCAGCCGCTCGCGCAGATCGGCGCCCGTCCACCAGCCCGCGAAGGTTGCCAGGTCGTGCGTGCTGATCGCGACCAGCGCGGCCGGCGGGTAATCGGCAGGGGCCTTGAAGCCGCCGCCCTGCCGCTGTTCGAAATAGAGCAGCCGGTACGAGAGCACGTCCGCGCGCGCGAGTCCTTCGCGCACCGCGTCCTCGACGGTGCCGAGATCCTCGCCCACCACCATGCAGCGCTGCCGGTGGCTTTCGATCGCAACGATGGCGAGCATCTCCTCCAGCGGGTAGTAGACGTACGCGCCCTCGGCCGCGCCGCACCCCGGTGGAATCCAGAACAGCCGCATCAGTCCCATCGCGTGGTCGATGCGCAAGGCGCCCGCGCCGCGCATGCTGGCGCGCAGCGTCTCGATGAAGAAGCGATAGCCGTCGGCGCGCAGGCCGCCGGGCCTCAGCGGCGGCAGCCCCCAGCGCTGGCCGGCCGGGTTGAACTCGTCCGGTGGCGCGCCGATGCTGGCGTTCTCGGCGAAGCCGTGCTGGAAGGACCAGGCATCGGAGCCCGCGCGATCGACGGATACCGCCAGGTCCGTGTAGAGGCCCACGCCCATGCCGAGCACGCGGCAGCGCGCCGCGACGTGCGAGAGCTGCCGGTCGGCCACCCATTGCAGGTACTGGTGAAAGCGCACCCGCCCCGCATGCACCCGTGCGAACGCAGCGACTTCGGCGGATTCCGGGTCGCGCCATGCGGCCGGCCATGAATGCCAGTCTCCCGAGCCGTTGTCGGTGGAAAGGAAGTGAGCGCGCAAGGTCTCGAACACGGCATGCCGCCGCAAGGCTTCGCCGCGCCGGGCGACGAAGTCAAGGAAGGCCCTGCCCGCTTCATCGGGCTCGCCTTCAGGCGGCAGGTGGCGCTCGCAGAAATGCGCGAACAGCAGCTCCAGCACTTCGAACTTCACCGCGGCCACGCCGGCGTAGTCGACCAGCGGCGCGGCGCGCAGCATGGCCAGGCGCTGCTGGAAATCCGGCGAGCCGACCTTTTCCCGCGCGGCCGCGCAGTCCGGGAAGCCATCGACGGCCTCGACGTCGATGCAGAGCACGTTGAGCTGCTGCCGCGACGACGGGCTGTACGGGCTGGCATGTTCCGGCGTGCCCGCGAACAGCGCATGCAGCGGATTGAGTCCGATGAGATCGGCGCCCTGCCCCGCCACCCGCACGGCCAGGTCCTCCAGATCGCCGAAATCGCCGATGCCCCAGTTGCGCGGCGAGCGCAGGCCGTAGAGCTGCACGGCCACGCCCCACACGCGGCCTGCGTCCTGCACGGCCGGCGGGCGGTAGCAATGGCCCGGCGTGGCCAGCACCAGCGTCTCGCCGGGCAGGCCTTCGACGCGCAGCCGGTAGTAGCCGGCTTCGAGCGCGACAGGCATCTGCAGGATGCGCTCGCCAGGCGTCGCTTCTTCGGCACCCACGTCGCCTTCGCCTTCCAGCACGGTTCCGCACCCGTCGCTGATCTGCCAGCGCACGCGCCTCATCGAAGGCGCAATCCGCAGCCGCACCGGCCATCCGGTCGTCGGTACCTGTACGACCACAACCGGCGGCAACGACTCGGCCCGATCCGCCTGCCGTGCTGCTTCGAGCGCGGGGCCGGCTTCCGCCACATCGCCGAGCCGCACGCCGAACTCGGCCAGCAGCGCGATCAGGCTGCGCGCGCCAACTTCTCGGCGCCGTCCGAATGCGTCGAAATAGCCGGTGGCGATGCCGTGGTGCCCGCACAGGCGCGCGAGTTCATCGGTGACGGCGATCGGCGGCGCGCTTGCTTCATACGACACCCGGCGGATCCTCCAGCGTCACGTGCACGGCGCCGCGCTCCAGGCGCATCGCGCCCTCTTGGACGGTAGCGCTCTCGCTGTGGATCGCCTTGCCGGGCGGCGCAGCCAAGCCCGCCACGGGCCCGTCGCCGAAGTGCGCCAGCAGGTGCAGCCGAGAGCCGGGCGCTCCGAGATCCCACGCCACCTGCAGCGTGCCGTTCTCGCAGCGGTAGACGCCTGCGGCGCTCATGCCCGCAAGCCGGGGCACGATCAGCCGATGCCGAATCTCCAGCAGTTGCCGCACCTCGCACAGCCGCTCGAAGTGCGCGCGCGTGCCGCGTTCCCGCCAGCGCAGCTTCGAGGCGAGAAAAGTGGATTCGGCGTTCGGATCGGGAATGCGCGCTCGCGCCGCCTCGTCGGCGAATGCCGCGAAGCCGCCGAACTCGGAGCGCCGGCCCTCGGCAACGGCACTCGCAAGCTCCGGGCCGAAGTCGCAGAAGTACAGGAACGGCGTCGAAGCCGCGAATTCGTCGCCCATGAAGAACATCGGCACATGGGGTGACAGCAGCAGGCAGGCCATCGCGGCGCGCACCAGCAACGGATCGCCGAGCGCGTGGATGCGCTCGCCGAAGGCGCGGTTGCCGACCTGGTCGTGCGTCTGCAGGAACGAGACGAAGGCCTGCGGCGGCAGCCGTGTGCTCGGTTCGCCCCGGCGCTCGCCGTGCCGGAAGGCCGAGGGCTGCCCCTGGTAGACGAAGCCTTCCGCCAGCGCGCAGGCGAAGCTGGAGACCGGGTCGCCTGCATAGTCGGCGTAGTAGCCGTCGCGTTCGCCGGTGGCCAGCACGTGCGCGGCATGGTGGANGTCGTCGTTCCACTGCGCGGTGCCCGCCACCGGAATGCCCCGGCCGTCGCGCATCAGCATCGAGGCCTGGTTGGCGTCGTTCTCCAGTACCAGGTGCACGTGGCGGCCCCGGGCCGGCCCGTCGTCGAGCGCCTGGCGGATCTCCTGCACGATGTGCGGCCGGGTCTCGTCGTGGATGGCATGGATCGCGTCCATGCGCAGGCCGTCGAAGCGGAATTCCTCGATCCAATAGCAGGCGTTGTGGATGAAGAAGTCGCGCACCGTGCGCGATGCCGGCCCGTCGAAGTTGATGGCCGGGCCCCAGGGCGTCTGGTGCCCCTGGTTGAAGAACTCGGGGCAGCAGGCGTGCAGGTAGTTGCCTTCCGGTCCGAAGTGGTTGTAGACCACATCGAGCAGCACCATCAGGCCCATCGAGTGCGCCGCGTCGATCAGTGCCTTGAGATCGTCGGGCGTGCCGTACGAGGCATCGGGCGCGAACGGCAGCACGCCGTCGTAGCCCCAGTTGCGGCGCCCCGGAAAGTCGGCGAGCGGCATCAGCTCGATGGCGGTGATGCCGAGCTCGGCGAGCTCTTCCAGCCGCTGCCGCGCGGCCCGGAACGTGCCTTCGTCGGTGAAGGTGCCCACGTGCAGCTCGTAGACAACCGCTTCCTCCCACGCGCGGCCGCGCCATGCATCGTCGGTCCACTCGAAGCGGCGCGGATCGATCACCACGCTCGGGCCGTGCACGTCCTCGGGGTTGAAGCGCGAGGCCGGGTCGGGCACGCGGGTGCCGTCGGGCAGGCGGAAGCCGTAGCTGTCTCCCTGGCCTGCCTTCGGCACCGTCAGCCGGTGCCAGCCGTGGGCGTCGCGCTCCATGGGCAGCGACACGGCGGCGCAACCGCTTGCCGCGGCGCGGTGCTCCAGCACCACGGCCTCGGCCGAAGGTGCCCAGAGGGCGAAATCCACGCCCTGCGCCTGCGCGGTGGCGCCGAAGGGCATGGTGTGTGCGTGGGTGCTCATCGGATCCTCTTTGCCCTGGTGCGGTGCTGTTTCGTGGTCATGGCCGCACGTCGGGCCGGCTCAGCACCACGAGCGAGCGGCATTGCAGCGGATAGGCGGGCTCGCTCCACGCCGGTGCGTGCGCGGCCGCGTCCTCGGTGGTCAGCGGCGGCGTGGTGTTCGCGGTGTCGACCAGCAACCGCCATGCGCCATGCGGCGCCGCCGGCAGCGTGAAGGCGATCTCGTCGTGGTGGGCGTTGAACAGCACGATGAAGTCGTCGTCGAGCTGCGCCTCGCCGCGCGGCCCCCGGTCGACGATGCCGCCGCCGGGGATGTACATCGCGATGCATCGCGCGTTGGCGTCGTTCCAGTCCTCGGGGCGCATCTCGGCGCCGTCGGGCCTGAGCCAGTGCACGTCTGTCACTGTCTCCACCTCCGCCGGCCGGCCCGCGAAGAAGGTGCGGCGCCGGAACGAGGGGTGCGCGCGGCGCAGCGCGACCATCCGCTCGACGAAGGTCACGAGCGCGAGCCGCTCGGGCGTGGGCGTCCAGTCGAGCCAACCGAGTTCGTTGTCCTGGCAATAGACGTTGTTGTTGCCCTGCTGCGTGTGGCCGCGTTCGTCGCCCGCCAGCAGCATCGGCACACCCTGCGACAGCAGCAGCGTGGCCAGCAGGTTGCGCTTCTGGCGCTCGCGCAGGGCCAGCACTTCCGCATCGTCGGTCGGCCCCTCGGCGCCGCAGTTCCACGAGACGTTGTTGCTGCTGCCGTCGCGGTTGTCCTCGCCGTTGGCCTCGTTGTGCTTGTCGTTGTACGAGACCAGGTCGTGCAGCGTGAAGCCGTCGTGCGCGGTCACGAAGTTGATGCTGGCGGTGGGCTGCTTGCCCGACCAGCCATAAAGATCTTCCGAGCCGGTGATGCGCCGGGCCAGCTCGCCGAGCAGGCCGCCGTCGCCTTTCCAGAAGCCGCGCAGGCCGTCGCGGTAGCGATCGTTCCATTCGGCCCAGCCGGGCGGGAAGTTGCCCACCTGGTAGCCGCCGTGCCCCAGGTCCCAAGGCTCGGCGATGAGCTTCACGCGGTTGAGCGTCGGGTCTTGCCCGATGGCATCGAAGAAGCCCCCGAGGTTCTCCACCTTGCCCGACTCGCGCGCCAGCGCCGAGGCCAGGTCGAAGCGGAAGCCGTCGACGTGCATTTCCTCNGCCCAGTAGCGCAGCGAATCCATCACCAGCTGCAGCGCGTGCGGATGCTCCAGGTTGACGGTGTTGCCGCAGCCGGTGAAGTCGTCGTAGTAACGGCGGTTGTCGCCGTTGACGATGTAGTANGAGGCGTTGTCCACGCCGCGCATCGAGAGCGTGGGCCCGAGCTGGTTGCCTTCGCAGGTGTGGTTGTAGACCACGTCGAGGATCACCTCGATGCCCGCCGAGTGCAGCGTCTTCACCATGGTCTTGAACTCCTTCACCTTGCCCGAGGCGCTGTAGCGCATCTCGGGCGCGAAGAAGGCCAGCGTGTTGTAGCCCCAGTAGTTGCGCAGGCCGCGCTCGGACAGGTGGCGGTCGTTGAGGAAGCCGTGCACCGGCAGCAGCTCGACGGTGGTCACCCCCAGCCGCTTGAGGTAGTCGACCACCGGCGCGCAGCCCAGTGCCGCGTAGGTGCCGCGCAGCGCGGGCGGCACGTCGGGGTGGGTCATGGTGAAGCCGCGCACGTGCATCTCGCAGATCACCATGTCCTGCCACGGGATCATGGGGCGGCGGTCGTCACCCCAGGTGAAGGCCGTTTCGAGCACGCGGCCCTTGGGCATGAGCGGCGCGCTGTCGCGGCGGTCGAACGACAGGTCTTCGCGCTTGCTGCCTACCGTGTAGCCGTAGAGCGCGTCGCCCCAGCGCAGCTCGCCCACCAGGTCCTTCGCATAGGGGTCGAGCACCAGCTTGTGGGCGTTGAAGCGGTGGCCCTCCTCCGGCTTGTAGGGGCCGTGCACCCGGTAGCCGTAGGCCTGGCCGGGGCGCGCCTCGGGCAGGTAGCAGTGCCACACGCCATCGGTGCGGTCGCGCAGCGGAATGCGCTGCAGCTCCTGGCGGCCGCGATCGTCGAAAAGGCACAGCTCGACCTTCTCGGCGTGCTGCGAGAAGAGAGCGAAGTTGACGCCCTCCCCGTCCCAGGTGGCGCCGCGCGGGTAAGGCCGCCCGGGCCAGACGGCGGTGATGGAGGGGGTAGCGGCGTTCCTGGATGTCATCCGATGGCAGTAGGTTGAAGGGCTGTGCCGCGTTCAGCGCGGCGGGCGGTCGTTGTCGTGGCGCGGGTACAGACCTGTGCCGCCGACGACGGTCGGAGGTGGCGGAGGCGGCGGTGGCGCGGGCATGGCCGGCGGCACCCTGCCGTCCCTGGCTTCCCTCGGCCACCAGCGCTCGATGCAGGATTTCGCCCAGTCCTTGCCCGCGAGCCCGAAGGCCAGGGCCAGCGCGAAGACCGCGCCCGCGAGGATCACCAGGAAGCTNTCGCGCACGATGTCGCCGCCNACCTTGACCTGGTCGAGCGCGATCAGGATCACGAAAGCCATCACCGCGTACTGCGCGGCCTTGGCGAAGAGNGCGGCGTCCTGCATCTTCACGCCNCGGAANTAGCTGGCCACCGCGTCGCCCACGAAGCGCGCGAAGTACGAGCCGAAGGCCAGCACCAGCAGCGCCACGAACACNTTCGGCACGAACCAGACGATGCGCCCCAGCAGGTCCGCGATGTAGCTCAGCCCCATGCCGTTGAAGGCGATGAGCAGCGAGGCGAGGATCACCAGCCAGTACGCGAGCACGCCGAACAGGCTGCTCGTGTCGCCCGCCAGGCCGCCCTGGCGCAGGAAGTTGTCGAGGCCGGCGCGCTCGGTCAGCACGTTGAAGTTGATGGCGCGCAGCGCCTTCGTCACCGCGAAGCGCACCGCCTTGGCCACGAGCCAGCCGACGAGCACGACCACCAGCGCGACCAGCAGCCGGGGAATGAAGGCGCCGACCTGGTAAAGAATGGCGCGCAGCGGCTCCAGGTGAATGCCGAAGTTTTCCATGGTGGAGTTCCCTTGATTTCGCCAGGTTGGCCCGGATTCAGCCGCGCCCCGGCCGCACCAGCGCGAGCACGCCGTGCAGCGGTACCTGTACCCAGTCGATGCGGTTGCCGAGTTCGTAGCGCAGCTCGTAGAGCGCCTTCTCCAGCTCGAAGAGAGCAAGAAGCTCGCCATCGAGCGCGAGGCCGTAGCCGGCAAGGAAGGCGTCGCGCGTGGCCTGCTCCCAGGCGATGGCCGGGCCGGCGAGGCGCTCGGCCTCCTGCGGGCTCTGGGCCACGCGGCGCAGCGCCGACCAGCGCGCGTAGTTGAAGGAACGCAGCATGCCCGCCACGTCGCGCAGCGGCGAACCCTTCATGCGGCGCTCGTCGAAGCTGCGCGCGGGCTCGCCCTCGAAGTCGATGATGACGAAGTCGTTGTCCTTCACCAGCACCTGGCCGAGGTGGTAGTCGCCGTGGTAGCGGCTGCTGATGCCGCCGCCTTCCGCGGGGCGCTTCGCCTCGATGCTGGCGCGCAGCGCCGCGCCGGCGTCCAGCAGCGTGCGCGCATCGGCCTGCGCGGCCGGTGGCAGCAGTTCGAAGCGCTCGCGCAGCAGGTCCAGCGTGGCGGCCGCGTCGGCCGTGGCCCGTGTCTTGAAGCCGGTGGCATCGGCGGCCGTGAGCGGCTCGGGGTCGAAGGCCGCCGCGCCGGTGCGGGCGGCCAGCGCCTCGTGCAGCTCGGCGGTGCGCCGGCCCAGGGTGGCCATCAGCGCGAGGAAGCCGCCGTGCACCGCTGCCACCTCGGGCGCGTCGCCGTCCGACGTGGCCACGTCGCGCAGGAAGCGCTCCAGGTAGCCGAGCGTGTAGTCCCAGCCGTCGCCCTGGTTCGCCACGTAGCGCTGCACCATCGCGAGCGTCATCGTGCGACCGTCGGCGGCCATGTATTCGAGTGCGCCCAGCACCGGCACGCAGTTGGGGTAGCGCGCCACCTCGGTGAGGAAGCGGCCCATCTCCAGCTCGGGATTGATGCCCTCGCGCACGTGGCGGTAGCCCTTGAGGAAGAGCGTCTCGCCCAGCGTCACCACCGTGTTGCTGCTCACGCCGCTGGGCCTGCCGAAGGGCAGCGCATCGATGTCCGCCGCGGTTTCGGCGAAGGCGGCCGTGGGCTTGAAGACCAGCCGGCCGTTCGCGGTCGGCAGTTCGCCGCCGCTGCGGATGATGCGCACCAGTTCGCGGCAGAAGGCCTCGTCATAGAAGGCGTCGCCCATCAGCCCGACCTGCGCCTGCTGCCGCACCTTGGCGAGCGCGGCCTGCGCCACGCCGGCCATGCGCTCTTCGTCGCGCTCCTCCCAGGCGAGCGCCAGCGGCATGAAATAGGTGGCGCCGCCGGGCGGGCCGTCGAGCTCGAGCAGCGGCAGCAGCCAGCTCAGGCCGTTCGCCTCCCACACCGCATGGTCGGCCAGCCGCGCGCGCTGGATGGTCGTGCCCTTGGAGGCGTACCAGCGCTGGATCTCGATGTGGCGCGGCAGCGTCTCCAGCTCCAACTGGTTGCGCATGCGCTCCGACATGCCGATGCGCCACGGCATCACGCGGTCGCGGAAGAAGCTGGTCCAGCCGTCGAACAGCACCAGGGTGGGCCATTCCTGCAGCGCCACGCCCTCCTGGTGCCAGCTCGGCGCATCGGCCTCGGCCGTGAGCTTGAACCAGTAGAAGCCGTACGAGGCCAGCGTGAGCAGGTACGGCAGCTCGCCGATGGGCGGGAACGGCGCGCGCCCGAGCATCTCGATGGGCACGAAGCCCTTGAACTCCGACAGGTCCAGCTCCACCGGCTGCGCGGCACGCGAAAGATTGAACACCGACAGGATCACGTCGCCGTCGTACTCGCTCAGGTAGGCCAGGATCTTGCGGTTGCCCGGCTTGAGGAAGCGCCGCTTGCCGCGGCCGAAGGCGTGGCTGGTCTTTCGCACGGCCAGCATGCGCTTGGTCCAGTTCAGGAGCGAACTGCTGTCGCGCGCCTGCGTTTCCACGTTCAGCGCCTCGTAGCCGTACAGCGGGTCCATGATCGGCTGCAGGTACAGGCGCTGCGGGTCGGCGCGCGAGAAGCCGGCGTTGCGGTCGGGGTTCCACTGCATCGGCGTGCGCACGCCGTTGCGGTCGCCCACGAACACGTTGTCGCCCATGCCGATCTCGTCGCCGTAGTAGATGATGGGCGAGCCCGGCATCGACAGCAGCATGCCGTTCATGAGCTTCACGCGGTCCAGGTCGTTCTCCATCAGCGGCGCGAGGCGCCGGCGGATGCCCAGGTTGATGCGCGCGCGCATGTCGGCCGCGTACATGGTGTACATGTAGTCGCGCTCCTTGCTGGTGACCATCTCCAGCGTGAGCTC
>Ga0063456_1001202_pt1 | contig 14236 bp, 10 predicted proteins | sample AraplaMF_Cvi_mMF_FD_56228 | JGI IMG/M metagenome (GOLD analysis project Ga0063456, IMG submission 56228) | Arabidopsis root microbial communities from the University of North Carolina, USA - plate scrape MF_Cvi_mMF version 2 (version 2) | ecosystem: Host-associated > Plants > Roots > Endosphere ... | reverse complement strand
TCCGTGGGCACGGTGATGCGCACCATCTGGCCTTTCTACGGCGCGCTGATATTCGCGCTGGCACTGGTCACGTTCATTCCCGCGTTCTCCATGTGGCTGCCCAGCCTCTACATGACTGTCGGTAAATAAGGAAATCGCACGCCATGGCCGCACCGCTTCACATCCGCATGCACCCTCGCGACAACGTCGCGATCGTCGCCAACGACGGCGGCCTGCCCGAGGGCAGCGTTTTCGAGGGCGGCCTGCGGCTGGTGGAGCGTGTGCCCCAGGGCCACAAGGTGGCGCTGGTGGACCTGCCCAAAGGCGCGGCGGTGCTGCGCTACAACGTGCCCATAGGCTATGCGCTGAAAGACATCCCTGCCGGCAGCTGGGTGCATGAGCGGCTGCTGGAGATGCCCGATGCGCGCACGCTGGACAACCTGCCCAAGGCCACGGTGCGGCCCGAGCCGCTGCCGGCGCTGGAAGGCTATACCTTCGAGGGTTACCGCAATCCGGACGGCTCGGTCGGCAGCCGCAACATCCTGGCCGTCACCACCACGGTGCAATGCGTGGCCGGCGTGGTGGACTTCGCCGTGCAGCGCATCAAGGCCGAGCTGCTGCCGCGTTTTCCCAATGTCGACGACGTGGTGGGGCTGGAGCACACCTACGGCTGCGGCGTGGCGATTGACGCGCCCGACGCCATCATCCCTATCCGCACCCTGCGCAACATCAGCCTGAACCCCAACTTCGGCGGCGAGGTCATGGTGGTNAGCCTGGGCTGCGAGAAGCTGCAGCCCGAGCGCCTGCTGCCGCCGGGCAGCATACAGATCGTCGACGANCGCAATGTGGCCGACGTGGGCACCAGCGCCGAAGCCNCGCTGGANGTGGTCTGCCTGCAGTCCGAGAACCACGTCGGTTTCATGTCNATGATCGACTCCATCATGCAGACCGCCTTGCTGCACCTGGAGCGGCTCAATGCGCGCAGGCGCGAGACGGTGCCCGCCAGCGAGCTGGTGGTCGGCGTGCAGTGNGGCGGCAGCGACGCGTTTTCCGGCGTGACGGCGAACCCGGCGGTGGGCTTTGCCACCGACNTGCTGGTGCGCGCCGGCGCGACGGTGATGTTCTCCGAAACCACCGAAGTGCGCGACGGCATAGACCAGCTGACCTCGCGGGCCAGCACGCCGGAGGTGGCCGAGGCCATGATCCGCGAGATGGCCTGGTACGACGCCTACCTCAAAAAAGGGCAGGTGGACCGCAGCGCCAACACCACGCCGGGCAACAAAAAAGGCGGCCTTTCCAATATTGTGGAAAAGGCCATGGGCTCCATCGTGAAATCGGGCAGCGCGCCCATCAGCGGTGTGCTCTCGCCCGGCGAGAAAGTCAAACAGAAAGGCCTGATCTACGCCGCGACCCCCGCCAGCGACTTCATTTGCGGCACGCTGCAGCTGGCCGCGGGCATCAACATCCATGTGTTCACCACCGGCCGCGGTACGCCATACGGCCTGGCCGAAGTGCCGGTCATCAAGGTGGCCACGCGCAGCGACCTGGCGCGGCGCTGGCACGACCTGATGGACATCAACGCCGGGCGCATCGCCGACGGCGACGCCACGATTGAAGAGGTCGGCTGGGAGCTGTTCCGCTTCATGCTGGACGTGGCCAGCGGACGAAAAAAAACCTGGGCCGAGCACTGGAAGCTGCACAACGCGCTGGTGCTGTTTAACCCGGCCCCTGTGACCTGAGCCGCATCCCCAACATAAACAGAAGGAGACAGACCATGACCATCGTTCCACCCGGCCTGCGCGCGCTGCGCCTGGCTTTGCAGCTGACGGCGACGGCCGGTTTTACGCTAGCTGCCGGCGCGGCTTCGGCCGCTACCTGGGTCTATGTGTCGAATGCCGACAGCCAGGAAATCTCGGTGCTCGAGCTGGACCGCAGCCAGGGCACGCTCAAGCCGGTGGAAACCGTGAATGTGGGCGGCACCGTGATGCCCATGGCCGTGAGCCCGGACAAGCGCTTTTTGTATGCGGCGCTGCGCTCGCAGCCTTTTCGCGCCGTGAGCTTCGCCATCGACGGCGCCAGCGGCAAGCTGCGCAAGCTGGGCGAGGCGCCCCTGGCCGACAGCATGGCCAACATCGACACCGACCTGACGGGCCGCTGGCTCTTCGCGGCGTCCTACCCCGGCCACAAGATCACCGTCAACGGCATCGACAAGGAAGGCAAGGTCGGCGCTATCCAGCAGCTGATTCCCGGGATCGCGAATGCGCACGCCATCCATGCGGACTCGGCCAACCGCTTTGTGCTGGCCACCAGCCTGGGCAACGACAACGTCTCGAGCTGGCGCTTTGATGCCGCCACCGGCGTGCTTTCGCCCAACGACCCGGCGCTGACCGCCAGCGCGGCAAAATCCGGCCCGCGCCATTTTGTCTGGGACAAGGCGCAGCGCTTTGCCTACCTGCTCAATGAGCTGGACGCGCAACTCCAGGTCTTCGCCTGGGACGGTGCGCGCGGCACGCTCAAGCTGCTGCAGACCCGGACCACGCTGCCGGCCGGTTTCACCGGCAAGCCCTGGGCTGCCGACCTGCATCTCACGCCCGACGGCCGCTACCTGTATGCCTCGGAGCGCACCTCCAGCACGCTGTCGGCCTTCCGTGTCGACGCTGCCACCGGCTTGCTGGAACCCCTGGGCCAGACGCCCACCGAAAAGACCCCGCGTGGTTTTGCCATCGATGCGCAGGGGCGCTACCTGATCGCGGCTGGCCAGGATTCGCACAGCGTGTCGGTGTACGCCATTGATGCCGCGACCGGCGCATTGGGCGCGCCCAAACGCCTGCCCGTCGGGAAGAACCCGAACTGGATTGAAATTGTCGAGATGCCCTGAGCGCGTGAAGCGCCCGGCAACTTTTATCTGACACACACAAAGGACTCATCATGATGCAACGCCGCACCCTGCTCAATACCGCGCTGGCCGCCATGGCCGGCTTTTCAACGCTTCCCGCATTCGCGCAAGGCAACTGGCCGACGGGCAAGCCCATCACCTACCTGGTGCCCTTCGCCGCGGGCGGCACCACCGACGTGCTGGGCCGCCTGATCGGGCAGAAGCTGGGCACCGCGCTGGGCACCACCATCATCATCGACAACAAGCCCGGGGCCGGCGGCAGCGTCGGTTCGGAAGTCGGCTCGCGCGCCGCGCCGGACGGCTACACGCTGGTGGGCGGCACGGTCAGCTCGCATGCGATCAACGTGAGCCTGTATCCCAAGATCGGCTACGACCCGATCAAGTCCTTTGTGCCCGTCACGCTGATAGGCACCAACCCGCTGGTGCTGGTGGTCAACCAGGCCAGCCCCTACAAAACCTTGAAGGACGTGCTGGAAGCCAGCAAGGGGAAAAGCGGCGGCCTGTCGTCCGCCTCGGCCGGCACCGGTACCTCGCAACACCTTTCGCTGGAGCTGCTGGCCTTTCGCTCCGGCGTGAAGTTCACCCACGTGCCTTACAAGGGCAGCGGCCCGGCCATCCAGGACGTGATAGGCGGACAGGTCGACATGATGTTCGACACCAGCGTCGTCGCGGCGCCGCATGTGCAAAGCGGCAAGCTGCGCGCGATCGCGGTGACGTCCGCCAGCCGGCTGCCATCCATGCCGGACGTGCCGACGGTGGCCGAATCCGGCCTGCCGGGCCTGGCGAATTTTGAGGTGCTGTCCTGGCAGGCGATTTTTGCGCCGGCGGGAACGCCCGCCCTCATGGTTGACCGCCTGCACAAGGAAATCGGCCGCATCCTGGCGGAACCCGAGATGCAGGCAAAACTCAAGGGCTTCGGCATGGAGCCGGCCAATATGACGACGGCCCAGATCGCCGCTTTCCAGCGCGCGGAAGTGGCCAAGTGGGCACAGGTCATCAAGGCCGCGAACATCAAGGCCGAATAAAGCCCGGCTGACCGCAAACCGAAGCAACAGACATCGTAGAAGCAAACCACCATGACACAAGCAACCCCCTACCAATCCTTTCCCAACAGCTTCAAGCGAGACCTGCTGGCCGGCAAAAAACTGATAGGTTGCTGGTCCTCCCTGGCCAACGCCATCACCACCGAGGTGCTGGGCGTGGCCGGTTTCGACTGGATCCTGCTGGACGGCGAACATTCGCCCAACGACGTGGGCACTTTCATTCCGCAGCTGATGGCGCTCAAGGACAGCCCGAGCGCGCCCTTTGTGCGCCCCACCTGCAACAACGAGGTCGAGATCAAGCGCCTGCTCGATGCCGGTTTCTACAACTTCCTGGTGCCCTTTGTTGAAAGCGCCGACGAGGCGCGGCGTGCGGTGGCGGCCACGCGCTACCCGCCGCAGGGCGTGCGCGGCGTGTCGGTCTCACAGCGCAGCAACCGCTACGGCACCGTGCCCGACTACTTCAAGGGCATCAACGACCAGATCTGCGTCGCGGTGCAGATCGAAAGCAGCGCAGGCGTCGCGGCCGCGCGCGCGATTGCCGAAACAGAGGGCGTGGACTGTATTTTTGTCGGCCCCTCGGACCTGGCCGCCGGCCTGGGCCACCTGGGCAACGCGGGCCACCCCGACGTGCAGAAAGCCATCGCCGGTGTGTTCGCCGACGCCAAGGCCTGCGGCAAGCCCACGGGCATCCTCGCGCCGGTGGAAGCCGACGCGCGGCGCTACATGGAGATGGGCGCCACCTTCGTCGCCGTGGGCAGCGACCTCGGCGTGTTCCGCTCCGCCACGCAAGCCCTGCACGACCGTTACCGCACCTGACGCGCCTGAGGGGCGCAGTGTTTTTCTGACTGGATTTTTGACTGGAGTATTTGAATGAGCAAGCTTGGATTTATCGGCCTGGGCATCATGGGCAGCCCCATGGCGGCGCACCTGATTGCGGCAGGGCACGAGGTTTTCCTGAACACGCGGGGCAAGGTGCCCGCGGAACTTCTGACCGGCAAGGGCAAGGCCTGCGATTCCATCGCCGAGGTCGTCAAGCAGGCAGACATCATCTTCATGATGCTGCCCGACACGCCCGACGTGGCCAAGGTGCTGTTCGGCGAAGGCGGCGTGGCCGCGGCGCTGACCAAGGGCAAGACGATTGTCGACATGAGCTCCGTCTCGCCGATGGACACCAAGGAATTCGCCGGGAAGATCAATGCCCTGGGCTGCGACTACCTGGACGCCCCGGTGTCGGGCGGCGAAGTCGGCGCCAAGGCGGCCAGCCTCACCATCATGGTGGGCGGCCCGCAGGCGGCCTTCGACCTCGTCAAGCCGCTGTTCGAGCTGATGGGCAAAAACATCACGCTGGTGGGCGGCAACGGCGACGGCCAGACCTGCAAGGTGGCCAACCAGATCATCGTGGCGCTGAACATCGCGGCCGTCGGTGAAGCCCTGCTGTTCGCCAGCAAGGCCGGCGCCGATCCGGCCAAGGTGCGCCAGGCGCTGATGGGCGGTTTTGCCTCCTCGCGCATTTTGGAAGTGCATGGCGAGCGCATGATCAAGCGCACCTTCGCGCCGGGTTTTCGCATCGGCCTGCACCAGAAGGATTTGAACCTCGCGCTCAGCGGTGCACGCACCCTGGGCCTGGCCCTGCCGCAAACGGCGGGCGCCGCCCAGCTGATGCAGGCCTGCGCCGCCAACGGCATGCAGGACCTGGACCATTCCGCCTTGGTGCGGGCGCTGGAATTGCTGGGCAACCACGAAGTCGCCAAATCGGCATAAACCGGACAGAGCAGACAGGCGCGTGCGAGGAGCCCGAAAGAGGCTTCCGGCGCGGCGGAGGGGTACCCCCGTTTTTCGAACATTCAGGAGACAGACATGGCTATCAATCGACGAGAACTTATTGCGGCTTCATTGGCCGTGGGTGTGGGTGCCGCAAGCGGCGCCGCGAATGCCCAGGCCGGATGGCCGTCCAAACCGATACGCCTGGTGGTGCCTTATCCGCCGGGCGGCTCTTCGGACATCATCGCGCGCGCCATTTCGCAGCCGCTCGCCGAGGCGCTCAAGCAGTCGGTCATCGTGGACAACAAGGCCGGCGCCAACGGCAACCTGGGTGCCGACATCGTGGCCAAGTCCGCGCCCGACGGCTACACGCTGCTGCTGTGCGACACCGGCGCGCTGGCCATCAGCCCCTCGGTCTACCCCAAGCTGGGCTTTGACCCGACCAAGGACCTGCGCGGCGTCACCATGCTCGCGTATTCGCCGCACCTGCTGGTGGTCCATCCCTCGGTGCCGGTGAGCAACCTCAAGGAACTCGTGGCCNTGTCGCACAAGACNGAGCTGAANTTCGCGGTNACGGCCATGGGCAGCGCGCCGCACCTGGCCGGCGTGGCGGTCGAGCGGGCCAGCAAGGCCAAGTGGCAGTACATCCCCTACAAGGGCGGNTCGCAGGCCGTCAGCGANACCATCGCGGGGCAAACGCAGATTTTGATGAACGGCATGCTGGCCACCTTGCCGCATGTGCAAAGCGGCAAGCTCAAAATCCTCGGTGTCTCCAAGAGCACCCGCATGCCGNTGATCGGCAATGTGCCGACNCTGGCNGAGCAAGGCCTGGCCAACTTCGAATCCGGCACCTGGCAAGGCCTGCTGGTGGCCAACGGTACGCCGCCGGCCATCATCAACCGCNTGAACACCGAGCTCATCAAGATCATCCGCAGCCCCGACATACGCGCCAAGCTGGCGGGGCAGGGCGCGGAAGTCGTGACCATGACGCCGGCNCAGCAGGACGGCTTCTTCAACCAGGAGCGCGNCCGCTGGGCCAAGGTCGTGTCGGACGCAAACATCAAGCTCGATTGAAAACGGCTTGCGTGAATTAGTGGTGACATCGCCCCATATCTTTTGAAGAGGGCGAGTCATCCGTGCGAACATCCCCTCAGGGATTGATCAATTAAAAAACGAGACTGCCCGCCAGAGGCAGCCGTATTGCCCCACATCCAGGAGACAAAAAATGCGTACATCTTTCAAAGGGCTTTTATGCCTTTCCCTCGCGCTGTGCGCGAGCGCCGCGATGGCCCAGGCCAAGCTGCGGGCCTGGAACATCCACCCCGACGGCTACCCGGTCTCCGAAGCCATGAAGAGTTTTGTGGAACAGGTTGCCAAGAGCACCGGCGGCCGCTACAACATCGAGCTTTTTAACAGCGGCACGCTCGGCGACCAGCCCAAGGCGGTGCAAATGCTCAAGAGCGGCGAGATCGACGTGGCCGAGTTCAGCTCGGGCCCCTTGTCGGACGCGGTGCCGGGCATCAAGGTGCTGAACCTGCCTTTCCTGTTCACCGATTCGGCCCATATGTTCCGCCATCTGGACGGCAAGCTGGGCGAGCGCTTTTCCGCCAACCTGAAAGCCGCCGGCTTTGTGGTGCTGGGCTGGTACGACGGCGGCGGCCGTTCGTTTTACTGCGTCAAGCCCGTCAACAACCTGCGCGACCTGGCCGGCATGAACATCCGCGTGCAGCAGTCCGAGGTCTACATCGAGATGGTCAAGCTCATGGAAGCCAAGCCGGTGGCCTTGCCCTTCAAGGAGGTGCTCGGTGCCCTGGAGCAGGGCAAGGTCGATTGCGCCGAGAACAACCTGCCTTCCTATGAGTCCACAGGGCATTACAAGGTGGCCAAAAACGTCTATGTGACCAACCACGTGATCTCGCCCGAGGCGCTGGTGGTGTCGACCAAACTCTGGGACAAGCTCAGCAAGGAAGACAAGGCCGCCTTCGCCGAGGCCGGCGCCAAATCCGCGATCCTGATGCGCGAGCTGTGGAACAAGCGTGTGGCCGCGGCCCTGGAGGCCACGACCAAGCAGGGCTCGCAGTTCGTCAAGGTCAGGGACGCATCGCCCATGGTCAGGCGCATGGGGCCGCTGTACGGCAAGTACATGGCCGACCCGACCACGCGCGAAGAACTGCTGACGATTATTGCCAAGTGAGCGGCCCGGACCCTACCCCTTTGCTCGATCCCGCCCGCTTCGCGCGCGAGATCGACGGCAAGCCCGTCAGGCTGTTCACCCTGCGCAACCGGCGCGGCATGGCGGTGTGCGTGACCAACTATGGCGCCAAGATAGAGCAGCTGCTGGTGCCCGACCGCGCGGGACATTTTGACGATGTGGTGCTGGGCTACGACAGCATTGAAGGCGTGGTGGGCGGTGCGCCCTCCGTGGGCGCTTTTGTGGGGCGTTATGCGGGGCGTATTGAGAATGCGCGTTTCACGCTGAGCGGCATAGAACACCAGCTCGCGGCCAACAACGGCCCGCACTGCCTGCATGGCGGGCTGCGGGGTTCGCGCTTCCAGGTCTTCGATGCGGTGCGGCACGACGCTTCCAGCGTGGAGATGCGTTATGTGTTTGCCGACGGCGAGGAGGGCTTTCCCGGTGCGCTGGCCTTGCGCCTGCTGTACCGCGTGACCGAGGCCAACGAGCTGGCGCTTGATTACGAGGCCGTGGCGCTGGATGCGCCCACCGTGGCCAACTTCACCACCCACGCTTTTTTCAACCTCGAGGGCGCGAACAGCGCGCACGGCGCCAGCGCGCTGGGGCATGAAGTGATGATCCGCGCGAACCGCTATTTCGAGATGACGCCCGAGCTGATCGCCACGGGCAAGCTGCTGCCGGTGGAGGGCACGCCGTTTGACCTGCGCCAGCCCACGGCGCTCGCGACGCGCGTGGGCAAACCGCCAGCCGGGGGCGGGGTCGCCGGCTACGACGACTGTTTTGCGATAGACCGCGACGCGACCGCGGACGGTGAACTGGCGCTGTGCGCGCGCGTAAGCGCGCCTGCCAGCGGCCGCGTGATGGAAGTCTGGTCTAGCGAACCCACCATGCAGTTCTACACCGGCATGCTGGCCGGCGAGCCCCTGGCCGGCGGCCAGGGCAAGGGCGGCAGGCGCTACGTGCAGCAGCAAAGCCTGTGCTTTGAACCGCAGGGCTACCCGAATGCACCCAATATCGCGGCCTTTCCTTCGGCCCTGCACCTGCCGGGGCAGGCGCGCCAGGGCCGCACGCTGTACCGCTTCAGCACGGCATAAACAAGCCCCGCATGTCAGAATAACCGGCAACAACAAGGAGCCGGGCATGCACTGGTTAAAACAGGGATGGATGATTGGCTTGGTGTGGGCGGCGCAGCTCGCCGCCTGGCCTGCCTGGGCGCAGCAGCCGTCCGAGCGTGTGCCGCCGCAGATCGTCAAGCTGCCGCTGCTGGTCGACGGCAAACAGCTTGAAGTCGTCACCCACGTCTACAAACCCGAGGGCGAGGGGCCGTTTCCGCTGGTGATTTTTTCCCATGGACGGGCCCCGTCGCGTGTCGACAGGGCCAAGCTGGAGTACCCGGTGCTGGTGGGTCACGCAAACTACTGGCTTCGCAAAGGGGTGGCCGTGGTGGCCCCGGTCAGGCCCGGTTATGGCGACACAGGCGGGCTGGACCGCGAAGACTCCGGGGCCCGCTGGAGCGGCAAGGTCTGCAGCGGCGATCCCGACTTCACGCGCGTGGCCAGCCAGGCCGGCAAGACGGTGGTGGCGCTGCACCAGTGGGCGCTGCAGCAGCCCTGGGTGCGCAAGGACAGGTTGCTGCTGGAAGGCCAGTCGGTGGGCGGCATGACCACGGTGTCGGTGGCCGCGCTCAATCTGCCGGGCGTGATAGGCGCCGTCAATTTCGCGGGCGGCTCGGGCGGCAACCCTGCAGACTCGCCCACCCAAAGCTGCGCGCCCGACAACCTGCGCAAGACTTACGGCGAACTCGGCAAGCTGGTCAAGGTGCCCAGCCTGTGGTTGTATGCCGAGAACGACCAGTACTGGGGCGCCGGGGCGCCCCGCGAGTGGCACCAGGCCTTCAAGGCGGGCGGCAGCGACTCGGAGTTCGTCCAGACCGGGGCGCTGGCCGGGCACGACGGGCATTCGCTGCTGACCTACGGCGGCAAGATGTGGTCGGTGCCACTGGACGCCTTTGTGCGCAAGGTGGGGCTGACGGCGCCTTGAGTTTCTAAGAACAGGTTCTTAGGCGTAAAAAAGCCCGGCGCCTTGCGGGGCCGGGCTTTCGGTGAGGGCGGATGCCGCTTACAGCGTGTCGATGAAGCTGCGCAGCTTGTCCGAACGCGAAGGGTGCTTGAGCTTGCGCAGCGCCTTGGCTTCGATCTGGCGGATGCGCTCGCGCGTCACGTCGAACTGCTTGCCGACTTCCTCGAGCGTGTGGTCGGTGGACATCTCGATACCGAAGCGCATGCGCAGCACCTTGGCTTCGCGCGGCGTCAGGCTGTCGAGGATGTCTTTCACCACATCGCGCAGGCCGGCCTGCATCGCGGCTTCCAGCGGCGCGGTGTTGGCGCTGTCCTCGATGAAGTCGCCCAGGTGCGAATCGTCGTCGTCGCCGATAGGCGTTTCCATGGAGATGGGCTCCTTGGCGATCTTCATGATCTTGCGGATCTTGTCTTCCGGGATCTCCATCTTGGCGGCCAGGATGCTGGCGTCCGGCTCGAAGCCGAATTCCTGCAAGTGCTGGCGCGACAGGCGGTTCATCTTGTTGATGGTCTCGATCATGTGCACCGGGATGCGGATGGTTCGTGCCTGGTCGGCGATGGAGCGCGTGATCGCCTGGCGAATCCACCAGGTGGCGTAGGTCGAGAACTTGTAGCCGCGGCGGTATTCGAACTTGTCGACGGCCTTCATCAGGCCGATGTTGCCTTCCTGGATCAAATCGAGGAACTGCAGGCCGCGGTTGGTGTACTTCTTGGCGATCGAGATCACCAGGCGCANNTTGGCCTCGATCATCTCTTTCTTGGCGTCGCGCGAGTTGGACTCGCCTTCGTTCATGCGCTTGTTGATGTCCTTGAGCTGGGCCAGCGGCACCACCACGCGGGCCTGCAGTTCGGCCAGCTTGGTTTGCAGTTCCTGGATGGGCGGCACGTTGCGCGCCATCACCACCGACCAGGGCTTGCCGGCGGCGACCTGCTTCTCGACCCACTTCAGGTTCAGCAGGTTGGGCGGGAAGTCCTTGATGAANACTTCCTGNGGCATGCCGCACTTCTCGACGATGATGCGGCGCAGCTCGCGCTCCTTCTTGCGCACGTCCAGCACCTGGCCGCGCAGCATGTCGCAGAGCTTTTCGATGGTCTTGGCGGTAAAGCGCACGGTCATCAGCTCGTCGCTCAGGGCTTTTTGCGCCTTCACATAGGTGGGCGTGCCGTAGCCTTCCTTGTCGTAGGTCTTGTGAACCTTCTCGAACAGGGCGGCGATCTTGTCGAAGCGGCTGAGGGCTTCTTTCTTGAGTTCCTCAAGCTTTTTGGTCAGGGCCTTGGAGCCGCCCTTGCCGTCGTCGTCGTCTTCCTCGTCGAATTCGTCGAAGTCTTCCTCGGCCACATAGTCGTCGGCCTCGTTGGGGTTGGAGAAACCGTCGACCACGGTGGAGATGACGATCTTGCCTTCGCGGATTTCCTCGCCCAGGCGCATGATTTCAGCGATGGTGGCCGGGCTTTCCGAGATGGCTTCCATCATCTTCATGAGGCCGCCCTCGATGCGCTTGGCGATCTCGATTTCGCCTTCGCGCGTGAGCAGCTCGACCGTGCCCATTTCGCGCATGTACATGCGGACCGGGTCGGTGGTGCGGCCGAACTCGCTGTCGACGGTGGACAGCGCCGCTTCGGCTTCTTCCTCGGCTTCCTCTTCGGTCGCAACCGTGGGGCCGGTGTTGTTCAGCAGCAGGGTCTCGGCATCGGGGGCCTGTTCGTACACGGCCACGCCCATGTCGTTGAGCATGTTGACCACGACTTCCAGCGTTTCGGCATCGACCAGCTTGTCGGGAAGGTGATCGGAGATTTCGCCGTGCGTGAGGTAGCCGCGCGTCTTGCCGAGCTTGATCAGGGTCTTCAGGCGCAGGCGGCGCTTGAGCATGTCTTCTTCGGAGAGGACGGTTTCGTCCAGGCCGAATTCCTTCATCAGGGCGCGTTCCTTCGCCTTGCTGATCTTCATGCGCAGCGGTTTGACCTTCTCGGTCGTTTCCGCCACGGGTTCGCCGACCAGGTCGTCTTCAATGTCGGAGAGGTCCAGGTCTTCGCCATCCTTGGGCGCAGCGGTGGCACTCTTGGGCTTGCGGCCGCGTTTGGCACCGGTGGTGGCGGCAGGCGCGCTGCCGTCGGCCGCCGGGTTCTTGGGCGGGCGGCCGGGTTTCTTTTTCACCGGCACATCGGCGGGGGCGGCGAGAGGCTTGGATTCAGGGCTGGACTTGGTCGGCACGGCAGGAGCTTTCTTCAGGGGCAAATCGGAAATCGCGGATTTCGCGGTTTTCAGGGGGGCTTTGCTCACCAGGGCATTGGGTTTGCTGGGTTTGACAGATATGGCGGTTTTTCCCGGCTTTTCAACCTTGCCGCTCTTGGCGGCAGGCTTTGCGGCTGCTTTGACTGGAGGCTTGCTTGCGGGCCGGGCAGCGGCTTTGGGCGCTGTCTTGGCTTTGGGCTTGGCGGCGGCTTTGGGCTGCGCGCTTTGCGGCTTCTTGGACGTGCTCGGCTTCTTCGGCTTGGCAGTAGGCATGGGACCTCCAGTTGTCGGAAAAATTGTTCTAAATATCTATCGGCTACCAGTAAACAAAAATGCGCCTTGGCGCCTGCGCAAAGCACAGGCACGGTGGCAAGGATTCAGAGTCAGGAACAAGAGGACGGAAAAACAGGCCGGGCAGCGCCAGGGCGCGTTGCGGTTTATTTTTCCGGGCGAGCTGTTTGGGCGAACATTTGGTGTGCAGTCCTTGCGGTATTCCCTGGGGGAAGTGGCCGTCTCATCTGTGAGTTCCCCGAAGTTTCAGGGTGGCCGGGCCGGAGGTGCTGCTGTCGCGCTTGCCGTCGAAAATCGGATTATACCCTGTTGCCTGTTTTTTGGGCGTTTTTTTACCCGCCAAAACAGCTATTTTTCAGGTCCCGGGCCGGCCTAGCGGGCCGTGTCGGCCGGGGTTTTGAGGCTGGCAAGCAGTTCCAGGTAACGCTGGCGGGCGTCCGGGTCGGTGGCGGCGCGGGCGGCCAGCTCGCTCATTTCCTGCTGGCGGCGCAGGCGCAGCAGCTGGTCCAGGATGTTCCTGACCTCGGTCCAGTCGCTTTCTATGCCTTCGGGAATCTGCGCGATCTGGGCGGTGGCATGCCTTTCATAGGCATGGCCGCGCAGCCCCTCGCGCAGGGCCGCCCAGGGCTGCGGGCCGTGTTCGTGCAGCTGGCTCTCCAGCCAGACAAACAGCGGGCCGTGGGGCTCGGGCAGCTCGACCAGCAAATGGTGTTCCTCGGTGCTGAGCCTGTCCCAGGTCTGGGCCTCGGTCAGCAGCAGCCTGAGCACCCGGTCCTCGCGGCTGGCCGGCAGGATGCGGCCGGCCACGCGTCGCGGCGCCCGGGCGCCGCTGCTGCGCTCGCCAAAGCTGCGCCCGGTCGAGGGTGGCGAAAAGTACGTGGAAGGCTCGGACGCGCTGTAATCGCGCTCTTCGGGGTAATCGGGCTGGTAGCCGCCGGGATCGGGCATGTCCGTGTGATGGACCGGGGCCGGCGCGGCGTCCTGCCTGTGGCCCTTGCCTTGCCCACGCGGGCCGCCGCTGTTTTTGGTGCCGGACTTGTAGCCGCTGGAGGCCGGCTGCCACAGCTGCAGCAGCTCGCGGCTGTCGATCAGCACCTTGTCGGCGATCTCGGCCAGCAACTGGCGCTTGAGGGCGCCGTCGGGCATCAGGCTCCACAGCGGGCGGGCATTGCTGGCCATGTGGGCGCGGCCCTCGGCGGTGTCCAGGTCGCAGCCCTCGGCCGCCGCTTCGAGCAGGAAGCGGCTCAGCGGCACGGCCTTGCTGACATAGGCCGCAAAACCTTCCTTGCCGTGTTCGCGGATGTAGCTGTCGGGGTCGTGCTCGGCCGGCAGGAAGAGGAACTTGACGGTGCGCACGTCGGTGGCAAAGGGCAGGGCGGCGTCCAGCGCCTTGCGCGCGGCGCGGCGCCCGGCGCTGTCGCCGTCAAAGCTGAAGACCACCGAATCGGTGAAGCGGAACAGCTTTTGCACGTGGTCGGCGGTGCAGGCCGTGCCCAGGGTGGCCACCGCATTGGCAAAACCCAGCTGGGCCAGCGCCACCACGTCCATATAACCTTCGGTGACCAGCGCGTAGCCGTGTTCGCGCAGGGCGGTACGGGCTTCGAACAGGCCGTAGAGCTCGCGCCCCTTGCTGAAGACCGGGGTTTCGGGCGAATTGAGGTATTTGGGCTTGTCGTCGCCCAGCACGCGGCCGCCAAAGCCTATGCATTCGCCCTTGACGTTGCGGATGGGGAACATGACCCGGTCGCGAAAGCGGTCATA
>Ga0063456_1001199_pt1 | contig 14248 bp, 13 predicted proteins | sample AraplaMF_Cvi_mMF_FD_56228 | JGI IMG/M metagenome (GOLD analysis project Ga0063456, IMG submission 56228) | Arabidopsis root microbial communities from the University of North Carolina, USA - plate scrape MF_Cvi_mMF version 2 (version 2) | ecosystem: Host-associated > Plants > Roots > Endosphere ... | reverse complement strand
AGGCAGAGGATCAGGAGAATGAACACGCCGCGGGTCGGATCGGTGGCGAAGGCGTGCACGGAGGTGATGACGCCCGAGCGCACCAGGAAGGTGCCGAGCAGCGACAGCGAGAAGGTCAGGATCGACAGAAGAATGGTCCAGACCTTCAGCGCGTTGCGCTTCTCCATCACCAGCGCCGAATGCAACAGCGCGGTGCCGGCGAGCCACGGCATCAGCGAGGCGTTCTCGACCGGATCCCAGAACCACCAGCCGCCCCAGCCGAGCTCGTAATAGGCCCAGTAGGAGCCCATCGCGATGCCGAGCGTCAGGAATATCCAGGCCACCAGCGTCCACGGCCGCACCCAGCGCGCCCAGGCCGCGTCGATCCGTCCCTCCATCAGCGCCGCGATCGCGAAGGAGAACGAGATCGAGAAGCCGACATAGCCGAGATAGAGCATCGGCGGATGCACGGCGAGACCGATGTCCTGAAGCACCGGGTTGAGATCGCGTCCCTCGATCGGCGGGTTGACGATGCGCAGGAACGGATTGGAGGTCACCAGGATGAAGAGATAGAAGGCGCTGGCGATCCAGGCCTGCACGGCCAGCACATGCGCGCGCAGCGACAGCGGCAGATTGTTGCCGAAGGCCGCGACCAGGCCGCCGAACAGCGCCAGGATCGAGACCCAGAGCAGCATCGAGCCTTCATGGTTTCCCCACACGCCGGTGATCTTGTAGAGCAGCGGCTTCATCGAGTGGGAGTTCTCGTAGACATTGGCGACGGAGAAATCCGAGTTCACGTGCAACGTCACGAGCGCGATGAAGGAGGCTCCGACGAACAGCAGCTGCGCCAGCGCGGTCGAGCGCGCCACGTTCATCAGCGCGGCATCGTGCAGGCGTGCGCCGATCAGCGGCACGATGGACTGGATCAGCGCCAGCGCGAGCGCCAGCACCAGCGCGTAGTGTCCGGATTCAGCGATCACCGCACCGCTCCCTGCGAATTGCCCTGCGCCGTCGTCGCGGCAGGTTTGGGACCACCGGACGCCTGTGCGCCGTAATCATCCTTCCAGTGCCCCTGCTTCTTCAGGGCATCGGCGACGTCCTTGGGCATGTAGGTCTCGTCATGCTTGGCGAGCACGGTATCGGCCTTGAACACGCCATTGGCGTCGAGCGCGCCTTCGGCGACGACGCCCTGCCCTTCGCGGAACAGGTCGGGCAAGATCCCCTTGTAGGCGACCGGGAGCTTCGCGCCGCCGTCGGCGACCTCGAAGGTCACCGCGAGGTTGTCACCGCGCTGGAGCGAGCCGGGCTGCACCAGGCCGCCGAGCCGGAATCGCTTGCCGGGCGCGACGTGCTTCTCGGCGACCATGGTCGGCGTCGAGAAGAACACGATGGAGTCGCGCAATGCGTTGAGCACCAGCGCCGCTGCGAGCGCGAGCACGGCGAGCGAGCCTCCGATGATGGTCATACGTCGCTGCTTGCGCGTCATGGCGTATCCGTTCCCTGCCCGGCCCGTTCCAACTTCGTCATCCGTCGAGCCCGAGCGTCTTGAGACCTTCGTTGAGCTGCTTCAGCCGCGCGGCGTCGTTGGCGACGGCCTGGCGGGCGTCGCTCGACGCGCCGACCGCCTTGTCACGCTCGCCCATCACCAGATAGGCGCGCACCAGACGCAGCCAACCCTCGACATCGTCGCCGTTCTGCTTCAGGCGCGTGGCGAGACGCTCGACCATGCCGCGAACCATCGCGTTGCGATCGCCCTCGTTCATGTCCTTCGACGCTGCGACGGTCTCGTCCGACAGCGCCGGCATCGTGCCGCCACCGACCCGCGCCAGCGAGGACTGCACCAGCGGCCGCCACGGCGCATCCGCCGGCGCCTTCGTCAGCAGCGCGCGCCAGATATTGGCCGCGTCGTCCTTGCGGCCGTCCTGCTCGGCGGCAAGCCCGAGGAAATAGTTCGCCTTGGGATCGTCGGCGTTCAGCGCATGTGCGCGCTCGAACTCGGTCTTGGCCTCCGCAGTCACCACGCCGCTGGCGGCGGCGGCGATGGCTTCGCCGAGATCGGACCTGCGCTCCGCGCTCTCGCCATTATAGGTGATCGAATTGCGATAGGCGCGCACCGCATCGTCGAAGCGGCCGAGCCGTTCCAGCACCGGCGCGAGCACGTTCCAGCCGCGCCCGTCGGTCGGATTCTTTTCGAGATGTTGCTCGACCTGCACGACGAGGTTTTCGAGCGATTGCGCCATGCCCGAGCCGGTCCCGCGTTCCCGCTGCGCCAGCGGAACGTCGCGCAGCAGGGGCGAGCCGAGCGGCATGTAGACGCCGATCGCAACCAGCGGCAGCCCGACGAGCGCGAGCACGGCGGCCGCGCGGCGCCATTTGAGGCTCGATTTCGACTCGGATACGGGCTCGCTTCCGGCGGCGGCGAGCAGCCTGCGACTGATCTCGACACGTGCGGCTTCGGCTTCGGGTGCGGCGATCAGCCCCGCGGCGAGATCACGCTCGATCTCGGCCAGCTGGTCCTTGTAGACGACGACCTCGCTGCCCTGATCCTGGCTGCTCTGATCCTGCGCGCGTCGGCTGCGGCCGAGCGGCCAGAGCACGGCGAAAATCGCCGCGACCGTCATCAGCGCGAACACGAACCATAGCGTCATCTGGCAAGCTTCCGGCAGCGCGCGAACCGCGCCCATAGGTGGCTTTACACCACGGCCGGACGATGCGGCAATTGACAATTGTCAATTCGCCGCGACCGCGCACAGTCCCGAAACGATGAAAATCCAACGGCTTAGTGGATCTCGAAGTCCACGCTTCGAGCGGCGTCCTCGCCGTGCCCGTCGAAGGCCCTCAGGAAGTAGGTTCCCGGCTCGATTGCGTCAGGCAATCTGATGCGCAACGCCCCGACGGGAACGGGCGATGCAACCCTGGTGACGGTCTCGGGCACCTGCCGGCCGCTTGCCTTCTCGACCAGCACCACCTTCGCACCGACCATCAGCCTTTGATATTTGGCGACGACGACGCGATTCTCGATTTCGATGGAGCTGATATGAGGTTTCATGCGCCCACAGATAGAAATTCCAGAACTTGCATGGCGAGCGTAGGGCCCGCCACCGCCATCGTCAACCTCAAATTGTGATGACAAAAATATGCGCCTGGATCAGCTCGCGCGCGACGATTTGCGCTCGCCGGTCGCCGCGTTCTCCGCGGCGCGGCTCATCAGCGAAGCATAATCATCACCGAACAGCACCTGGCAGAAGCGAATCGCAGCCTGCACTTGCTGCTGCCTGTAGGTGCGGACCTTGTGATCGGCCGAGCGCAACGCCTGCACCAGTTGCTCGGTGGAGCGTTCGACATATTGCTGGAGGTCGGAATATGTGCGCAGCGTCACCTCGTTGATCGCAAGCTCGCTGGCGTAGTTGCGGCAGACCGCGACGAAATCGATCAGTGCCGCGGTTTCATCGACCTCGGTGCTGTCGATCCGTGCGCCCGGCGGAATCTCCTTCTCGGGCCGTTGGCGCAGGATGCGGCGAACGCGGCCGGGAACGCTGTCGATTTCCGATTGCAGCGCGTTGGAGATGTCGGCGCGGATCGAGGTCAGCTGCTTGCCCCAGACGGAATCGTTGCGCAGGTCGAGTTCCGTGCGCAGGCCGCGGACGCCGTCATGCAGCGCCTTGAGATTGTCCGCGACCGTGTCGAAATGGCCGCGCTTGATGTCCATGCGCAGGATCGCGGCCAGGCAGGACAGATCATGCAGGGCGATCGTGACGGCGACGCCATAGGGCGTCGCCGCGACGCGGATCTCGTCATCGGACGCCGCGATCTTGATGGCAAGGCGGATGATCTGCCACGGCGCGGTCATACGCTGCACGACGATCGACAGCGCGAAGGGCAGCATCTGCGGCGTCTGGAGCACGGGGATGTTGAGCGCAGCCGTCACCGAGGCGATCTGGGGATCGCCGAAGGCGCGCAGGAAACGCGGCAGCTTCTCGTTCAGGGTGGCGATGGCCTCGCGGACCTGGAGCACCGCGCCGACCGAATAGAGGTCCTCGATCACGTTGGGCGGGCCGACGCGGGCGAGCGCGCGCGACTTGTCGCCGCCGCCGGGCCCCGTCAGCGCGAAGATGGCGTCCGCGGCCACCGCCTGGAGTTTTTGCGCGAGAGCCTCGACCTGGCCTGCACTGTCCGCCGGCATGCGCGACAGCGCCGCCTCGAATTCGTTCACCTTGTCGGGGGCGCCGTCACGGCCGAGCCATTGCCAGATCGGCGGCAGCGATGAGCGTCGGATCTGTCCGACCCTGATCGGGACGCCCGCCTCGACCAGGAATGGTTCCAGCGCCTGGAACAGCAGCCGCGACAGGTCGTCCGTGCGCGGCGGCGGGGCCTCATCGGCTTCGCTCTTGCGGACGATCTTGCGGAGCTGCTCGAGCACGAGGGTCGCCACAGCCGTGTCCTGGCCGCGCTCGAGCGCGCGCTCGAACTCCCGCATCAGCAGCGCCTGCGACTGCGGCGGGAGCTGCGCGAGATATTCCCTCAGCCGCTCGATCGATGTCTGGCTCATGCGCCCGGGTAATGCACGGTAAAGTGGCGGACGTAGGATGCGTCCGGGCGCGATCATAGGAGGCTGCGCCTTAAGAAGCCGTTGAGGACGTTGGCTCGAATCCCCCCGTTTTGCTCCGGGTCGGCGCGCCGCAGACCAAATAAGCCTTTGGGAACAGAGGATTAAATTCCGGGAAGCACCAGCTCGGCCCGCAAGCCCCCGATCGGCGCGCCGCCAAGCGAGAGGCTGCCGCCATAGAGTGCGGCAAGGTCGGTCACGATGGACAGGCCGAGCCCGGAGCCGGGCTTGGACTCGTCGAGCCGCTGGCCGCGCCGGGACACCTGGGCGCGCTCCGCCTCCGACAGGCCGCGGCCGTCATCGTCCACGATGATCCGCAGCCGCGGGCCGGCGCCCGCCTGAAGCGGCGCTTCCACCAGAACCTCGATGAAGACACGGGAAGCCGCCCATTTGCAGGCATTGTCGACGAGATTGCCGACCATCTCCTCCAGGTCCTGGCGCTCGCCGCGGAATTTGGCCGACGGGTCCGCCTTGGCCTCGACCATGATGCCGCGGCCGCGGTGGATCTTCTCCATGGTCCGCCGCAGCGCTTCGATGGCGGGGGCAACGTCCGTCACGGTGCCGACGATCGAGACCCTGGCCGCGATGCGGGCGCGCTCCAGATGATGGGCGAGCTGATTGCGCATCACGTCGGCCTGCTCCATCACCTTGGCAGCGAACGGATCGGCCGCGTGCGTTCCAGCCTCGTTCACGATCACCGAGAGCGGTGTCTTGATCGCATGGGCGAGATTGCCGACATGGGTGCGGGCACGCTCGACGATCTCGCGATTGGCATCGATCAGCGCATTGGTCTCGCGCGCCAGCGGCGCGATCTCGACAGGGAATTCGCCCTCCAGTCGCTCCGCGCGCCCCGAGCGGATGTCGGCGATGGACTCCGAGATGCGCTTGAGCGGCGCGAGGCCGAAGCGGACCTGGAACACGGTCGTCAGCAGCAGCACGATGCCGAGCGCGGTGAAGGTGCCGCCGAGGTAGTAGTCGAAGCTGCGCGTCTCATCGAAGATCTCGGTATCGTCGCCGGCGACGCTGACGAGAAACTTGCCGTCGGCGCCGAGATCGACCGGACGCTCGACCATGCGCAGGTTCTGGCCCTCGGGCCCGTCGACATAGGCGAGGCGAATGCCGGCGGCGGTGAGCTCGGCGCCCTGCTCCTCCAGCTTGGGCAGCTTCTTGTCCCAGAGCGAGCGCGACGAGCGCACCTCCGGCTTCTCGGTGTCGGTGCGCGTGATCTGCCAGTACCAGCCGGACAGCGGCAGATCGAACAGAGGCTCGCCGAGCGACTGGAACTGGCGGTCCGGCGGCTCGTCGGGGGTCGCGACCTCCGCGATCAGGGTGCGCAGATAGAGATTGAGCCGGCGGTCGAAGGCACGCTCGGTGGCGTTCTTGTAGACCGATGACAGCACCACGCCGGTGATGGCCAGGATCACCACGAGCCATGCCGTCGCCGACAGGAACAGTCGGTTGGCAAGCGAGCTGGCGGGCATCGGAATGATCCCGGGAGCGCGGGGTGGCATGGTTTCGGCGGTCATGACGCGACCAAGGCCCCTGTCCGGCCGCCCGTCAAGCCCGTATCCTTCAAGCCCCTGCTGGCGGCGGGGTCAGGAGATAGCCGAGGCCGCGGACGGTCTGGATGATGTCGACGTCGAGCTTCTTGCGGATGCGGCCGACGAAGACCTCGATGGTGTTGGAGTCGCGATCAAAGTCCTGGTCGTAGAGATGCTCGACCAGCTCGGTGCGGGACACCACCCGGCCGGAATGGTGCATCAGATAGGCCAGAAGCCGATATTCGTGCGAGGTCATCTTGACGGGGTTGCCTGACACGCTGACCCGGCCGGTGCGGGTGTCGAGCGTTACGGGACCGCAGGAGAGCTCGCTCTGGGCATGGCCGGTGGAACGGCGCAGCAGCGCGCGGATGCGCGCCAGCACCTCCTCCAGATGGAACGGTTTTGCGACGTAATCGTCGGCGCCGGCATCGAAGCCCTGCACCTTGTCGCTCCAGCGGTCGCGCGCGGTGAGGATCAGCACCGGCATGGTGCGGCCGTTGCGGCGCCAGGCCTCCAGCACCGAGATGCCGTCCTTCTTCGGCAGGCCGATATCGAGCACGACGGCGTCGTACGGCTCGTTGTCGCCGAGATAGTGCCCCTCCTCTCCGTCAAAGGCGCGGTCGACGACGTAGCCGGCGTCCGTCAGCGCCTTGGTGAGCTGGCGATTGAGATCAGGGTCGTCCTCAACAACGAGCAGGCGCACGCTTCTCTCCAGAAATAGGCCGAATGAAACACCGCACCAGATGAGCAATTCCGGCGTGAACTGAATATGAACACCGGGAACTGCCCGCGTTACTTTTTGGTCATATACGCCTTGCCTGAAGCCAACGCGACTGCGCCCGCCAGACCACCGGCCGAGCCGGCAGCATGGCGGGCGCAATGTGCCGCGTCCCGCGGTGAGTCGGAAGGTCCGCCCTTCCCGTTCGATTTGGCCGTTCGATTTGCCCGTCAGGTCCGGAAGAACACGAACCAGATGACGGCGAGGATCAGGATCGCAAGCCCGGTCGAGATGGCGAGCAGCGCCGCCACGGACGGGCCGGGTTCGCCCTGGCGCGCCTCGGTTGCAGTTTCAACGATCTGATGCTGCTCTCGCGTGGTTGCCATGGGGACCTCAATCTCTGGCTGTCGCCTCCGATGGCCGCGACTCCTCGCGACCTGTGTCCCGGGCCAACGCCCGATCCGATATGATGTTCCGGCCGCTTCCGTCCGATCGGGCCGCAACCGGAAGCCCGGCGAGCGGTTAACGCAGTTGCAAGATTCCGCGACCGCCTGTGTATGATTCGGTGTTCCCCGATGGTATTATCACCAGCTGTCCCCGTTGCGTTTGGAGTAGCCCATGGCCCCCCGCGCCAATTGGAAGGGTTTTCTGCGTCTGTCGCTCGTGACCTGTCCGGTCGCGCTGTATCCGGCGACTTCGGATACCGAGAAGGTCTCGTTCAACCAGATCAACCGCAAGACCGGCCACCGGATCAAATACCTCAAGGTCGACGCCGAGACCGGTGACGAGGTCACTTCCGAGGACATCGTCAAGGGCTACAAGGTCGACACCGACACCTACATCGAGGTCACCAAGGACGAGCTCGACGACATCGCGCTCGACTCCACCCACACGATCGAGATCGACGAGTTCGTGCCCAAGGCCGACATCGACAACCGCTATCTGATCCGCCCCTATTATCTGGTGCCCGACGGCAAGGTCGGCCACGACGCCTATGCGGTGATCCGCGAGACCATTCGCAGCATGGACAAGGTTGCGATCGGCCGCGTCGTGCTGACCAATCGCGAGCACATCATCGCGCTGGAGCCGCTCGAGAGCGGCCTGATGGGCACGCTGCTGCGCTACCCCTACGAGGTCCGCAGCGAAAAAGAGTATTTCGACGACATCCAGGACGTGAAGCTGACCAGGGACATGCTCGACCTTGCAAAGCACATCGTCGAGAAGAAGTCCGGCACGTTCGAGCCGGAGCTGTTCGAAGATCATTACGAAACCGCGCTGATCGATCTCATCAACAAGAAGCGCTCGGGCGCGCCGATCGCGGCCAAGACGACGCCCAAGACCGGCGGGAACGTCATCAACCTGATGGACGCGCTGAAGAAGAGCATCGCGAACGAGAAGGACGCTGCGCCCGCGGCGAAGGTTGCCAAGGAGAACGTCAAGGGCAAGAAGCCGAAGAAGCGCGTCGAGGGCCAGCGCGAAATGCTGCTGCCGATCTTGGGCAAGGGCGGCAAGGATGCCGCGGCGAAAGCAGCCCCCAAGGACGCCGCGAAGAAGGCTGCCGACAAACCGGTGCGCGCGACCGCGCGAACGAAGAAGGCCGGCTAGCAGCGACGCCTTTCGATCGCGCCGTGATCACTCCCCTCGCCTCACGGCCGGCCTGACATGCCCTGGTCGGCGACTTTCGACGATCCCGTTTCCTTGCCCGGCGGGCGCAAGCTGCGGACGCTGCAAGAGGCGGCCGATCACCTCATGCAGCTGCCCGAGGACGCGCAGCATACACGCCACTGGCAGACCGCGATCGAGACCCTGATCAACGCGGCCGAGACCGGCGGCGGCTGGATGATGTTCGCGCGCATCGCGATGCTGCGGGCCCTCAGCGCGGACGCGCACCGCAAGTAGCCTCAACAATCCGTTAAGCCGCCGTCTCGTTTTCAGCGGCTGCCCGCTACCCGCGGCGGTCGCAGCCGCGCTGAAACGGCCGGACAAGGCGCGCCCGGACGCGCGATCGAGTCCCGAGAAGGGCAGCGTCAAATCCGGCCGAATTGGGTGACGAAACCTTAAGTCAAGGAATGGCAACATATAAGGGCTCGGGTCGGGTCCGCCCCACCTGCACTTTGGCGCCTGCGCGCACTCGAAAAGTTAGTGAATCAATTTACCATTCCGAAAACGGCACCAGCCTACGTTGGACGGATGAACAGGAGTTGACGATGGCTTTGCTCAGGTCCTTCTTCGCCGATGAACGTGCAGCCACCGCTATCGAATATTGCCTGATCGCCGCCGGCATTGCGCTTGCGATCGTCACGATCGTCAACAACACGGGCAGCGCCCTCCTCAACAGCAAGTTCAACTCGATCGACGCGGCCACGAAGTAGCCGGTCCTCCGACTGCGACGAAATTGTCACGGCGCACAGGTTCGCCGCGCCGCAGACTATGATCTGGGTCAAACGCATCAGGGCAGCGACAGTTAAGCATAGAGGCCGAGCTTCCTCCTGCCGGCCCGTCCATGCATCCAGACCTCCCGCACTCCCAGCTGAAAATCCGCCGCGTTCGCCTCGATACCGGTCGTGAGAACGTCGTCGTCATCTCCCGGCAATCCAAGGCGCTGCGCGCGGAGATCTTCCGCGGCTTCAGCCGCGTCGAGCTCCGCCTTGACGGCAAGGTGCTGCTGGCGACGCTGCTGATCACCGACGACGATGCCTTGGCCGCGCAGGACGAGATCGGCCTCTCCGAGCCCGCATTCCGCCGTTTCGCCGAACCGGCCGGCACGCGCGTCACCGTGACGCCCGCCACGCCCCCGGAGAGCCTGGAAGCGGTACGCGCCAAAATCCACGGGCGAACGCTCGATCAGGCCGAGATCGGCGCGATCATCGACGACCTTGCCCATTATCGCTACTCCGACATGGAGATCGCCGCCTTCCTGATCGGTTCGGCGAGCTTCATCACCAGCGATGAGCTTCTCTCCCTCACCGGGGCGATGGCGAAGGCCGGCACGCAGCTTGTCTGGCCCGCCCCCGTCATCGTCGACAAGCACTGCATCGGCGGCATTCCCGGCAACCGCACCTCGATGGTGGTGGTACCGATCGTCGCCGCGCACGGCCTGCCGATCCCCAAGACCTCCTCGCGCGCGATCACATCGCCCGCCGGCACGGCCGACACGATGGAAGTGCTCGCGCGCGTGAATGTCGGCGTCGATGAAATGAAGGCGATCGTATCGGCCTGCAACGGCTGCCTGATCTGGGGCGGGCACGTGAATCTCTCGCCGGCCGACGACGTGCTGATCTCGGTCGAGCGTCCACTCAGCCTCGACACCCGCGAGCAGATGGTCGCCTCCATCATGTCCAAGAAGATCGCCGCAGGCTCGACGCATCTGTTGATCGACATCCCGGTCGGGCCGACGGCGAAGGTCACCGGCGCCGTCGAGGCGATGCGGCTGCGCAAGCTGTTCGAATTCGTCGGCGACCGCTTCGGCCGCACCGTCGAAGTGATCACGACGGACGGCAGCCAGCCGATCGGCAACGGGATCGGGCCGGTGCTCGAGGCCAATGACGTGATGGCGGTGCTCGGCAACGACCCAAAGGCGCCGCGCGACCTGCGCGAGAAATCGCTGCGGCTCGCCGCTCATCTCCTTGAATACGATCCGAAGCTGCGCGGCGGCGCCGGCTATGCGCGGGCGCGCGAGCTGCTCGACAGCGGCGCGGCGCTGAAGCAGATGCGGAAAATCATCGACGCCCAGGGCCCCTCGACATGCAGCGCCGAGCTCGGGTCGCTCAGCTTCGACGTCAAGGCGGCGCGCGACGGCGTGGTGTCCGCGATCGATTGCCTGCGGCTGAACCGCCTCGCACGCACCGCCGGCGCGCCGCTCGACAAGGGCGCCGGCATTCGCCTGTTCAAGAAGATCGGCGACCGCGTCGAGCAGGGCGAGCCGCTCTATCGCGTCTACACCTTCGATCGCCCCGAGCATGATCTCGTTGCCTCCGCCGCCGCGGCGGACGATGGCTATGCCGTCAATGGTCATGACGCCCTCCAGGGCAAGACCGTGTCGTGAGCCCGATCGCTTTCCAGACCCTGCCCTTCGGCACCGAGGCGGCCAGGCGTCTTGCGGCGCGCCTCGGGCTTGCCTGCGACGAGATCGCCGTGCACCGCTTCCCGGACGGTGAGCTGCGCGTCACGGTCGCACCGGCGGCCGACACCACCATCCTCTATGCCGCACTCGACCAGCCCAACGACAAGCTGATCGCGCTGCTGTTCGCCGCAGAGGCGCTGCGACGCGGCGGCGCCAAGCGGCTTGTGCTGGTCGCGCCCTATCTCTGCTACATGCGGCAGGACATTGCGTTTCACGCGGGTGAAGCCATCAGCCAGCGCGCCATGGGCACTCTGCTTGCGGGCATCGTGGACCGCGTCGTCACCGTGGATGCGCATCTGCATCGCACCCCTGACATTGGCGCCGTGTTTCCCGGCATCGAGGCCGAGAACCTGTCCGCGATGCCGGCGATTGCGAACACGCTGGCGAAAGCCGGCATCGATTCCGCAACAATCGTGATCGGCCCCGACGCAGAATCCGAACCCTGGGTGAGAGACCTCGCAGCACGGCTCGGCTTGCAGCACACCGTCGCGCGAAAGGTGCGACACGGAGACCGCTCCGTGGAGATCGATTTTGCCGATGGCGCCCTGCTCGCGGGACGGCCGGCACTGATGGTCGACGACATCGTTTCCTCCGGGACCACGCTGACGGTCGCGGCGAAGACATTGCGGGCGATGGGCGCAAGCGCCGTGGATTCGGTCGTGACGCACGCGCTGTTTCCGCCCGAGATGATCGCTGCGTTCACCGACGCAGGCATCCGCTCCATTCGCTCCAGCGACAGCGTGCCGCATCCGACCAACGCGATCGCGCTCGGTGACATCCTTGCCGCGGCCCTCGGCCGCGAGCTCAACCCGACATTTCCGCTGGAGACGACGACATGAGCGTGACTGTTCGATTTTGCGGCGCCGCCCGCACCGTGACCGGCTCGAGCTATCTGTTCGAGACTGCGACCGGGCGCTTCCTGGTCGATTGCGGCCTGTTCCAGGGGCAGAAGACGCTCAAGCAGCTCAATTACGGCGCCTTCCCGTTCCGTCCCGCCGACATCCAGGCGGTGCTGCTCACGCACGCGCACATCGACCATAGCGGATTGCTGCCGAAACTCGTCCGCGAGGGTTTTAGCGGCCCGATCCTGGCGACGCGCGGCACCATCGACCTCTGTTCGTGGATGCTGCCGGACGCCGGCAGCATCCAGGAGTCGGAGGTGACGCAGCTCAACCGGCGCAACGCCGCGCGCCGGCGGAAGGAGGTCGCGCCGATCTACACCCAGGCTGACGCGACCGCATCGCTGCAATCATTCCGTCCGGTCGACTATGAGCGCTGGATTGCCGTGATACCAGGCGTTCGCGCGCGCTACTGGAACGCCGGCCACCTGCTCGGCTCCGCCTCGATCGAACTGGAATTCGACCAGGCGGACCGTGAGCGGCCGTTGCGCGTGCTGCTCTCCGGCGATGTCGGACCGGAAGCCAAGCTGCTCCAGCCCGATCCGCAGGCCCCGGCGGACCTCGACTACGTGATCTGCGAGTCCACCTATGGCGACCGCCTGCGCGCCGTCACCACGCCGGAGCAACGCCGGCAGCACCTCGCGAGCGAGATCCGCGATGCCGCGGCCGCCAAGGGCGCGCTGCTCATCCCCGCTTTCGCGGTCGAGCGGACCCAGGAGTTGATCGTCGACATCGTCCACCTGATGGAGCGCGGCGAAATTCCGGCGGCGCCGATCTTCCTGGATTCTCCGCTCGCGATCCACGCGACCGAAGTCTTCCGCCAGCACGCAGCCAGCCTCGATCCCGGTCTTGACGTCGACCGCCTGCTGAACTCGCCGCATCTCAAATTCACCGAGACGGTTGCCGAGAGCAAGGCGATCATGCGCCTGACCGGCTTTCACATCATCATCTCCGCCAGCGGCATGTGTGACGCCGGCCGCATCCGCCATCACCTCAAGCGCTGGCTGTGGAACGAGCGCGCGACCGTGCTGCTCTCCGGCTTCCAGGCACACGGCACGCTGGGCCGCTTCCTCCAGGACGGCGCCAAGGCCGTGCGGATCCAGGGCGAGGAGATCAGGGTCGCGGCCCGCATCCGGATGATCGACGAATATTCCGGTCATGCCGACGCCGCAGGGATCGCCGGCTGGATTGCGGCGCGCCGCCCGATCGCGCGCGGCCTGTTCCTCACCCATGGCGAGCAGGACGCGATCGCGGGCCTTGCCGAACGGCTGGGCGAGCGCATCCTCCCGGCCGCCAAAATCTATCAGCCGGTGCTGGACGACATCTACGAGCTCGCAGCGCCCGAGCCGCGTGTCCTCGACGTCGACCATCGCCGCCGCCTCGCACCCGATGCCGTCACGCATCTGGACTGGCACAACGAGATGTCCGAGCTGATGCTCGACATCAGTGACAAGGTCGCAGCCGCCGCCGACGACCGCGCCCGCGGCGTCATCATCCGCAGGCTACGGCGTGCGCTGTCGGAGAAGGAGTAGAAAGACGCTCCACGGCGTTTGGCGGCACAACGCTTCCTCAAGCTCGTCACAACGACGGCGTGTGGGCAATGGCGCGCTCAATCCGGTGTCCCGGACGCGCAGCAACGCCCGGGATCGTAGCCCGCAGGGAGCGCAGCGAAATCCGGGCTACGCGCTTTAACGGTCGTGAAAGTCCTGATATTATTCACAGAACGGCTCAACGATCGATATCGTCAACCTCTGAACCAGAGCTGTCTAAGGGATCCGGATGAGACGCGCGACGCTCTTGGCTCTTGGCCTCATGCTTGTTGGCATCTGGCCGCACGACGACGCGAGGGGCCAGACCTCCTCTGCGCCGCCGGTTTCGCTTGCTCCGCCCAAGGCGTCGCCGCCGCGGGCAAACTCCAGGAATTCCCCGACGACGTCCGACAGGGTGCCATCGACACCGGCGATTGGCGGACTTCCACAGGCGCCGACTTCCGCCGCGGACTATGACGGCTTCAGCGTCGGCAGCGAAGGCCATGGCAATCCGGATCAGGCGACGCGACCCGCGGCGTCACGCACAGCGAGGGGCGCCAAGTCCAGTCCAGATATAACAGGCAACGTGGCTCAGGAACTGATCGATCAGGAAGACGAGGCGTTGAAGCGCAAGCTGACGATCTGCCGTAGCTGCAACTAGGAAAAGCCCTTAGAACGAACGCAAATCGTAGCCCGGATGGAGCGAAGCGAAATCCGGGATCGGCGCCGCGGGTGCAAGATTCCCGGATTGCGCTGCGCTCCATCCGGGCTTCTGTAACGGGCCCTGGTTAAGTCAATCCCTTTTTTGCGTCATCCACTCGCCGGGAACCTGCTTCTGTACGGGATCGACGCG
>Ga0063456_1001173_pt1 | contig 14424 bp, 14 predicted proteins | sample AraplaMF_Cvi_mMF_FD_56228 | JGI IMG/M metagenome (GOLD analysis project Ga0063456, IMG submission 56228) | Arabidopsis root microbial communities from the University of North Carolina, USA - plate scrape MF_Cvi_mMF version 2 (version 2) | ecosystem: Host-associated > Plants > Roots > Endosphere ... | reverse complement strand
GGCGAAGCCAATCCCTTCATCGCGCATGAACAGATCCGCGCCGCGGAAGCGTTGATGCCGACCGGCCCGGTCACCATGATGAAGGCCTGGATCGAGATGATCCACCGCTACCTGGCCATGGGCATCGGCGTGCTGATCGTCGCCATGATGGGCGTGGCCTGGTGGCGCTCGACGCGCAGCGGCCGCGCAGGCGCCGGCGCGGGCATGGCGCGCCGCATTCCGCCGGGCTACCCGACTTTCCTGTTCTTCTTCATCCTGTTGCAGGGCGCGTTCGGCGCCTGGACCGTGACGCAGAAGCTGCAGCCGATCTTCGTCACCGGACACCTGGTGCTGGGCATGTCGCTGCTGGCACTGCTGGCCTGGTTCGGCGGCCGTGAGGACCAGCTGCATGCGCCGCTGCCGCGCGCGGCCGGCTCGCAGGCGGCGCGCCTGGGCCGCATCCGGCTGCTGGCTGCCTTGTCCGGCGTAGTGCTGCTGGTGCAGCTGGCGCTGGGCGCCTGGGTCAGCTCCAATTACGCCACGCTGGCCTGTACCGAATTCCCGACTTGCGCCGGGGCCTGGGTGCCGCCGATGGACTTCGAGCACGGCTTCCACCTGTGGCGTGAGCTGGGCAAGACTGCCGCCGGCCACTACTTGCCATTCGAGGCGCTGACGGCAATCCATTGGGTGCATCGCAACTTTGCCGCCGTGGTGGTGCTGGTGCTGGGCGTGACCGCCTGGCAGGCATGGCGCGTCGAGGGCCTGGGCAAGCATGCGCGCTGGATGGCGGCGGTGCTGGTCCTGCAGGCATTCACCGGCGTCGCGACCATCTATTTCAACTTCCCGCTGGCCATTGCCGTGATCCATAACGCCGGTGCGGCAGCCCTGGTGCTGTTGCTGACCATGATAAACTACAGGGCTAAGTACCTGGCTGCCCCCGCCTACCAATAACAATGAAATCCTCGACCTCCCGCATGGGCCAGTACTGGGCCCTGACCAAGCCGCGCGTGACGCAGCTGGCGGTGTTTTGCGCCGTCATCGGCATGTTCCTGGCCTCCGAAGGGATGCCTGACTGGCGCGTGGTGATCGCGGCGACTGCCGGCATCTGGCTGCTGTCCGGCGCAGCGTTCGCAGTCAACTGCCTGGCCGAGCGCGAAATCGATGCCCGCATGGCGCGTACCGCGCGCCGCCCGATGGCCATGGGCGACATCACCGTTCCCCAGACCGTGGTGTTTGCCGCTGTGATCGGCGGCGCCGGCATGTGGATCCTGCACCAGCTGGTGAACCCGCTGACCATGTGGCTGACCTTTGTCACCTTCGTCGGCTACGCCGTGATCTACACCATGATCCTGAAGCCGGCCACGCCGCAGAACATCGTGATCGGCGGCCTGTCCGGCGCCATGCCGCCAGCCCTCGGCTGGGCTGCCATTGCCAACGACGTGCCGATGCAAGCCTGGCTGCTGGTGCTGATCATCTTCGTCTGGACCCCGCCGCACTTCTGGGCGCTGGCGATGTACCGCAAGGCCGACTACGAGCGTTCCGGCCTGCCGATGCTGCCGGTCACCCACGGCATGGGCTTCACCGCCTTCCACGTCTGGCTGTACTCGATCATCCTGGCTGCCACCACCTGCTGCCGTTTGCCGTGAAGATGAGCGGCCTGATTTACCTGTTCAGCGCGATTGCGTTGAACGCGGTATTCTTGTACTACGGCTGGCGCATCTACAAGCATTACAGCGATATCGTTGCGCGCAAGGCTTTCACCTGGTCCATCATCTACCTGTCGCTGCTGTTCGCGGCGCTGCTGGTCGACCATTACTTCAAGTTCTGAGTCCTATGAAAAAATTGTTCGCGGCGCTGTTCATGCTGCTCGCGCTGGCCGCTTGCGGCGAGAAGCAGCTCAAATTCGAAAACACCGACCTGACCGGCCTTGGCTACGGAAAAGGCTTCTCGCTGAACGACCATACCGGCAAGCCGGTGACGCTGGGCTCTTACAAGGGCAAGGTGGTGGTGCTGTTCTTCGGCTTTACGCACTGCCCGGACGTGTGCCCGACCACCATGGCTGAAATGTCGGCCGTGATGAAGGAACTGGGCCCGGACGCCGACAAGGTGCAGGTGCTGTTCGCCACCCTGGACCCTGAGCGCGATACCAAGGAGCTGTTGTCGCAATACGTGCCGGGCTTCGATTCGCGCTTCGTGGGCCTGTACGGCACGCCGGAGCAGGTAGCAGCCACCGCCAAGGAGTTCAAGGTGTTCTACCAGAAGGTGCCGGGCAAGACCGCCGACAGCTACACCATCGACCACACGGCCGGCAGCTATGTATTCGACAAGAGCGGCAAACTGCGCCTGTTCCTGCGCCATGGCGGCGGGCCGGCGCCTATCGTGCACGACCTGAAGCTTCTCGTCGCCAACTGATTCCTGCTAAGCTAAGGGCATGGAACAACGATTTCAGCCCTATAGCCGCCTGGCAGCCATTGTCTTCCTCGTCATTGGCTGCCTTTACGTCCTGCGCCCCTTCCTGGCCGGCATCCTGTTTGCCGCCGCCATCGCAATTTCTTCCTGGCCCCTGTACCAACGCCTGCTGGCACGCCTGAAAGGCAGACGCACCCTTGCGGCGGCTGTCATGACGGTGTCGCTAGTGCTGATCATTGTTTTGCCGCTGACGCTGGTGACCTGGAATATCGCCGACAGCGTGACCCACTTCTACCGCGGCGCGCGCCAGGCGCTGGACGCCGGCGGCTTCGAACCGCCGGCCTGGCTGCGCCAGTTGCCGCTGGTGGGCGAGGTGATTGATTCCTACCTGCGGCAGATCATGAGCAGCAAGGAAGAGCTGCTGGCCGTAGCCAAGAAATACGTGGAACCGGCCCGTACCATCCTGCTGAACAGCGGCATCGTGCTCGGCGCCGGTGTGGCGCAGGTCAGCCTGGCCGCTTTCGTTTCCTTCTTCCTGTATCGCGATGGGCATAACATCGTGGCTGCACTGGAAGTCGGCATGAACAAGATCATGGGCGAACACGCGGTCGAAGTCGCCGAGACGGTCAGCCGCACCGTTACCGGCGTCATGTACGGCATGCTGGGCACGGCGCTGGCGCAAGCCGCCGTAGCGGCGGTCGGCTTCCTGATTGCCGGCGTGCCTGCCGTGGCCCTGCTGTCGGTGGCGACCTTCGTCTTCTCCCTGGTGCCGGTGGGGCCGCCGCTGATCTGGGGCGGCGCGTCCATCTGGCTGTTCTCGCAAGGGATGACAGGGTGGGGCATCTTCATGCTGGTCTACGGCACGGTTGTCATCAGCGGGGTGGATAACGTGGTCAAGCCGATCCTGATCTCGCGCGGCTCCAGCCTGCCGTTCGCGCTGGTGCTGCTTGGCGTGATGGGCGGCGTGCTGGCGTTCGGTTTCGTCGGCCTGTTCATCGGCCCGACCCTGCTGGCCGTGGCGCTTGGCTTGCTAAGGAACTGGACAAAGGTCAAACCAGTCGTGTAGGAGGGCACCATGAAGGGCGTCGTGTTCACCGAGTTTATGGAATTGGTCGAGAGCCGCATGGGCCTCGAGATGCTGGACCGGATCATTACCGAAGCCAGGCTTCCAAACGACGGCGCCTACACTTCGGTGGGCACCTACGAGCACGCAGAGCTGGTACGGCTGGTGCAGGCGCTTTCCAACGCCAGCGGCATTGGCGTGCCGCAACTGATCCACCTGTTCGGCGAACACCTGTTCCAGCGCTTCAGCATAAGCTACAAGCCGCTGTTTGCCGATAGCCATAGCGCCTTCGATTTCCTGTCCCGTGTCGACGACGTGATCCACGTCGAAGTGCGCAAGCTGTACCCGGATGCCGAACTGCCGTCGCTGCCTTGCGAACGCCCGGCGCCGGACCGGTTGCTGATGCATTACAGTTCGCCGCGCGGTTTCGGCGACCTGGCGGAAGGCCTGATCGCGGGCTGCATCAAGCATTTCGGCGAGAACATCACGGTTACGCGAACCGACTTGCCGAAGGAAGGCGCGCTGTACCGCGTGCGCTTCGAACTCCTGAAGGGCTAGCGCACGAGCATGGCCAGCGCCCGTTCGGGGCTGGTATGGCGCTCCATGATGGTTTTGACGGTGCCGTCTTCGCGCATGGCGCGCAGCGCCTGTTCGAGCCTCGTGGCCGAAGCGTCGGCAACCAGGCGGGATATCACCAGCGACCCTTGCACGTTCTCGCGCGGCACAAGGTCCAGTACGCGGAACTGTCCGCGCAGATGGGCGTCGCGGTGCAGTGCATCGACATTGCTGCTTAACTGGAGGATGGCCTGGACACGGCCATACTGGAATAGCCGCAGCAGGGTGGTGTAATCGGGCGTATCGTACACGCGGCCCTGCTTGCGCAAGCGGTCCAGCCAGGCGTCGTACGTGGCGCCGTGCCGGAAACCTTTGATGACGGCGACTTTGAGCTCCGGCAGCGCTGCGAATTGTTCGAGCGTGCCGGCATGCCTGGCCGCTTCATTGCGTACCAGGAGCATATTGCGCGACTGCAGGTAGGGAGTGAAGCGTGCAAAGCCTTCGCGCTCCGGCGTGGAAATGCCGGACATGGTCATGTCCAGCGTGCCTTCCTTGAGCATGGTCCAGATGCGGATGCGCGAGTCGCGCGTCATGCGCAGCTCGCAGCCGGTGCGGCGCGCCAGCTCGTCGACAATGTCCTTGTCGATGCCGGCCCATTGTTCGCCGCTGCGGTAGTACAAGGCGCCATGTTCGTACATGGCGACCGTGTAGGGGCCGCAGGAGGCCGCGGCGGCACTGCCGGCGAGGCAGGCTGCAACGGCAGCCAGGGTACGGCGCAGCAGCATATCAATCCTGTTCGTCGGAATCGGGCGGCAGGTTGCGCGGGATTACCTTTACCAACAGTATACGCGGGCCGTTCATCTTTTTCACGACCAGGTCGAAGGCGTCGAATTCGACGCGCTGGCCCTGTTTCGGGATGTCGCCAAGCTTCAGCATGATCAGGCCACCGACCGATTCCACTTCGTCCAGGCCCATTTCTTCGTTCTCGATGTCGACGCCGAGGATGCGCTCGAGGGAGAAGATTGGCAGGCTGGCTTTGCCGATCAGGGAGCCGTCCGGTTGCGACAGCCAGTCGTTTTCGTTGAGGCGGAACTCATCGTGGATTTCCCCGACCATGGCGCCCAGCAGGTTGTCCAGCGTGAGGAAGCCCACCGGGCGCTTGCCTTTTTCACCGATCAGGGCGAAGTGCGGCGCGCCATCCTTGAAGCGGCGGAACAGTTCCAGCGCCGGGGTGCGGGCCGAAATGGTTTCCACCGGGCGCAGGAAGCCCGACAGGTTTTTCAACTCCTTGCGCGACTGCAGGGCGAAAAACAGGTCTTTCAGGTGCACCACGCCCAGCACGGTGTCGCCTTCTTCATCGAAGTAGGGGTAGCGGCTGAAGCGGTTGCGCACCACGGTGTCGAGGTTTTCATCGATCGAGCGGTCGGCATGCAGCGCGATCACTTCATTAATCGGGCGCATCAGGTCGGCCACGCGCAGTTGCGAGAAGTCCAGGGAGTTGGCCAGGATATTGCGTTCGTCCTTGTTGAAGGACTCGCCGGGCTGGCTGGTGCGCAGGATCAGCTTCAGTTCTTCGGTCGAGTAGTGCGACTCGTGGCCGGCGGCGGCGCCCAGGCCGGCCAGGCGCAGCACTGCGTTGGCGCTTTGGTTCAGCAGCCAGATGGCCGGGTACATGGCCCAGTAGAAGGCATACAGCGGAATGGCGCTCCACAGCGCGACGGCCTCGGGAATCCGGATGGCCAGCGATTTCGGCGCCAGTTCGCCCACCACGATGTGCAGGAAGGAGATGGTGACGAAGGCGAACACGAAGGAAATACCGTGCACGATTTCCGGCGAGGTGATGCCGACGAACGTGAGCAGGGGTTCCAGCAGGCGGGCGAAGGCAGGTTCACCAATCCAGCCCAGGCCCAGCGAGGCAAGCGTAATGCCCAATTGGCAGGCGGACAGGTAGGCATCAAGCTGGCCGTGGACCTTGGCCAGGATGCGGCCGCGCAGGCCCTGGGTCTTTTCGATGGCCCGCACGCGGGTGCGGCGCAGGGTGACGATACTGAATTCAGCGGCGACGTAGAAGCCGTTCAGTGCTACGAGGAAGAGTGCGAAGATTACTAGTAAAAGGTTGTCCATATGCGCCCTAAGGCGGGGAGTCGAAAACCTCTATCTTATCCGACCCGCGGCACACCTCGCGCAAAACTGATAATTTCTTGACGGAAAGCTAAGGCTGCGGAGCCAGGCCGCTGGCCTTGCAAATGGCCAGCAGGCGCAGCGCAAGTTCGCTGTCGCCGGCGGCGCGCTCGCGCTGGACGGCAAGCAGGGCGCGCTGCGCCTGCAGCTTGGGCAGTTCGTCGCTCATGCCGCGGCGTGCGCGCGCCGCGGCCAGTTCCAGCGTGGCGCGGGCGCTGGCTTCCCTCGCGGCCAGCGCTTGCTGGCGCTGGCGCGCGGCGGCGTAGGCGGACAGGGCATCGTCCATTTCATGCCAGGCTTTCAGGACGGTTTTCTGGAAATGGATGGCGGCTTCCTGTTCTTCCAGCTTGCGCAACTCGACTGTCGCGCGGCGTCGGCCATTGTCGAAGATCGGCAGTTGCAGGCTGGGGCCGAGCGACCATTGGCGGCTGCCCCAGTCGCCGAATTTGCCGGCATCGAGCGATTCGGTGCCGAGCGAAAGGCCGAGCGTGATGCGCGGGTAAAGGTCCGCTACCGCGACGCCTATCCTTGCCGTTGCCGCCTGCAGATGGGCTTCCGCGGCCTGGATATCCGGACGGTGGCGCATCACTTCGCCCGGCACGCCCAGTGCCAGGTCAGGTCCGCTTGGCAGCGCCGCGCCCTGCTGCGCTGTGAGTCGCTCCTGCAGCGCGCCGGGCGGCTTGGCCAGCAGCATGGTCAGCCGGTTGGTGGCGGCTGCCTCCTGCTCCAGCAATGCGGGGGCGCGGCCTTCCAGCTCGGCGAGGGCTGAGCGCTGCTGCTCGACTTCGAGGCCGGTGGCAAGTCCGCCGCGCTCGCGCGCAGCCGCCAATGCGGTCATGTCGCGCGCCGCGGCGAGGTCTGCCTGCAGCAATGCCTGCTGGCGCTGGGATGCACGCAACTCGTAGTAGTTGCGGGCCACCTCGAGTTGCACCGCCAGTTGCACGTCGCGCAGGATAGAGCTGGCTTCCGCCATGCCTGCGTCGGCCGCTTCCACGCTGCGCCGCACGCGTCCCCACAGGTCCAGCTCCCAGGAAGCATCAAAGCCGGCCTGGTACAGCGCGAATGGATCGCTGAGCTTTTCGATCAGTACCTCGCGATTGGCAGGACCGATCGCATCCACCATCCGTGTACCTGCGCCGGACTCGGACTGGCGCTGCCGCGTGGCGCCGGCATGGGCATTGATTTGGGGCCTTGTGCGCCGGCCGCTACATTGCGCACCATCCTGCTCTGGGCGAAGCGCAATGCCGCTGACTTCAGGTCGTGGTTAGCGGCCAGGGCCTGTTGCTGCAGGTCGATCAACACCGGATCGTCGAAGCGGGCAAATGATTGCGCCGTGCCGTCTGCCAGGCCTGTCTCGCGCAACGCTGGCGAGCCGCCGTGCCAATCGCCGTAGGCGGCCGGCGCCTGCACGGCGGGCTCGCGATAGTCCGGCCCAACCGCGCAAGCGGCCAGCGACAGGCAAAGCAGGGAGAGTATGGGATGTCTCATAATCGTTCCAGTTCAGGCAAGGCGATGGCGGAACAGCCATGCGGCAAGCGGCAGCGTAATCAGGGCAATCAGCAGCAGCGGTACCATGTTCGGCCACAAAGTGGCAAGGCCAACGCCTTCGAGATAAACACGCTGGATCATGTCGATGGCAAAGCGCAGCGGATTCGCCATGGTCACGATCTGCAGCACTTCCGGCATATTCCGTACTGGCGTGGTGAGCCCGGACAGCAGCATCATGGGCATCACCAGCACGAAGGTGTACAGCATGGCCTGTTGCATGTTCAGGGACACGGCCGATATCGACAGGCCCACGCCGACGCTGGCAATCGTGAACAGGGTCAGGCCCGCATAAATGGACAACAGCGATCCCGCCATCGGCACGCCGAACCACAACCGCGTGACCAGCAGGATCAGCGTGGACTGCAGCAGTCCGATCATGATGGGTGGCAGGGCCTTGCCGATCATGATGTCGATGGGCGTCAGCGGCGTGACCAGCAACTGGTCGAAGGTGCCTTGCTCACGCTCGCGCGCCACCGAGAGGGCGGTCAGCAGCAGGGTTTGCAGCATGCTCAGGGCCGCGATCATGCCGGGCATCAGGTACCAGCGAGTTTCCAGGTTGGGATTGAACCACGCGCGCGATTCGATGCGCAGCGCGGGCTGCGCGCCGCCATGCTTTTCGCGCCACTGGCGGTTGAAGTCCGCCACTACGGCGCCGACATAGGCTGCCGCCGAACCAGCCGTGTTGGAGTTGCGCCCATCCAGCACCAGTTGCAGGGGTGCCGCATCGCCGGCATACAGGCGCTTTTCAAAGTCGACCGGAATGCTGATGGCGAGCAGCGCCTTTTCGCTGTCGATGGCCTCGCGCAGCGCTTCCTGCGTCTCAAAGGTGAGCGTGCGGCGGAAAGTGCCGCTGGCATCGAGCTTGGCCAGCAGTTCGGCAGACGCGGCGCTATGGCTCGCGTCATTCAGCGCATAGGGTACATACGTCAGGTCATAGGTTGCCGCGTAGCCGAACAGCAGGCTTTGCACGATGGCCGGCACCACCAGGATGAAGCGGCTCTTGGGATCCTTGAGCACCGCCAGGAATTCCTTGCGGACGATGACGGCAATGCGGCGGAAAAATGCGATCATGGCTAGTCCAGTCGTTTGCGGGTGACGGCGCGGGCGATGCCCAGTAGCAGCACGGCGTAGGCGGCGAGGATGGCGCAGTTGCGCAGTATCAGCGGCCAGACGTTACCGGCCAGGAACAGGGTCTTGACCAGTTCCATGAAGTAGGTGGCGGGCAGGATGCGGCCAACCACTTGAACCGCCACCGGCACATTGCGCAGGTCGAACAGGAAGCCGGACAGCATCAGCGACGGCATGAAGCTGCTGACAAGGGCGAGCTGGCTGGCCAGGAACTGGTTTTTTGTCGCGGATGAAATCAGCAGGCCCATGCCGACTGCAACAAGCAGGTACAGCATGGAGGCGAGCACGATGACCAGCAGCGATCCCTGCATCGGTACCTTGAACAGGAAGCGCGCGGCTGCCAGGCACAGGAAGAGGCCCATCATGCCGACGCAGAAGTAGGGGATCACCTTGGCGAGCAGGATTTCAACCGGCCGCACCGGCGTCACGAACAGCGCTTCCAGCGTGCCGCGCTCCCATTCGCGCGCCATCACCAGGGCCGTGAGGAAGGCGCCCACCAGTGTCATGATCAGCACGATCAGGCCGGGCACGAGGTACCAGGTACTGGTGTTGGCGCTGTTGTACCACATGCGCTGTTCGATGCGCACGGCGCCGTTGGCAGGCAGGGCTTCGGGGCGGGCCGCGCTGCCGATCCGTTCGGCGCGGCGGGCGTTCCATTGCTGCAGCGCGCCGCTGGCATAGTTCAGGATGATGCTGGCGCGGTTGGCTTCCGCACCGTGCACGATGATTTGCACGGCGGCGCCGCCTGCTGCGATATCGCGCGTGAAGGTGGCGGGGATGCGGATAATGGCATCCACCCGGCGGTCGCGCATCAGTGCTTGCGCGTCATGCATCGAGGCGACGGGCAGCGGTGCGAAAGAAGGCGAAAGGCTGAAGCCTGCCACTGCTTCCTGGGCGGTCGGGGAGCTGTCTTCCATCACGATGGCGACAGGTGCGTTTTTGACGTCCAGCGAAAGTCCGTAGCCGAAGATCAGGATCAGCACGATCGGCAGGGCGATGCCGATTGCGAGGTTTGATGCATCGCGCAGGAGCTGGCGGAATTCCTTGCGCACCAGCGCAGACAGGCGCAAACGGAATCCGCGGGTCATGGCGCCCCTCCGCTGCGGTTTTTCTCGACGATGGCGATGAAGGCGTCTTCCATATTGCCTGCATCGCCGGCCTGCGTGCGGACTTCGCGCGGCGTGCCGATGGCGAGCAGCTTGCCTGCATCCTGGATCACGATGCGGTCGCAGTACTCGGCTTCCTCCATGAAGTGCGTGGTNACCACGACGGTCACGCCTTGCTGCGACAGCGTGGTGATGCGGCGCCAGAATTCGCGCCGTGCCAGCGGGTCGGCGCCGCTGGTGGGTTCGTCAAGGAAGAGAACTTCCGGCTCGTGCAGCAGGCCGGTGGCCATGGCGAGGCGCTGCTTGAAGCCGCCCGGCAGTTGGCCGCTTGCCTTGTCTTCCTGCCCGCGCAGCTGGAATTCGTCGAGCACCTGGCCGGTGCGCTGTTTCAGGCGTTTGCCGTACAGGCCATAGGCGCCGCCGAAGAAGTCGAGGTTTTCCTGCACGGTCAGGTTGCCGTACAGGGCGAATTTCTGCGAAACGTAGCCGACCTTGGCGCGCGCCTGCGCGCGGGCGTGGCGCAGGTTGACGCCTGCCACTTGCAGGAAGCCGGAGCTGGCCGGCAGCAGTCCGCACAACATGCGGAAGGTAGTGGTTTTGCCGGCGCCGTTGGGGCCCAGCAGGCCGAATATCTCGCCGCGCGCGACGCTGAAACTGGTGCTTGCCACGGCCGTGAAGTCGCCGAACTTCCGCACCAGGTCGCGTACCTCGATCATCGCTTCACCGCCGTCCGCGCCGCGTTCGCCCGCCGCGCCTCTCGCCAACGCGCCAGTCGCCGCGCTGTCTGCGCCAGGAGATGCCGGAGCGGCACGCAGCAGCATCATGAACCCATCCTCCAGCCGCGCGGGCACCGGCTTGACTGGCAAGCCATCAAGCAGTTGCGCGACTGCGGCATCCGAAGCATCCGCCCGGCGAATGAACCGCACGTGCCCACCCTCCGGCACAGCGTCGACCACAGTCGCCCGCGCATCGATCAGGCGCGCTTGCAGCACCCGGGCCGAATCGCCAGCAGGCGGCATGGCCGTAAAACACAAGCCCTCAGCGCGTGCGCGCAATTCCGCTGGCGTGCCCGACGCAAGTAGCCGCCCTTCATGCATCACGAATACCTGCTGGCAGCGCTCCGCCTCATCCATGTACGAAGTGCTGACGATCACCGACAACTGCTCTTCATCCACCAACTGCCGGACGATTTCCCACAACTCGCGCCGTGACAAAGGATCGACGCCCACAGTCGGTTCATCGAGCAGCAGCAGCTCCGGCAAGCGCACCAGCGTGCAAGCCAGGCCAAGCTTTTGCTTCATGCCGCCGGACAGCTTGCCCGCCGGCCGCGAGGTAAAGCGCGACAGGTCGGTCATATGCAGCAGCCGCGCGAACCGTTCGCGCCGGACGTCCGCCGGCACGCCATGCAAGTCCGCATACAGCTCCATGTTCTCCTGTACGCTCAAGTCCTCGTACAAGCCAAAGCGCTGCGGCATATAGCTGATCCGGTCCTGCACTTCCTGGGGGCGCGATGCGACATCGATGCCCAGCACCGACAGGCTGCCCCCGCTTGGAGCCAGCAGGCCCGCTGCCATGCGCAGCAGCGTCGTCTTGCCCGCGCCATCCGGCCCGACCAGCGCCGTCAAGGCGCCACGCGCCACTTCCAGCGACACATCGCGCACGGCTGCTACAGGCGCGGCTGCGCCTTTGACGTCGAAGTGGCGGGACAGGTTGCGTCCGCTGAGGACTGCGGAGTCCACGGTCAGTGCCCAGCAGCGATCCGCACGGTCGCCGGCATCCCCATGCGCAGCACATCTGCCTTGTCCTCGGCCAGTACACGCACCTCATACACGAGCGAGGTGCGCAGCTCTTCCGTCTGCACGGTCTTGGGAGTGAACTCGGCCACCGAGGAAATGTAGCCGACTTTTCCCGGCAGGGTCTTGCCCGGCTGGCTGTCGATGGAAATGCTGGCTGCGCCGCCTGGCTTGATGCGGCCCAGGTCAGCCTCGCGCACATAAGTACGAACCCACTTAGGATCGGCAATCGCCAGCGTATAGACAGGCCGCTGCGGCGCAGCCATGTCGCCGGCTTCCATCAGGCGGGCGCGCACGACGGCATTGANGGGCGCTTTCAAGGAAGCTTCGCCTAGCTGATACTGNAGCAGGGCGATTGCTGCGTTGGCCGCATCAAGCTGCGCCTGGGCCTGGGCAATGTCTTCGCGGCGTGGTCCGTGCNGGGCCAGCGCCTGGCCCTGGCGCGCCTGCTCCAGNNCCGCCTGNGCCGACTTGGCGCGGGCANGGGCCGCATCGACATCCTGCTGGCTGACGGCGCGGCCATTGCTGTCCTGNTGCACGGCCAGGATGCGATCCAGTTGCTGTCGCGCGAGCTCGGCGTCCGCCTGCGCGGCGCCGGTGCGGGCGCGCGATTGCGCCAGCTCTTCCGGGCGCGTGCCGGCTTTGAGGCGGGCCAGCACCTGCTGCTGGGCGCCGGCCTGGGCTTCTGCTTCGGCCAGGCGCAAGCGCAGGCCGCGCGTATCGAGTTCCGCCAGGACCTGGCCTGCCTGCACCTTCTGGCCCTCTTCCGCCAGCACGCGCGCTACCCGTTCGCTGGCGGGGAAGGCGAGCGCCACCTGCCGCAAGTCGACATTCCCGTACAGGACCAGTTCCTTGCCGTCAGCCGCCGGGCGGCTCCAGTACCAGGCGCCAGCCGCGATGGCCGCTGCAGCCACTATGGCAATTCCAACAAGCTTCTTGTTCATGGCAGAACCTCCTGCGGAAATTTTACATCAAATTCAAATTTGGATTTGAAATTGTTTTCGACGTAAAATGCGAGCCATGCAAAAAAAGACCGCAACCCGTGCCAGCCGCCAGGACGGCGACGCCACCCGCCAGGCCCTGTTGGACGTGGCAGGGCAGGTGTTCGCGGAACGCGGCTTTGCCGACGCCACCAGCAAAGAAATCTGCGCCCGCGCCGGCACCAATATCGCTGCCGTCAATTATCACTTCGGCAGCCGCGGCGCGCTATATGAAGCGGTGCTGGTGGAAGCGCACCACCATTTGCTCAAGCTTGAGGAAATGCAGGAAATCGCGTCGCGCGACATGGCGCCGCGCGACAAGCTGCGCGTGATTTTGCGCGGCATCGTGCTGCGCGCCACCGGGGCTGACGCGCATTGGGGCGCGCGCGTGGTGATCCGGGAACTGATGTCGCCCACCGAGCACGCGCCGGCGCTGGTGCACAAAGCCATCGCACCGAAAGCGATGGTCATGCTGGGACTGGTGTGCGAGATTATAGGCCTGCCGCCCGCCACGCCGGGCCTGCAGCGTGCGCTGTTCCTCCTGATGTCGCCCTGCCTGGCGCTGCTGGTCGCGCCGCGCGAGATGCGCACCAGGCTGTTTCCCGCGCTGGGAGACGATGCCGAGGGCCTGGTCGACGACATGATGGCGTACGCCGGCGCCGGCCTTGATGCTATCGCTGCGAAATACTCAGCATCGCCTCGACCACAGGGTGGCTGATGCGGCGCTCGCTGGAAATGGCGTAGAACTGCTCCTGCAACTCGGAAGCCGGCCCCACGGGAATAGCGCCGAACTGCTCCAGCATGTCGCCGGCCAGCGCCGCCGGCGCAAAGAACAGGCCCATGCCGCTGCGGCCGAAAGTATTGAGCATGGCGCTGTCTTCAAATTCGCCCACAACGTCGGGCCGCACGCCCTGTTCCAGCAGCCAGGCATCGATGCGGCCGCGCAGCGCGGTATTCCGCGTCGGCAGCAGGATGGGGGCGCCGTTCAGGCTCGCCGGAAAGTCCTTGCTGTATTTGCGTGCCAGGGCACGCACACCGAACAGCTGCATTTCACTTTCACCCAGCAGGTGGCTGAATACCTTCAGCGATGCGCTGGCGCGCACCGGGCGGTCGGTCAGCACCACGTCCAGCTTGTGCAGTGCCAGTTCCGCCAGCAGGACGTCGAATTCGCCTTCTGTGCAGACCAGGCGCACCGGCGTGTCCGGTGGCAGCGCCGCCTGCAGGTAGTGCGCAGCGATCAGCTTGGGCATGGAATCCGATATGCCGACTGTCAACCGGATCTTGCCAGCATCAACCTCTTCGAGCGCTTCCTGCATCCGGTCGCCGAGCTGGAAAATCTGCTCGGCGTAGGTCAGCGCCACCCGGCCCGCTTCGGTGGGCACCAGGCGGCGGCCCTGCTGGGTCAGCAGCGACTTGCCAATCGATTGTTCCAGCGCAGCGATTTGCGTGCTGACCGTCTGGATGGCTAAGCCCAGCCGGTCGGCGGCACGGGTGACGCTGCCTTCGGCAGCCACCATGCGGAAGAAATAGAGGTGGCGGAAATTCAGGCCGGTGGTCTTCATGGTTCGGTTTTTTCGAAGTAATACTTCGATTATCTTCTATTTTTAAAAAAGCGTCCTGCCCTTAGACTTGCCAGACTTATCAACGAGAAAGGGTCAACCGATGAAGCACTTCAGGATCTC
>Ga0063456_1001170_pt1 | contig 14429 bp, 14 predicted proteins | sample AraplaMF_Cvi_mMF_FD_56228 | JGI IMG/M metagenome (GOLD analysis project Ga0063456, IMG submission 56228) | Arabidopsis root microbial communities from the University of North Carolina, USA - plate scrape MF_Cvi_mMF version 2 (version 2) | ecosystem: Host-associated > Plants > Roots > Endosphere ... | reverse complement strand
AGCCAGTCGGTGGATTTCAGCCGGCGGTAACTGCTCACCCCCGGCACTCCGGCGGCACTGGTGCTGAAGACCGTACCCTCGAACTCTCCCTTCATGGCGCGCGTCGTTGCCGGGTTGGCATTCTGGGCCCGCGGCTGCAGGATGCGGCTGGCCTCGGGATGCACCACGTAGATCGACGGCTCGCCGAGCGTCACGGCAAAGTAGTAGCCGGTCTTGCCTACCTTGGCGGTACGCAGGTGGCCCAGCATATTGTCCTTGTACAGCCGCAGCACGCCGGCCAGCACGCCGACCACCTTGCCGCGCTCGTCCAGGATAGGCGCCACCATCTGCACAATGGGCTGGCCGCTGACGCGGCTCTTGATCGGGCCCGCAATCATCGGCTTGCGGGTCTCTACCACCTTCTTGAAGTAATCGCGGTCCGCCACGGAGACCTTTTCCCTGCCTGCGATGTGCGGCACGTCGGCTATCACGGTGCCGGCGCCATCGATTACGATGACGTCGTCGAACATGGACAGCATGGCGCGCTCCTCGTACCAGTTGCGCAGGGCGGCCGGATCGGCCATCAGGCTGCGGGGCTGCTTGCGCGCCGATTGGGCAATGACGTCCAGCANTGTGGTCAGCTTGTCGTCCAGGTCTTCGGCGGTACGGGTGATCAGGGCGTCCTGCTGCGCAAACAGCACCTTGGTGAAGTCCTCGCGCAGGCGTTGCGCCTGCAACACGGTCACCACGGCGATCATCACGATGGACATGATGCTGGTGGCAAGTGCGACCTTCACATTGATCCCGAGAGGCTTCATCGACGTCCTTTGGGCGAGGGGGCTGCTGGCTAGTGTAATTTATTTTTGTAACCGCGAATCCAAATCCGGAATAGACCCCTCTTAGCAGGTGAGGAATTTCCCTCTGCCTGTGAAAAGGAGTGCAAAATGTTCTATGTTAAAAATGTTCCAACCTGGGAACGCGTGCTGCGTGTGATCGTCGGCCTGGCCGTCGTGGCGTGGGGCGTGCTCGCCTTGGGCGGCCTGTGGGGCACGGTCGTGGCGCTGTCGGCAGCGGGGATCGTGATGTCGGGGCTTTTTGGCTTCTGCCCTGCCTGCGCCATGGTGGGCCGCAAACTGGATAAGGCAAAACGGTAAATGGCACTTCTCGAACAGCACCAGCCGGTCCTGCAGGCCGCCCACCGCGGCGATCCGCAGGCGCTGGCCAAGCTGCTGGCGGTATGCCAGCCGGATATCCGCCGCTACGCCCAGCGCAATTGCCTGATCAGCGATGTGGATGATGCGGTGCAGGAGGTGCTGCTGGTAATGTCGCGCCGCCTGTCTTCGCTGAAGGTGCTGGCGGCGTTTTCAGGCTGGCTGTTCAAGGTCGTGCAGCGCGAGTGCCGGCGTCTGGGCCGGCGCGCCCTCAACTACGACCCGTATGACGAAGAGCGCGCGGAGCAATGGCTGGCATCGCAGGATGATGCAGGCTTGCGGACGGAATTGGTGCAGGCGCTGGAGTCGCTGCCGCGCGACTACCTGCAGATCGTGCTGCTGCGCGACTTCGAGGAGTTGAGCATTGCGGAGATTGCGCAGGAACTGGGCCTGACGACGGCGGCTACCAAAAGCCGCCTGCATCGGGCACGTGCGCTGGCGCGCGAGTACCTGGTCGGCTAGCGCGCCGTGCCGGGTGTGGCGCCAGCGTCGGCGCGAATCGCCACCTCGCGTTCTACAGGCCATTGCCAAACGCCTTCCAGGCGCCAGTCGCGCTGCTTGCCCTCGACCAGCACTTGCCAGCGCGAGCGCTCCAGCATCGGCAAGGCGACGCTGAAATTGCCTGCGGCATCGGGACGGGCCATCAGCACCATGTCGCGATTCGGTTGGGTGGCGTGCTGCAGGCGCACGGACAGCGTTTCGTCCGCGAGCGGCTTGCTGCTGCCCACATGGCCGTGCAGCAGCCCTTCCGCTGCGTCGTAGCGCAGGTCGATCGACAGGCCGAGGGCGGCGGCCGCGCGGTCGCGNCGCAAGTCCTGGTTGATCGCNTTGCCCTGNTTGTAGTAGTCGCCCACCACCAGCGCNTCCTGGCTGGTGAAAGCGACGTAGCTGGTGGCGATNCCTGCCACTGCCACAACGGCTGGGCCGAGCATCAGCAGCCATGGCCAGCGATGGGTATACCANGGGGCGGCGTCGGCGGGGGCGACGNTAGCNTTCATTTCAATCTCCTTAGCGCGGCACGATGAATACCGCTTTTTCCTTGACGGCCAGCGATGGATCATCCAGCGCCGTCAGTTCAATCGNAATCTTGTTGGATCCAGTCTCGCCCTTGCCGTGATCGACGCGCAGGCGGATCGGCACCGCGCGGGTTTCNGTCGGGCCCAGTTCCACNGTATCCGGTACCGCAACCTGCAGCGTATCGATGCCGCTGGCANGGATACGGTAGGTATGGCCTTGTTCGCCGGTGTTCATGATCTGNAGGCGATACACGTTTTCGATCATGCCGTTTTCCACTTCACGGCCCATCGAACCGCGGTCGCGGATCACGTCCATCTTCAACGGCGTACGCAGGGCCAGGGTGGTGAACACGGCAACAATGAACAGCAGCAGGCCGCCGGTATAGAGCAAGACGCGCGGACGCATGATGCGCTTGCGGATCTCTTTTGCACTCAGGCCGAGCTGCATTGCGCGATCGGTGCTGTAGCGGATCAGGCCGCGCGGCTGCTGGATCTTGTCCATCACGATATCGCAGGCATCGATGCAGGCGGCGCAGCCGATGCATTCGTACTGCAGGCCTTTACGGATATCGATGCCGGTTGGGCAGACCTGGACGCACAGCGAGCAGTCGATGCAGGAGCCTTCCGATTTCGGGCCGCGCGGTTCGCCGCGCTTTTCGTCGTAGGTGATGATCAGCGTATCGCGGTCGAACATCGCGCTCTGGAAGCGGGCGTAAGGGCACATGTACTTGCACACCTGCTCGCGCAGCCAGCCGGCATTGCCGTAGGTGGCAAGGCTGTAGAACAGCACCCAGAAGGTTTCCCATGGGCCGAAGTTGAACGTTTGCGCTTCCTTGGCGAGGTTGTGCAGCGGCGAGAAATAGCTGACGAAGGTAAAGCCGGTCCATAATGCCAGCAGCAGCCACGCGAGATGCTTGCCGCCCTTGCGCCAGGCTTTGTTGAACGACATCGGCTCTTTCGCCAGGCGCATCTGGGCGCTGCGCGATCCTTCGAACTTACGCTCGATCCACAGGAACATCTCCGTGTAGACCGTTTGCGGACAGGAGAAGCCGCACCACACGCGGCCGGCAACCGCCGTGACCAGGAACAGGCCCCAGGCACAGGCGATCAGCATGGCCGCCAGGTAGATGAAGTCCTGCGGCCACAAGACCAGGCCAAAGATGTAGAACTTGCGCGACATCAGGTCGAACAGGATGGCCTGCCGGCCATTCCATTGCAGCCAGGGCGCTCCGTAGAAGACCAGTTGCGTCAGGATCAGGCAGATCCAGCGCAGGTTCTGGTAATGGCCTTTCACCTCGCGCGGGAAAATATCCTCGCGCTTGGCGTACATCTTGATGACTTGTGGTGCGGGGGCGTTCATTTCTTACCGAGAAGCGGTGACTGGAGGGTTCGACAGGCCCCAAACATAGGCTGCCAGCACGTGCACTTTGCCTTCGCCGAGGAAGTCCTCGAAGGCAGGCATGGTGTTGTTGCGGCCCTTGCGGATGGTTTCCATGATGGTCTCGGCGCTGCCGCCGTACAGCCAGGTCTTGTCGCTCAGGTTGGGCGCACCCAGCATCGGGTTGCCCTTGCCGCCCGCACCGTGGCAGGCCATGCAGGCGCTGAACTTCGACTTGCCCATGACGGACTTGATCGGGTCGTGCGTGCTGTCGGACAGGCTCAGGACATACTGCGCAACGTTTTCGATATCCTTTTCCGAGCCTACTGCGGCGCCCATCGGAGGCATCACGCCGTGGCGGCCCTTCATGATGGTCAGCTTGATGGTGTCGGGATCGCCGCCATGCAGCCAGTCCTTGTCTGCCAGGTTCGGGAAGCCCTTGTTGCCGCGTGCATCGGAACCGTGGCATTGCGCGCAGTAGGTCAGGAACAGGCGTTCGCCGATGGCGTGTGCCTGCGGATCTGCCGCTACGGCTTTCAGGTCCTGGCCCTTGTACTTGTCGAACAGCGGGCCGTACTCCTTCTCGGCCTTGGCCAGTTCTTCCTTGTGCTCCTTGGCGGAAGTCCAGCCCAGCGAGCCCTTGTAGCTGCCCAGGCCCGGATACAGCCACAGTAGCCGATGGCGAAGGCGATGGTCAGGTAGAACAGCCACATCCACCAGCGCGGCATAGGCGTATTCAGTTCGGTCAGGTCCTCGTCCCAGATATGGCCGGTGGTGCCGACTTTGCCGTCCACCGACTTCAGGGCCGAACCTTTGACGGACGACTGGGACCACAGCAGCACGCCGCAGCCGACGATGCCGATGACGGTCAGGACGACGACGTACAGGTTCCAGAATTCGCTGGTGAAATCAGCCATGGTGCTTCTCCTCGTCTGCGAAAGGCAGCTTGGCTGCTTCTTCCCAGTTACCGCGCTGGGCCCACCATACGATGCCGAGGAAAGTGAGGAAGGAAATCACCGTCATCACATTGCTCGCATTGCCAAAAAAGTTTTCCATTTCAGTTCCTCGTCTTGATCAGGGTGCCCAGGCCTTGCAGGTAGGCCACCAGCGCATCCTCTTCCGTCTTGTTGGCCAGTTCGGCCGGTGCGGCGGCGATTTCTTCTTCCGTGTACGGATCGCCCATGCGCTTCAGTGCGCGCATCTTCGGCACTACGTCTTCCGGCTTCAGCTTGTTCTGCGCCAGCCACGGATAGTTAGGCATGTTCGATTCCGGCACCACGTCGCGCGGGTTGTTCAGGTGGGTGCGGTGCCACTCGTCGGAGTAGCGGCCGCCAACGCGCGCCAGGTCGGGACCGGTGCGCTTGGAACCCCACTGGAACGGGCGGTCATACACAAACTCGCCCGCCACCGAGTAGTGGCCGTAACGCTCGGTCTCGGCGCGGAACGGGCGCACCATCTGCGAGTGGCAGACGTAGCAGCCTTCACGCACGTAGATGTCGCGGCCGGTCAGGCGCAGCGCGGAGTAAGGCTTCAGGCCCGCCACCGGCTCCGTGGTCGACTTCTGGAAGAACAGCGGGATGATCTCCACCGCGCCGCCCACCGATACCACCAGCGTGACCAGCGCGATCAGCAGCCAGGGGTTCTTCTCAATCCATTCATGGGAAAATTTCATCTTCTACTCCGGTCAGTTGCCACTCAGGCGGCCATGCTCAATTCAGGGATGCGTGCACGCGTCGTTTCGCGGCCCTTCAGGGTCATCCAGGCGTTGTAGGCCATGATGCACATGCCGGCCAGGTACAGCAGTCCGCCCAGGAAGCGCACCACGTAGTACGGATAGGTGGCCTTGACGCTTTCCACGAAGGTGTAGGTCAGGGTGCCGTCGGCATTCACTGCGCGCCACATCAGGCCCTGCATCACGCCGGCAATCCACATCGCGGCGATATACAGGACGACGCCGATGGTGGCGACCCAGAAGTGCAGGTCGATCAGCTTGGTGCTGTACATCCTGGTCTGGCCGGCCATGCGCGGGATCAGGTAGTAGATCGAGCCCATGGTGATGAAGCCCACCCAGCCCAGTGCGCCGCCGTGAACGTGCGATACCCCAGTCGGTGTAGTGCGAGAGTGCGTTGACGGTCTTGATCGACATCATCGGGCCTTCGAAAGTGGCCATGCCGTAGAAGGACAGGGACACGATCATCAGCTTCAGGATCGGGTCGGTGCGCAGTTTGTGCCATGCGCCGGAGAGGGTCATCATGCCGTTGATCATGCCGCCCCAGCTTGGCGCCAGCAGGATCAGGGAGAACACCATGCCCAGCGATTGCGCCCAGTCAGGCAGCGCGGTGTAGTGCAGGTGGTGGGGACCGGCCCACATGTAGGTGAAGATCAGCGCCCAGAAGTGCACGATCGACAGCTTGTAGGAGTACACAGGACGCTCGGCCTGTTTCGGGATGAAGTAGTACACCATGCCCAGGTAGCCGGCGGTCAGGATGAAGCCCACCGCGTTGTGGCCGTACCACCACTGGATCATCGCGTCCTGTACGCCGGTGTACATGGAGTAGGACTTGAACAGCGAAGCCGGCATCGACATCGAGTTCACCACGTGCAGCAGGGTCACCGCCAGGATGTAGCCGCCGAAGAACCAGTTGGCGACGTAGATGTGCTTGACCTTGCGCTTGACGATGGTGCCGAAGAAGACCACCGCGTAGGAAACCCACACCAGGGCGATCAGGATCGAGATTGGCCATTCCAGCTCAGCGTATTCCTTGCCGCGGGTGAAACCCATTGGCAGGGTGACCACGGCGGCCAGGATCACGGCTTGCCAGCCCCAGAAAGTGAAAGCTGCCAGCTTGTCGGAGAACAAACGGACCTGGCAAGTGCGCTGCACCACGTAGTACGACGTGGCGAACAGGCCGCTGATGCCGAAGGCGAAAATCACTGCATTGGTGTGCAGGGGACGCAGGCGACCGTAGGTCAGCCAGGGAATGTCCAGGTTCAGGGCGGGCCAGGCAAGTTGGGCGGCGATGATGACGCCGACCAGCATGCCCACAACGCCCCACAATATGGTGGCGATCGCGAATTGCTTCACGACCTTGTAGTTGTAGTCCAGTGATTGATCCACTTTGAATTCTCCAGGCAGACACTTTGATGAGATATGTCAAAGGTTACCGAGGAGCACTTCAAAAAAACATGACGTGGATCAAATCCGGTCGTTGTCCTGTAAAACTCGGATGGCCGGGCCTACCAGATCGTCGAATTGGCCGTCATCCGAGGCCTTGAAAAATAACCACAGCGCGCCGAAAACCAGGCCGACGCTGATGGGTATGAGCAGGTAAAGTGATTCCATTTTTTTAACCTCTGCGCAAACGGAGCGCATTGAGAACGACGATGGCGGAGCTGGCCGCCATGCCAACGCCGGACAGCCAGGGGTTCAGCACACCGAAGGCCGCTGCCGGAATGGCAACAATGTTGTACAGCGTGGCCCAGGCCAGGTTCTGGCGGATCACGCGCATGGTCTTGTCCGCGCTGCGGGCGGTTTCCGTCAGCAACGGCAAGCGGGCGTCGAGCAGTACGCAATCGGCATGCACTTGCGCCAACGTTGCCCCGCTGCCCATTGCGAACGAGACATCGGCCGCGCGCAGCACGGCGGCGTCGTTGATGCCGTCGCCGACCATCGCCACCACGCCGCCGCGTGCTTGCAGCGCCTGTACATAGGCGAGCTTTTCGTCCGGCAGGCAGTCGCCGATTGCCTGCGTGATGCCCAACTGTCCTGCCACGCTTTCTGCCAGTGACTGCTGGTCGCCGCTTAGCAGCACGACCTCCTTGCCGAGCCGCTGGAAGAATTCAACCGTCCGCCGCGCATCTGCCCGCAGTGCGTCGGAAATGCGGAAACGTCCCAGCCAACGGCCCTGCATGCCCAGCCACACGGTGGTCATCGGCGAGCTGTCCGTGGCGCCCGCAGCGCCAGCCGTTCCGGCCAGGCCCGATCGCGGTACCGGGCTGCCAGCGATGCCGGCTACATATGCCGCAGTGCCGAGGCGATAGCGAACGCCATTTACCATGCCTTCCATGCCCTGCCCCGCCAGTTCCTGCAGGGCGGTGGCGCCAGCCGCGCCAGCGCCATGCGCTTCGGCGGCGGCGCTGATGGCCCGTGCAATCGGGTGCGCGCTGCCAGTTTCGAGTGCCGCCGCCACGCGCAGGATGCCGATGATCCGCGCGCCGTCGATCGCGTCGATGCTTTGCACGGTTGGGCGGCCTTCCGTCAGCGTGCCGGTCTTGTCGAATACGATATGTGTGGTGCGGTGCAAAGTCTCGAGGACATGCGGCTGCACGACCAGGACGCCTTTGCCCAGCAGGCGGTCTGTCGCTGCTGCCAGCGCCGAGGGAGTCGCCAGCGACAAGGCGCAAGGGCAGGACACCACCAGTACCGCAATCGCCACCGGCCAGGCGCGCGCTGCGTCATGCCAGGACCAGAAGCCAAAGCTGGCCGCCGCGAACAGCAGCAGCGCAGCGACAAACCAGGAGGCGGTACGGTCCGCCCACTGCGCAATCTGCGGCTTGGCGCTGCCGGCGCGTTCAATCAGCTTGAGCAGGCCGGCCAAGGTGCTTTCGCGTGCCGGCTTCTCGACACGCAGCACGACCGGGCTGCCCGCNTTAACGGCGCCGCCGGGAATCGCATCGCCGACAGTCTTGCGCTGCGGGGCGCTTTCGCCGGTCAGCAGCGACAGGTCGACGGCCGTGCTGCCTTCCACCACCACGCAATCTGCCGCCACCGCCTCGCCGCCTTTGACGATGATGTGGTCGCCGGCGGCAAGCGCGCTGGCGGGCACGGTGGTGGCATTGCGCAAATCTGGCCATGCAGCGAGCCGTTGCGCCATCTCAGGCACGCCATGGCGCAGGCGCGACAAGGCGCTGGCTGCCTTGCGGCGCGCCACCATTTCCAGGTAGCGGCTGGCCAGCAGCAGGAAAATGAACATGGTGACCGAGTCGNAATACACCTCGCCGTGGCCGCGGAAAGTCGATACGGCACTACCGATGAAGGCGGCCATGATGCCCAATGCCACCGGNACGTCCATCCCCAGNACACGGGCTTTCAGGCTGGCCCAGGCGCCTTTCAGGAAAGGCTGGGCAGAGTAGGCAATGGCGGGCAGCGTCAGGAGCAGGCTGGCCCAGCGCATCAGGCTTGCCATGCCGGCATCCAGCGTGCCGTCGTCACCGGCCATGTATTCCGGCGCCACGTACATCATCACCTGCATCATCGACAGGCCGGCAACGAAGAGCTGGCGGCCCAGCGTGCGGCTGGCTTTCTGCAGTTGCGCGTCGTGGCGGGTGGTATCGTAAGGCCAGGCGTTGTAGCCGATGCTTCGCACCGCTTCCAGCAGCGCAGCAGCGGTAGTTTTGTCCTTGTGCCAGCGGACGAACAACTTTTCCGTGGCGACGTTCAGGTTGGCCTGCTCCACGCCTTCGACCTGGCGCAACCGATGCTCGATCAGCCACACGCAGGCGGCACAGCGGATGCCTTCCACCAGCAAGGTCGTTTCGCGCGCATCGCCATCGTCGATGATGTTCGGATCGTCTTCCGGCAGCGCGAGCGCAGCCGGCACCAGCGCCGCTGCGACGCCCGCCTCGCCCGGCGCGGCAAAGCCACTCCGTTCGTGGTAATAGCTGGTCTGGCCGATATCGACAATGGTCTGCGCAACAGCCGCGCAGCCAGGGCAGCACATGGCGCGCTCGACGCCTTCGATGTTCACATGCCAATCGGCGCTTGCAGCGACGGGCTGGCCGCAATGGAAGCAGGCCGCAATTTCATTCATCATCATGGCTGCACCGTCAGGCAAAGCACATCGAACAATGCGTGCTGGCCGCCGCTGGCTGCGCGGGCCAGGCCCAGCACGCCGAAGCCCAGTACCAGCAGGCCGCAGGCCACGCGCACTGAGCGTTTTTGCAGGTACTGGCGCAGCTTCGAACCAGCCATGCCAATTGCCAGCAGCATCGGCAGCGTGCCGAGGCCAAAGGCGCCCATGACCAGCGCGCCATCGAGCGCCGAGCCACTCAGCATGGCGGTCAGCAGCATGCTGTAGACCATTCCGCAAGGTACCCAGCCCCACAGGCCGCCCAGTGCCAGCGCCTTCAGCGGCGTATCCATCGGAACCAGTGGCTTGACCAGCGGCTGCACGCGGCGCCACAGGATGCCGCCCAGTGTTTCGATGCGGGCCAGGCCGCGCCAGGCGTCCATCAGGTACAGGCCCATGGCGATCAGCATCAGGTTGGCCAGCCAGTAGGCGATCAGTTGCGCCGATGCCATTTGTGCCAGGCTGGCGATGCTGCCGGCGATGCCGCCGACCATTGCGCCGGCCAGCATATAGCTGCCAATGCGCCCGCTGTTATAGGCCAGGACGTGGCCGAGCGCGCCGGTATTGGCGCCGGCCCAAGTCATGGCGGCAGTTCCACCCGTGCCCATACGCGCAATCGGGATCACGCGGGCGCGCGCCGGCGCGGCGGACGGCCCGCCAACGCTGAACGCGCTGACGATGCCGCCGCACATGCCGGCGCAATGCACACTGCCGGCCAGGCCGGCAATCAGGATGGGCAGCAGGTTCATGAACTCCTCAAATCGTGCGCGAGAAGCGCAGCGGATGCACTTGGCCTGGCGCAGTACCTGCAGCACGGTCGGCAGCCAGGTGGCGGTCGAACACCATGCAGATATTGCGGATCAGCAGGCGGCCCTTCGGCGTCACGGAAATCCAGTCGTCCTCAATCGCCAGCAAGCCGTCGCGCTCGAATTCGCGCAGCTTCTCGATTTCCTTGGCGAAGTACTGCTTGAAGCGGATCGGATAACCGAGTTCCAGCGCCGAAATCGACAGTTCGAAGTTACACATCAGCATCTGGATCACCATGCGGCGCAGCAGGTCGTCGTTGTCCATCGCGTAGCCGCGTGCGATCGGCAGGCGGCCTTCGTCCAGGCGCGCGTAGTATTCGTCCAGCGTTTTCTCGTTCTGGCTGTAGGTGCCGTTCACCGAGCTGATGGCCGACACGCCCAGCGCCACCAGGTCGGTTTCCGCGTGNGTCGANTANCCCTGGAAGTTGCGGTGCAGGCGNCCCTGGCGCTGTGCCACGGCCAGGTCGTCGTCCGGCTTGGCGAAATGGTCCATGCCGATGTAGACGTAGCCGGCCTTGGTCAGGCGGTCGATGCACAGGGCCAGCATGTCCAGCTTNACGGCCGGCGTTGGCAGCTCGTCTTCCGAAATGCGCCGCTGCGGCTTGAACAGGTGCGGCATGTGCGCGTAGTTGTACAGCGCGATGCGGTCGGGATTNGCCTCGATCACCTTGTCCATCGTGGCCTGCATGGTGGTCATGCTCTGCTTCGGCAGGCCGTAGATCAGGTCCACGCTGATCGAGCGGAAGCCGGCGTCGCGNGCGGCCTGGATCACGGCCAGGGTTTCTTCGGCAGGCTGGATGCGGTTGACGGCCTTCTGCACGTCCGGATCGAANTCCTGCACNCCCATGCTGACNCGGTTGAAGCCCTGCTTGCGCAGCGTATGGATGCGNTCCGCATCGACGGTGCGCGGATCGATCTCGATCGAGTACTCGCCCTCTTCATCCGGCGCGAACTCGAAGTGCTTGCGCATGTGGGCCAGCAGCTCGCCCATCTGGTCGTCGTCCAGGTAGGTTGGGGTGCCGCCGCCGAAGTGGAGCTGTTCCACGCGGTTCATGCCGGCGAACAGCTTGCCCTGCATATCGATTTCCTGTTTCAGGTAGCCGAGGTAGGTGACGGCTTTGCTGCGGTCCTTGGTCACCACCTTGTTGCAGGCGCAGTAATAGCAGACCACGTTGCAGAACGGGATATGGACGTACAGCGAGAGCGGTGCACGCGCCCCGCGCATGCGCAGGTTGGCTTGTGCCTCGAGGAAGCTGGAGTAGCTGAAGTCCGGCTTGAAGCGGTCGGCCGTCGGGTACGAAGTGTAGCGCGGGCCGGAAGTGCTCATGCGGCTGATCAGCTCTGCATCAAACTGTACGGTTGGTTCTGCAATGGTATTCATGATTTTCTCGTTCGGTATCAGGCTGCGAGGCGTTTAGGCGCCTGGCGGGTTGGCTGCGCGCCGCGTGCCGAATTGACAGCCGTCAGGCGCGCATGACGGGTGCGTTCAAATTTGAACAGGCTGAAGGCGTCGCGCAGGTGGCCGGCTTCGTCGGCCAGGCTGACCGCCGCTGCGGCGGCTTCTTCGACCAGGCCGGCGTTCTGCTGCGTCACCTGGTCCATGTGGTTGACGGCCTGGTTGACCTGGTCGACGCCGATGCTCTGTTCGCGGGAGGCGGTGGAGATTTCGTGCATGATGGCGGTGACCTGCTTGACCGAATTCACCACCTGGTCCATGGTGGCGCCGGCGCGCTGCGCACGCTCCATGCCGGTGCTGACTTTCTCCACCGAGATCTCGATCAACTGCTTGATGTCCTTGGCGGCAGCGGAAGAGCGCTGCGCCAGGTTGCGCACTTCGCCGGCCACCACGGCGAAGCCGCGGCCCTGCTCGCCGGCGCGTGCCGCTTCGACAGCAGCGTTCAGCGCCAGGATATTAGTCTGGAACGCGATGCCTTCGATCAGGCCGATGATGTCGACCACGCGCCGGGACGAGGAATTGATTTCGTCCATGGTCGCAATCACTTCGGACACGATCTCGCCGCCCTGCACCGCCACGTCGGAAGCGCTGACCGCCAGCGTGTTGGCCTCCATTGAGTTTTCGGCATTGGCCTTCACGGTGGACGAGAATTCCTCGATGCTGGAAGCGGTCTTTTCCAGGCTGGCGGCCTGCGATTCGGTGCGGCCGGCCAGGTCGGAATTGCCGGCGGCAATCTGCCTGGTCGCCACCGCCATCGCATCGATATTGAAGCGCACGTCGCGAATGGTGGCGATCAGGTTGTTATTCATCTGCTGCAGGGCGCGCAGCAACTGGCCCACTTCGTCGGTGCTGTCGGTATCGAAGGAGCCGGTCAGGTCGCCGGCCGCGATCAGGCGCGCGCCATCGAGCGCACGGCCCAGCGGCTGCAGCATGCCGGTGCGCAGCGTGTACCACAGGAAGACGTTGATCAGGAAGCCGAACGCAGTGGCGCCGAAGATGCCCCAGCGCGTCACGTCGCTGGTGCCGTCGGCAAACAGCGCGGCGATGCAGACTGCGATCTGCAGCACGTTGACCACGCTGGTGGCCAGCCAGATGCGCATGGCCAGCGACACATGGCTCAGGCGTGCCAGCACATTCGACAGGCCGAGGCGCACGATCTGGCCATTCTTGATGCGGATGTCGCGGGCGCCGGCAAAGATCTTGCGGTATGCCTCGGTCGCGGCAGCGATCTGGCCGCGATCGGCCTTGGTACGCACCGACATGTAGCCGATGGTACGGCCGTTTTCCTTGATCGGGGTGATGTTGGCCTTAACCCAGTAGAAGTCGCCGTTCTTGCAGCGGTTCTTCACCAGGCCAGTCCATGGGATGCCGGCGCGAATGGTTTGCCACAGGTCGGCAAACGCTTCCGGCGGCATGTCCGGGTGGCGGATGATGTTTTGCGGCTGGCCAATCAGCTCCGCAGCGGAATAGCCGCTGATGTGCTCGAAGTAAGGATTTACGTAGACGATATTGCCTTCCAGGTCGGTCTTGGAGACGATCGCCTGGTCTTCGTCCAGCTCTACTTCCTGATTGGTTACCGGTAAATTCTTACGCATCGCGCGCTCCCTGTTGACTTTCTTGCCATAACGCAAGATCACAGGGATAAGTCTAGGGACTTAGGCGCGCTTTTTTAATGATGTAGATCAAATCTGGCAGGGTTGGCCGGTCAGGCCACTTCGGCGGGGATTGCCGAACTGTCACGCACGTTCTTTTGCACTGCCACGGCGGCGAACAGGNTCAGGGCGAAAGCCATGCCGTAAAAGCCTTTTTCGCTGAGCGCCAGGGTCGCATTCCACAGGCCTACACCCAGCAGCAGGATGGCGGAGGCAGTCGAAATCCAGCACAGTCCGAAATACATATTCGACACGCGGATGCCTTCCACCTTGTCGCGCACCGACTTCTGCAGCGATACGGCCGCGAACAGGCCGTACAGCAGCAGGGTCAGGTAGTACCCCTTCTCGTTCAGCGCCATCTGNGCATTCCACAGTCCGGCCAGGAAAGCGCCGGCGCCCAGCAGCAGGGCGGTCCAGGAGGCGCCNACAAAGGCGCCGGAAGGTCGGTTTTGGGTCGACATAGGGTTCTCCTTGTTAAAAATGACAGTGTGCCGCCGGGCCGATGCTTANCGCTTGACCACGCTCAACAGTTTGCTGCCGATGGTGACNANNGCCAGCACGATGGCGCCGGCGATNACGCCGCCAATAGTGTCCAGCACGGACGGGGTAATGGCAGCNAGCAGGGGNCCAACGCCGCCCACCGAACCGGCAGCTTCGGCAGCGTGATGGATCACGTCATGTGCGCCAGGAATACCATGGGTCAGGATGCCGCCACCGACCATGAACATCGCGACCGTACCGGCCACCGACAGGAATTTCATCAGCTTGGGCGCTGCATTCAGCAGGAAGCGGCCAAACGCCTGCACGCCGGCACCGGCGCGCTTGCTCAGGTAAAGGCCGGCGTCGTCCATCTTGACGATGGCACCCACCAGGCCGTACACGCCAATGGTCATCACCACGGCGATACCGACCAGCACAGTCACCTGCTGCAGGAAGGTCGCGGCGGCCACAGTGCCCAGGGCGATCACGATAATCTCGGCCGACAGGATGAAGTCGGTACGCACGGCGCCCTTGACCTTTTCCTTTTCCATTGCCACCAGGTCAACACTCTGGTTCGCATCCACCAGTTCCTTGTGGTGCTG
>Ga0063456_1001157_pt1 | contig 14505 bp, 10 predicted proteins | sample AraplaMF_Cvi_mMF_FD_56228 | JGI IMG/M metagenome (GOLD analysis project Ga0063456, IMG submission 56228) | Arabidopsis root microbial communities from the University of North Carolina, USA - plate scrape MF_Cvi_mMF version 2 (version 2) | ecosystem: Host-associated > Plants > Roots > Endosphere ... | reverse complement strand
GGCGGCGAGTTGCCCGAATTGCGCCATCGGCAATGGATCGTCATGAATGCCGAGGACCGCCATCGCCCGGAGATCCGCACGGTCGCCGACCGCATGACCAAGCTCATCAGAAGTTATGCCGATCTCTTCGCCGGAAAACGGCCGAGCCGAGGTTAGAACATGTCGCGCCAAAGTGTGCAGCGGTTTTGCGATAACGACATGTGTAAAAACAAAGACTTAAAGCGTGGCAAGCGCATCTGAACGATCGCGACGCGCTCGAGCAAAAAGCTACGGCATCAACCGGCGCACCAGCGCCACCTGGCTGTTCACCCCGAGCTTGGAATAGATGCTCTTGAGATGCGAGCGGGCCGTCTCATAGCTGACATCATGCGTCGTGGCGGCTTCACGCAGTGAAAGCCCGTCGGCAATCGCCGAGGCGATCCGCATCTCGGCCGCCGTCAACTGGTTGCTGCGCGCTAGCGCCTCGTTGATATCGCTCCTCAGCGCCATGCCTGTGCGCTCGATGATCAGTGCGATCGTCGGACCTTCCAGGAAGGCGGTGATGAAATCCGATTGCAGCCTGACGAGCGTACATCTGACGCTGCCGGCTTTCGTCTTGACGAGCGTCGTCGATGGTAGCGGGCTTACGGCTGAATGATGATGACGGCTCAGCACGTCGAGCCGGGCGCCCAGCGCCGGATCACGGATGACGAGGTGTCCGGATGGGCCGGTGCCGATGCAGCTGCCCTCGGCGAGCATCCGCTCCGCCACCCTGTTGAGCGAACGGATCTGCTGGTTCTCGCCGAGATAGACGATGCCGGCGCCGATCGCATCGAAGAGCGCCAGCCCGTTTTCATCATTCTCGGGATCGCGGCGATCGCGTCGTATGAAATCGAAGGCGCGTCTGAGATGCGGGGCGAGATCGCTCAGCAGGTCGGCATTCACCCGGTTGTTGTCGGGATCGGCCGAAGAGGTCAGCGTCGACAAATTGAAGGAGCGACCATTCTCCCGCATGATGGTGACGCCAACACTGCTTTCGCAGCCGATGCTGCGGACGAAGTCATTGTAGAATTCGGTCTTGATGAGATCGCTCCTCGGCAGCATCTGCTCGGCGATGACGCCGAGGCCGACCGGCCGGACAGCGGCCTTGGGCATCCACGGATTGATCCTCGCATAATAGTGGTTATAGGCTTCGGCTTCCGTATCCTGAATGCCTGAAGCAAGCGACAGGCCGCCGGTGCGGGCGATGGCATCGTGGAAGAACAGCGTGGATTTCGCATCCGGCATCGTCCCGTTCAAAGCGTCAAGAAACGTCTGCCACGTCGTCTCGCCGAACAGGGCGGCGTAGATCAGANCGGTCAAGGCTTCGAGTTTGGGGTGCGGCGCGCCGGGCATGGGCAATTCCGTTCGAAGATGCGCCATTATGGCCCGACCAGGCGGCGGTGACAATTGCATCAAATTGTAAAGGGCGTGCAGGCGCATCGCGCCACCCGGCGCCCAAGCCCCAAATCGGGACGGGTTTTCGAAAGGAATGAGCGCCCGCGCGTCTCTCCGATGNGCAGGCGCTCCGATTGGGAAATGCGGGCCGACACGGCAGCCCGCCGCTGGTCGTCTTCGTCAATGCCGGTTGGTGACGACGACNGGAATNAGCAGGTCGCCCCAGTTGCCGTCGCCGCCGTGATGACGGGCCGAGCGCACCAGTTCGACCGAGACGCCGGCCTCGACGGCTTTCATGACCGATTGGTTCAGCCGATGCAGGTCGTTGGCGAGCATGCGGATCGTCGTCTGCTGATCCTCGCTCATGCTGGTCGTCTGCTCTTCGGCCCGTTCCCGGACGCGTGTGATGGATGCCATGATATTCTCCTCCTCTTCGGGTTATTCCGCAGCCGGCTTGAACTGCGCATGTTCAGTTGAATCGTGCATCGCGGTGGTCGAAGACCGACCGCCGGTGATGGCGAGCGACACGGCGTCGAAATAGCCGGTGCCGACCTCNCGCTGATGTTTGGTGGCGGTATAGCCGTTGACCTCGGCGGCGAATTCCGCCTGNTGCAGCTCGGAATAGGCCGACATCTGCCGCTGCCGGTAGCCGCGCGCCAGTTCGTACATGCCGAAGTTCAGCTGGTGGAAGCCGGCGAGCGTGATGAACTGGAACTTGTAGCCCATTGCGCCGAGTTCGCGCTGGAACCGTGCGATCGTCGCCTCGTCGAGGTTCTTCTTCCAGTTGAAGGAGGGCGAGCAATTATAGGCGAGCAGCTTGCCGGGGTAGACCTTGTGCACGCCTTCGGCAAAGCGCCGCGCCTGCTCGAGGTCCGGCTTGGANGTTTCGCACCAGATGAGATCGCAATGCGGCGCATAGGCGACGGCGCGCGCGATACAGGGCTCGATGCCGTTTCTGACCTGATAGAAACCTTCGACCGTGCGGCCGGCATCATAGTCGACGAAGGGCTGGTCGCGCTCGTCGATGTCTGAGGTCAGCAGCTTTGCCGCCTCCGCGTCGGTGCGGGCGATGACCAGCGTCGCAACGCCCATGACGTCGGCGGCAAGCCGAGCGGCATCGAGATTGCGGATATGAGCGGCCGTCGGGATCAGCACCTTGCCGCCGAGATGGCCGCATTTCTTTTCCGAAGCGAGCTGGTCCTCGAAATGAACGCCGGCGGCACCCGCCTCGATATAGGCCTTCATGATTTCGAAGGCGTTGAGCGGTCCGCCGAAGCCGGCTTCCGCATCGGCAACGATCGGCGCGAACCAGGTCTCGACGGAAAGCCCCTGGCCTTCNGCGGTCTCGATCTGATCGGCGCGCTGCAGCGTGCGGTTGATGCGCTTGGCCAGTTCCGGNCCGGCATTGGCCGGATAGAGGGACTGGTCGGGATACATCGCCGATGCCGTATTGGCGTCGGCCGCCACCTGCCAGCCGGAGAGATAGATCGCCTTCAGCCCGGCGCGCACCATCTGCATGGCCTGATTGCCGGAAAGTGCGCCGAGCGCATTGACGAAATCCNCCTGGTGAATGAGCCGCCACAACCGGTCCGCCCCCATTTCGGCCAGCGTATGGCGCAGCGCCACCGAGCCCCTGAGCCGCTGCACGTCGTCGGCCGAGTAGGGTCTCTCGATGCCGTCGAAACGATCAGCTGATGCGTTTGGGACAAGTTTGTAAAAATCGGTCATGCTGCTCTCCTCACTAAAAGCCGATAAAGGGTGGTGCATGACAAGATTGACAATATCAGCCGTTATGACCAGAAAAACCTTTGATTTCCTGCTCGGAAAGAGGTTAAGATGACGAGGATTGACAGAGCGGCGCTGTGAATTTGTAAAATTTTGTAAATACTGCGCTCCTAGCTTGTCAAAGGGTGTGACATGGCGGAACGGAAGATATTCGCAGGCCCGAAAGTCAGGCGCATCCGCAATGCGCTGGCGCTGACGCAGACCGCNATGGCCGAGGCGCTGGAAATATCGCCGTCCTACCTGAACCTGATCGAGCGCAACCAGCGGCCGTTGACGGTGCAACTCCTTCTCAAGCTTGCAAGCGTCTACAGGGTCGATCTGGAGGAATTGCGGGGGCAGACCGGCGGCAGTCTCGACCAGCTCAAGGAGATCTTTGCCGATCCGCTGCTGTCGGGCGAGCTGCCGGGTGATCAGGAATTGGTGGAGGTAGCCGAGGCAGCACCCAATGCCGCGAGCGGCATGATCAAACTCTACCGCGCCTATCGCGAGCAGGCGGCAAGGCTGTCCGATCTGACAGCGCTGATGGCCGCCGAGGGGCATGCGCCGCTCGCCGCCGGCCGGTTGCCGCTGGACGAGGTGCGCGAGACGCTGGAGCGCAGGTCCGGCTATTTCGGACGGATCGAGACGGCGGCAGAAGCCTTTGCCGCAACGCTCCCCGGTGGCCTCGATCTTGCCGCCGGGCTGAAGGATTGGTTGCGTTCCGAGCGCGGCATCGCGGTGCGCGTCCTGCCCGTCCACGTCATGCCGGATCTGCGCCGCCGTTTCGATCGCCATTCGATGCGGCTTTTCATCTCCGAGCGGCTGTCGCCGGCTGACCGGGCGCATGAGATATCAATCGAGGCGGCAACTCTGGCACTGCTGCCGGCAATCGATGCCGAGCTCGACGATATCCCGCTCTCCTCAGCCGAGGCGCGCCGCATCGCCCGCTTCGAGCTTGCCCGCATCGCGGCCTTAGCGCTGGCAATGCCCTACGAGGCTTTCCTTTCGGCGGCGAAGGCGACGCGTTACGATATCGATATTCTGCGCGCACGCTTCGGCGTCTCCTTCGGTCATGCCGCCGCGCGCCTTGCCATGCTGCAGCGCCCCGGGGCGGCGGCCATTCCCTTCTTCCTGATCGAGATCGATGCCGCAGGCCACCGGCTGCGCCGGGCGGGCGCCCAAGGCTTTCCGCAGGCCCGGTTCGGCGGCGGCTGTCCGAAGCTCAATATCCACGCCGCCTTCCTGCAGCCGGGCCAGATCCTCGCCGAAACCGTGGTCATGCCGGATGGCGCATCCTTCTTGACGGTCGCCCGCACTCTGGAGGGACCGAGTGTCGAATTCGGCGAAAGGCTAAGGCGCACCGCGATCCTGATCGGCTGCGACGCTGCCCTTGGCGGAGGTGTGGTCTACGGGCAGGCGATGGCGCTCGATCCGGTCGCGATCGGTCCGGCCTGTCGCCTTTGCGAGCGACGCGGCTGCCTTTCCCGGGCTGAGCCGCCGGTGACCAGACCGCTCGGGCTCGACGAGATGGTGGCAGGGCTCAGCGCCTTCGACTTCCAGTGATGTGAAATCGTTGAGGGCGCTGGATTTTGCGCTTGTGGGCTGTGAAATTCCTTCTTAGTCTGCGTGGAAAACCAGAGGGAAAAGATGTCCGGGGATGCGGAATCTTTGAACAAACAGGAGAAGTTATGAGGTCAACCATCCTATGCGTGACGGCCGCCGCCGTTACCGCACTCCTTGCTGCCGCTCCGGCCTTTTCGCAGGAGCGCGTGGTCAACGTCTACAACTGGTCGGATTATATCGACAGTTCCATCCTCGAGGATTTCACCAAGGAAACCGGCATCAAGGTCGTCTACGACACTTTCGATTCTAACGAGACGCTGGANACCAAGCTCTTGGCTGGTGGTTCGGGTTATGACGTCGTCGTCCCCACCGTATCCTTCATGCAGCGCCAGATCGCCGCCGGCGTCTACCAGAAACTCGACAAGTCGAAGCTGCCGAACCTGGTCAACATGTGGGACGTCATCATGAAGGGCGTGGCGTCCTTCGACCCCGGCAATGAATACAGCGTCGACTACATGTGGGGCACGACGGGCATCGGCTATAATGTCGACAAGNTCAAAGCCGCCCTCGGCACCGACGAAAAGCCCAATTGGGACGCGTTGTTCGATCCGGCGAAAGCNGCCAAACTCAAGGATTGCGGCATCTATATGCTGGATTCCCCAACCGACGTCGTGCCCTCGGCGCTCGCCTATCTCGGGCTCAATCCGAACAGTACCGATCCCGCCGATCTCAAGAAGGCGCAGGAGGTTCTCACGGCCGTCCGCCCGTTCGTCCGCAAGTTCCATTCTTCCGAATATATCAGCGCGCTGGCGAACGGCGATATCTGCATTGCGCTCGGTTATTCCGGCGATATGTTCCAGGCNCGCGACCGTGCTAAGGAAGCCAATGCCGGCGTGAAGGTCGACTACTCGGTCCCGTCGCAAGGCGCCCAGATCTTCTTCGACGTCTTCGGCATTCCGAAGGATGCGCCGCATGTCGCCGAAGCCCATGAATTCATCAACTACATGATGAAGCCGGAAGTGATCGCCAAGGCCTCGAACTTCGTCTTCTACGCCAACGGCAACAAGGCGTCGCAGCAGTTCCTCGACAAGGAGGTCCTCGACGATACGGCGATCTACCCGACGCCGGAGGTAATGGCGAAACTCTTCACCGTTCCGCCGCTCGATCCGAAGACGCAGCGGATCGTGACGCGGCTATGGACCACCGTGGTCACCGGCCAATGATAGAATAACGGCCCGGACGGAAACGTCCGGGCCTTTTTTTGACGATCCCGGCCGGGTGAAACCGGGAGCAAAAGCCAAGAATAAAAGCAAAGAATGCATTTTCGGGGAACAATATGAAGTCTCTAGGCAATATTCGCCGCTCGTTCGCACCTTGGACCGATCCGTCCGCCAAGCCCTTCATATCCATCAAGAACGTCACCAAGCGTTTCGGTGATTTCACCGCCGTCGATAACCTGTCGCTCGATATTTATCACCGCGAGTTCTTCGCGCTGCTCGGCGCTTCCGGCTGCGGCAAGTCGACGCTTCTGCGCATGCTCGCCGGCTTCGAGCAGCCGACCTTGGGCGAAATCGTCCTCGATGGCACCGATATGGCCGGTACGCCGCCCTATCGGCGCCCCGTCAACATGATGTTCCAGTCCTATGCGCTTTTCCCGCACATGACGGTCGAGAAGAACATCGCCTTCGGCCTGAAACAGGACGGCATGGCGAAGGACGAGATGACTGACCGCGTCTTGCAGATGTTGAAGCTCGTCAAGCTGGAGCAGTTCGCCTCCCGCAAACCGAACCAGCTTTCCGGTGGCCAGCGCCAGCGCGTGGCGCTGGCCCGCTCGCTCGCCAAGCGCCCCAAGGTGCTGCTGCTCGACGAACCGCTCGGCGCGCTCGACAAGAAGCTGCGCGAGGAAACCCAGTTCGAGCTGATGGACCTGCAGCAGAATCTTGGACTTACCTTCGTCGTCGTCACCCACGACCAGGAAGAGGCGATGACCATGGCAGACCGTATCGCCGTCATGAGCCACGGCAAGGTGGTGCAGGTGGCGACGCCGGCCGAGATCTACGAAGCGCCGAATTGCCGTTTCGTCGCAGATTTCATCGGCGACGTGAACATTTTCGACGGCAAGGTCGCCTCATCGGGCAACGGCACCGTCGAGATATCAGTCGACAGCGGCTTCAGCGTGCGTGTCGCCGCTTCCGAAACACCTTCTGCAGGCAGCGCCGTCGGCTTCGCCATCCGGCCGGAGAAGATGCGGGTCGGGCGCACGGCTCCCGCCAACGCGTCCGTCAACGCCGCCAAAGGCGAACTCTGGGATATCGCCTATCTCGGCGACATGACCGTCTTCCATGTGAAATTGCAGAGCGGCAATATCGTCAAGGCCTCGTCCCTCAATGCGCAGCGCTCCGTCGACGACCCCTTCACCTACGATCAGGAAGTCTGGGTCTCCTTCGACGAGAATGCCGGCGTCCTGCTGAAGGATTGACGTTATGGGCAAGCTCACCTCCGGCCTCTACAATCGCCTCGTCATCGTCATCCCTTACGCCTGGCTGCTGCTCTTCTTCCTGGCGCCCTTCTTCATCGTCTTCCGCATTTCGATGTCGACGACGGCGATCGCCATGCCGCCCTATGAGCCTGTCTTCTCCTTGGCCGACGGCTGGGCCGGCCTCTTAAGTAAGATCGGCGAATTCTCCTTCGACAATTACACCTACCTGACCGACGACCCGCTCTATTTCAACGCCTATGTGTCGAGTGTGGTGATCGCCGCGATCTCCACCCTCCTGACGCTGCTGATCGCCTATCCGATCGCCTACGGCATGGCGCAGGCGCCACGTGGCCTGCGGCCGACGCTGGTCATGCTTGTCATCCTGCCCTTCTGGACGAGCTTCCTGATCCGCGTCTACGCCTGGATCGCCATCCTCAAGCCGGAGGGCCTGTTCAACCAGCTGCTGCTGTCGCTGCACCTGATCGATGCGCCGCTGATCATCCTCAACACCAATACCGCCGTCTATATCGGCATCGTCTATTCNTATCTCCCCTTCATGGTNCTGCCGCTTTATTCGGCGCTCGAGAAGATGGACGGCACGCTGATCGAGGCAGCGCAGGATCTCGGCTGCCCGCCGATCACCGCCTTCTGGCGCGTCACCTTCCCGCTGTCGATCCCCGGCGTGGTGGCCGGCTGCATGCTGGTCTTCATCCCGGCCGTCGGCGAATTCGTCATCCCCGATCTGCTCGGCGGGTCGCAGACGCTGATGATCGGCAAGACGCTGTGGAACGAGTTCAATTCCAATCGCGACTGGCCGGTCTCCTCGGCAGTGGCGACCATCCTGTTGCTGATCCTGGTCATCCCGATCGTCTTCTTCCAGAATGTCCAGGCCAAAGCCGAAGAGCGGGGGAAATAAACCATGCTGAAATGGACCCGTTTCAATATCGTCTCCGTCACGCTCGGCTTTGCCTTCCTCTATCTGCCGATCGTGCTTCTCGTCATTTTCTCCTTCAACGAATCCAAACTCGTAACCGTCTGGGGCGGCTTCTCGACGAAATGGTATGTCTCGTTGATGAGCAATCAGGCCTTGCTCGACGCTGCCTGGGTGACGCTGCGCGTCGGACTGCTGTCGGCAACATTTGCAACCATCCTCGGCACGATGGCGGCGCTGACATTGGTGCGTTACACCCGCTTTCGCGGCCGCATGCTNTTTTCGGGCATGGTCTATGCACCGCTCGTCATGCCGGAGGTCATCACCGGCCTGTCATTGCTGCTGCTCTTTGTGGCGATCGGTCTCGACCGTGGCTTCTGGACGATCACGCTCGCACATACGACGCTGACCATGTGCTTTGTCGCCGTCGTCGTCCAGTCGCGCCTGCTGAGTTTCGATCATTCGATCGAGGAAGCGGCGCAGGATCTCGGCGCGCCGCCGGTGCGCACTTTCTTCGAGATCACCCTGCCGATCATCGCGCCCGCCGTGCTCTCCGGCTGGATCCTTGCCTTCACCCTGTCGCTCGACGATCTGGTGATTGCGAGCTTCACCTCGGGGCCGGGCGCCACCACGCTGCCGATGAGGATTTACAGCCAGGTCCGCCTCGGTGTGACGCCCGAGATCAATGCGGTGTGCACGATCCTGATCGGCGTCGTCGCCTTCGGCGTCATCTGCGCCTCGATCATCACCAAGCGCCGCGAAACACAGCGCCAGAGGGATGAGCGTGCCGCTGCGGCCGGCGCGTGAGCTGAAATTGCGTGAAACAAAANATGAAGCGCTTCCGTTTTTCGAAGAAAACGGAAATGCTCTATTGCGCGTGCGGCGTATTGCCGAAAAGCGGCACTGGCGAGATCACCGGGTTGGGCCATGAACCGCCGACGAAGAACGGCAGAAGCGGCAGCTCTGCCGCCTTGGCCGGATCGGTTGCCTCCAGCGATCCGGAAAGCGCCAGCCCGTTCGACTGATAGGTAATGACGCCGGAAAGCGTCAGCGTCTCCGTGGCGCCGGCAATATGGGCGTCGTGCATCTCGGCGCTGCCGTTGGCGAAATCGGCCTGCAGGTTCAGCTGGTTGAAGGTGAAGGCGCCGCCTGCCGCCGCGCTCAGCGGAAAGAACGGCTTTTCGGCTGCCTGCGTGCGGAGCGCTGCGGCATCGATGCCGGGGATCGTGCCTTGCTTCGTCCAGAAGCGCAGCTTGCCGGTGACGTCGGCAAGGCCGGTCGTCCATATCGCCTTCGGCGACTGGAGGTCGAGATCGAGCGATCCTGTCGCCAGCGGCAGCGGACCTTTCAGCTGCAGGCGCTCGGCAAGAGCTGCGAAGTCGGCATCGCGGATCGACAGCTGCAGCTTGCCGCCACCGTCGAAGTCGCGCTGCGTCGCTTCCAGATGCGCGGTCATCTCGCCGCCTTCGAACTGGCTGTCGCCAATATCGAATTTCGCCTCGCCGCCGGCCACGATCATGCTGGCGCCGACATCGGAAAGCTCGAAGAGACCCATTTGCGCGCGCCGTGCCGAAAGCCTGACGTCGACATCGAGCATCTGCAGCGGCCCAGTGATGCCGGCGGAGATTTCTTCTGCTTCTCCGGCNGCGAGCCTGAGCGCGAAGGCATCGAGGAAGGGCTTGAGGTTCATCTGGTCGAAAGCGAGCGTGCCGCCGATCTTCGGCCGTTTGCCGGGCTGGGTAAAGAGATCCATCACCCCGGTGGCGCTCGCTTCGTTCAGGGAGAGGCTGAGATTGTTGAAGCGCAGCCCGCTGCCCGACGACATGATGTCGGATTCCAGCGAGGCGCTCTTCAGCGTCCCGATGCCCGGGACAGATTCGCCCGACCATGCCAGAAGGGCCGGCACATCGGGGATGCTGGCGGTGACATTGCCGGAAAGGGCCGAAAGGTTGGCGATGCTGGCAACGCCCTGGAAATGCGCCGTCAGCAGGTTTGACGTGAGCGACGTCCGTGCCTCGGCATTCCGGCCGGCAAAGGCGAGCAGCGGCTGGCGCGAGGCGAAATCGATCTTCAGGTCCTGGCCGTTGATGCGGGCGATGATGACCGCCGAGATCGCGCCGGACAGTCTCGGCCAAGCGATATCTGCGGTGACGCTGTCGAAATGAAAGGCCTTGGCGCTCTTGATGTCGGTGACCACAAGCGTGCCATCCTCGACGGTCAACGCGCCGATCTCGGCATCGAGATCGGGATCGAGCACCTCCGCTCCGTTTTCGTAGCGCACGCCGCTGATCGCGCGTGCGAGCAGGCCGGCATAACTCCAGTCGATCAGCCCCTTCTCGTCGCGCGTCAGCGCCAGGCTGGGGCGCAGCAGGTGGAATTCGTGGAAACTCGTCCGCCCGCGGAGCGCGTCGATGAGGCTGAAATCGGCCGACAGGCTTTCAATGCTGCCGAGCAGCTTGTCGCCGCTTTCGCGCGGCTGGCGGATGGTGACCTGGTTCAGCGTGATGCGCGGCGTCGGCCAGAATTCGAGAACCGGACTGCCCTTGATCTCGGCATGGTAGCCCGTCCATTTCGACAGCGCGTCCTCGATGCCGGAGCGCACGAAGCCGGTGGAAATGAGATAGGGGGCGGCGACCCGCAGCGCCACGAAAAGCGCCAGCGCGATCAGCAGGAATACCGTCGATACACGGGCGAAGGCCGGAAGCCAGCGCGAAACGGGTCCGATCTTCCTGCGCCACCTGCGATGTCTTGACGTGCTCATGATCTCCGCCGGCAATGCAGCCGGTCATCCCGTTATGCGCTGGTTTCGGCGGATATAGGAAATATCGGGCATATGCAAATCCCATGCAATGCCGCGCGTCTTTTCAAGAGGCGCAAAAGACGATGCGATAGGCGACGGATCGCGTCGGTTCCGCACTTTATAATGCAATGCAGCATGATATAAAGACGGCATTGGGGAGGAGGATTGAATGCAGGATAACAGACCACTTTGGGTACCTTCGGACGCCGCCGTTGCCNGAAGCCCGATCCATGCCTTCATNGAGCGNTGCAATNCCGATTTCGGGCTTTCTCTTTCGGGCTTTGAGGATCTGCATGCATGGTCGGTGGCCGAGCGGGAGAATTTCTGGTCGACCGTCTGGGATTTCTGCGGCGTGAAGGGAGAACGCGGCGCAGAGGTGCTTGCCAATGGCGACCGCATGCTGGAGGCCCGCTTCTTTCCCGATGCGACGCTGAACTTCGCCGAAAATCTGTTGTCGGGCCGCGGTGAAGGCGAGGCCATCATCTTCCGCGGCGAGGACAAGGCTGAGGATCGCTGGTCGTGGGACCGGCTGCGCGCGCTGGTCTCGAAGCTGCAGCAGGCCTTCGCGGCCCGCGGCATCGGCAAGGGCGACCGCATCGCCGCGATGATGCCGAACATGCCNGAGACCGTCGCCGCCATGCTCGCTGCCGCCTCGATCGGCGCCATATGGTCGTCCTGCTCTCCCGATTTCGGCGAGCAGGGCGTGCTCGACCGCTTCGGCCAGATCGGCCCCAAGCTCTTCATCGCCTGCGATGCCTATTGGTATTCCGGCAAGCTGCAGGATGTCGGCGCCAAGGTCGCCACGGTTGCCAAAAGCCTGGATGTCCCGACGGTCATCGTCCACTACGCCGGCGATGCGGAGGCGGTGGCGGGCAAGACGCCGGGGGCTTCGACGCTCGAGGCCTTTGTCGCGCCCTATGAGGCAAGGGAGGTCGAGTTTACGCCGCTTGCCTTCGCGCATCCGCTCTACATCCTGTTTTCTTCAGGCACGACAGGCGTGCCGAAATGCATCGTGCATTCGGCCGGCGGCACGCTGCTGCAGCACNTCAAGGAGCAGCGGCTGCATTGCGGCCTGGAGGCGGGGGAGAAGCTGTTCTACTTCACCACCTGCGGCTGGATGATGTGGAACTGGCTGGTCAGNGGCCTTGCCAGCGGCGCAACGCTCTGCCTGTTCGACGGCTCGCCCTTCGCGCCCGATGGCAACGTGCTGTTCGACTATGCCGAGGCCGAAAAATTCGCGATCTTCGGCACNTCGGCGAAATATATCGANGCGGTGCGCAAGGGCGGGCTGACGCCGCGCGCAAGCCACGATCTCTCCAGCCTGCGGCTGATGACCTCCACNGGCTCGCCGCTCTCGCCTGAGGGGTTCACCTTCGTCTATGAGGGCATCAAGGCGGATGTCCAGCTCGCCTCGATTTCTGGCGGCACCGACATCGTCTCCTGCTTCGTGCTCGGCAATCCGCTGCAGCCGGTCTGGCGCGGCGAGATCCAGGGGGCCGGCCTCGGTCTTGCAGTCGATGTCTGGAACGATGACGGCAAGCCGGTGCGCGGGGAGAAGGGTGAACTCGTCTGCACCAAGGCCTTCCCTTCGATGCCGGTGATGTTCTGGAACGATCCCGATGGCGCCAAGTATCGCGCCGCCTATTTNGACCGGTTCGACAATGTCTGGTGCCACGGCGATTTCGCCGAATGGACGGAGCATGGCGGCCTGATCATCCACGGCCGTTCGGATGCGACGCTCAATCCCGGCGGCGTGCGCATCGGCACGGCCGAGATCTACAATCAGGTGGAGCAGATGGAGGAGGTGGCCGAGGCGCTGTGCATCGGCCAGGAGTGGGATGACGACGTGCGCGTCATCCTCTTCGTGCGCCTTGCTTCCGGTGTGACGTTGACCGAGGATCTCGTCAAGGCGATCAAGATGCGGGTCCGCACCGGCGCCTCGCCGCGGCATGTGCCGGCAAAGATCATCGCGGTTGCCGATATTCCCCGCACCAAATCCGGCAAGATCGTCGAACTTGCGGTGCGCGAGGTCGTGCACAACAGGCCGGTCAAAAACCAGGAAGCGCTCGCCAATCCCGAGGCGCTGCGGCTCTTCGCCGGTTTGAGCGAACTGAAGGATTGATGGCGATCGCAAGCTACAAGCTTTCACCCTCCATCAATCGCCTGTCATGGAAACCTTTCGTTAAGAAAGGTTTGTCAAATGTAAAGCTAACTTAGGGGTCGCACATGAACGAGGCGGCCTGAAGCCCCAGGGCTTACAACAACATGACGTTGATCGACTGAGCTCTTGTTGAACAGCACCAATTTTCGAGGCAGCCTCCGGGCTGCCTTTTCTTTATGGTGATCGCTTTCCTTTTGCGCTGATCAGCCGGCCAGCACCCGCTGCGACGGGAAGGTGATCTCGACGAGGGTGCCCTCGTTCGGCGCCGAATTGATCGAGAACACCGCCCGGTTGGCATCGACCATCGCCTTGGTCAGCGGCAGACCGAGCCCGGTGCCGTCGCCGCGGTGGCGCGACTGGGTCGAGGAGACCTGCCGGAACGGCTTCATCGCCTGGTCGAGTTCACTGCGCGTCATGCCGATGCCGGTATCGCGGACCCTCAAGACAACGCTGCCATTGGCCTCGTAGGAGGTGGAAACGACGATCTGCCCGCCCGACGGGGTGAAGCGGATGGCGTTCGACAGGATGTTGAGTGCGATCTGCTTGATCGAGCGCAGATCCGCCACGACTTCGGGCACCGCATGCGACAGCGCCGTGCGGATGATGACGCGCTGGCCGTTCGCCTGCGGCTGCACCAGTGCCACGGCTTCGGAAACCGCCTCGTTGAGGCCGACAGCGGCAAAATCGAGGTCCATCTCGCCCGCCTCGATCTTCGAAATGTCGAGCAGATCGTTGACGATATCGAGGACGTGCCGGCCGGAGCGGCCGATGTCGTTGGCATATTCGATATAACGGGGATGGCCGATCGGCCCGAAGCGCTCGCCCGCCATCATGTCGGAAAAGCCGATAATCGCATTGAGCGGCGTGCGGATCTCGTGGCTGACGCGGGCGAGGAAATCGGTCTTGTGGGCGTTGGCGGTTTCGGCCGCACCCTTGGCGTTGCGCAACTCGTCTTCGGTGCGCTTCCACTGGGTGATATCGCGGATGACGGCGCAGTAGCCATTGGAGGAGGTGAGCTGGCCCATGGTCATGAACAGCGGCACGAAGCCGCCGGCCGCCTCGCGGCCGATCACTTCGCGTCCGTCGTTCAGCACGCTGGCCACACCATGGCCGGAGAGGCCGTTCAGATAGTCGAGGACCGCCTTCTGGCTCTCATGGGCAAACAGCATGACGAAGGGTTTGCCGCGCGTCTCCTGCTCGTCGTAATTGAAAAGCGCGCTCGCCGACCGGTTCATCGAGCGGATGTCGCCCTCCGTGCCGATGACGACGACGCCGTCGGTCGCCGTTTCCAGGATCGAGCGCAATTCCTCCACTTCGACCTGAAGCTTGGCGACCTTCTCGACCATCCGCTCGGGACGGGCTTCGAAACGGCCCTCGGAGCGGCCCTCGGA
>Ga0063456_1001130_pt1 | contig 14702 bp, 16 predicted proteins | sample AraplaMF_Cvi_mMF_FD_56228 | JGI IMG/M metagenome (GOLD analysis project Ga0063456, IMG submission 56228) | Arabidopsis root microbial communities from the University of North Carolina, USA - plate scrape MF_Cvi_mMF version 2 (version 2) | ecosystem: Host-associated > Plants > Roots > Endosphere ... | reverse complement strand
CCTACCAAGGCGTCTTCGACCGAGGCGCGATGGCTCAACTGGGGATTCCCGAAGCAAGCTTTCGCGTCGACGGCGTCGAGTTCTACAACCGCCTCTCCTTCATCAAGAGCGGCCTGGTTTACGCATCCCATCTGACGACCGTCAGCCAGACCTATGCCAGGGAAATTACCACCGCGGAGTTCGGTTGTGGGCTCGAGGGCGTGCTGCGAGCGCGTGCCGAGCGCAATGAACTGTCTGGCATCCTCAATGGCATCGACGAAAGCTGGGATCCGCGAACCTGCGTTTCATTGAGCCGGACGTTTGGCGCCGGCGACTGGACCGAACGGGCTGTGAATGCCGATCACGTGCGCGACCAATTCGGCCTGGCCGTCTCTCGCGGCCCGCTGTTTGCGCTCGTGGCGCGACTGGTCCACCAGAAAGGCGTGGACCTCGTCATCGAAAGCGCAAAAACGATCGTCGAAGCGGGTGGTCAGATCGTCGTCACCGGCAAGGGTGAAGCGCGTTTTGAAGATGCTCTGCTTCAGGCTCAAGCGCTGAACCCGCAATCGGTCGCGGTTAAAATCGGTTTCGACGACGCTGAAGCGCGACGTATCTTCGCCGGCAGCGACTTCACACTTATGCCGTCCCGGTTCGAACCTTGCGGCCTGAGCCAAATGTATGCCCAACGCTTCGGGTCGCTTCCCATTGGTCATCGGACCGGAGGACTCGCCGAGACCATTGTCGACGGCGAGACGGGCTTCCTGTTCGACCAGCCCTCGGCACCCGGGTTTCTCGGCAGCCTGTGTCGCGCCTTCTCGACCTTCGGCATGAAAGATCGTCTTGATCAGATGCGCCATGCCGCGATGGCGCAGGCATTCAATTGGTCTGATTCTGCAAGGGCCTACGCAGCACTCTACAAAGCATCAATTTGATCTGACTATCTGGGGGCATCCATGAAAATCGCGCAGATCGCTCCGCTCGCCGAAAGTTGTCCTCCTAAGCTTTACGGCGGCACAGAGCGCATCGTGTCGTTTCTGACGGAAGAGCTCGTACGCCAAGGTCACGATGTCACCTTGTTCGCAAGCGGCGACTCGCTCACGAATGCAACTCTGGTCCCTTGCGCAAAGCAGGCATTACGGCTCGATCCCTCGGTGAAGGACATGGTGCCCTATCACATCATGATGATCGACGAGGTTCGCCGGCGGATGCGCGACTTCGATGTTTTGCATTTTCACATCGACCATTTGCACTATCCGATCGTGCGCTCCCATCCCGGACGCATCCTGACGACACTGCATGGTCGTCTCGACCTGCCGGATTTGCTGCCCTTCTACTCGGCGTTTCCCGAACTCCCGCTTGTATCGATCTCGGAATCACAACGTCGACCGATGCCGCCCGTGAATTGGCTTGGAACCGTGCTGCACGGACTGCCGCGAGATCTACTCCCCTATCGGGACGCTCCGAGCGGCGACTATCTGGCATTCCTGGGGCGGATTTCACCCGAGAAAGGGCCCGAGAAGGCCATCGAGATTGCGGTGAAGGCCGGTCTCCCCCTGAAAATAGCTGCCAAGATCGACGCAGCAGACCGCCAGTATTGGACGCAAGTCATCGAACCCTTGATATCGGCCCACTCTAATGTCGAGTTCGTCGGCGAGATCAACGAGCAACAGAAGGCGGACTTCCTCGGTAACGCGGTGGCCTTACTGTTCCCGATCTGCTGGCCGGAGCCATTCGGCCTTGTGATGATCGAGGCCATGTCATGCGGCACGCCGGTGATCGCGTTCGATCATGGATCGGTGCCTGAGGTCATCGATCACGGAATTTCAGGCTTTGTCGTTCGCAACGCAGACCAGGCCGTGGCGGCAGTCAGAGACGCAGTGCGTCTCGATCGTCTCGCCATTCGCCAGCAGTTCGAGTACCGGTTTACGGCTGAGCGCATGGCGAGGGACTATGTCACCGCCTATCGCCAGCTCCTGGCAGGACGGTTCGAGACTTCATCGACAAAGATGCCCGCTGCGCCTGGATATCTGCGTGCCGGCCCCGATGAAATCCGGTTGCCGATACCGTCGGTCGCACTTGATCGATCTCGAGAGCGAACTGGTCTTTCGCGGGGACGTCTATGATCGTCTCCGTTTCAAGACCGTCCCGGGCTCGCACGAGGGAAAGGCGTTGCCCATGATAGGGAAACGCATGGTCGAGTATGAGTGACGCTTCATCCATGTGGACGGCCATGCGCGAAGCTCGATGCGTCCCGTGGCTGGTCGACAGCGCCGCGAGAGCGCCCGATGGAAATTGTCCACACCACGCTCTCTTCGACTTCCCGAAAGCGCGGATCATTGGGCCTGGAGCTTAGTTGGGCCCGGATTTCAACGGGCTCCTCCCCCAAAGTCGCTCGCGCCGCATTAAGGCAATAAAGCCCGATATCGGGCAAGAATCCACCACCCGAAAGCGCCTTGCGCAGACGCCACTGGTTGGATCTCCCTGATTTTGCGCGTTGACGGCTTCAACGAGTTTAACCGGAGCTGTTCTTCTAGCGGTCCGCCGGCATTGCGACACGGTTTGCGCCGGTCATCGCCTGCTGCACTGCGTGTCCGGGCCGATCTGCCGCGTCACAGTCAGGAGCATCTTTTCGACATCGGAACAGGGTCTGACGATCATCTCAAGCATAGGCCTGCTTGGTCGGCGGACACCTGCTCGTCGCCCAACTCGCGTTAGGAACGCAGTCGTGGCGGTCGGATTGGCGCTCATGGATCGCGCATGGATTGCCCTCATGGCCTCGGCTGTACTCCTGCTCTTCGCAGTGGTTGGAATTCTCATCCTCCGGCCAGAGCTGATTGAGGCGACGCGGGTGGTGCGTACCAGTGGTTGAGCATGCGTCCTCACATCGCAGGAACTGACGCCGATCAGTCCGGTTGACCGCGCGGAGGCTACGATGTCCGACGTTGTCGACTACCTGCACGCCTACGCTGCTCGGGCTATTTGCAAAGCTCGTCGGATGCCATTAGGCAAAGCGAAGCGCGTTCAGCGGGTGGTCGGTCGAATTTATCTGCTGCTCACCAAGCAAGCGACGATTGCGCCAACGGTCGATCATCTCGATGATTTCAGAGCCGCACGCCAGATTGAGAAATCGATCACCCCGCCTCGATAGCACGCCGGACGAACCACTTCGTGCTCGTCCCCCAGCGCACACCGAATGAGATTGGGTGCTTACCGCTGTCGCATTACACGAACCAAATGAACGCGCTGCATCTTCCTTTGAGCCCCAAACCGGGCAGCCGCTTCATGCCAGTTGCCCTGGCGCGGAGGAACGGTCTGTCTCTAGCCGGTTTGTGTATCGCGCGGCTTCAATCATTATCAAGCACGGCCCGCGCGCGCAGTGGATCCAAAACATGCCGCCCAATGCCAACACCGTTTTGGGAGTATTGGTGGCTGCTGCTCTCCTGTACGTTTTCTTGGTCCATTAGTGTTCAGGGAACATTGGCTCTCATTGTTTTGTTGTCGGCCGCGAGGATCTCAGCAGGGCAAGCAGCGCGGCGGCGGGGGAACCATTGCCAGCGGGCATGGCCGGCAAGCCGCCCTGTTGCTCCAGCGCCGAGGACCGGCCAAGCGCTCGGCAGCCCTCGCGAACCACCACGCAACGATAAGCTTATCCGTGTCACGATTCCGTCCCGGTTGCGCTCTTCCGGGGCCGGATAGTTGATCGGCACGCAGTGGATTAGGGCACCTATTAAAGCGGGCATTTCGCTCGTACTTGCCATGACGCGCCAACGCAGCAGGGCAGCACTTGCGGAAAGGGCAGCCGCTCCAGCAACACCGAGCCGCGCAATCAGCCAAGGGCCAACCAGAAGAACACGATGACTTCGGCTACAGCCGCCTCTGACCACATCAAGCTGATCGACAATTCTCGTAGGCATCACTCGGCAAATAGGCCGATTGCGTTCCGTAAGCCAAGTAGAGGCGGCGTAGAGGATTAAGAACGCCGGCAAAATGCTTTTTCTGTCGGATGCCAGGACATCAGACCATCTCCCGGGGGAGCCCATCTTCATCGGTCGTCGACCAACATCTTAAAGCCGCGGCCCGATCAACGCCGTGCGAAATACGATTTGACCTCGCGCAGTGCACGCGATGGGCTGTCAAACGAGCGGCCTATACTTTTCATCGGGCTCCAATGCGGACCTTGGGGCGTGACAACGCATCGTCCGCCCGGATCCTGATCAATCCGCCCCACGATTTCTTCACGCTCGGTCCAGTAAATCCACCAAATGTTCCGCCGGAAAGGATCGGACCGCATTTCAATATCGGCCACGTTCGTCTCCTTGGTTACTTCGATGACAAGGCCACGGTCGGAGGGGAGTTCCTAAGCTTAGGAACGGAACCGCCTGCGCCGGCTTATGCCTTAGTTGTCACTGAACCCAACCGAGGTCGACCATTCTAGCGCCCGCGCAAAATCTGCAGTTGCTTCAGCGAGCCAAAGAATTCGCTCATATTGCAGGCGACGCGGCGAGCCGTGCCGATGCGACAGGGTCGATCGACCAGGCCGTCTGGTCGGCGCTTTTTGAGACCGGGCTCTCGATGGCTCCCTTCAGCCCGGATTTCGGAGGTATTGGTCTCAGCGATCCCAACCAGCAGACCACACTTTGCGCCATTCTACGGTTGATCGGCGGTGGCGACTTGGCAGTTGCCAGACTTTTCGAAGGTCATGTCAACGCGGTCATGCTCGTGTCGCGGTATGGGACCCGGCCTCAAATCGAGTCACTTGCCGGGAGCGTGAAACAAGGCGGGTTGTCCGGTGTTTGGGGCGCGGAAGACGCTCACGGTTTGCGCCGGCTGGGAGACAGCGCCTCGTGGCGGCTTGAAGGAAAAAAGATCCTGGCTTCCGGCGCCGGCATGATCGCGCGTCCCTTGGTCACAATTGGAAGCCCCGACGGGCATGTTCTCTATTTGCTAAACCTCGAAGCAGGTAAGCGGGCTGACATGAGCTCGTGGACGCCATTGGGGATGAAAGCGAGTGCCAGCGGCACAATCGACCTCACCGGGGTGATCGTAGGGCCGTCCGAGCAAATCGGCCGCGCCGGAGACTACATGCGTCAACCATTTTTCTCCGGCGGCGCTTGGCGGTTTTGTGCCGCACAGCTCGGCGCCATGGAGCAACTGACGGAACTGTATTGCACGCAATTGCGGGCGCGGTCCCGAGAGAGCGACCCCTATCAGCTCGAGCGGGTGGCGCATTGCACAGCTGCTTGCCGAACCACTTCGTTCTGGGTCGAGGAAGCTGCGCGCCAGTTCGCAGACGAGAACCTCAAGTCTGCTGCCATCGTCGCCTTTACCAATTTTACACGCATGGTGACTGAGCGCGCTGCGCTCGACGTCATGGAATGCGTGCAGCGAGGCACGGGTCTCTCGGGTTTTATGCGTCCAAATCCGATCGAACGAATCTGCCGGGATCTTGCTACCTACCTCCGCCAGCCTGTCCCGGATATGGCGATGAGCGACGCCGCGCGCGCTGTCCTGGCCGGCGAATTCTCCACCGGAGCTCCTCTTTGAACGCGGACGAGTACTTACATCTGGTCGACGGTCTGCCCGTCAAGGATTGGAGCGAACTGACCCGCGGCGAACCTTTCGCGGTTCTGTCACCTCATCCGGACGACGAAAGTCTCGGCACCGGTGGCCTTATTGCTTTGGCGAGACTTCATGCCCAGCACGTTTCGATCATCCTTTTGACCGACGGCTCGAAATCGCATCCCAGCTCAGAAACCTATCCTCGCGATCGCTTGATCGCGACCCGGCGGTCGGAGCTTGCCAGTGCCGCGCGCATCCTCGGCGTTTGCTCCGATCAGCTATTCGAACTTGGATTACCGGATGCCGCGGCCCCCTTCGAAGGTCCCGATTTCGAACAAGCTGCCGATCGCGTCAGCGCGATCCTCGCGTCGGCCCGAGCGAGCACTCTGTTTGTCACCTGGGAGCATGATCCGCACTGCGACCATCAAGCGGCTGCCAAGCTCGCGAAAAAGCTACGAAGGCGGCATTCTGCGTTGACGTTATGGTCGTATCCAGTTTGGGGATGGCACCTTCCTCCCTCGCAAGTTGTTTCAGCCCCGGCTCCGAAGGGTGTTCGCCTGGCCATCGAAGGCGTGCTTCCTAAAAAGCGCGCTGCGATCGCAGCGCATGCGTCCCAAATGACGGACCTGATCGACGACGACTCGGAGGGCTTTCGCTTCACAGACGAGACACTCGCACCGTTCATGCGACCTTTCGAATACTATATCGAAGTCCCGCTGTAATGAGCACCGCGAAGACGCTGCCACCGTCGTATTTTGAGGCCAGGTACCAAGCCGACATAGATCCCTGGCACTTCCGAACAAGCTCATATGAGCGGGAAAAATACGAAGCTACGGTCGCCGCCTTGACGAAGCCGCGATACCAAAACGGCCTTGAGGTCGGGTGCGCCATCGGGATTCTTTCCGCGTCGCTCGCGCAGCGCTGCGATCAGCTTGTTGCCTTAGACGCTTCGATCACCGCAATTGCTGAAGCATCTCGGCAAAATCTACCGAATGTCCGGTTTGAGACCGCGTTCCTCCCCGACGACTTCCCGGTCGGCGTCTTCGATCTCATCGTGCTCTCCGAGGTCCTCTACTACTTTGCTGAAGATGATCTGCGACGGCTTGCCGAGAAATGCCTGGAGGCTCTAAAGGGTGGTGGAGAAATGATCTTGTGCCATTGGTTGGGAGAGACCGACTATCCCCTCACCGGCCATCAAGCCAGCGAGCTGTTCGCAAAAGCGGTGGCTAAGCGTCGACCAACGCATGCGATATTGCATGAGGGTATTTATCTTCTGGAACGCCTGTCCTTCTCGAGTTCAGTCGCAAATGACGAAGAATAAAATTCGCGGCGGCAATTTGCCGCGGAAGCTCGGAGGGACGTAGGGGCGACCGCCTTTGAAGATTTGGATGTCGGACTTCGATTTCCCGCCATACCTCAAAGAACGGCAAGGAAGCTACGCTATCCAATCGGTCCCGTTTGAGAAGGCGCGACAATCCTGTTTCAACGTCGTTCTCTTGATAGGCTTTTCTCAAGAAGCCCCGCAGGCTGGCGCGGAGAAGGGTCTTGATCGCCGGTTCGAGATCGTCGTCGCACGGGGCATCAGGCGTATCTCTTCGGTAACGCATGGTGTCGGCCGCCCCGCCCGTGGCTCGACCATCCAATCGGCATGACGTGAGCACTGAAACGTCGAGTGGATGACGAACCCTGAAGCCCTTTTCGTCGAGAAGCGTCGTGAAGGCGGCGTCCTCGCCCAGGGCCTTATCGGGCATTCCGCCGACGGCTTCATAGGCTGCGAGTTTGACCGCCAGGCTTGCGCCAGAGGAAACGCGGTGGTTTGGCCATGGATCGTGAGGCCGCGGATCGCACCGTGCGTAAATCTCGGCAATCAGACGCAAATAGGTATCTTCAAGGCGGCCCCGCGCCAGAAATGGCGCCCCATGCGACACGATCTCAGCGGGCTCGGCATCGATGTAACCGGCAACGCAGTCCGCGCCGGCGTTGAGCTGGGACAGGTTGTCGCTGAACCAGGTTGGCGTCACCAAACTGTCGGCGTCGGTCGTCAACAAGACGGCGTTGGCGGCGTTTTCACCGAGCTGCTGTGCGGCTTCCTGCATTGCCCGGCGTCTGGCGCCGCCTGCGGTGGCATTTCCAACCAGGGAGACCTCCAAGACCTCCAAGGGATAGGGCAAGTCGGGCATGAGCTTGCGCGCAATGTCGGCCGTGCCGTCGGTCGCATTATTGACTAGCAGCAAGACCCCAAAACGACCGGGTGCGATGGGCGCGCCCAACCGATCGCGTTGAACGGCAAGCGCCGCCAGACAGCGCGGGATTCGCTCGGCTTCGTTTCGCGCGGGAATGGCGATGATCGCCGAGCATCTCAGGAACGGCAAACGCTCGGGCTGAACGATTTCCGACTTCTCGATCGTGCGCCGATGCATTCTGCCTTCTCACTCTCATACGCCTGAATGAAAACTGGCCAAAGCGGCGCGAGTTCCTACAACGCGCACCCGACCAGCGCCCCATCAGTCCGGTCGTCGGATGCTCGTCGATGGAAACGGGCCCTCCGTTCAAATGTGAGGACTTGCGGTTGGCGATGCCCCGCGGGTTGCGCAATTCGGCGGCCCAACATCCAACCGCAGCCCAGGACTTTAACAGCAGATCGACGTGCCCTCTGGTCCCATGCGTGCCGGGCATGCCATGCGAAGGTCAGCAGGCGAACGGTCTTGAGGAATCCGACGTCTCGAAGGTCATAGCGCGATCACCCACACCGAAAACGCGATGAGCGCCGCAAGAAACGATCGCCGCTGCGATCACGAGCTTCGCCACTTCGGCTTCTCGGCACTGATGCGCAGGGCGTAGAGCGGGTTCTGAAACTCGTCGACGACCTCCATGCTCCAGTCCTCCTGCGGACGCAGCTTACCGTCGAGTCCTTGCAGAATCTGTCGGGCGGTCACCGTCGCCTCCCGCCAAGCCGCATGATTGTCGGGCAACTCCTCGCCCTTTCGGTTCAGTTCGGTTTGGCCGTGATGAACGTGGAAATAATACGTTGGCATAGAGATCCTGACATGGCGCTTTTCGAGGTTGGAGAGACGGCCGCGGTCAGGGGGCTCGGAGGCAAGTAGACCGGGCCGCTCCGCCGGAATCGGTTCCTTCCGCAGCGCCTTGCGGCCGCCTCTGGAGAGCGGCGTCGGGTGCTTCGGCGCCGTCGCCGGCGCCTCCTCGACGGCGGTCAGCAGCCATCCTCATCGTGACGACCGGTCCCCCGCGTGCAGGTGTCGTCGAACAGGCGGTGGCCGAAGTCCTTCCAAAGGGCGTCCCGGTCGTACAGCCGGACCGCTTCCAGCGTCTGGATCTCGACCGTCCGGCTGGAGCGCCGGCAGCTCCCTCCGTAAGTGCTGGGAAATTTGGCCCGGCCACTACAGTCGTCGGGACGCAAAGGGGCCGATTGCCGCCGTCGGCACGCAGGTCGTCCAGGAGCGCCTGCCAAGGAGCCGGGCGATCCTCTTCCGTTCCGCGAAATCGCGCGGAAGCTCCGGAGAATCGGGGTGGATCCCTAAATCATCTTGTGCAACAGCCGAGGCTGACATCTTCCCTGCTTCGAACAAGATCATGGACAACGGCGATTAGACGCCCGAAGAATGCTACTGTTGGTTCCCACCGCCCGGCCGCCTGAGAGAGCTATGCCCCTTGTGAAGACAACCAAAATTGCCCCCGCCGCTGCAAAGCGGGCGTTGCCCGGAAACGGCGCCAAAGCGGAGCGCGCGCCGGCGAAGCCCGCGACATCGTCCACGGTCTCCAAGGGCTCGAAAAAAGATAAAGTCTCGGAGCGGATAGCGGCGGCCACGGAGGAGTTGGCGAGTGGCTTGACCGAGGCCGCGGCGGCAGCCGAAGAGCTCGGCCAGTCGATGGAGCAGATTTCCGCGGGTGCGGAAGAGGCCGCGGGCGCGACCCAGGAACAGCTCGAAGCGATCAAGAACGTTTCGGAAAATCTTGCCGTTGCTCGCCGCGAGGCGGAAAGCTCCCGCCGGCTGACCGACGCGACCCAGGTGCTGTTCGCGGAGGCCAGCACGCAGATTTCCACCTCGGTCCAGGCCATCGAGAAGAACGCGGAACGGCAGATCGCGACCGGAAAGACCATCGGCGAGCTGGAACGTCGCGCGCAAGACGTCAGTTCGATCACCGGCACGGTAAGCAAAATCTCCGATCAGACCAATCTCCTTGCCTTGAATGCGGCGATCGAGGCTGCGCGCGCGGGTGATCATGGTCGAGGCTTCGCTGTCGTCGCCGAGGAGGTTCGGGCGCTCGCGGAGGTTTCCGACAAGAGCGCCCTGGAAGTACAGGGCCTGGCCGAAGAGATCACTTCGAATGTCCGCGGCGCGGTGGAGGCCATCAACGCTGCGGCCACCATGGCGATAGCCCAGTCCAAGGCCGGTTCGCTTATGGCGGAGGAGCTTGCGGCCGTTCGCAAGGACATGGCGGCGCTGGCCGAGGGGTCTCAGGACACGCTGACCACGTCTCTCGAAGCTGAGCGCGCCATCGTCGAGGCGCAGAAGGGAGCCGAACTCGTCGCCGGCGCGGCCGAAGAGCAGTCCTCAGCGGCTAACGAAGCACGATCGGCTATTCGGCAGCAGTCGGCGTCGCTGGATCAAGGGCAAAAGGCCGCGCAAAGTCTCGCCGTGCTTGCGGAACAGCTGCGTTCAGGTTCGGCCGAGGGATCGGCGCCTGAGCAGATCGCCAGCGCTGCAGAGCAGCTTTCCGCCACGATCCAAGAACTTTCGAGCGCGGCCAGTCAAATCTCGGCCGCAGTCGAACAGATCAACAAGGGATCGACCCAACAAGCAGCGGCCGCGCAACAGACCTCGGCGGCTTTGGCCCAAATCGAAAAGAGCGCGCGGATTGCGCAGGACCGGAGTCGGCTGGCGAGCGAGCGCGTTGCAGCGATGGAGAGCGTTCTTGTCAGGAGCCGAACCGCAGTCCGCGACCTGATCGCCGGCGTGGGTGAAGCGCTTGACAAGACGCGCAGCGCTCTGACCACGATTGTTCATCTTGAATCCGTCGGACGAAAGATCGAGAAGATCGTCGATTCGATTGCGCTAGTGACGATCCAGACCAGCATGTTGGCGGTTAGCGGTGCAGTCGAGGCGGCCCGCGCCGGCGATGCCGGTCGCGGTTTTGCTCTAGTATCGAACGATATTCGCGGTTTGGCCCGCGAGGCTTCGGAGAGCCTCGAGCGTGTCAAGGACAGTGTGCGCAGCATTCTTGATCAGATATCCGTTTTGCGGCGAGACCTTGAGCATCTCGTCAGTGCAGCAGAACTCGAAGTCCAGAACAACCGCGCGGTCATCAAAGCCCTGGACAACATGAATACGGATGTCGCATCGCTGAGCGCCGCCTATCAGACGATTGGACACGGGGCGGAGGCGATTCTGATTGCGGCGGGGCAAACCGCCGCCGCCGCCCGACAGATAGCGGCGGCGGCAGAAGAAGCCAATTCGGCCTCGCGTCAGGCTGCGACTGCGTCGGCGGAGCAAGCCCACGGCGCCGACGACCTCGCGGCCGCGATCGAAGAGATAGCCTCCCTGTCGGACGAACTGAAAAAGCAGCATGGCTAATCCAGGCCAGGGCAGCAGCGGCCAACGTTATCTGACCTTCAGGTCGGAAGAGCGGCTCTATGCGCTGCCTGCGGGTCGGGTCGCGGAGGTCATTCGCACCACGCCCCTTGCACGGGTTCCCCAAGCGCCGAAGAGCCTGCTTGGCCTCGCCAATCTGCGTGGCGTGGTGATGCCAGTCGCGAGCGTGCGCGCACTGCTTGGTCGCGTCGAGACCGACTCGACGTCGACGTCAAGGCTGATCGTGCTCGATGGAGCTGCGCCGGTCGCGGTAGCGGTCGACGAGGTCGCCGCATTGGTGACGGTGCCGGAGTCCGAGATCAGGCGCGAGGACGCAGAGCTGGCAACCTTGGCCGGAGAGGAATTGCGCGGCGTATTTCAGTGCGGCGACCAGATTGCGAAGATATTGGATCTCGACGCGCTTCTCACGCGTTCATTTCCGCAAACCCAAGCGAAACGAACCTCGGTCGCCCTGGCGGCGAAAGTCGATGATGCGCATGCCGCTATTGACGACCGCCGGCGATTGCTCACGCTCGACGTTGCAGATCAGGAATATGGACTGGATTTGCAAGCGGTCCGAGAGATCGTTCCCCTACCTGATCATCTGACTCATCTGCCGGGCACCGAGGAGGTCGTCCTGGGCGTGATGCCATACCGCGATACGTTGCTTCCGCTTCTATCTCTCAGGATCCTATTGGGATTACCGGCCGCATCGCTGGCTCGCAACAAGGTCGTTGTCACACGGGTCGGCGACACCTCGGTTGGATTGGTCGCCGATGGGACGAGATCGCTTATTGCCGTCGATCCTTCGCTCGTCGAGAAGGCTCCACCGATCTTGAGCGCACGCGCCGGTGGGGAAACGCAAATCGCGGAAATCTATCGAGCCAGCAAAGCGCGATTGGTTTCTATCCTGGTTCCGGAGCGCCTTTTTCGGGAAGACGTCATGCAGAAATTGACCCGTACCGATCGCGCGACGGATTCGCCGACCGTCCGTATCGGCGAAAGCGGTACGCGAGAACTCCGTTTCCTGGCATTCAAATTGAACGAGGACGAGTTTGCGCTTCCAATCGAAGCCGTCGATGAAGTCGCCCGCGTTCCAGAGCAGATCACCCGGTTGCCAAGGACGCCCAAATTCCTGGAAGGCATCGTCAATCTGCGCGGCGTGGTGCTTCCCGTGGTCGATCAGCGACGTCGGTTCGACATGCCGGCTGCCGAGAACACCGCCGGCCGCCGGCTCGTCGTCGTGCGGACCGAAGAGCATCGCGCGGGGCTCATCGTCGATAGCGTGACGGAGGTCTTGCGGTGCTCGGCTGAAGCGGTCAAGGCTGCACCCGACCTGACGGGCGAGGCAGCTGGGCTGGTCCGCTCCGTCATCAACCTTGAGGAGTTCGGCAGAATGCTGCTGCTGCTGGATCCGTCGGAGCTTCTGAGCCGGGCGGAGCGGGGCTTGCTGGATTCCTTCAACAAGACCGCTTCTCCGAAAGAGACCGGGCGGCCACGCCGGTGATCAACGTCCTCGTCGTGGACGATTCTGCATTGGTGCGAAAATTGTTCGGAAAGGTTTTTGCCGAGCAGCCGGACTTCCGTGTGACCTTTGCGCGCAACGGAAAGGAAGCATTGGCTTCGATCGCCGAGTCCGTTCCGGATGTCGTGACTCTCGACGTGCACATGCCCGAGATGGACGGATTGACCTGCCTCGACCGCATCATGATCGAGCACCCCTGCCCGGTCATTATGGTTTCATCCATGACAGCGGACGGGGCCGACGCTACCCTGGAAGCTCTCAGGCTCGGGGCTGTAGATTTCGTCGCCAAACCCACCGGCGCAGTTTCGCTCCGTATCGACGAAATGGCGCCGGAGCTGTTGGCTAAGGTTCGCCAGGCCGCTGGAGCGCGTCTTAAGCGATCCCTCCGGCTAAGGGAGCGCGTTCGCCACCAGATCGGTGGGCATCGGGCTACCGGCGCCTCCCGGTCGCGGACAAAGAACACGCCGGCCGCCTCCGGAGACGGGCTGGTCCTGGTCGGCGTCTCGACCGGCGGGCCGCCGGCGCTGGAAGCCCTCTTAACGGCCCTGCCGGTCTCGTTTCCGTGGCCCATATTGGTGGCCCAGCACATGCCGGACAAATTCACCGGGTCGCTGGCAAGACGTTTGGACGGACTCTGCGAACTGAGCGTCATCGAGGTCCGNAAGCCAATGCCGCTGCAGCCTGGCTTTGTCTATATCGGGCGAGGCGATGCAGACATCGTCGTCTCGAAACGTGGCACTGGGCTCGTTGTCACGGCTGCGCCTGCGCTGGACTATCCGTGGCACCCCAGCGCCGACCGGCTAGTCCGGAGCGCGATGAACCATATGGCTGCCGGCCAGTTGATCGGGATCCTCATGACAGGCATGGGCAACGATGGGGCGGAGGCCATGACACTTCTTCAGGGCAGGGGCGGAAAGACAATTGCGGAAGCCGAGGAAACGGCCGTTGTCTGGGGCATGCCCGGCGAACTCGTCAAATTGGGCGGAGCGGATTTTGTCGTTCCGTTGCCGAATATCGCGGCCCAACTCGAAAGGCTGGTACCCTGATGCCCCTGGTCAGACGAGGCTCCAGCGAGACAGCAGCCCCCAGGCTCGATGCGTCGACATTGACGGCAGCACTGGCGGGCGGCTCCATCGATGAGCGCTGGACTGCGGCACGGGCGGCGGCCGAACTGCCGAACGGACTTGCGCTTCTGAGCGACGCTCTTTCCCGCGAGGCCGATCCGCGCGTCAGAGAGGCGATTTTTACGAGTATCGCCCGCACGCGGATACCTGAAAGCGCTGCGGCGTTGTTGCCCTATCTGCATTCGGACGATGCGAGCTTGCGTGCCGGCGCACTAGATGCGCTCCGCGCCATGCCCGAGGCAACCGCACCGCATCTTCCCGGACTCCTGACCGACAAAGACGCAGATGTCCGCGTACTGGCCTGCGAACTGGTCCGCAATCAACCGGTCGGCGAGGCGAATCGGCTGCTGCGCCCCATTCTCGCGACGGAAAGCCAGGCCAACGTCTGCGGCGCTGCCGTCGAGGTGGCGGCCGAGGTCGGTGGGCCCGACCTGCTGCCGCTTCTGGCGGAATGCGCCGGACGCTTTCCCGACGACCCCTTTCTCGGTTTTGCGATCCAGGTCGCCAGCGATCGTATCGGCTCACAAGCATCGAACCGTGGCTGAAACCCCGATCGTCACAGAAGACGATTTCCGCAGGCTCGCCGAGTTTCTATATCGGCGGACGGGAATGGTGTTTACCGAAGCGAAACGATACTACGTCGAACGACGCATCGCCGAGCGCATGGCCGCGACATCGATCGACAGCTTTCCCGCGTATTTTGCCTTTCTGCGCAGCGAAATCCGGGACGAGGTCGAACACATCATCAACGCCTTCACGGTCAACGAGACGTATTTTTACCGTGAGGATCACCAACTCGAATGCTTGACCAAGGACCTGCTGCGCGAGCGCATCCAGGAAAAGCGCCGCGGGGACGCGATACGGATATGGTCGGCGCCATGCTCGACCGGCGAGGAGCCATATTCGATTGCGATTTGGCTGCTT
>Ga0063456_1001119_pt1 | contig 14818 bp, 14 predicted proteins | sample AraplaMF_Cvi_mMF_FD_56228 | JGI IMG/M metagenome (GOLD analysis project Ga0063456, IMG submission 56228) | Arabidopsis root microbial communities from the University of North Carolina, USA - plate scrape MF_Cvi_mMF version 2 (version 2) | ecosystem: Host-associated > Plants > Roots > Endosphere ... | reverse complement strand
TGATGGAGGCCGATGCCATTCGCAATTACCGGCCGCAGGAGATGCTGCCGGGCACGGAATATCAGAGTGACGAGGACCTGATCCGTCGGGTCGGCGATATCGCCACAACGATTTTCCATCCGGTCGGCACCTGCAAGATGGGCAGCGACACCATGGCGGTTGTCGATCCGCAATTGCGGGTGCATGGGCTTGCGAGACTGCGGGTGGTCGATGCCTCGATCATGCCGACGATCGTCTCGGGCAATACCAACTCGCCAGTAATCATGATTGCCGAAAAGGCCGCGGAAAGCATTCTATCAGAGGCTTAACGCGGTTTTCCCAGGCGAAGCGCGAAGCTGTTTTGCCGGGAATCGGCAGGGGGTTCCGCCGAACCGCTCTCGATCTAAAGCGCCCAGTCATCCCGATTTTGGACCTCGGCAGCTTTGTCCTCGCGGCAAATCGTTTCCAGCGCCAACGAGGCACGGCTGGAGTGTCTTTGTTTGTGCCGCAGGATTGCAAACTGGCGGGACGGCAAAGGGAAGCGCGCCTTGACCAGCAGACCCTGCGTCAAGAGCGGCGCGGCCACGGCGCCGGAAACGACCGTTGCGCAGAGGCCTTCTCTTGCTGCCGATATGACGGCTTCATTAGACGGCAGCTCAAGCGCGACAGTCAGATCTGCGGGGCCGATGCCGAGATTGGCAATCGCCGCCTCGAAAGCCGACCGGGTCCCGGACCCTTTTTCCCGCATGACCCATTTCGTGCCCGAAACCAGCTCCGCCGGGGCGATCGGTTTGCCACGCGCCCAGGGATGGCGCGGGCCGACGACGACAAGGAGTTCGTCCTCGGCGAGCGGCAGAACATTGAGCGCCGGTTCGTCAACGCTGCCTTCGACGAAACCGACTTCGGCCAATCCATCGAGAACCGCTTTTGCCGCCGTGGTCGTGTTGCCGATCATCAGCTTCAGGTCGATGCCCGGATAGCGCATCTTGAAGCGCATCAGCATCGCCGGCAGCCAATAGCTTGCGATCGTCTGGCTGGCAAAGACCACCAGCTCACCCTTTTGCAATCCGCCGAGATCGGACAGAACGAGCGCCGCGGCTTTTGCGCGTGCGAGTGTGGCTCTTGCCTCCCCCAGAAAGATCCGTCCTTCATATGTCAGCTCTATGCGGCGTCCGACACGGTGGAAAAGCTCGACACCATAGGAGGCCTCGAGATTGCGGATCGCCGAACTGACGGCCGATGGCGTGAGGCCGATCGCCGAGGCGGCGTTGGTCAGGTGCTCGCGTTCCGCAACCGCGACGAAAATGGAGAGCTGTTCGAAGGTCATGATGAATCGTTCGATTTTACCGAATAAACCATATTAAACTATTCAATGGAAGTCGACAGTTGGGTATGGGACAGTGAAGCATTCCGCAAGGTCTTGCCGATGCTCGTTTCTGCCTCCCGTTCCCCGTCGCTTCCTGCCGTCCTGCCGGGACTTGTCCTTTGTGCGGCAGTCACGCTCATTGCGCAGTTGGTTGAGCAGTTGCAGCGGATGATTTTCGGCGCGCACTGGATCGAGAGCCTCGTGCTGGGGATTCTGATCGGTATTGCCGTGCGCTCCTCGGTCCGCCTGCCGCAGACCTTCACTCCCGGCATTCACTTCGCCGCCAAGACGCTTCTCGAGATTGCCGTCGTGTTGCTGGGCGCCTCGCTCAGCACGGCNGCCATCCGGCAGGCCGGNCTGCCGCTTGTCGGTGGAATTGCCGTCCTGGTTGCGCTGTCCTTGGCCGGCAGCTTTCTGCTTGGCCGGCTCTTCGGGNTGTCGACCAGCCTGGCGACCTTGGTTGCTTGCGGCAACTCGATCTGCGGCAATTCTGCGATCGCCGCGGCAGCACCTGTGATCGGCGCCAAACCGGACGATATCGCCGCCTCGATAGCCTTTACCGCGCTGCTCGGCGTTGGTGCGGTGCTGACTTTGCCGCTTCTGCATCTGTTCCTGGGTCTCAGCGCCGTACAATATGGCGTTTTCGCAGGGCTGACAGCCTATGCCGTGCCGCAGGTATTGGCGGCGACGGCCTCCGCCGGCGCCGTCAGCACCCAGGTGGGCACGCTCGTCAAGTTGATCCGCGTGATGATGCTCGGCCCCGTCATTCTTGTGCTCGGNGCAGTTCATGGTCGCCGTCCCGGCGGCGCCGCAATCAATCTCCGCCATGTTCTGCCATGGTTCATCCTCGGTTTTGCGGCCATGGCGACGCTTCGTTCGCTCGACGCGATCCCGGCGCCGCTGCTGCCCGCGATGTCGGCTGTATCAGCCGCCTTCACCGTTACTGCCATGGCCGCGTTGGGCCTCTCCGTCGATGTCAGATCCATCGCCCNTACCGGCGGTCGGGTCCTCGTCGCGGCGGCGCTGTCGCTNCTGGCTCTGGCGGTGCTTGGGCTTTGCTTGATCGGCCTGCTGAATATCGTCTGAGACGGGGTGGTGTGCCCAAAATACTTGCAAAAATTCCCGTTGCCTTCCAAACGATCAGCGGCTAGCCTGTATATACAGGGCGGAGAAGCAAAGATCGTCATGCGGGTCATCTCTTCACAGCAAGCTGCGGATCTCCTCGAAGACGGGATGACGGTCGCTGCCTCGGGTTTTGGAGGATGCTGCCATCCCGAGGCCATCACGGCCGCGGTGGAGGAGCGTTTCCTCGCCACTGGAAAACCGCGCAAGCTGACACTTCTGTTTGCTGCCAGCACGGGCGATCGTCAGACGCGCGGCATGGGGCATTTCGGCTATGAGGGCCTCGTCGCCCGCGTGATCGCCGGGGGATGGCGGGGAACGCCGCGCCTTGGCAGGCTGGCGATCGAGGAAAAGATCGAAGCGCATTGTTGGCCGCAAGGCGTCATCGCCCAGCTCTATCGGGCGATTGCCGCCGGTCAGCCTGGGGTGATCACCCATATCGGGCTCGGTTCTTTCATGGANCCGCTGCATGGCGGCGGCCGCATGAATGCGACGACGCCGCGAGCGCTTGTCGAGCGCGTGTCGTTGCGCGGCAAGGAATGGCTGCTTTATCCCTCGATGCCGCTCGACTGCGTGCTTTTGCGCGGTACGACGGCCGACGAAGACGGCAACGTCACCCTCGAGGACGAAGCCTTTCCGCTCGACGTGCTCGCCATGGCGCAGGCAGGCCGAAATTCCGGCGGTGTCGTCATCGTGCAGGTCAAGCGGATTGCCGAGCGCGGCTCGCTGCCGCCGGGCGATGTTCGCATCCCGGCGGCGCTGGTCGATTATGTCGTCGTCTGCGAAAATCCGGCCCAGCACGGCGTCAGTTTCGCCGAGACAGACAATATCGCCTATACCGGGCGCGTCCGGATGGCGGTGAGCCGCCTGCAGCCGGCGCCTCTGTCGGCCGATAAGATAATTCAGCGCCGTGCCTTCCTGGAGTTGGCGCCGCTCCATCGCCCGACGATCAACCTCGGCATCGGCATTGCCGCCGGGATCGGCCGTATCGCCAGCGAAGAGGGATTCGACGATTATACGGTGACGATCGAATCCGGCGTGATCGGCGGCGTGCCGGCCGAGGAACTGTCCTTCGGCGCTGCCGTCAATCCGACCGCCATCGTCCCNCAGGCTTCGCAGTTCGACTTTTACGACGGCGGCGGCCTCGATATCGCCTTTCTCGGCATGGCCGAGGTGGATAGGCACGGTGCGGTCAATGTCAGCCGCTTCAACAATTCCATCGTTGGGGTCGGCGGCTTCACCAATATTTCGCAGACGGCGGGGCGTGTTGTCTATCTCGGCGCATTTTCGGCCGGCGGCGCGGAAATTGCGGTTGCCGACGGCAGNCTCGACATCATCCGGGACGGCAGAGTTTGCAAGATCGTCGACCATGTCGACCAGATCAGTTCGAGCCCGGCCTTTGCGCCGGAAGGGCAGTCGCAGCTCGTCGTCACCGAGCGGGCGGTCTTTCGAGTGATCGACGGATGCCTGATGCTGACGGAGTTTGCCCCCGGCATCGATCTCGCCTCCCATGTTCTCGACCGCCTGCCGAAGGGCGTCGCGGTGTCGGACCAGCTGAAACAGATGGACGCGCGCCTGTTTTCCACCCACGCCATGAAGGACTTTGCCCCATGAAAATCGATGGAGCCGTCATCATCGTCACGGGCTCGGCAACAGGCGTCGGGGCCGCATGCGTGAAGCAGTTCGCCGAGAGCGGTGCCCGGGTGGTCGTCAATTACAACAGCAGCAACAAAGAGGCCGATGAAACGGCCGATATCTGCCGCAGCCTGGGCGCGGAGGTCGAGATCGTCCAGGCCGACGTTGCCNACGATGCGGCCTGCCGCCGGATGGTCGCGACGGCCGTCAACCGGTGGGGGCGGCTCGACGCCCTGGTGAACAATGCCGCAACGACGGTCAAATCGGATCCTTTCGATCTGGAGACATTGTCGGCCGAAGATTTTCAGAGTGTTTTCGGCGTCAATGTCATCGGCGCCTATCAGATGTGCCGGGCGGCGGTGCCTGCGATGCGGGACAGCGGCGGCGGTGCGATCGTCAATGTCTCATCCAACGTTGCCTTTACCGGCGGCGGCAGTTCGCTTGCCTATACGGCCTCCAAGGGTGCGCTCAATGCGTTGACCCTGGCGCTAGCGCGCACCTGCGGTCCCGATATCCGGGTGAACGCGGTTTGCCCCNGCATCATCGATACGCGCTGGATGCGCGACACGCTCGGGCCGGATGCCTATGGCGCCATTGCCAAGCGATTTTCGGAAACCGCGCCGCTCNGCCGGGTCGCGACACCGGAAGACGTTGCCGGCGCCATTGTCTGGCTTGTTCAGGGGGCAGACTTCGTCACTGGCGAATTGCTTTCCGTCGACGGCGGCATCCGCCTGTCGGGTGGCGTTCGCAAACCCGTGGCATCCGGCGGAGCCGCATCGTGACGTTGTCGGCCCAATCCATTCTCGATTTCCCGGTGCCGCAGGCGACGNATGTGGTTACTGCAAGAGATGCCATCCTCTACGCCCTGTCTGTCGGCTACGGCACCAACCCGCTCGACGAAAACCTATTGAACTATGTCTATGAACGCGATCTCGTGACCGCGCCGACCCTTGCCAATGTCGTGGCGCATCCAGGCCCGTGGATGCAGCAGACGGGTGTCGACTGGGCGCGTCTCGTGCATTCCGAACATCGCCTGACCATCCACCGGCCAGTCCCTCTCGATGTGCCGCTGATCTCCCGGTCGCGCGTCTTGTCGGTGGTCGATCGCGGCCTTGAGAAAGGCATGTTCGTCAGCTTCGAGCGCATGATCGCAACCGTGGACGGTGATGAGCCGATCGCGACGATCGTCCAGACGAACGCCTGCCGCGGTGACGGTGGATGCGGTTCGGCGGGATCGGCGCCTGAACCTCTGTCCAAAGTCCCGGACCGAGAGCCGGACTTCGAATTCAATGTCGACCTCCCTGACAACGCCGCGCTGCTTTATCGCCTGAACGGCGATCTCAATCCGCTGCATGCGGATCCACAGGCAGCCGGCCGAAGCGGCTTCGATCGGCCGATCCTGCATGGGCTGTGCAGCTTCGGTTATGCGGGCTACGCCGTCATCGCCGGCATCGATCCAGGCATGACGATCGGCTTGCGGGCGATCGCGGCGCGGTTCAGCGCGCCGATCTTTCCCGGAGAAACGATCACCCTGCAGATGTGGCGCAACGACGCCGAGATTCGCTTCAGGGGGATCGTTGCGTCACGGGGTGTGACCATCCTCGACAATGGCATGGCGAGGCTGTCATGACGAAAGCGGTCAAACCGGCCGCCGGCGAGGCGCGCCATTATATCAGGATCAAGGAGCAGATCCTGGCCGACATAGCCGAAGGCAAGCTGCAGCCGGGAGACCGGGTATCCTCTGAAAGCGAACTGGTGGCGGCATTCGGCGTCAGCCGCATGACGGCGAACCGCGCGCTGCGGGAATTGATGTTCGAGGGTGTCCTCAAGCGATCCGCCGGGATCGGAACCTTCGTGTCGCCAAAGCACCTCGACGTCGATCTGCTTCAAATCCGCAACATAGCCGACGAAATACTGGAGCGGGGCCACAAGCATAAGGCGGCGGTCGTTCAGGCCGGCTCGATGAAGGCGGATGCCAACGTTGCCGACGCGCTCGAACTGACGCTCGGCGCTGAGGTGATGCACTCGCTGATCGTGCACCTGGAAAACGACCAGCCCATTCAGGTCGAGGAGCGCTACGTCAATCCGCTGGTCGCGCCCGACTATCTGTCGACCGATTTCAGCAGCATGACGCCGAACGAATATCTGACGAAGGTGGCGCCGATAACGGCGTTCGAACATATCGTCCAGGCCGTCAAACCGGACACGACGATCCGCAAATATCTTGGCCTGAAGAATGATCACCCTTGCCTGCGCGTCTTTCGAAGGACCTGGTCGGGCGAGGCCGTCGTGACCTGTGCGCTGTTATACTATCCGGGCGCGCAATATCGGCTGGAAGCACGGTCCACCAAGGGTCCCTCGAAGCCCGTCGCCATTCTCGGAGAGAAACAGTGAGCGCCACCCATTCTCCATCGATCACCTTCAGCGCGTCGCCGCCGACGATCGAGGACATCGCAGCAATTGCCCGTCGTCACGCCAGGATCGAAATCTCCGCCGAGGTCGAGGCCCGGATTACGGCGGCGCGCGCCGTCGTCGATCGCTATACGGAAAAGGAGCTGCCGGTTTATGGCCTGACGACAGGACTGGGAGCGGGGGTCGATACACGACTTGCAACGGAAGATCTGGTGGCGTTTCAGATGCGTGTACCGCAAGCCCGCGCGGTCGGCGTCGGAAAGCCGCTTGCCCAGGAATCCGTGCGGGCGATGATGGCCGTCAGGGCTGCAGGCATGGCGGCGGGCGGCTCCGGCATTTCGCTGAACGTGTTCCGTGGTCTGATCGCCGCCATCAATGCAGATATCCATCCGGTCGTCCCGTCATTGGGCTCGATCGGTGCGGCGGATTTGGCTCCGCTTGCCCATATGAGCCGGGCGCTTCTCGGCTTCGGCGAGATCGAGCTTGGCGGCGAAGTGCTGCCGGCCGCCATCGCCCTCGAAAGGGCCGGCCTGAAACGACTCGAATTGGCGCCGAAGGACGGGCATGCGCTTGTCGTGGCCAACAGTCTCTCCATCGGCCTTGCCTGCCTGGCGCTTGAGGATATCGAGCGGCTCTTCGATTGGTCCCTGAAGGCGATTGCCGTTAATTTCGAAGCGTTCCGGGCCAATGTCAGCGTCTTCGACGATCGCGCTCTCGCTGCCAGACCGGCCTTTGGGCAGCGCCGTGTCGCCGCTCAACTGATGGAACTGCTTTCGGGAAGCTCCTTGCTTGCGGCCGATGCCGCAAGACGTCTCCAGGATCCTTTGAGCTACCGCTGCACGCCGCAGGTCTGGGGCGCGATGAGGCATGCGATCGACGAGGCAAGGCAGGCGACGGAGATAGATCTCGTCAGCTCCAGCGACAATCCTGTCGTCATCGCCTCCGAAGGCGTCATTCTTGCACACGGCAATTTCGACATGACCGCTTTTGTGCTCGCCTGGGAAAGGCTGGGGCAGGCGATGGCGCATTGTGCGGCAGGCACCGCCTATCGGATCATGAAGATCATGTCGCCCGGCATGTCCGACCTCCCGCGCTTCCTGACCCCGATGGGCCAGAGCCGGACCGGTTTTGCGACCGTGCAAAAGACCGTCTCGGCCATGGAAGCCGAAATCCGCCATCTCGCCATGCCGGTTTCGCTCTCGCCCTTTCCCGTCGCCGATGGCGTCGAAGACCAAGCGTCGATGGCGCCGAGCGTTTTGGCAAAGACGCAGGCGATCGTCGAGCGCCTGCGTTATCTCGTTGCCATTGAACTGATTGCCTCGGCGCAGGCCGTCGAGCTGCGCGGCGTCTCAGGCGAATTGGGCAAGGGATCGGCTGAGGCCTATGCTTTCGTCCGCAACCACGTCCCGGCGCTTGATGAGGATCGCGCGCAAGGGCCGGATTTTGCGACGATCGCCGCATTGATCGGGCTTGGCCCGCAGTAAGCCCGGTTCGCCACTGCCCCACTAAGAAGGGCAGGGCGCCGACCGGTCATGCCGACGGCTATTCCGGGGAATGCCGCCGGTTCGTTCATTGAAAAGTCAACAAGAGGGAATGACTATGAAAAATTGGACAAAGGGCATCCTTGCAGCCGGCATCATGGCAACCGCCATGTTCCAGTCTGCATCCGCAGAGACCATCAAGGTCGGCAGCAAGAATTTCACCGAGCAGTTCATCCTCGCTGAAATGTATTCAGCCGTTCTGGAAAATGCCGGCTTCACCGTCGAGCGCAAGATCAACCTCGGCGGCACGCTGATTGCGCACCAGGCATTGGTGGCCGGCGAGATCGATCTTTATCCGGAATATACCGGCACGGCGCTCGCATCCGTCGTCAAGGGCGAGATGTCGACCGACGCCGACAAGGTCTATACGCAGGTCAAGGACTTCTACGCCAAGCAGTTCAATCTCACATGGCTGAAGCCGAGCGGGATCAATAACGGCTATGTCATCGTCGTCCGGCAAGAAACGGCGCAGGCCAACAATCTGAAGAGNCTGTCGGATCTCGCCAANGTCTCCAAGACACTGGTCTTCGGCGGCGGNGCCGAATTTCCGGATCGCGCCGACGGCCTGCCCGGCCTGAAGCGCGTCTACGACGCCGAGTTCAAGGAGTTCAAGCAGTTCGCCAAGCTTGGTCTTCGTTACGACGCGCTGGAACAAAAGGATATCGACGTTGCCAACGGTGCGGCGACCGACTGGCAGATCGGCTCGAAGAATCTCGTGCCGCTGGCAGACGACAAGGGTCTGTTTCCGCCCTACTACGTGGCGCCCGTTGTCCGCCAGGACGTGCTGAAGGCCAACCCGAAGGTTGCCGAACTGCTCGAAGCGGTCGGCTCCCATCTCGACAACGAGAAGATGCGGGTCCTCAATGCCAAGGTCGAAACCGATCACGAGGAAGCCAAGGACGTGGCGGTCGATTTCCTCAAGGAAAACGGCCTCCTGCCGAAATGATTGTCATGCCTCCGCGGCCGGATATCAATCCGGCTGCGGTCTGGTGCGGCGATCCTTTTAAGGGTTTTTGTTCGAAAATCCGTCCGGTCAGCAGCCGGACAGGAATGTGGAGAAGCGGGAAATGCAGGAAATCTGGATCGATTATCTCAACGCCCTCGATGCCAAGGCGCTGGCGCTGACGAATGACGAGATTCTCGATGCGGTGTCGAAGGCGCTGGATGCGCAGGGCAGGGGTGAAACCGTCATCGAGCCGCGTGTTCATCTTGTGCCGGAGAGCTCCGACAAAGGCCATTTCAACGTGCTTCGCGGCTACGTCAAAGCGCTGAATTATGCCGGCGTCAAAGTCGTCGGCGACTTCGTCGACAACTACAAGGTCGATCTGCCTTCGGAGCTTGCGGTCCTCAACCTGTTCGACCCGAACACCGGCGTGCCGAAGGCTATCATCGACGCAACTGCCATCACCGACATGCGCACCGGGGCCGTCACCGCTCTTGGCGCAAAATATCTCGCCCGCANGGACAGCAAGATTCTCGGCCATATCGGTGCGCGCGGAACCTCTTACTGGAATGTCCGGCTTCTCGACCATCTCTTCGACTTCGAGGAAATCCGCGTGCATTCGCGCCGGCCGGAAAGTCGGGATGCCTTCGCCAAGCGTCTTGAGGCGGATCTCGGCAAGAAGATCATCGTCACCGACAATTGGGAGGATTGCCTCAAGGGCGCCGACATCATGGTCGAGGCNAGCCGCCTGCCNGAACCGGCGCCGCTGTTCAAGACGGAATGGGTGAAGAAGGGCGCCTTCGTCGTGCCCTATGGCACGATGAGCGCGCTNGAATTCGATCTCACCGACATCATGGACAAGGTCGTCGTCGACGATTGGGGACAATGCGGCCCCGGCAAGCCGTTCGGAGCGCTTCGCCGTCACGTCGACGAGNGCAAGGTGACGGCCGAGAACCTGCATGCCGAAATCGGCCAGATCGTCTGCGGCATGAANNCCGGCCGNGAAAGTGACGAGGAGACGATCCTGTTCTGGCACCGCGGCCTCAGCACNACCGACGTGGCGCTCGGCGCCGCCATGGTCGANAAGGCAAGAGANATGAACATCGGCCAGCGGCTGCGGTTCGCATAGTTGCCATGGTGATGTCCAAGCCGATCGCCTGTTCGAGAATGTATAATCTCAGTCCGCGCATTCGCGGCCTGTGGGATGCGTTGTTTGCGCTGGTCAGCGTGCAGTCCGGCATNGAGNTCGAGATCATCGCTCATGCAGCACCGGCGCCGCTGTCGGAGCTATGGGCGAGGCCGGACATGGGGCTGGTCTTTATGTGCGGCTATCCNTTTTCGCGTATGCCCGAGGGCGCCAGNCCGACTGCCCTTGCTGCACCCGTTTCGAGCGAGGCATGGTCTTTGGACCAGCCGCTCTATGCCAGCCACATTGTCGTCGCCTCCACCGGGGCGGTGAACGAGGTAGCGGATCTCGCTGTGGCCCGCTGGGGCTGGACCGTGCGCGATTCCCAATCGGGCTACCACGCGGCGCGTTCTTTTCTTGCCGACCGGTTTGCCGGGAAAGTGAAGCAGAGCATGACGGTCGGGCCGCTGCTCAACCCGTCAGGCATCGTCGCCGCCCTCAAGGACGGCAGGATCGATGCGGGTGCGATCGATGCTTACGCCTTCCAATTGTTGTCGATGCACGAAACCGATGCGATCGATGGTCTTCGTATTCTGGCGACGACCGATCCGCTTCCCGCGCCGCTATTGGTTGCCGCGCAAACCTTGCCTGCGGACATCGCCACAGCATTACAGCAAAGCCTCGTGACGTTGCATGAAACGCCTGAGGGAGCGGCGGTTTTGGAACGGCTCGGCCTCCGGCGATTTTCGACGGTCGTTCCCCCGGCCTACGATAGTCTGCCGCTAAGAGCCGACGACGCCGATCGCAGATTGGGGATCACATGGTAGACAGGCGAACGAGCGCTCGGATGCGGAGGTCTCGACGATGAAATGGGTCCCCAAACATCTCGACCGGCTCTTCGACGCGCTGTTGGAGCACCTCTATCTCGTTTTTTCCTCGGTCGGCATTGCCCTGATGATCTCGCTGATCGTCGGGATATGGGCGGCGAGGCGGCCGCGGAGTTTTGCGGCCATCGTCATCTTCACCGGCATCCTGTTCGCGGTGCCAAGCCTGGCGCTGTTTGCGCTTCTGATCCCCATCATGGGCATCGGGGCGGCACCCGCCATAACCGGTCTTGCCGCCTACTCGCTGATGATCCTGATCCGCAATATCGGCATGGGATTTCAGGCTATTCCGCGTGACATATTGGAAGCTGCCGATGGCATGGGCTACGGCACGGCACGGCGGATCTGGGAAGTCGAGCTGCCGCTGGCCATGCCCTATATCGTCGGCGGCATCCGCATCGCCATGGTGACGGTCATCGGCATCGCCACCGTTGCCGCNTATATCAATGCCGGCGGGCTCGGCGTCATCATTTTCGAAGGCATCGACCAGCGCTTTCCCGAAAAGATCATCGCCGGCGGGCTGCTGACGTCATGTCTGGCGCTCTTTGCCGACTGCTGTTTTGCCTCCTTCGAAAAGCTGCTGCGCCGGCGCAGCGGGGGGAAGGCGGCATGATCGTGATCGATGCATTCAGCTGGATCTTCAACAATTCCGGCACCTTCTTCAACGCGTTCAATCGCCATCTTCTGATGTGCGCCCTCTCGCTCGGCATCGCCTTCGTCATCGCCGTGCCGCTCGGATTTGTCGTCGCACGGGCACCACGCGCCGCCTTTGCGGTGGTCAATATAGCCGGCGCCTTGCGCTCCATCCCGAGCCTGGCGATCNTGTCGGCGACGATGCCTTTTCTCGGCATCGGATTGCTGCCGTCGGTGATCGCCCTCATCGTCCTGGCCGTGCCGCCGCTATTGTTGAACACGATCATNGGCATCCGCGAGATCGACGCCTCGGTGATCGATGCGGCGGATGGAATGGGCATGAGCGCCGGACAGATGCTGTGGGAGATCGAACTTCCCCTGGCCGTTCCCGCGATTCTGTCGGGCGTCAGGACGAGCGCCATCCAGGTCATCGGCGGGGCGGCGCTGGCCTCTTTCATCGGCGGCGGCGGGCTTGGCGATTTCATCAATGCCGGCATTGCGATCATGAACATGCCGCGCCTTCTTGTCGGAGCGGTGCCGATTGCCCTGCTCGCAATCTTTGCGGAATTGGCCTTCGGCGCCCTGGAGCGCCTCTTCACTCAACGGCGCTGAGCGGCCGAAAGCGGATATCAGGATGATTCATCTCGATCATGTTACCAAGAACTACGACGGAAGCGGCCAGCATGCGGTCGACAACCTCGATCTCCTGATCGAGACTGGTACGACGGTTGCCCTGATCGGTCCTTCGGGCTGCGGCAAAACCACGACCATGCGGATGATCAATCAGTTGGAGACCCCGACGACGGGACGTGTGCTGGTCGACGGCAGGGATATCGCCCGGGTTGACCAGAAGGAGCTGCGCCGCAGCATCGGCTATGTCATCCAGCAGGTCGGTCTGTTTCCGCATATGTCGATCGCACGCAATGTCGCGACCGTCCCGCGGCTTCTCGGCTGGGAAAAGGCGCGCAGCAATCGCCGCGTCGACGAACTCCTGGATCTCGTCGGTCTTGATCCGGCCATCATGCGGCAGCGTCTGCCGCATGAATTGTCAGGCGGGCAGCGCCAGCGCGTCGGTTTCGCGCGTGCACTCGCAGCCGACCCCGCAATCATGCTGATGGACGAACCGTTCGGCGCGATCGATCCGATCACCCGCGTCCGGCTTCAGGACGAATTCCGCGATATTTTGAGGAAGGTGAAGAAAACCGTCGTCATCGTCACGCATGACCTCGATGAGGCTATCAAGATGGGCGATCGCATTGCGATCATGCGGGATGGCCGCCTCCTTCAATATGATAGCCCGCAGGAAATCCTTGCGCGTCCCGTCAACGAATTCGTCGAGAGTTTCCTCGGCCCCGACCGAGCCATAAAGAGGCTCAGCTTGATTGCCGTATCGACGATCATGACCGCGCCGGAACCGTCCAACGGNGATGCCGAGATCGCCGCTGACGCCACGGTTCACGATGCCTTGGCGCTCATCCTNTCCGGTGAGATGCCGGGCCTGCATGTCAGGTCAGCCGATGGGACGCTTGCGGGATATNTGTCGCGAGACACCTTGTTGCGCGCCAATCGGCTGTAGAGCTCACCTGCTAAGCANATGCGAGCGCNGCGCCGAGGACACGAACCATCGATATNNGNGCGCAACTCACCGACTCGCTCGCGGTGCGCGAAGGGATCAACATNCCAATGCTACCCACGCGCGCTGAAAGGGATTGCCGATCGCCCGCCTCAGGCTGTAGATCGGTATCACACAATGGGATTGTGTGAAGCCGGTCGCAATGGCGTCAACGCCGCTCNTTCATCATCGGCTGTCTGAAGCTTTACCAGCGCGCTGCGCTGTCACATAAGGGGTCGACGCCATTGTCTTCGCTTGTTCTTCCTAGTCGCCCGCTTTCGTTGGCGCGCAACGTCATCTCCACGCCAAATGCTTACTTCTGGTCAACGCCTATCATCCTGGCACTGGCTATCTTTCTCTTCGTTTCGGNAGCGCCAGGCGTGATCCGCGATTNCCAGATCAGCCAGAACCCCTTGGTGCTCGAAAACGGCGATGTGCAAAACGGGCGATGCACGACGCGCAAAGCCATCTTCACGGATTGCGAAGCACGCCTTGTCTACAATTACGGCGGACGGGACTACGACACCGAGGTCGAGGTCATGTTCGTCGATTTCCATACCGGCGACTACGAAACCGGCCTTGTGATCTCAGCCGATCATCCGGAACTCGCGACGATGAGCCTCGGTCTGGATATGCTCTGGAACCGGATCATCACGCTGACTGTGTTTGTCATCCTGCTTGGCGGCATGAGCCTGGGTATGATTTTTCTCGGTATCCGCATTTGGCGGGTCAAGGGCCAACTGCGCCGGCCTGCCATGCTGACCCCTGTCCCGGTCGAGGTGACCGCATTCGACCGCAAACGCGGCGTCCTTTCCATCACCTATAATGACAAGATCGCCGCCGACAAAACGGGGCGATCGGCTTACACGCGCATGAAGAATGGAGAAGAGCCGCTCATCGTCGGTGAAGCCAAGGGCAAAGCGATCGGACTGGCTGTCAGGCACGGCAATACTGCTCTTCCGGTGCTTCTGGACGATCGTTTGCAGCGTGTCGAGCTTACGGATGATGAGCGTGCCGCCGCTCTTGCCTCTCTTGCATCTCAGCAAGAAGGCGATCGGAATGCACCGGTCTTGGTCGAAGAGCCCAAAAGGGCGGTATCGATCTGGAAGCGGCTGCAGATTTTCTTCGGTGTGTTGCTCCTGATCCTCGTCGGTGTGGTCGGCTTCTGGCTTTGGTACGTCACGAGTTCCACGACACAATTTCAATCGCCTGGCATGGATATCAACAATCTCATGCCGGCGCCGTTGAACGAGTGGGGATGCGAGCAGCTCAAGAAGCGGTTCGGTCAGGATCGTGCGCCGTTTGGTTGCGTCGCTGACGATTACACAAGTTGGAAATAGGGACTTTCAATGGCGGGCTCAGCCGGGACGATTGGCTCGGCCTGCCTGGGTCTAGCCATTTTGGGGATAAGCTCGGAAAAAATCTGCGGATGCAGGCAACACACCATTGCGAAACCAACCGCGCTCGGCAAATGTCACCTCACGTAGCGTGAGACAAGTTCATGTCATTTCGGATCGAACGTCTGGTTGAAAAACACGTCAGCGGCGCGGCCGACGTATTGGTAA
>Ga0063456_1001118_pt1 | contig 14819 bp, 16 predicted proteins | sample AraplaMF_Cvi_mMF_FD_56228 | JGI IMG/M metagenome (GOLD analysis project Ga0063456, IMG submission 56228) | Arabidopsis root microbial communities from the University of North Carolina, USA - plate scrape MF_Cvi_mMF version 2 (version 2) | ecosystem: Host-associated > Plants > Roots > Endosphere ... | reverse complement strand
CCGGCCATCGCGAGTTGGCCCGAGCGGCGCAGGAAGGCGCGGCGCGTGTGGCGGGCAGGATCGATCAGGTGCATGTTCGGTTCGCTCCGGCTTCTTTCTTCTTCATTTCTGCACGAGGTATTCGGGCGAGCCCATCACCAGCAGCACGCCGGCGCAGATGAGGTCGAGCCTTCGGGCGTCGGTGGAGGGGTTCGCCAGCGGCGCCTTGCTCAGGGCGTCGGTGATCAGCGCGACCGTGGCGGCCGAGAGTTGGTTGCCGGTGAGCAGCAGGTTGAGCCGGCGCACCAGCGCGGCGGGGTCGTTCACCAGCGCTTTCTCGGCCGTATAGGTGGCGATCACGTCCTTGTTGTCGAAGCCGTTCTGCAGCCTGCCTTGCAGGAAGTTGAGATAGCCGCCCACGCTGGTCTCGTTGACCAGCTGGAACTCGGGCGCGACCATCTTGTTGCTGGCGATGGCGGTCGAGGGCGGCACGTAGCCGGGCCGGAAGAAATTGAACACCGAGGGCGAGCGCAGCGGGCACTGGCCCAGGCTCGAACTGGGGTCGGAGGTGTTGCCGATGTTCCAGTTGTCCGATGNGCAGCCGATGCCNAAGGTACGGCCCCATTGCACGAACCGCAGCATGGGCTCGCGCAGGTGGCCGAAGTTCGGATCGGAAAGGCCCGCNGGACCGCGCGCCTCGTCGTCGAGCAGCACTGCGGCGAACACGCTCTTCATGTCGCCGCGCACGCCCGCGCCGTTGTTGGCGAAGATGTCGGCCACGCGCTTCACGTAGGCGGGGCTCGGGTTGCTCGTGACCAGCCGCTGGATCAGCTGCCGGCCGATGAAAGGCCCGACGTTCGGATGGTTGAAGAGCGTGTCGAGCGCGATCTTCAGCGCCGCCGGACCGTCCGTGCCCGCNGGCACCGTGGCGCCCAGGAAGCGCGCCTCCAGCATCGAGTGNTTGGAGGCCTTGTAGGCCATGGGACGCGTGGTCCACGCGTTGGTCTCGATGGTGTAGCTGGCTCCGGGCGGAGTGAAGGCGTTGCGCTCGGACGAGCGGATGTCGAGGTCGTAGCCGGTGAAGACGCGCGCCAGATTGGTCACGTCGTTCTGCACGTAGGTCTCGATGGGCTGGCCGTCGGCGCCGGTCCTCACCGTGCCGTCGCCCTCGAGCTGGTAGAGGCCGATGGTCATGAGCTGCATGACCTCGCGCGCGTAGTTCTCGTCGGGCTGGCGGCCGGAGTTGTCTTCCTTCCTGTTGCCGCGGGTGTTGAGATAGAAGCCCATCGCGGGGTTGAGCGTCACGTCTTCCAGCAGCTGGCGGAAGTTGCCCGTGACGCCGTTGGCGAGCATGTCCCAGTACTGGGCCATCATGGCCGTGGGCCAGCTCGAGCCGATCTCCGTGCCCGAGACCACGAAGATCTCGCTGAGCGCCAGTGCCATGCGCTTGCGCACCGGGTCGGCGGCCGTCATGAGCTGGCGCCAGATCATGGCGTCGGTCTCGACGTCTGCGTACTCCTTGCTGTTGACCCACTCCCAGGCCGAAGGCTGNCGCGCCGCGCCGAGCTGNTCGCTGAGCCACGGCAGGTAGCCTTTGGCGCGCACGGCGGCGATCTCGTCGTCGGANGCCGAGAACTGGGCCTGCAGCAGGAAGCGCGCGGCTTCGGCGTCGTTCTGCGCCTGGGGGTAGTGATACGGACCGGTGTCGGGCGTGGTGCCCGGGTTGGCGCCGGGCGTGCCGCCGCCGATGGGGAAGCCAAGGCCCCCGGCGCCGCTCCCACCCCCTCCTCCGCCGCCGCATGCGGCCAGCGCCGCCGAAATGGAAAACGCGGCTGCCGCCTTCAGCGAGCGGGAGCCGTCGGGCGCCGCCTCGTTTTCATGGGTGGCCGCCGTCTCCGCGACGTACACCACCTCGTCGGCCGGTCTTGTGTGCTCGGCCTCCAGCTGTTCCAACATGATCCTCGCTCCTGCGGCGTATCGACGCCTGTTGGAGCGTTAAAGGCAAGCGGCATGCCCTCCAAAAAACAGCAAGGCAAGTGTCCAAGACGGGCCAAGTCACCACAAAAATGTGTGCCAATGTGACTTTTTAGTCACTCCTTGAAACAAAATTGGCATGCCAGAGGGCATGCCAATGCTTCAGAAAACATTCAGGTGACAGTGTCAGTCGCGCTCGTCGTCCCAGTCGTTCGGCGGGCGGTAGGGATAGCCGGGCCCGTAGTAGATGCGGCCGGGCGGCGGCGTGTAGATGGGTGCCGGGCGGTAGTACACCGGAGGGGGCGGCGGCCGGTAGTAGACCGGCGGCGGCGGCGCGTAGTAGATGGGTGCCGGATAGCTGTAGACCGGTGGCGGCGCGTAGTACGGCGCCGGGTAGCCGCCGGCCACGTAGCCGGGGGTGCCGATCTGCACCGACCAGCTTCCGCGCGCGTTCGCGGCTCCCGCCGCCAGCAGCGCGCCGGCGATGACGGCACCGATGGCCGCCAGCTTGAAAACAGAAGATCGAGATTTGAAGTTCACAGTGGCTCCAGGCCTGGGGCGGACAATGCCCGAGTGGATACGCAACGCCCGACGCGTGCTCGCGGTGCACCCGATTGCATGCGGGCATGGTAGCCAAACGTCACCGCTTCGGGCGGTGCGCGGCCGCATCAGCGCGCGATTTCGCGCCGCGACAGCATCACGTCGCCGCTGCTCGTATTGAAGGCGATGGTCGGCGCACTGAAATCGCTGAGCGGCGCGCCCAGGCCGATCTCTCCACGGCCGTGCAGGACGCACTCCTCGCGCCGCAAGGCGATCTCGGTGCTGGGGCCGTCGTTGCCGTGGAAACGCACCCAGGTGCCGTAGGTGCTGACGTCGATCAGCACGCAGCTGCCCTGGCGCAACTCGATGCGCGCATGCAGGCGCGAGACGCGCGGGTCGTTGACGACGAACTGGGCGTCGTCGACGCGGCCGAGGTGGATCGGCAGCTCCTCTGTGCGGAACATCGAGCGCACGTCGAGCCACGCGAGTTCGATCTGGCCGAACGAGGAATCGGGCATGCGCAGCGGGGCCAGCGCTGCGGGCACGGTGAGGAACGAGGTCACGTCCTCCTGCCAGTCGATCCGGTGGACGACCGACATCTCGCTGCGCCCGCGGATGTTGATGAGGCCGAGGTCGCGGTGCTGCACCGAACCTTCGCGCAACTGGGAGATGACCGCGGCAGTCACCCAGATCTGGCCCGGGCCGGCCAGGTCGCTCAGACGCGAGGCGAGGTTGACGGCATCGCCGTAGCANTCGCCCTCGACTTCCACCACCTCNCCGCTGGCCACGCCGATCTGCAACGCCATGCGCAGGGGCGCGGGCCACGCGAGCAGCCGCTTCTGGTGATAGCGCTGCANCTCGATGACCGCATGCGTGGCCGCGGCACCGCTNGNGAAGATGGCGAACACGCCGTCGCCGAGCGACTTCACCACGCGGCCGCCGTGCGCCTGGCACACGCCGCCGATCCATTGCGTCAGACGGGTCACTGTCTCCGTGGCCCGCGCATTTCCCATGGCCTCGAAGACCCTCGTGCTCCCCGTCAAGTCCGCGAATACGACTGTGGAATTGACACCCATACTTTTTGCTCTTCTCGATTTCTACCGATGGTTGTAATTGCCCGGGGCCCTTCGCGCTTCCATGTCCATGCGGCCGGCGCTGCGTACGCGCGCCCGCTCACACACGGAATATGCAGCTTGCGTGCCCCTTTTGTTGTCTTCCCGGGTATACGCCGCTGCCGACAGGGCGAATGCAGACAGAGTCATTCATCGGCTTGTAGTACTTTGGAAAACAAAATTCAATGACTAGTGAAAACGATAAGTAAAGCGTGTTGTTTGCAAACAAGAAACAACGTTTCAGATCTTGTGGAATGGTTAACTCAGGCTTAAGGTAGCGGCCGTTCTCGGTTCCGGCAACACACTTCCCGTCCCATGCTCTTTCGCCGTCTTCTCCGTCTGCTGAACGTACCCGGCTCCGGATCCCGTCAAGCGACGGAGAACCAGTTGGGGCGCATCCGTACCGCGATGCTGTCGGCGCTCCAGGGCCATGGCGGTCATTCCGTGCAGCGCGTCAGCCAGCGCGTGCGCTTTGCCGCCGACGTCGAAGCTCTCTGGTACCTGCGGCAGGACGTGATGATCGCGCTGAGCGCCATCGACGGAGAAACCGCCGCGCGCCGCCAGATGAAAGCCATCAACAGCATGTTCAAGGGCGGATTGCCCGGCTCGATGGGGCCGCGCGCGCATCAGCGCTTCACCAAAAACAACTGAAACTGCAACGGCCCCTCGGGGCCGTTCTGATTTTTAACGTTCTATTCTCTTTGTGTCCGGATCAATGGGCGTGATGATGGTCATGTCCATGGTGGTCGTCATGACCATGTGCATGCCTGTGGCCCCAAACGAGAAAAATATCACGCCCTTCCGCAGCCATCGACACCTTCGCACCCACGGGCAATAACACCTTCGTCTGCACGTGCCCGAACGGCAGGCCCGCGAGCACGGGCACCTTGAGCGTTGCGCGCAGCCGGTCGATCACGGTGTTGAGGCCGAATCCGCGGTCGTAGCCCGGCACCAGCCGGATGCCGGTGAACTGCCCGAACACGATGGCACGCTGGCGCGCCAGCACACCGGCCATCTTCAACTGATCGAGCATGCGTTCGACGCGGTACGGGTGCTCGTTNACGTCTTCGATGAAGAGCACGCCCTTCTCCACCATCGGGAAGTACGGCGTGCCGAGCAGGCTGGTCAGCACGCANAGATTGCCGCCCCACAACGTGGCGTCCTGCACGGGCTTGAACTTCAGATCGACATCGCGCGCCGGCATGCGCCAGCCCGTGCCTTCGCCCTGCCCTGTGAGCAGGTCGTCGAAGCAGGCTTCCATGATGTCGTCGGGACCGGCCTCTGCACCGAAGTCCTCGCCGACGGCGGGGCCCGACCAGGTCACCGCGCCGGTCTTGGCCAGCAGCGCGTTCTGCAGCGCGGTGAAGTCGCTGCAGCCGACGAACTCCGTGCCCTTCTCGATCGCCTTCGTGAGNGCCTTGTACGGAACGGCATCGAGGATGCGCGTGAGCCCGTAGCCGCCGCGNGCTATGAGCGCCACGTCCGCGCCGCTGGCCGCGGCACGCGAGATCGCGGCGAGCCGCGTGGCATCGTCGCCCGCGAAGCGCTGGTGCACCGACAGCGCCGCGTCGTCGACTTCGACTTCATGACCCAGCGCTCTGAGCCGCTTCACGCCGCGCCGGAAAGCGGCCTTGTCCCGGACCGCGCTGGAGGGAGAGTAGATATAGATGTGTTTGGTCACGCGTTCGAGTATCCCATTGCGTTTCGCACTTGCAGAACGACCGTTCGGGCCTGCTCCGGCGTCGGCCCCGAGGAAGTGGCAAGAGGCCCCAGTGCGCGCAGCGCTGCTTCGTATCCCCGGTCGGGAAAAGGCGCGCGCCATGCGTCCTTGATGTGCTCGTGCCCNTCCGGCGCGACCAGTNCCGCCGCGAACCGACCGGGCGCTGCCGCCTGCAGCAGCACGGCGAGTTCGGAAGCGGCCTCGCTATGCACGAGCGCCACCGACTCGACNCCCACCCGCGCCATCCATTCGAGCAGCACGTNGCGATGCCATTGCAGGCTATGCGCCGCCTCGCGCTTGGGCTTGTCGCTCCTGCCGAAGCCGATCAGGTCGGGTACCAGCGTGCGCAGCCCCGGCAGGCCCACGAGATGCCTGAAGAAGTAGCCCCATTCGCCGGGACCGTGCAGGCAAAGGCAACAGGCCGCATCCTCCGCACCTTCATCGACGTAGTGCATGCGCCAGCCCTGCAAGCTCGGCAGGTCCTGCACGTAATGCGGCGCGAAGTCATAGCCGGCCAAGGCCTCGAAGCGCTCGGGCGACGTGCGCAGTGCGTCGTCGCGCAAGGGCTCGGCAGTCGCGCGCGCAGCGTTCCGGCGCTGCTGGAAAAAAGCCTGCAAGACCGCGCTGCACTCCTGCGCCAGCACCCCGCCCTGCACCACCGTGCGATGGTTCAGCCGTGGCTCCGCGAAGAGATCGAGCACCGAGCCGGCCGCGCCAGTCTTCGGATCGGCCGCGCCGTACACCACGCGAGCGAGGCGCGAATGCAGCATCGCCCCTGAACACATCGCGCACGGTTCGAGCGTGACGAACAGCTCGCAGCCGTCGAGCCGGTAGTTGCCGAGCGCGAGGGCTCCCGCACGCAGCGCGTTGATCTCGGCATGCGCACTCGGATCGTTCTGCGCGACCGGCGTGTTGCGCCCCGTCGCGACCAGGCGGCCGTCCTTCACCAGCACCGCGCCCACCGGCACCTCGCCCGCTTCGGCGGCAAGCCGCGCCTCGGCGAGCGCGAGCGCCATCCAGTGCGTGTCGTCGTGCACGTCCGGCAATGGAGTCGCCTCAGTTGTCATCGGGCATCTGGCGTGTCTTGACCGCGGCGTCCAGCGCTTCCTTGACCTGCTGCTGCACCTGCTGCGGATTCATTCGCGCATCGCCCGCGGCGGGTGCTGCAACGCCAGGCACGGACGGTTGTGCGGAAGAGGCCATGCTGCTCATCTGCTTCTTCGCGACCAGCCCGACGATCGCCAGCACGAGCACAAGGCCGATCAGACCCAGTCCGCGCATCTCAGCCGCCCTCCGCCACGGGAGCCTCGGCGGCCATGCCCAGGCGGCCCATCCACACGGCGAGCGCCCGCTCGTCCGGCGTGCCAGCGCTGTAGACCGCGTGCATCGCGGCATGCGATTCGCGGCGATGCTGGTTGAGCTTGATCTTGCATTGCAGGGCAGTCACGCGCAGCTCGAAGCCCACGATGCCGGCCAGCATCTTGAGCTGGAACTCCTCGCCCAGGTCGCGCCACTGCTGCGCGTAGGCGGGCTCGTGGTCGNGAATGAGCTTCTTGAGCAGCGCGTCCTTGTCGGCGGGCTCCTCGATCAGCCGTGCCTCGACGGNGCAATGCACCGCCAGGTAGTTCCAGGTCGGCACGCGGGCCAGNTCGGGGTAGACGGAGGGAGAGAGGTACGAATGCGGCCCGAGAAAGGTGGCCACCGCCCGGGGCCTGGNCTGCAGGTAGCGCCAGTGCGGATTCGGCTTGGCGCAATGGCCCCACAGCACCAGTTCGTCGCCCGCGCGCTGCTCGGCGACCAGCGGCAGGTGCGTGACGTACGGCAGCCCGTCGTCGTCGTTCGAGATCAGGCTCGCGAAGGGATGCGAGCGCATCAGCTCCAGCGCGATGGCCGGGTCCTTCGCATTGAACTGCGGGGGCATGTACATGGGCGGTTTCCTCGTGGCGCCTCGTGGCGAGGCCCCATTCTCCCCGAGCCGCCTACTTTGCGCGCGGTGTCTCCAGCAGCTTCGCCATCGCGGTGTAGCCGCGCGCCTTCGCCAGCTGCAGCGGCGTGTTGCCCTGGCGGTCCGTCAGCCTGATGTCGGCGCCGGCGTCGACCAGCGCNNCCAGCGTNCGCTGGTGGCGCGGGCCGCCGTCGCCGAGCACGATGGATTCGATCACCGCCGTCCAGTGCAGGTTGTTGACNTGGTCCAGCGGCGCGCCGGCTGCAATAAGCCTGCGCACCACCTCATCGTGCCCGAGATGCGCGGCCGCGATGAGCGCCGTGCCGTCGTACCGGCTCGTGGTCTGCCCGGCCTTGGCACCGAGCGAGAGCAGCACCGAGAGCGTCGCGGCATCGTCGGCCACCGCGGCGATGGTGACGGCGTCGTAGCGGTCGTCTTCGAGCAGGTCGAGGTCGGCGCCGGCCTTGGCCAGCAGCTTGATCGCCTCGCGCTGGCGGGCGAAGGTGGCAACGTGCAGCGGCGTGCGCCCGCGCGTGTCGCGTGCATTGAGATTCGCCCCCGAGGCGATCAGCGCCTTCAGCTTCTGCGCATCGCCATGCCAGGCGGCCTGGTGCAGCCCGTCGAAGGCCAGCACCTCGGCCGCCAGCGGCGGCACCTGGGCGGACGCACCGGCCGGCACGCCCAGCCCGAGCGCGACCGCCAGCAGGCCCGGCCAGATACCGCGCGCCATCATCAGAGGGAACCCTTGACCTTCTCGAGCGCCGCGTTGGCGCACTGGTCGTCGAGATGGCCGCCGGGCGCGCCGCCGACGCCGACCGCGCCGATCACTTCATTGCCCGACTTGACCGGCACGCCGCCGCCCAGCAGCAGGAAGCCCGGCAGGTACACCAGGTTGGCGGCGCCGGGGTTCTTCTGCGCGCCTTCCATCATGGCCTGCGTGGGACTCTTGGCCGAAGCCGAGGTCCAGGCCTTGCGCTCGCTCGAAGCCAGCGTGTGCGGGCCGGCGTTGTCGGCGCGCTGCACGGCACGCACGGTCCCGGCGCGGTCGACCACGGTGGCGGCCACGTTGTAGCCATTGGCGGCGCAGGCGGCCACGGCTTCGGCGGCGATCTGGTTGGCCAGGGCCAGCGAGATGTTCTTTTCGGTGCGCACGGCCGGCGCGGGCGCCTGGGCTTGAGCTTGTGCCTGGGCGACGGAAGCTGCGAGCAGGACGGCGACGCCGCCGAGGCGGATGATGGATTGCATTGTTCGTGATCTCCAGTGGATTCGGGTTGTTGCGCCGGCTGTTGCCGACGGCTGCGCCACTGTAGAAAACGCCGCCCGCGCGGGCCATTCGTACGGCTACGCGCGGCGCTCCGTAGTTCTACGGAGCGCCCTCCCCGTCCACCAGCACCGCATAGCGCCGGATCAGCTGCGCGAGCGAATCGCAGTCGAGCTTGGCGAACAGGTTCGCGCGATGCGTCTCGACCGTGCGCGGCGACAGCGCCAGCGTGCGCGCGATCTCCTTGTTGGTGAGCCCCTGCACGATGAAGGCCAGCACCTCGCGCTCGCGCTCCGACAGCTGCGCCACCCGCTCGCGCGCGGCATTGTCGGCCTGCGAACGCTCGCGGGAGCGCACATGCTGGCGCACCGCCTGCTGCAGCGCCTCGAGCAGCTGCTCGTCGTCCACCGGCTTCTCGAGGAACTCGGCCGCGCCGGCCTTGAAGGCACGGCGGCACATCTCGACCGTGCCGTGGCCGGTCAGCATGATCACCGGCTGGTCCACGCCCTGCGCCACCAGCCGGTCGAGCACGGTGAGCCCGCTGATGCCGGGCATGCGCACGTCCAGCACGATGGCGCCGACGCTCGCGCGGTCGAACCCGTCGATGAAAGCCTGCGGATCGGCCCAGGCCTGCACGCGCAGCCCGACCGTGCCGATCAGCAGCGAGAGGCCGTCGCGCACCGCCTGGTCGTCGTCGATCAGGTGGACCAGCGGGGACTGCGGCGGATGGGTGTTCGAGGTATTCATGGCGATGGCGCGACGAGTGGCAGCAGCAGCGTGAAGCGCGCGCCGCGCGGCTGGACATTACCCGCGCCCAGGCTGCCGCCCATGCCGCCGGCCAGCGTCTCGCTGAGGCTCAGGCCGAGGCCCAGCCCGCCCTCGCGTGTGCTGAAGAAGGGTTCGAAGAGGCGCGGCAGGGCTTCGGGGGCTATGCCGCGTCCGTTGTCGGTCACGGTCAGCACGCCCTCCTGCCCGTTGCGGCCGACGGACACCACGAGCCGCCGCTCTGCGGCCGGCACCAGCTCCAGAGCCTGCAGGGCGTTCATCAGCAGGTTGTGCACGATCTGCTCCAGCGCCACTGCCTCGGCTTGCACGCGCACCGGCGCTTGCGCGCTGGCATCGAACTGCGCGGCGACGTCGTGCTTCGCGAACTCGGGCGCCAGCAGGTGCATGGCGCTGCGCACCACCTCCTGCAGCACCAGCGGCTTGGTGTCACCGCCAGCTTCGGGCCGTTCGATGACGCGTCGCAGCCGCCCCACCACGCCGGCCGCGCGGCGGGCCTGCTCGACCGCCTGCCCCATCGCGTCGCGCGCGGTCGCCAGGTCGGGCGGCTCGTCGTCGAGCAGGCGGCGCGCGGCCTGCGCATTGGCGAGCACTGCCGTCAGCGGCTGGTTGAGCTCGTGCGCAAGGCCGGCCGACAGTTCGCCCAGCGCGTTGAGGCGCGCGACCTGTCCGAGGCGCAGCAACTCTTCGGCGCGCCTCCGCTCGACGCGCTGGCGCTGCGCGGCCCACAGGCCTGCCAGCAACATCGCCATCGCCAGGGCCCAACCGGCGATCGCGCGCCACGGCAGCTCGCCCCAGCCCACCTGCCGCTCGGCCACCAGATCGAAGGGCTGGCTCGGCGAGGCCAGTGCCTTGCTCAGGCCGAAACGCCATCCTCTCTCCGGGCTCGCGGATTGCACACCAGGCTGCAGCACCAGCTGCTGGCCGTCGCGCTGCAGGCTCAGCCGCACCGGGCTGCGCTGCGGGTTCATCGGCCAATCGCGCCAGGGCACTGAGCCGGCAAGATCGATATCGAGCGCATAGCTGAACGGGTTGGCGCCGATGACCAGCGTGTAGCGGCCATGTGCCAGATCGAGCGTGGCCAGCTCGGCGCGCTGAAGGCTGCGCGAGCGCGCCTCGGCCGCGTCCAGTGCGCCAGCGCGCGCGCTGTCTGGCCAGGGCTGGTCCCGGTCGCGCCGCTGCACGCGCAGGATCGACGAGTACACGGAAGGCAGGCGCTGCTCGGGATGGTCCGCTCCGGTGCTCGGCTCCAGCAGCGCGAGCGTGGCCAGCACGGCGTCGTACTGCACCATCTGCTGGCTCATGAGGCGGTGCGCGATGCGCACGTCGGTCTCGAAGTACTGCTGCATCTGCGCGAGCTCGGCGCGCGCGATCCATACAGCGCCCACGGCGGTGAGGGCCAGCCATGCCAGCCACCAACCACCTTGCGCGCGCAACCACTGTTTCATGGCGCGGATTGTGCCCGGTGCGGCAAGGCGGCTTTGCTCTTGGCCGAAAATGCGGCACCAGCCATGGCCGACGTACAGGATTCCCTCTTTCCCGATCTTCCGCGCCCCGAAGGCGCTCCTTCGGCCGCGCCGCCGCCTGCCGAGCCGACCGCGAAGAAGAAGCCGCGCGCCGCCACGGTCGAGCCCGCGCCCACCGATCCCGAACTCGTCGAGCTGGCCGCCGCGTTGCCGCCTGCTCTGCGGCTCGGAACCTCGTCATGGAGCTACCCCGGCTGGGCCAATCTTGTCTGGGATGGCGAATACGCCGAGACGGTGCTCTCGAAGAACGGTCTCTCTGCGCTTGCCAAGCATCCGCTGTTCCGCACCGTGAGCGTGGACCGCAACTTCTATCGCGCCCTCACCGCCAGCCAGTACGCACGCTACGCGGCCATGGTGCCGGACGACTTCCGCTTCATGGTGAAGGCGCCCAGCCTCGTGACCGATGCGACAGTGCGCGACGAAAGCGGCCGCGGCATGCAGGCCAACCCGGTGTTCCTCAGCAGCGAGATCGCGCGGCAGGAATTCGTGCAGCCCGCGCTCGAGGGCCTGGGCCATCGCATCGGCGTGCTGGTGTTCCAGCTGAGCCCTATTCCGGGGCACATCCTGGCCGACCAGCCCGCACTGCTGGCGCGCATCGCGGCGATGCTCGAATCGCTGCCCGACATCTCATCGACCGCGCCCGACGCGGCGATCGCCGTCGAGGTGCGCGATCCGCAGCTGCTGAACCCCGCCTTTGCCGAAATGCTGCGCAGCGTGGGCGCCACCTTCTGCATGGGCCTGCACGCCAAGATGCCGCCCATCGAAGAACAGTTGCCGATGCTGCGCGCCATGTGGCCCGGCCCGCTGGTGTGCCGCTGGAACCTGCACCGGCGCCATGGCCGTTTCGGGTACGAAGACGCGGAAAAGCTCTACGGCCCCTTCGACAAGATCGTCGACCCCGATCCGGAGACGCGCGCCGCGCTCGCCAAGGTGATCGCGGGCACCACCCGCGCGGGCCAGAACGCCTTCGTCACCGTGAGCAACAACGCCGAAGGCTGCGCGCCGCTGACGATCGCGCAGCTGGCGCGCGACATCCTGGCCCTGGCGCCGCGCTAGCCGATGTTCTGCTTCGCGGCGACCGTCATCTCGACTTCGACGGTCGCGTTCTTCGGCAGCGCGTAGACGCCGACCGCCGTGCGCACGTGCACGCCGACCTCGCCGAACACGCGGTGCAGCAGGTCGGAGGCGGCGTCGGCCACTTCGCTTTGTTGCGTGAAATCGGCCGTGCACTGCACGAACACGCCGACGCGCAAAACCTTTTCCACCGCATCGAGCGAACCGAGCGCGCGCCGCAGCAGCGCGAGGCTGCGCAATGCGCAGATCTGCGCGCCCTCGCGCGCCTTGTCCAGCGACACCGCATCGCCTACACGGCCCGTGACCACCACCGTGGTGCCCACGCGCGGCACCTGGCCGCTGAGATAGATCGTGCGGCCGTCGCGCACCAGCGGCACGTAGTGACCGCCGGCAATGATCTCGCCCTCGAAGCTGTGCCCCAGCTCGGCGGCAATCTGGTCGGCGATCTGGTCCCGGGTCATTTCTGCTGTCATGTCGATTCCGTGAAAGGGAATGCCATTGTCGTCAGCGCCTGAGCGATGAAACAGATACAGAAGCCGCCGATGCGAGGCAGAACAGAAGACGGGGGCGCCATCTTTTCAGGCCGCATCTGGCCAGCGGCCCAGCACTTCGTGCACGCCCTCGCCCACATGGCTGTCGATCAGCACCAAAGAGCCAGCCGACCACCGAACCGGCGCTTCGAGCGCATGCCTTTCGAGCTTGCGCCGCGCGTAGGCCAGCGTCATGTGCGGCGTGAAGGAGCGCGCGGGCTTCAGGCCCGCATCGGCGAGTGCCTCGCCCAGGCGCTGCCTGAAGGCCTTGAGTGCGGAGATGCCCACCTCGTCATCGGAGCACAGCGCGAGCGCGCCCTTGGCGAAGCTCATCGCCTTCTCGAAGACGATGTCGAACGCGGGAGGCGGCACCGAGGCGGCTGCCTTCATGACCAANGCGACCTTGTCGGCCGGCACCTCCGCGNACTCGCCCAGATCGAAGAGCGTGACGTGCAGGCGATGCGCCGCNACCAATGTTCCTTTCAGTGCGTGCTGCGANTTCATGCGNTCGCCCAGCGCGGCGATCGAAGCGGCATCCTGCGGGCCCGGAAGAATTGCGAAGAAGAGAGAGTGCTCCGGCGCCGGAGCCTTGCTGCTGCGCGCNTTGNNCCGAGGGCGTGGCAAGGGTTTGGGCGGAGGCTCGATACCGGGAAGAAGAAGCTGATCTGACATGCCTCGATCATCGCCCATGGCATGCGCCCTTCATCAGCTCTTCAGCAAGCGCCAAGCACTCCTTCAGGCTGCGTTTCGAGAATCGTCTCACGCTGGTGGCACTGCAGCAGTCAATGCACGGAAGCCACCTGTCGATCGATCTCAATCAACCATCCAACCAGGAACTTCATCTTGACGAAAACGCAAGCCTGCACCGTCCTCGCAACAGCCCTTCTGCTCGGCACCGCCTCGATGGCCGCGAGCGCCGCCGGCCCCAACCAGGACAGCGGAATCTATGTGGGCGGCGCCATCGGCCGTTCGAGCTACAGCCTCTCGTCTTCCAACCGCGTGCCCGTGCCGTGGGGCGGCGAGAAGAGCAGCAAGAGCGGCACGGCCTACAAGCTATATGGCGGCTATCGCTTCACCGAAACCTTCGGCGTCGAAGCCGGCTATGCGCGCCTCGGCCGCGTGAGCCAGTGGAGCTCGAACGGCGCCTACTCCCGCCTGCAGTCCGGCACCGGCCAGGTCTTCTACGCGGCCGCTACCGCCCGCCTGCCACTGGGCGAATCCTTCGCGCTCAACGGCCGCCTCGGCATCGCGCGCGGACGCATCTCCGGCGACAACAACTGGGTGCTGCCCGGTCAGCGCATCTCGGGCAGCTCGACCGGCATGATGGCCGGCTTTGGCGCCGAGTACCGCATGACGCAGAACCTGTCTGTCACCGCGGACTACGACTACTTCGGCAAGCTGTCGAAGCAGGCGAAGGGCGGGATGGTGACGGTGGGTTTGAAGGCGAGCTTCTGAGCACCGCCTCTTTCTGCACTTGATCGACGCGGCCTCGCATCAGCGGGGCCGCGTCGCGCCGTTCATCACTCCCACTCGATCGTCGCCGGCGGCTTGCTCGACACGTCGTAGGTCACGCGATTGATGCCGCGCACCTCGTTGATGATGCGGCCCGACACCTTCTTCAGCAGCGCGTACGGCAGCTCGGCCCAGTCGGCGGTCATGAAGTCGCTGGTCTGCACGGCGCGCAGTGCGACCACGTAGTCGTAGGTGCGGCCATCGCCCATCACGCCAACGCTCTTCACGGGCAGGAACACGGTGAAGGCCTGGCTGGTGAGGTCGTACCAGGTCTTGCCGGTGGCCTCGTCGGTGAAGTTGCGCAGTTCCTCGATGAAGATCGCGTCGGCGCGGCGCAGCAGGTCGGCGTATTCCTTCTTCACTTCGCCGAGGATGCGCACGCCCAGGCCGGGGCCGGGGAACGGGTGGCGATACACCATCTCGGGCGGCAGGCCGAGGGCTACGCCGAGTTCGCGCACTTCGTCCTTGAACAGGTCGCGCAGCGGCTCGAGCAGCTTGAGGCCCAGCTGTTCGGGCAGGCCGCCCACGTTGTGGTGGCTCTTGATGGTGACGGCCTTCTTGCTCTTGGCGCCGCCCGACTCGATGACGTCGGGGTAGATGGTGCCCTGCGCCAGGAAGGTCGCGCCCTTGTGGCCTCCGTCGCCGGCCTTGAGCTTCGCGGCTTCCTGCTTGAACACGGTGACGAACTCGCCGCCGATGATCTTGCGCTTGGCTTCGGGGTCGCTCACGCCGGCCAGCTTGCCGAGGAAGAGATCGCTGGCGTCGACGCGGATCACCTTCGCGTGCAGCTTGCCTTCGAACATCTCCATGACCATGTCGCCCTCGTTCAGGCGCAGCAGGCCGTGGTCGACGAACACGCAGGT
>Ga0063456_1001103_pt1 | contig 14995 bp, 12 predicted proteins | sample AraplaMF_Cvi_mMF_FD_56228 | JGI IMG/M metagenome (GOLD analysis project Ga0063456, IMG submission 56228) | Arabidopsis root microbial communities from the University of North Carolina, USA - plate scrape MF_Cvi_mMF version 2 (version 2) | ecosystem: Host-associated > Plants > Roots > Endosphere ... | reverse complement strand
TTGCCCTGGTTCACGCTCACCGAACGCGACAACGGCCTTACGACTTGGGCAACCGGGATTCCGATGCGGTCAAGTTCGGTAATGGAACCTAGCCTCGTGATACCGAATTCCCGCTTCCGCTCGAGAATTCGGCGAACGGTCTCCAATGGATCGCGCGGCGGCTGAACCGGGGCCGCTAACATTTTTTCGAGTTGTTCTCCGTTCAGCAAGATCGCCCTCTGATCCTCAACCAATGCCGTCCAAATCCCGCTCGGCCCGTGCCAGAAGCCATGCCGCTCCCTGCGCGTCGGCTATCCGGATCGCACGTGCGAGATCGCTTCTGACCTTGGAATGCCGGTCTCCCAATCCATGTCTTAGTCTTGCACTGAGGCGGTAGAGTTCGGCCAGCCAGAACCGTTGACCGCTGTTGCGGCCAACGTTGATCGCATTGTGAATGGTCGCCAGGGCTTCAGCAGGTTTGCCGAGCCGCTGCAGCACCTGCGCATGCATGTCGCTGTGCATGGAAAAATTATCGTCGGTGCCCAATTGCTGCTGGAGCAGCAGACCGTGTTGGAATCGCTCTTCGCCCCGTTCGGCAAACGAGGTCATCAGCTCCGCCCAGCCGCAATACATGTTGGCGCGCGCCTGGCTGGCGGCGAGGCCGTGTCGCTCGGCAAGCGCCAGCATTTGTTCGCCGAGGTCATGGACATCGTCATATCGGCTTTGGCAGCGGCGCAGGACGATGGCGTAATAAAGCGCGTGAACCATGCTCCCGGCATGATCGGTCGAGGCCGCCCAGTCCAGGCACTGTCCGATCGCATGTTCACTGGCATCGGCATTGTCGAGAAGCAGGTAGGACAGGGCGCTCTCGCCCAAGCCACAGACCTTGGCGTCATGTCCGCCGAAAAAGGCGCGATTTCTGACCGCTCTTTCCAGATCGTAAAGATCAAGGCCTCTGGCGACGCAATCGAGGCAGAATTCGTGCTCGCCGGCGTGAAAGCTCGTCGCCCATCCGCAGTGATAGGATTGAAGCCGCGTCTCCTGATCTTCGACGGTTTGCATGTCGCCGACGAGGATGCGCGCGCGAGACTGCTGCGTCAGAATGTTGGGTGCCGTGAACCACCATCCCCAATAGACCGGGAAATGTTTCGACCGGACAGCCGAGGCCTGTTTCCTCAGACGCTGCATTGCGCGGGAATAGACCCGGCGCGCGCTTTCCGAACCCTCTCCCTCGAGCGCGGTCGCAACGACCCCCTGAAGTTCGAGCAGGCCCAATGCCAGTTCGGTGCGATCGGGATGGCGCCGGGAAAGCCTGTCGACCTCCTGCGCGCAGAGTTCGAGCGATACGTTCGCCTCGTGCATGGCGGAGCGCAGAACGCTCGCCTCCGCCGCCGCCAGGCCAAACCTGGCCGCGGCGTCGTGCAAGCCTGCTTCGGCGCACTGCCAGGCAGCGATGGCAGCCGGCAGACTGGGCTTTGCTTCTCCGATCAGGAGTTCGGCGATCCGCTTGTGTATGCGTCGTCTGTCGCTTTTGAGAAGGCTGCTATAGGCGGCTTCCTGGGTGAGTACGTGCCGGAACTGAAAGGAGCCGGGCGTGTCGGCAGAGGGCTCGATGATGCCTTGGGAAACAAGCCGCTCGACCGCGATCTCCACCGTCTGCCGGCTGACCCCTTCGAGAAGGTAGGCGAGCAGCGAGATGTTGAATTCGCGACCGATGACGCTCGCAAATTGCGCTGCCCGTCGTGCGGAACCGGTCGCCGCGAGTCTGGCGGAAAGCAGATCATTCAGCGAGCTGACGCCACCTTCCATAAGCAGCCCTTTCCATTCGGATAAGGCCTTGCCCAAGGGTTGCCTTTCCAGGAAGAAGTTGGCCAGTTCTTCGGCGTAGAGCGGCATGCCATCGCATTGATCCAGAATGAAATCNGACAGGCCCGGCGGGGGNCGCTCACGCCAGACCGAGGCGACGAGATCGCGAACCGCCGCAGAGGCCAATCCGGATAATTCTATCTCGGTCGCCAGTGCCAGGGATCGTCTGATCCTCGATGTCTGAACCACGAGGATCGGCAACGTGCCTGCGAGTGATTCAAGCCGATCGATCAGCTCCAACGTCATGCCGTCAGCCCAGTGGACATCCTCGAAGACGAGGAGCGTCGGAACGCCAGTCGCCTTGCAGGTCAGGATGTCGGCAGCGGCTTCGATGACCTTCCGCCTGAATGCCCGCCCCGACAGATCCGACACGCGAAGATTGCGCGAGGTCGCCGGCGATCGGTCTGATGTAAATGAGAGAATGGTGTCGACGATGTCTGCCCCTAAGGCTCGGCCGGATGTTTGAAGGGCCTGCATGAAAGCCCCGCTATCGCCATTCTTCAGAACAGAGGGTTCGGCCACAAGCCTCTCGAGAAACGACATAAAGGGGTGCAGCGGCTGGCTCTCCAAGCGCCTGCCGCACTGAAAGATCAGGGTCTCGTGCGAAGTATGGGACAGGCTGCGGGCGAATTCGCCGATCAGTCTGGATTTGCCGATGCCCGCCTCTCCGACCACGGTGATTGAACTGCCCTTGCCATCGAGAGCTGAATTCCAGGCGCTCGTAAGAGCGGCAAGTTCTCTTTCCCTGCCTCTTATCGGCCGATCCCATTCGCTGAATGGCGACAGCGCAGACGTTGAGCGATCACGTTCCTGCGGACGCCAGAGCGCAACCGGCTCTTCGAAGCCTTTGAGTTTGGCCTTCCGCACCAGGCTATAGTCGAAATTGTGTCGGGTGAGCTGAACGGTCGAATCTGCGACCAGAACGGAATTCGGTTCGGCCTCTGCCTGCAAGCGAGCCGCCAGCACCGGTGCTGTGCCAACAATCTCGTCTCCTTGCGCGGAGAAGACGACAAGACCGGTGGCAACCCCGATCCGCAGCCTGAAAGCTGTGCGCGCCTTGCCCTTGGTGCTCGCTGCAATGCCTAACAATTCCAAAGAAGCCTGCACCGCACTTTCAGCCGCATCTTCGGATTGGTCGGGATATCCGAAGAAACAGCATCCCCCATCACCGAGCCGTTGATGAAGAAAACCTCCATGCTTTTTTATGATCGTTTCGGCATTCTGATGTAATGCCGAGACAGAGCGAAAGAATTTCTCCGGCTCGCTCCGCAATAAGAGCTCCGTGGAGCCGACAATGTCATAGAAAAGGGCAGTGACCTGTCGCCGCTCACCTGTAAACCGAATTCGCGCGTCGAGGGTTTTCATTCGGAGTCGCCCAACACCACAGCAGCCTTTTTCAGGACATCCGATTTATAGCTTGCATGCAAGCTTTTCGTGCGGCGGTGCCAATATATCCGTTATGCGGCCTGCGGCTTGATTATGGGCTGCCCTCTTTTCACCGCGACGCATGCGCGTGCCCCCGCCATATTGCTTCGGGCCCGCCATCTTTTCCTTCGCGTGAGATTGGACAGTTTGGCGTTCAAGGGATGGCCAGATGGGCGTGCCGCACTGCATCGCCTTTCCTTGAACGTGCAGCAGCCCGATCGAAGGCACATCAAAATCAGGCCCCGCCGCTACGGCTCGCCCGTCGCTATTCCCAGCCATTGGCATTCCGCCAGCCAGGTTACGAAGAACCGCGCCGGTTTTTGGCGACGACGACGTTCACCGCCGGGCCACCGGAGATTGCCAGTAACGGCGGCCTGTCGGTCGCCGTGGCGGCCCTTTCACCGCCGCGGCGACCGCCGGCCTTGCAGCGCCAGATGGCCTTCAGCCTCAATCAGGCAAAGAACGCACGAAGCTGAGCGAAGAACCCGCCTGGTTTGTAACTCGCCATCTTTCGCAGGCGGCGAGCGATGACTGCCGCGCTGACGTGTTCACCGAAATGGCAGAAGCAGACAAGGCCGTGCAATTGCTCGTCGCTGAGCTCGAAGAACCGCCTGGCCTCTCCATAGCTGTCATTTTCCATTCCTGCCGCCCGCAGAATGGGGTCAGCGAATGCAACGGAGATCGGGGTGTCGTCATCCCGCAGAGCAAGCCGTTCTGCCATCGACTTATATTCTGTTTCGTGAAGCGTGTTCAGAAACGCTCTGGGGCTGCGGTCGAGACTTTCGGCCCACCGCTCAAGCCGTTCGCGCCGCGTCATGTCAAGGCGCGTGCAGGTCGTGCTGACCTTGGCAATGGTTTTCAACTGATCGAGTGCGTACTGTTCCATCTCGGCCTCCTATCTCCGGAAAAATAGATGGTCCGCTCCCAAAGATAGCGTCGCTCAGGTGGCAGCCGATGTCCAATCACGATTGGGACCGGCAGCTCGTTGACGCTTCCGTAATCACTGGAGGCGTCTTTTGCTTGCTGACAGGCTCTTTTCTCATAGGATCTCTGCGCCATGTCATACCGAGGCAACCAGACAGGGTTCGGGATGGACGAGATATTCGAACAGCTTCTGCACCTTTCTGCATGCACGCAAACGCTGATTGCGGTCTATGATGGTCATGACCGGCTGCAATACGCCAACAGCGCCTTTCGTTCGGCCTATTTCATCGAACCGGATGAAACGCCCCTCTGGCCGGATCTCATGCGGCGTAATTTCCAACAGCAGCGGGGCACGGTCATTCGAACGAGCAATTTCGAAGAGTGGCTGCGCTCGACTCAGTCGCGCCGCGGCAAGATCGGCTATCGCGCTTTCGAGACGGACCAGTGGGACGGCCGATGGTTCTGGATGACCGAGGCGGTGCAGAAGAACGGTTGGATGCTGTGCATTGCGAGCGACATCACCGGTTTGCGCGCGCATGGCAGGACTGTCCGGCAAGATCGCGATCAGGCGATCAAGGCGTCTTACACCGACGAACTCACGGGTGTCGCCAACCGCCGCTTCGTGATGGCGCGCGTCGACGACATGCTGGCGGCCGCCCAGCATGGCAGCAACGGATGCCTTGCCGTATTCGACATCGACAATTTCAAATACATCAACGATCGCCTTGGCCACCACGCCGGGGATGAGGTCCTGCGTGATTTTGCGCATCGCATTCATCAGAATGTTCGCCGCAACGATTGTTTTGGGCGGGTCGGCGGAGAAGAATTCCTTCTGGTGATGCCGGCAACCGAGACGGAAGACGCCATTGCCATTGTCGAGCGCATGCTGACGGTGATCCGGTTTTCCCGGCCCCTGCCTGCGTCACCCGACTTCAGCTACACCTGCTCTGCCGGTATCGCCGCTTGCGCCCCGTCCGATAGCGCGTCGGATCTTTATCGACGCGCCGATCAAGCCCTCTATGCGGCCAAGCTAAGCGGCCGGGACAGGGTGCGCGCAGCCTAGGCGCTTATGCGGTTGAACCCCAATCTGGTTGCCGCAGTCGTGGCGGACGGCGATCCGGGCCTGTTCGCTGCGGCCGGAACCAATATAATCGGGCGCGATGTCTCAGATCCCCGACCCGTAAAGCTCCTGGTCATCGTCGCCTTCCCAGGGTGAGGGCATCGAGCTGCTGGCGAGGTTTGCCGAGGGCATCGGCATCCAACACTTCAATTCCGGCTCGGCATATTCGATGATGTGCCCGGGCGAGGAATCGGAGGCGCGCCAGCCTTCTCCACCGAACTGNTCGCCATTCGTCCAATAGGCAAGGTCAACTTCCGCCGGCCCCTGTTCGGACGAGCGAATCGTGACGAGGATCCGGCTGCCGTCTTTCGGAGCGTTTGCCATATTGCGCCAGCGATCCGGCTCGTCCATCGTCTTTCCTCCTGCTTTCCTCAAGTGCAACTGTCGCCTCACGATCGAAAACGGTCAACTCAAACTTTGCAGAACCATCCCCATCGACGCCTGCAGGAACTGACAGTGCAGGCGCTGATGACGAAGAGCCAAGCGCTTCTCCCGGGTGAGGCCGTCAAGAAGCCCAGCGGTAGCAACGACTGCGAGGCTTGTGTTTGAGAATGGCGCCGCTTTCCAATAGAGGGGACGGCAAGGGACCATCCGACCCCCGTTCGCTATCAGGGAACCGTTGATTGTCCTGGCGTCGACCACTGCCTGGTCAGATCTAGCTTTCTGTGATGCGGCGATCCTCATCTGAGCCGATGGAGAGCTGCTTCCAGTCAAGGTCCTCCTGCAACTCGAGATATTGCGTCGCACCGATCTGGTCTGTATCGCGCAATTCCTCGAGGCGCTGGCGCTGGGCGAGAACGGCTGCGATGGTCAGGTCACGGCGCCGATTGAGCGGCGAGGTTCTGGCCGCATCGGTGGATGCTGTCCAATGATCCTTGCAGATCGTCCGGATCGCTTCGGCTTCAGTACCGCTTTCCTTCTCAAGCCGCTGAAAGGCGGCCTCGGCGAGCGACANGCGGGCCGCCTTGAGTTCATCGCGCACTTCTGCCTGCCGACCGAGTTTCAGGAGATGGATNATCGGTGCCAGGGTCGCCCCTTGAATGACCAGGGTTGCAAGCACCACCGCGAAAGCCGTGAGCACGACCAGGTCTCGCTCGGGAAAGTCGGCAGGGAGTGCGAATGCCGTCGCCAGCGTAACAAGGCCGCGCATACCGGCCCAACCCACCAGCAAGGTTTCCCCGGATGTGAAAGGCGCCAATTCACGGCCGCGCCGGTGACGGGTCGCGACGACGGCGTGAAACAGGAACGCCATCGCCATGCGCGCCAGGATGACGCCGACCACCACGATCGCGGCAAATCCCACCGCCCGCTGAAGCTCTTCAGCCGACATCGCCTCAAGGATGCGGCGCGCCTGCAGCCCCATCAGCAGGAAAGCCACCACGTTCAAGAGGAACACGACCGTCGTCCAGACCGCGAAGGAATGCACCCGCATGCGTGGCGAATCCTCGACCGAAGAAAGGGTGGCGATGGTCATTGCGCTCGCCACGGTGGCAAGGACGGCCGACAGGTGCAGATGCTCGGCGATCAGCCAGGTCGAAAATGCGTAGACGAATTGAAACAGGGTCCCGCCGACGGTGTTTTCGGTTATCGGTCGAAGCCGCGAGACGACAAAGCCGAAAGCGATGCCGAATAGGATCCCTCCCGGTGCGGCGATAGCCACCTGAAGCGCCGTCCCGGCATCCAGCCCGCCCCGCGCTTGGACAGTGAGCGCGGCCCCGAAAAGCAGCAGCGCGGTCGCGTCGTTGAACAGGCTTTCTCCCTTGAGCAGGGCATCCACACGGCGGGCGACGGGCAAATTGGAAAGGACCGCCGTGGCGGCTGCCGCATCAGGTGGCGCGACGATTGCGCCCAGCGTGACCGCAACCGCAATCGGAAGCCCGACAGTCAGCATGCTGATCGACACGACGACACCTGTCGTGACGAGAACGGCGACGACGGCATAGAAGAACAGCGGCAGCAGCATGCGCCGCGCCGCACCCACCGGGAAGTCATAGGCCGAGTCGACAAGGACGGGGGCGATGAACAAGGCGAGCGCCGTCGGCGGATCAATCGGGATCGTCGGCGCGCCAGGCAGCATTGCCACGGCGACGCCGGCGGCAGCCAGAATGCCGGGGTAGGGCAGCCGCATGCGGCGCGTCACCTGCAGCAGCAGGATGGCAACCGCCAGCAATGCAACAAGTGTTTCGAAGAATGTCATGTCAGCATACTAGCAGGCTTTCGGGCCCGTTGAAGCGGGTGCAGCCTAGATGTAAAGCTTGTGTCGTATCAAGCTGGCGACGCAGCGGCGGAGGGCGATGATGGATTACGAGGTTGCTGTTGTCGGCGCTGGCGCGGCCGGCATTGCAGCAGCAAAAAGGCTGGTCGATGCCGGCCGCTCGGTCGTCATCCTGGAAGCCAGCAACCGCGTGGGTGGACGCGCCTGGACAATCGAATTGGCCGGGATGCCGCTGGATATGGGTTGCGGCTGGCTGCATTCTGCCGAGCGCAATCCTCTCGTCGCCATTGGCCGTGCAGCCGGGTTCACTATCGAGCGCGGGCGCACGGCGTGGCAAAGCCAGTGGCGCAATCTCGGCTTCACGCCGGATGAGCGGGCGGCTGCGGCGACTGCATGGAACGCGCTTGAGGAGCGGATGCGCGCCAATCCTCCCGCCAGCGACAGGGCTTCGGACGCGCTGGAGCCGGGCGGNGAATGGAACGCCTACTGCCAGTCGCTCAGCGGATATCTGAACGGCGCACCNCTCGATCGGCTGTCGGTCTCTGACTTTCTTGCCTATGACAATGCGGCAACCGATGCCAATTGGCGCGTGCNGGANGGCTACGGAAGTCTGATCAGCGCCGCCGTTCCCAACGTGGCCTTGCGCCTTTCGACGCCNGTTCGAGCCGTGACCTTGACCGCGAACGGCGTCCANCTGGAGACCGACCGCGGTCCTGTCACATCCGGTGCGGCAATCATCACGTCATCGACCAACGTTCTAGCCCGCGGAGCCATTATCTTCGACCCGGAGGCCGACGATCACCTCCACGCCGCAAGTCAGCTGCCGCTTGGCCTCGCAGACAAGCTGTTTTTGGAACTCCATGGCAATCATGGTCTGGAGCCGGAAACCCATCTGCTCGGCGACCCGCGAAATGCTGAGACCGGCAGCTATTATATCCGCCCGCTCGGCCGGCCGGTCGTCGAAGGCTTCTTTGGCGGAAATGGCGCCGTCGTCATCGAACGCGCGGGTTTACTGGAAGCATTCGCCTTCGCTCTGGACCAGCTGTCGTCGCTGCTCGGGAGCAATATTCGTCACCACCTGCGGCCCCTGGCAGCCTCTTCCTGGTGTCATACCGATTGGATAGGCGGCTCCTACAGCCATGCGCTGCCCGGCCATGCGGGCGCACGCGCAGTCTTGGCGCGTCCCGTCGGCGGCCGGCTGTTTTTCGCCGGCGAGGCGACGCATCAGTCCGACTTCTCGACAGCCCATGGTGCGTGGCAAAGCGGATTGCGGGCTGCCGACCAGGCCGCAGCAGTTTAATGCCCTCGTGACATAGAAGGGCGAACTTCGTTCGCTTTNTTGATGGGAGAGCCGGCCCTACACCCGAAATGGCNGCGCCATCAACGCGAGAGGATAACGCAATGGCAANCCGTAGCGCCGGACTTCTCATATACCGGCGCGNTTCCGAGNANTACGAAGTCCTTCTCGTCCATCCGGGCGGACCTTACTGGGCGAAGAAAGACGAGGCTGCCTGGTCGATCCCTAAAGGATTGGTCGAGCCTGGAGAGGACGCACTCGCGGCTGCGAAAAGGGAGGCTGCAGAAGAGCTTGGTGTGACAATCGATGGCATATTCAGACCGCTTGGCGAATACCCGCAATCTGGCGGCAAGATTGTCGTCGTGTGGTCGATCGAAGCTGATCCAGTCCTGGATGTGAACGCGATACGGAGTTCCGAATTTCACATGGAATGGCCGCCAAGGTCGGGCCAGGTAAGAAGCTTTCCGGAGGTTGATCGCGCGGGTTGGTTTTCCTTAGCCGACGCAACGCTTAAACTGTTGAAAGGACAGCGACCGATGGTCGTCGACCTCCTGACGNATCTTGAGTGACCGGCCCCAAATTNCAGCTTCAGAGGCCCGTCTCGCCGCACTTATGGGTGAATCACGCGGCAGCCATGAATTGCTTCTGGAGGCCGCCGGCATGCGACAATCGCCGCCATCTGAATCAGATCGAGAAAATTGGAGCTGCGATCCGCAATCCGCGGCTTTTCAGCCATCCCATTTGCCACCCGGTTGCCAAAAAACCATGATTGCCTCACATAGATCACACATCGACCACAGGCATGAAGAATTGGATCGACGCTGGATGCGCATACACTATGTTTTTCTCGGTGCATTTCTTGCACTCGCACAGGCCGCCTATGCTGAAGTTGCGTCGCCGCCGGTCTTGGAGCCGCTGAAGCGGCAGGCGCAGGCCGCTGAGTTGAGCGCGCAATTCCTTTCGCGGTATAGCTATAAGCCCGTTCCGCTCGACGATGCNTTGTCGGCCAAGGTCATGGATGGGTTCATCAAGTCGCTCGATCCGGACCGCATGCTNTTCCTGCAGGCCGATGTCGACAGGTTCATGGCNGATCGCAACGAGATCGACGATGCGATNGAAAAGCAGGANCTGAAAATCCCGTTTGCGATTTTCAACGCCTATGAACAGCGCGTCGTCGANCGCATGACCTATGCGCGCGGCCTGCTGAAGCAGGGCTTCGATTTCAGTGCGCAGGAAGATTTTTCGGTGCTGCGCGATAANGCGCCNTGGCCGCAATCGGATGCCGAGAGCAATGAGCTTTGGCGCAAGCGCGTCAAAAGCGATTGGCTGCGGCTGAAGCTCGGCGGCAAAACCGATGCGGCTATTCGCGAAACGCTCGACAAACGGTATGAAAACACGCTCGAGCGCGCCTACAAGTTCAAAAGCGACGACGTGTTCCAGTCGTTCATGGACGCCTATTCGACGTCGATCGATCCGCACACGGATTATTTCGGCGCGGCCGCTTCGGCCGATTTCAACGTCTCGATGAAGCTTTCGCTGTTTGGCATCGGCGCTGTGCTGCAGGAGCGCGACGACTACACGACGATCCGTGAGCTCGTGCCCGGCGGGCCGGCGCAGCTCTCCGGCAAGCTTGCGGTCGGAGACCGCATTACCGGCGTTGGCCAAGGCAAGGATGGGGCGATCAAGGAAGTGGTGGGCACCCGCCTTGATGAAGTCGTGCAGATGATCCGCGGCAAAAAAGGCTCCGTCGTGCGGCTGGATATCCTGCCGGCCGATGCCGGAGCCGATGGCACGCATCGCGTCATCAGCCTGGTGCGCGATAAAATCACTCTCGACAAGCAGGCAGCCAGGAAGACCGTACTCTCCGTCAAGGCGGGCGACGCCACGCGTAAAATCGGGATTATCACGCTGCCGGTCTTCTATGAGGATTTCGACGCCAAGCGGAAGGGCGACAAGGATTACAAAAGCGCAAGCCGCGATGTCGCCAAGCTTCTCGGCGAGTTGAAGGACGAAAAGGTCGACAGCGTTCTNATNGANCTGCGNAACAATGGCGGCGGTTCATTGGACGAGGCGATCGATTTGACCGGTCTGTTCATCGGCAAGGGGCCGGTCGTTCAGCAACGCGGCAGCGACGGCAANGTCGAGGTCAAAAGCGCCGATCTTGCNGCGCCTGTCTGGACAGGCCCNATGGGTGTCCTGATCAATCGCGGCTCGGCCTCGGCTTCGGAGATTTTTGCCGCGGCAATCCAGGACTATGGTCGCGGCGTGATCGTCGGCGAACCCAGTTTCGGCAAGGGCACCGTTCAGACGGTCGTCGATCTCGACCAGATCGTGCACAATAGCAAACCCGAATTCGGCGAGCTGAAAGTGACGATTGCCCAGTTCTTCCGGGTCAATGGTGGCACGACGCAGTTGCATGGCGTGACGCCTGATCTCAGCCTGCCGGGATTGTCCGATCCGACTGCTTTCGGCGAGACCAGTTATGACAATGCGCTGCCGTGGGCTGAGATCAAGCCCGCGAAATACCCGCGTGCCGAGACAGTCGCGACATTGCTTCCAGCATTGCAAAGCCGCCATGATGCGCGGGTCAAGACCGATCCGGACTTCCAGCGCCTGGTGAAAGACATTGCCGACCTCAAGGCGCAGCGCGAAAAAGGGGTCATTTCCCTCAACGAAGCCGAACGTCGCAAAGAAGCGGCGGCTCGCGAGAAACGGCTCAAGGATCGAGCCGAAGCAGGGGATGGCGAGGACCTTGGCGATGATGGCCTGGAGGCAGGCGAGCGCAGCCTGAGCGCCGATATTGCCATCGAGAATGCCCGCAAGAACGCCAAGGACGTCCTGCTCAACGAGGCAGCCGCCATTCTTGCCGACGAGGCGGATTTGTAGCAAGGCGTGCTCAAGGCAGCCACGAAACAATAAGGGAATGCGGACGGAAGACATAAGGCACTGCGAACTTCCTCCTCCTGGACCGGGTTAGCACGTCCGCATCAGCCAATTGCTGTTGATGACGGCGTCAGTCCCAATCCAGGAACAAGCCTGGAACTGTGGCTGATGCCCCTCGTTAGAGCGCCGTGCGTCCAAAAGGAGGCACGGCGCTCCAACACTTTCAATCCTCGCATCGTGCTTTCCGAAAATCGGATTTTCGGGCCGATGCGCTAGAAGGATGACGATGGAACCACGCCCATAGTCGGGACAGGTCGTTCCTGCTTCGGCGTCTTGTTTCCTTGCTCCTCGCCGCCGCTCAGTGCCTGGCGCACTTCATCCTCTTCCCAACCCGCCTCGATGGCCGAAGCCACGAGCCTCTCGATTTTCTCGGTTTCCGAATTGTGTGAAGTCTCATTCAGGTGGCGTCTGGCAGTCTCGAGACACTGACGGAGGTTGGACGCGCGGCTGGCGTCGTTACGATCGTAGCTTGGCGATGCGACGTAGGTCATTTGGAAGCTCCCTGTTGATCGGGAGAAACACCTCAAGAGACAGCCGGTTCCACTGCGTCAGCGTCGCCATCCGTCGTNTCGGGGCTGCGNGACGGTGACGGTGACGATGTCTCTGTTGGGCACGCTCATGGTCCTTCATGGACGACGACGACCACGGTNTCTCCGCGCGATGACGCTTTCCGGAACCTGATGNATCTGCGTCAGAGCAATAGTCGCGCAGGCCGACCGTAACTGATCAACCGGACTGCAACGCGTGCGAGCCGCGGCAAAATTCAATCAATTGCTCCGAGGTCATGGGCCGTGCCAGCGCATAACCTTGCAATATATGGCAACCGAGCTCTTTCAGGATCTTCGCATGCTCCATCGTCTCCACGCCCTCTGCAACGATGTCGATGTTCTGCGATCGGCCGATTTCGATAATCGAGGAGACCAGACGGCGCTGCGATGGAGACGCGATGATCGGCTTGATGATCTCGCGATCGATCTTCAGCCGTCGCGGCTCAAATCGAAGCAGACTGACGATGCTGGCATGTTCGGTGCCGAAGTCGTCGATCTCGATTTCGATGCCGAGCTTTTTGACGGCTGGAATGATCTCGTTGAGAACAGGTTGAAGATCGTTGAAGGAGATCGTCTCGAGCAGCTCGAAACACAGGCGACCCTTGGCGATGGGAAGCTCGGACAGCTCGGCAAGCAGATTTGCCTGCGCCAGCCGGCGCGCTGAAATATTGACCGAGACACGGGGGATTTGCATTCCCAGGCTGTCCCATCTCGTCAGCTCGAACAGGGCCTTTTGCAGGATCAGCCTGTCCATGTCGCCGCTGCGCCCCAGCTTTTCGGCGACGTCGAGAAATCTGATCGGGGCGAGCAGGCCCTTCTGCGGGTGGTCCCAACGGGCAAGCGTCTCGACGCCGGCAATGGCCAATGTGTTGGCATCGAACTGCGGCTGGAAGAATGCAACGAGTTCATCGCGATCGAGCGCGTGATTGAATTCGTCCNCCANTTCTTTCGAATGGATCGCGGCGCTACGAAGCTCTTCGGTAAACACCGCCGCGCGGCCGCGGCCCGCCTTCTTCGCCTCGTACAGGGCCAGATCGGCATCGAGAAGCAATTGGCCGAGGTCCCGCCCGAGATCGGTCTCCCAGGCGACGCCGACGCTTGCCCCGACAACGCAGGCCATACCGTCAATGAAGAGAGGTTGCTCGAGGGTCTCGACAATCTGCCGGGCCAATGCGTTTGCCTTCGGCTCCGGATCGGCGCTCCAGCTGGCGAAGATGAACTCATCTCCACCGATCCGAGCCGCAACGTCGTCTGGACCAGCCAAATCGGCAAGGCGCGAAGCCGTCCCTTGCAAGACCGCGTCACCGCCGGCATGGCCTTTCGTGTCGTTGATCTCCTTGAACCGGTCGAGGTCGATATGAATGAGGATCAGACAATCCTGTGCACGGGGTCTCGGCGGCTGTGCGATCATCCGGTCGACAAATCGTCGATTGGGAAGACCCGTCAATGCGTCCTGCAAGGACAGGTACTCCAGCCTCTGCCGCGCCCGAACGAGCTTTTTCTTGTGAAGGCGAAGCTTTTCGATCGTTCTTTGGCGCGATTTGGTCAGAAAGCCGATCCAGACGATCGGCGCAACGACACATAGTGCCAGCAGGCTCGCGCAGAACTCAAAAATGCCGATCCCGCTCTTTTGGCCCCATCCGCGCTTCGGCAGTGCGGCGAGGGTCCAACGGCCATAGGTCATATCGACGGATGCCAGGACCGGCTTCCTGGAAAAGGTTGCCATGCTACCGAAAAAGACCTGTTTGGGCTCGTTCGGCTCCGGCACGGTGCTGATGGCGAGCTCAAGCTCGGTCGAACCAAGACCGCTTTCCTGGTAGAGCCTTGGTATGTCGATGATGCCGGAAAGCAGGCCCCAAAAAATCTGGCTTTTTCCCTCAGTGATGTAAATTGGGTACCGGACCACGAAAGCGGTTCCACCTTGGACAAGCTCCACCGGGCCCGTGAGAACGATATTGTGGGTGTTGCGCGCCAGCATTGCGGCAGCCCGTTGCTTCTCATTGGTGCGGTAGTCGAGCCCGATGGCCTTTTCGTTTCCCTTCTCCGGATAGACCCACCGGACCACCATGTCGGGCGCGGCGGCGAAGCTTCGCAATTGTGAATCGGGCTGCAGGATCTGCGCGGCGAGTTTGGAAAATCCGTTCTGGCCCATCTCCGGATTGACTGCGATGCCGGCCGCCAACCCCTGCAACAGTTTCACATTGCTGTTGAGGTTCGTCTGAAGTCGGGAGGATATGGTGGCAAGCTCGCCGGCGACGATCGAACGTTCATCGGCCAGCGATCGCTCGATCCGCCAGTTCGTTGCGACCCAGACGACGATTGCAGCAATAATTGCCGCAAATATTGCGGGAGCAAATGCGCTGGTATGGTTTATTACGGAGCGAGCGAGATTTCTTCGAAACTTCATCAGGTTGCCGGCGTGGATGACAGGCCCTCATCCTTGCACAGTTTCTTTAAGGCAACGCTAAACCTGCCAACCCTCATAAAGGAAAGCTGCCTACTCGTTGCAGCGCTTACGTCGCTGGGCTGAAATCGGCGGCCAGCACCGCATCCTTCAGCGCCCGCGAATAGGGATGCTGCGGGTTGTCCAGGACGGGGCGGGCCTGTCCGCGTTCGACGATTTCGCCTTTGCGCATGATGATGATGTTGTCGCTGATGTAATAGGCGGTGGCGAGGTC
>Ga0063456_1001096_pt1 | contig 15061 bp, 9 predicted proteins | sample AraplaMF_Cvi_mMF_FD_56228 | JGI IMG/M metagenome (GOLD analysis project Ga0063456, IMG submission 56228) | Arabidopsis root microbial communities from the University of North Carolina, USA - plate scrape MF_Cvi_mMF version 2 (version 2) | ecosystem: Host-associated > Plants > Roots > Endosphere ... | reverse complement strand
ACGTTCGCCTTGCCGCTGCCGGCCACGTCCTTGTAGGGGATCGGAGTATGGCCGAGGAATTTTTCCGAGAGCGGATCCATGCCATGCGCGCCGGTGCCGGCATCGAGCACGTAGGAGATCAGCATCGTATCGTCGAAACTCCGAGTCTCGATGCCGTAGCGCTTCATCAGCAGGTAATCGTATTTCAGGTTCTGGGCGACCTTGAGAACCGATTCGTCCTCCAGCAAAGCCTTCAGCCGCGGCAGGGCATCGCGCATGGGGATCTGGTTTTCGGCAAGGCCGCCGCCGAGCAGATCGCCGACGCCGTTCTTGTGGACGAGCGGCACATAGGCGGCGCGGATCTTCGTGCCGGTGGGATCGGCCGTATTGTCGGCGATCGCCATCGAGAAGCCGACGAGCTCGGCCTGCATCGCATCGAGCGAGGTCGTCTCGGTATCGAAAGCAACGAGGCCGGTCGCGCGCGCATCGGCGATCCAGCGGTCGAGCGTCGCCAGGTCGCGGATCGTCACATAGGCCGTATGATCGAAGGGCAGCGTCGCAAAGGCCTCAGCCCGCGCCTTGGCAAGATCGGCGGGCGAAAAGGCGCCTTCGACGNCAGCCTTCGCCTTGGCGCGCGGCGGCACCGGCACGGATTCGCCCGAGACTTCGGGGATNCCGCCGGCAACGGGTTCGGGTTCCGCCGCACTGAGATCGGGGCCGTGGGCCGCCTCGCCCCATTCGATGTGGACGACCGCCGGTTCAATGGCGCTGGCATCGCAATCGCAGGCTTCGGCGACCCGGCGCGTCAGGGTGGTGAATTCCATCGTCTTGAGGAAGCCGATCAGCTTCGGGCCATTCTGCGGCTCGAGCACCAGCGCGTCGAGATCGAGATCGAGCGGCACNTCGGTGCGCAACCGCACGAGGTCGCGCGAGAGCTTGGCCATGTCGATATTGGCGAGGATCGTCTCGCGGCGCTTGACCTGCTTGATCTCGGTGGCGCGCTCGAGCAGCGTGTCGAGATCGCCGTATTCCTCGAGGAGCTGGGCGGCGGTTTTCGGGCCGATGCCGGGAATGCCGGGGACATTGTCGACCGAATCACCGGTCATCGCCTGCAGGTCGATCATCTTTTCGGGCGGCACGCCCCATTTCTCGATGACATCGGGAATGCCGATCTGCTTGTCCTTCATGCTGTCATACATATGGACATTGGGGCTGACGAGCTGCATCAGATCCTTGTCGGAGGAGACGATGGTGACATCGGCGCCTGCTGCCTCGGCCTGGCGGGCGTAGGTGGCGATGATGTCGTCGGCCTCAAAACCTTCGGTCTCGATGCAGGGCAGATTGAAGGCGCGGGTCGCCTCTCTTATGAGGCCGAATTGCGGGATGAGCTCTTCCGGCGGGGCGGAGCGGTTCGCCTTGTAGGCGTCGTAGAGATCCTTGCGAAACGTCTTGGCAGAATAATCGAAGATGACGGCAAGATGTGTCGGCGTCACGCCGACATCGGTATTGCGTGCATCCCTCAAGAGCTTCCACAGCATGTTGCAGAAACCGGACACGGCGCCGATCGGCAAGCCGTCCGTCTTGCGGGTCAGCGGTGGCAATGCATGAAACGCCCGGAAGATGAATCCGGAACCATCGATTAGGAAGAGGTGATCGCCTTTTTTCATGCGTGCATGGATAGCGCGGGCATTGGACGAGGTCCATATAAAGTTCGGCGCGCAAAAAGGATTCAGCGTGCGCAGCGCCGTCTATTCCTGCTCACCAAACTGTTACCGATTTGTAACGATCGCTCTCCCTTGAAAAACCACATTCGCAGCCACAAATCCATGTCACCGGCGCTTGATCGCGCCGCGGGTCTGATTACCGGCTTGTCCCCCGCCGCGTCAGGCTTGGACAAAGGCCTTATCCCCCTCTCCGGGCCTTTGTCCCCACTTTAAAGTCGCCATGGCCAACCTCCAGGCCATGGCGACTTTTGTTTTTTCCAGCCACTCGAAATTATCGTCGCGGCTTGCATCTTATGAAGCATCGCCTGCGATTTGCTGCATTGTCTCCAGCATGGTTTTGAGCCTAACTTGCAATCATGGGATTTAACCGCATGGATTCGGGAGCCTACCTTGCCAGCCAACTGGCGAAGGGTTTTGCCCGCTCGCTGCACCAGCGCGCGGTCGGTCTGGGTTTTTCTCCGGGCCAATTCCCCATTCTGCTGGAACTCTGGGCCGAAGACGGGCTGACCCAGAAACAGCTTCTCGAGCGGGTCGATATCGAGCAGGCGACCATGGCCAATACGCTTTCGCGCATGGTCCGCGACGGATTGATCGAACGCCGTCCACATCCCTCCGACAGGCGGGCGCAACTGCTCTTCCTGACGCCGAAGGCCCGCGCCATGGAGGCCGAGGCGATCGAGATCGCGCGGGAGGCCGACCTTGCGCTGTTTAAAGGTTTTCGGGTCTTCGAGCGCGAGCTGACGCTCGAATATATCCGCCGGCTTCTGGAAAACGCCAAGGCGCTGTGAAGAAGCTCATTCGCCAGCACTGTGTGCGTGTCGCAACGAGAACACGCCGGTTTCAATCTGCGCGGTCAGGACGTTTTCGTGGGCGGCAAGCTTGACGCTCGGTTCGATATCCGGCTTGCCAAGCAAAAGGCCCTGTACTTGCGCGCAGCCTTCCTCGACGACGATCCGGCGCTGCATTTCGGTTTCCACGCCCTCCGTCACCACCGGCATGCCGAGGCTGTGGCCAAGACCAATGATGGCGCGCACGATCGAGCGCGCCGCCGCATCATGTTCCAACAGGCCGGTGAAACTGCGGTCGACCTTGATCTTGTCGAAAGGGAATGAACGCAGGTTGGAAAGCGAGGAAAAACCGGTGCCGAAATCATCCATGACGATGTGCACGCCGAGCTTGTGCAGCCGCAGCAACATCGTCATCACCCGGTCGCGATCGCGCATGAGGGCCGCCTCGGTGATCTCGAGCTCCAGCCGGCTGGGTGCAAGCCCGGTTTCGGCGAGGATCGCCTCGATCCGCTCACAGAGGTTCGGCAGCATGAATTGCACCGGCGAGAGATTGACGGCGATCATCAACGGCAGCGGCCAGCGCACGGCCTCCCTGCAGGCCTGCTGCAACACCCATTCACCGAGTTGGACGATCGAGCCGCTTTCCTCGGCGATCGGGATGAAGATATCGGGCTCGGTCAAGCCGTGACCTGGCCGGTTCCAGCGCATCAGGGCCTCATAGCCGCCAATCTCGCCGCTCAGCGCATCGAGGATCGGCTGATAGCTGACATGGATCTGGTTGCGGATGATCGCATGGCGCAGTTCGCTTTCGATCTGGCGGCGGTTCCGTGCCGCCTTATCCATTTCCGCGTCGAAGAAACAGACCTTGCCGCGACCGTCATGCTTGGCGCGGTAAAGTGCAATATCGGCATTGTTGCAGAGTTCTTCAGCAGCAGCGCCGTCCGCCGGATAGAGTGCGATGCCGACGCTGACACCAACGGCTGTGGGGTCACGCGCCGTGTCCATCTCGGCGGCGAATTCGTCGAGTATCGCCGCCGCAAGCTTTTGCGCCGCTGCCGGCTGCTGTCCGGCGGGCTGAAGGATGGCGAATTCATCGCCGCCGAGGCGGGCGATCGTATCGCTCTCATCGGCCACGCGGCGCAGGATCGAGGCGACCTTGCCGAGAATGCGGTCGCCTTCGGCATGACCGAAGATATCGTTGACGGCTTTGAAGCGATCGAGGTCGAGATAGAAGAGGGCAACCTCGCTGTTCTTTCGTTCGGCCATCTGCAACGCCTGCCGGATGCGGGTATCGAACAATGACCTGTTCGGCAGATCGGTGAGCACGTCGTGGTGGGCGAGATGCTCGATCATCTCCTCGGCCTGCCTGCGCTCGGTGAGATCGCGCACCGCCAGCACCTCGCAATTGTGTCCGCGATAAACAATCCTGCTCGCGGTCACTTCGACGGCAATCTCCTTGCCGTTCCTGGTGTTGAGCAGCGTTTCGCCTGGCTTTTTCTGCCCAGTCCCCTGAATAGCGGTCAAAACAGCCGAGGGCGCCTTGCCGGCAAGATCGGCAAGCTTCCAGCCGGAAAGCCCCTGAAAGCGTTCATTGGCATCGATGATCCGGCCTTCCCGCAGGATCAGCAGTCCTTCCTGCGAGGCATTCGCGAGCCCCCTCAGATCCGTCAGGTGGCTTTCGATAAAGACCACCGCGAGCGCAATCAGAATGAGCGTCGTCGCCGCCGCCACGACGATCGCGGCGAGCAGGCTGGCGTCGAGCACCGTTGCCGGAACCTCTTTGCCGGGATCCGGTACGAGGGTGATGCTGGCCATCGAGATGAAATGGAGAGCGCAGATCGCGAGGACGAAAGTGATGGACGAGGCGAGGAGCCGCCTCGGCCCCTTCAATTCGAAAAAAGCGTGGAAGGCGGCGCTCGACAACAGCGCTCCTGCGAGAACCGCAGTCAGCGTCATGAAGGGATCATAAACGATTACCGCCGGCGTTTCGATCGCCTGCATGCCGGTCAGGTGCATGGAGGCGATGCCGAGCGCCATCAGAACGCCGCCGCGCACGCGAGAAAGCCTGCCGCGGCTTTCCGAAGCGACGAGGATCGCCGCCCACGAACCGGCAACCGACAAGAGGAAGGAAAGCGCCGTCAGGCCCAGNTGGTAGCCGATCGGCATGCCGCCGTCATAAGCCAGCATCGCAATGAAGTGCGTTGCCCATACGCCGGTGCCGAAAGCAAATGCCGAGGCGCCAATCCAGAGTTTGCGCCGCCCGGCATCGCATTCCTGGGCGCGGGAAAGCGGCAGCATCGCCGCCATCGCGCCGACCAGACAGACCGCTGCCGCCGCAATCACCAGCCGCCAATCGTGATTGTCCCGAATACATGCGATGACCGAAAACATCTGCCCCTCCCACAGCTGAATTCGATCAGGTTATTTAGGTTATGCTAAATAACCGTAAATTGAATTAGTATTCTCTTCTATATTATTCAGTAAATCTTCCTGATATTGATCCATGCCCCGCCGGTCTTTCGCGCCGCCGATTTTTTGTTTTTCCGCCTCGCCTGCCTTTCTGGTTTGGTCTATCGTCCGGCCGAATTTCAAAAGGAGTCGAAAATGACCGATATCAATCAGGTGCTTGCGCGCGCGGACCAGAACCTTCCATCGAGCCTCGACAAGCTATTCGAACTTCTGCGCATCCAGTCGATTTCNACTGATCCCGCCTATAAGGCCGAATGCCGAAAGGCGGCGGAATGGCTCGTCGCTTATCTTGAAGGGCTCGGCTTTACGGCCTCGGTGCGCGACACGCCTGGCCATCCGATGGTGGTCGCCCACCATGCCGGCGCTGCTTCCNATGCACCGCATGTTCTCTTTTACGGCCATTACGACGTCCAGCCGGTCGATCCGATCGAGCTCTGGGAAAACGATCCGTTCCAGCCGTCGATCAAGGATCTCGGCGAGGGTCGCAAGATTTTGACCGGCCGCGGCACCTCGGACGACAAAGGCCAGTTGATGACCTTCGTCGAGGCCTGCCGCGCCTATAAGGAGATCAACGGCGCGCTTCCCTGCCGCATCACCATTCTCTTCGAGGGCGAGGAAGAATCCGGCTCGCCATCCCTGAAGCCCTTCCTCGAAGCCAATGCCGCCGAGCTCAAGGCCGATTATGCGCTCGTCTGCGATACCGGCATGTGGGACCGCGACACGCCGGCAATCGCCGCCGCATTGCGTGGCCTCGTCGGCGAGGAAGTGATCGTGACGGCCGCCGACCGCGACCTGCATTCCGGTCTGTTCGGAGGCGCTGCGGCCAATCCGATCCATATTCTCGTCGAGGCTCTTGCCGGCCTGCATGACGTGACAGGCCGCATCACGCTCGACGGCTTCTATGACGGCGTCGAGGAAACACCCGACAATATCAAGGCGTCCTGGGAGACGCTCGGCAGGACCGCGGAGAGCTTCCTCGGCGAAGTCGGCCTTTCCATTCCGTCCGGCGAAAAGGGCCGTTCGGTGCTGGAACTCACCTGGGCGCGGCCGACCGCCGAAATCAACGGCATCTGGGGCGGATATACCGGCGAAGGCTTCAAGACGGTGATCGCCGCCAAGGCTTCGGCCAAGGTTTCGTTCCGGCTTGTCGGCACGCAGGATCCAGACGCCATCCGCAGGGCTTTCCGTAGCTATATCAGCACGAAGATTCCCGCCGATTGCTCGGTCGAGTTCCATCCGCATGGGGGCTCGCCGGCGATCCACCTTTCCTATGATTCGCCGGTTCTGACCAAGGCGAAGAACGCGCTGTCCGACGAATGGCCGAAACCCGCCATCGTCATCGGCATGGGCGGGTCGATCCCGATCGTGGGGGACTTCCAGAAGATGCTCGGCATGGAATCGCTGCTGGTCGGCTTCGGCCTCAGTGACGACCGCATCCATTCGCCGAACGAGAAATACGAGCTTGTCTCCTACCACAAGGGCATCCGCTCCTGGGTACGGATCCTGCAGGCGCTCGCCGCCTGAGAGGGAAAGGCGCGCCTTCAGGATGCGCCATGCGAAAATCGCGACAACAAAAAGGCCGGTTCGAACCGGCCTTTCGTCGTCCGCTCATCTCAGTGCCAGTTCATCCGTGGTCAAGGAGAAAGCGGTATTGCAATGAGACTGCCCGCGAAAGGTTAACGGGGCGTTAACGGCACCAACTCCAGTCGGAAACATTGGTTGCAGCTTCAGGCGCCGCGGATTTGCCGTTCAAGCNACGTTCATCGCGGACGACATATAAGCCATTGAAAGATAAGATGAATGATAGCGCCCTAACAGCTGCGGGCGATCGCTCTATCTTTTGTTTCAAGGGCACATGCCACGGAAACACGGCCAATTGCTGCCTGAAAAACGTGCCAACGAGGACTGAGAAGCGTGAAAAATCTCTTTGTTAAAATCGCAGCGNCCGGCCTGTTCATGCTGGCGCCCGCCATAGCGCAGGCTGCCGAGGGCTACTCGACGGCGAACGTCAACATGCGTGCGGGTCCGAGCACCCGATATCCTGCCGTCGCAGTCATACCGGGCGGTTCCTCGGTCGAGATCCGCGGATGCCTTTCCGACGTCAACTGGTGCGACGTCGAGTTCTACGGCGGCCGCGGCTGGGTCTCCGGCCAGTACGTGCAGGCCCTCTACCAGCAACGCCGCATCTATGTCGGTCCGCAATATTACCGTCCGCTCGGCATTCCGGTTATCCGCTTCAGCGTCGATAATTATTGGGACCGCTATTACCGCAACCGCGATTTCTATCGCGAGCGTGACCGCTGGAGCCGCGGTCCGGACTATTATTACCGCGACCGCGACAACCGGGATNGGGATCGNGATCGGGATAACGTAGATCGCGACNGGGATAACCTAAATCGCGAGCGGGATAACCGGGATCGCGACCGGAACTGGCGCGAGCGGGATCGCGACCGAGATTGGCGTGATGGTGACCGGGATCGGCGCGGCGTCAATCAAAGGGACGATCGGCAACGAGACGATCGGCAAAGGTACGACCGGCAAGGAGCCGACCGGAGAGGCGATGATCGCAGACCGGGCCGTAGGGATTTTGATTGCCGCCCCGGCGATCCCTCCTGCGACCAATGAAACAGAAGGGGCGGCAGCGCCGTCCTCTCTCGAGGTTTGCCAGCCAAGGCAACCATCCAAGAAAAAGCCCGGCGCTCCCATGAGGGATGCACCGGGCCTGATGTCGATCGGCGCGTGTTGAGGGGAGACGGCCGATCATGCGCGGGACGTGAGGGGTTGTCCCGCTTCTCNNTAAACAATCGCCGAGCCTATTGGTTCCACCGACCAGACGGAAGATGTTCAACGCAACGCCGAAAGCAGCGTGTGCATTTCCGCGTCACGGCCACGAGCCATCCTCAGCCGGCTTTCCTCCATCCCCGGATTTCTCCAAGGCCGGCTTCATTCAATTTTGTCGAATCGACCGTTACCGCCTGCGCAGATATGACGCCTGTGTGCGTCTGCCCGCCTCGCCGGCGAGCGCAAATCGGCGCGCGCTATGTCAGATTTGCGACAGTCATGAAAATTGGCATGGATGCGCGCAAGAGGCCGACGACAATTTGATGTGAGGGTATCGTGATGCTCTTGTGTTGCGGGGTTGTTTATTGCAATTTCGTGGCGTTGCGGATTGATCGTAATCCGTTCGAGGCTGGACCCTGATGACGCAAGACTACCTGGCTTTCCTGGGGCTTTTCGCCCCCCGGGCAGCCGCCACAGATGTTACCGTTTGGCATAAACACAACCCACTCCTGCCTGTCCGCCTTACCGATGGGGCGAAGCTCAATCCTTCCGGCCAGATCTGGCGCCGCTTTCATCTGGGCGAGTGGGAATATAAGCAGGACCCGGAAACGCTCGACGATTACGAGGCCCGGCAGTTTTGAAGGCCAATGCATGTCGCAGAGAAATCTGTGGCGGTTTGGGACTTACGGCGCACCGTATCAATGCGGTTTGACGCGACGCGCTTTACCTGCGCGATCTGCTTTGATTTCCATTATTAACACCCCGTTAAATCGCCGCATTTACAGTTCAGTCGGATGATCACGGCGCCCGCAAGTGCACCGTTGTGCGAAGCCAAGCTTCGCGATCGAACATGGGGTATGACCGGTCCGCGATGGCAGGCAGAGGCAGATCAGGCGACAGAATAGAACCGTCCTTCAGCGGCCGCCCGGCACGCGACGATGACGAATTTTCGCTCGATGCCGACGATCGCATCGCCGGCAGCCGATCCCAGCGCCGCGGCGGTTCAAAACCGCCGCCGCAGCGTGCCGCCCCCCGGCGGCGGCGCGAGCCGCGGGAGCGTGACGGCGGCGNCCTTTTCGGTTTCATGCGCCGCGTGATCTACTGGTGCGTCGTGCTTTTCATCTGGGCCGGCATCGGCGTTGCCGGGCTGGTGGTTTATTATGGCTCGCGCATGCCGAGCGCCAGCACATGGGCGATCCCGGAACGGCCGCCGAACGTCAAGATCACCGCCGTCGACGGCAGCGTCATCGCCAATCGCGGCGCCACCGGCGGCGAGGCGCTGTCGCTCGAAAACATGTCGCCCTATATTCCGGAAGCCGTCATCGCCATCGAGGATCGGCGTTTCTATTCGCATTTCGGCGTCGATCCGCTCGGCCTCGGCCGGGCTGTAGTGACCAACTTCACGGCCGGCCACATGGTGCAGGGTGGCTCGACACTGACACAACAGCTTGCCAAGAACCTCTTCCTCTCCCCTGAGAGGACGCTGGAACGCAAGGTGCAGGAGGTGCTGCTCTCGCTCTGGCTGGAGCAGAAATACACCAAGGACCAGATCCTTGCGATGTATCTCAACCGGGTGTTCTTCGGATCGAACGCCTATGGCGTGGAGGCGGCCTCGCGCCGCTATTTCAACAAATCGGCGCGTGACGTGAACCTCGGCGAGGCCGCGGTGCTGGCCGGCCTGCTCAAGGCGCCGTCGCGGCTTTCGCCAGCCCGCGATGCGGAAGCGGCGAATGCACGCGCGCAGCTTGTGCTCGCGGCAATGCGCGAACAGGGCTTCATCACCGATTCCGAAGTCAAGACCGCGATGTCGCAGACCCCGGCTTCGGCCAAGAGTTACTGGTCGGGCGCCGGGCACTATGTCGCCGACATGGTGATGGACGAGCTGCCGGGCCTGATAGGCGACGTCAAGGAAGACGTCATCGTCGATACGACGATCGACAAATCGCTGGAAAAGAAGGCCGAGCAATCGCTGGTCGACGTGCTCGACAAGGAGGGCGGCAAGCTCGACGCCTCGCAGGCGGCCCTCGTCTCGATCGACGGCACCGGCGCGATCCGGGCGCTGGTCGGCGGCAGGGACTATGCGACGAGCCAGTTCAACCGCGCCGTCAAGGCGAAGCGCCAGCCGGGTTCCTCGTTCAAGCCCTTCGTCTATGCCGCCGCACTCGAGAAAGGGCTGACGCCCTACTCGGTGTTCAACGACGCGCCGATCCGGATCGGCGACTGGACACCGGAAAATTANGAGAAGAAATACAATGGCGAAGTGACGCTGGCGACCGCNCTTGCCAAGTCGCTGAACACGGTGGCCGCCCAACTGGTGATGTATGACGGGCCGGATCAGGTGATCAAGCTTGCCCACCGGCTCGGCATCGAAAGCGAACTGCAGCCGAACGCCTCGATCGCGCTCGGCACGTCCGAAGTGTCGCTGATGGAACTCACTGCCTCCTATGCCGCCTTCATGAACGGCGGCTACAAGGCGACGCCGCACGTCATCCGCCGGGTGACGACCGCCGAGGGCAAGGTTCTGTACGAAAATACCTATGACAGCCCGCCGCGCGTGCTCTCCGAGCAGATCGTCGCCGAGATGGATGCAATGATGATGGGCGTCATAGACAACGGCACCGGCAAGAGCGCCAAGATCCCCGGCTGGCAGGCCGCCGGAAAGACCGGCACGACGCAGAATTCGCGCGACGCGCTCTTCGTCGGCTTCACCAGCAACCTCACCACCGGCGTCTGGTTCGGCAATGACGACGGCAAGCCGATGAAGAAGGTGACCGGCGGCGGCTTGCCCGCAAAGGCCTGGAAGGAATTCATGATCGCCGCCCACAAAGGTCTTTCGCCGGCGCCGCTCTTCGGCAACGGCCAGTTGACTGCCGATCCGAACAGTGGTCAGCCGATGGCACAGACGGCCCCCGGTGATGGACAAGGGGGTAGTGCACAGTCGGGCGGCGGGCAACCGATGACAGCGGAGGCGCCGCCGTCGACGATCGGCGGCATCATTTCCGGCGTCTTCGGCGGCAACGACAATGCAAACCGCTATCCGCAAGCGCCTGCCCGGCAGCCGGCGGCGCCCTCCGGCAACGGCCCGGTTCCGCCTGCGGACATNGCCGAAGGCGGCGGTTCCGGCTATGAGGGCANGGTGCCGCCGGGCGATGTCGGCGGGCCGCAGACGACCTCTTCCGTGCAACCGCGGCGCACGACGCTGCTCGATCTGATCATGGGCCAGTGAGATCCTTTGCTGCATGCCCGGCGCAAGGCCGATGCTCTAGATATCGACCGCTTTGCGGACATGAGGCAAGCTCTTTCCCGGCGACTGTCAAAATTGAATGCAACACATTCGTTTTGCCGGATTCCGGGCCATTTCTCGCCTTGCAGTCCAGAAAACCGCTCCTTATATACGCCGCATCACCGCAATCACGATTGCGTAATCTTAAGTAGACCCATCCCGTAAGGGGCTGTCAGGGAAATGCCTTCTCGGGGTTCCGACAGCTTGCTTCAAGGAGAGAATGACATGGCAAAAGTAATTGGTATCGACCTTGGAACGACAAATTCCTGCGTCGCAGTCATGGACGGCAAGGACGCCAAGGTTATCGAGAATGCGGAAGGTGCACGCACGACCCCTTCCATGGTGGCATTTTCCGATGATGGCGAACGCCTCGTCGGCCAGCCGGCCAAGCGCCAGGCAGTCACCAACCCGACGAACACGCTCTTTGCNGTCAAGCGCCTGATCGGCCGCCGCTACGAAGATCCGACCGTCGAGAAGGACAAGCACCTCGTTCCCTTCACCATCGTCAAGGGCGACAATGGCGATGCCTGGGTCGAAGCCAATGGCAAGGGCTACTCGCCCGCACAGATTTCCGCGATGATCCTTCAGAAGATGAAGGAAACCGCCGAATCCTATCTCGGCGAAAAGGTCGAAAAGGCCGTCATCACCGTTCCCGCCTACTTCAACGACGCGCAGCGCCAGGCAACCAAGGATGCCGGCCGCATCGCCGGTCTTGAAGTCCTGCGCATCATCAACGAGCCGACCGCTGCAGCCCTCGCCTACGGCCTCGACAAGAAGGACGGCAAGACCATCGCTGTCTACGACCTTGGCGGCGGCACCTTCGATATTTCGATCCTTGAGATCGGCGACGGCGTCTTCGAAGTGAANTCCACCAACGGCGATACCTTCCTCGGCGGTGAAGACTTCGACATGCGTCTCGTCGAATATCTCGTCGCCGAGTTCAAGAAGGACAACGGCATCGACCTGAAGAACGACAAGCTTGCCCTGCAGCGCCTCAAGGAAGCTGCCGAAAAGGCTAAGATCGAGCTGTCGTCCTCGCAGCAGACCGAAATCAACCTGCCGTTCATCACCGCCGACGCCTCCGGTCCGAAGCATCTGACGCTGAAGCTGACCCGCGCCAAGCTCGAAAGCCTGGTCGACGATCTCGTCCAGCGCACCATCGCGCCGTGCAAGGCAGCCCTCAAGGATGCCGGCGTTACCGCCGCCGAAATCGACGAAGTGGTTCTCGTCGGCGGTATGAGCCGCATGCCGAAGGTCCAGGAAGTCGTCAAGCAGCTGTTCGGCAAGGAGCCGCACAAGGGCGTCAACCCGGATGAAGTCGTGGCGCTTGGCGCCGCCATCCAGGCCGGCGTTCTGCAGGGCGACGTCAAGGACGTCCTGCTCCTCGACGTGACGCCGCTGTCGCTCGGCATCGAAACGCTCGGCGGTGTCTTCACCCGCCTGATCGAACGCAACACGACGATCCCGACGAAGAAGAGCCAGACCTTCTCGACCGCCGAAGACAACCAGCAGGCCGTCACCATCCGCGTTTCGCAGGGCGAACGCGAAATGGCCGCCGACAACAAGCTGCTCGGCCAATTCGACCTCGTCGGCCTGCCGCCGTCGCCGCGCGGCATGCCGCAGATCGAAGTCACCTTCGACATCGACGCCAACGGCATCGTGCAGGTTTCGGCCAAGGACAAGGGCACCGGCAAGGAGCAGCAGATCCGCATCCAGGCTTCCGGCGGCCTTTCCGACGCCGACATCGAGAAGATGGTCAAGGATGCTGAAGCCCATGCCACCGAGGACAAGAAGCGCCGCGAGGCCGTCGAAGCCCGGAACCAGGCCGAAAGCCTGATCCATTCGACAGAAAAGTCGCTGAAGGATTACGGCGACAAGGTTTCCGAGGCCGACCGCACCGCGATCTCGGATGCGATCGCCGCGCTGAAGACGGCTTCGGAAGCCTCCGAGCCGGATGCCGACGACATCAAGGCCAAGACCCAGACGCTGATGGAAGTGTCGATGAAGCTCGGCCAGGCGATCTATGAAGCACAGCAGGCCGAAGGCGGCGCTGCCGGCGATGCCTCCGCGGAAGGCGGCGACAATGTCGTCGATGCCGACTACGAGGAAATCAAGGACGACGACCGCAAGAAGTCCGCGTAATCCGCGACGGCGTGGTTATGCTTCAACACTTGATCCGGCTGCTCACCATGGCAGCCGGAAATCCATTTCCGGGGTTTAATCCTTAATGGCAAAAGCGGACTATTACGAAACTCTGGGTGTAGCCAAGACGGCGGACGAGAAAGAGCTGAAGAGCGCCTTCCGCAAACTGGCGATGAAATTCCATCCGGACAAGAACCCGGATGACAAGGACGCCGAACGCAAGTTCAAGGAAATCAACGAAGCCTACGAGATGCTCAAGGACCCGCAGAAGCGGGCGGCCTATGACCGTTATGGCCATGCGGCCTTCGAGCAGGGCGGCATGGGCGGCGGTGGCGGCGGATTTGCAGGCGGCGGCTTCTCCGACATTTTCGAGGATATCTTCGGCGAGATGATGGGTGGAGGGCGCGCGCGCCAGCGCTCGTCGGGCGGCCGCGAGCGCGGCGCCGATCTTCGCTACAACATGGAAATAACGCTGGAAGAATCTTTCTCCGGCAAGACGGCGCAGATCCGCGTTCCCACGTCGATCACCTGCGACGTCTGTTCGGGCTCTGGCGCCAAGCCCGGCACACAGCCGAAGAACTGCGGCACCTGCCAGGGATCGGGACGCGTGCGCGCGGCCCAGGGCTTCTTCTCGATCGAGCGGACCTGCCCGACCTGCCACGGCCGCGGCCAGATCATTCCCGACCCCTGCCCGAAGTGCCATGGCCAGGGCCGGGTGACGGAAGAGCGTTCGCTCTCGGTCAACATTCCCGCCGGCATCGAGGACGGTACGCGCATCCGCCTGCAGGGCGAAGGCGAAGCCGGCGCCCGCGGCGGACCGGCCGGTGACCTCTATATCTTCCTGTCCGTCAAACCGCATGAATTCTACCAGCGCGACGGAGCCGATCTCTATTGCGCCGTTCCGATCTCGATGACGACGGCCGCGCTCGGCGGCACCTTCGACGTGGCGACGCTCGACGGCACCAAGTCGCGCGTGAGCGTGCCCGAGGGCACGCAGGCCGGCAAACAGTTCCGCCTCAAGGGCAAGGGCATGCCGGTGCTGCGTTCGGCACAGACGGGCGACCTCTACATCCAGATCCAGATCGAGACACCGCAGAAGCTCACCAAGCGCCAGCGCGAACTGCTTCAGGAATTCGAGCAGCTTTCCTCCAAGGAGAACAATCCTGAATCGACGGGCTTCTTTGCCCGGATGAAGGAATTCTTCGAGGGCTGAGCGGCGATCGACACGCCTATCTCTAAAGCCGGGGACGGAAACGTCTCCGGCTTTTTGTTGCGCGAGTCCCAATTTGCGACATTCGCCGTTCGTGCCGGGAAATCTGTTCCAGAACGACACGGCGGCGCGAGGGAAGACGACTTGCATTAACGCAGCCAGATGATGCCGCTTGCAAGTTTTCCAAATGAATTCAGTCTCTGCCGTCAGCGCACAACACCGAAAACCGGAAGCGATATTCGGAAGGGACGATGCCCAGGTTCGAAGCGATAGAGCATCCTTTGCTCGACGCGACGTGCTTTAGAGCAATTGCAGCAAAAGTGCGCAGCGGTTTTGCCAGGCAAAGCGTGAAACGCTTTTGCCGGGAATAAACAAAAAGATAGAGCATTTCCGTGAATCGGAGAAAAACGGAAATGCTCTAGTGGGAACAACCAAACCAAGGGTATCGACCATGGCGCCAGCCTTTTCCTCTCAGTCCGAAGACGTCGACGTTCTCGCCGGCGCCATCTACACATGGTGCGCCGAGCGCAATATCAAGCTTCGCAGCCAGCAGGGCCTTTCGATCGCCAGCATCGCGATCGACCTCTATCATGCCGGCCACCAGACGCAGGACGACCTGCTGATGGCGCTGCACGAATGCGAGATTCACTAAAACGCGATATCGAACCTCATTCAGGTGACCTGC
>Ga0063456_1001095_pt1 | contig 15064 bp, 14 predicted proteins | sample AraplaMF_Cvi_mMF_FD_56228 | JGI IMG/M metagenome (GOLD analysis project Ga0063456, IMG submission 56228) | Arabidopsis root microbial communities from the University of North Carolina, USA - plate scrape MF_Cvi_mMF version 2 (version 2) | ecosystem: Host-associated > Plants > Roots > Endosphere ... | reverse complement strand
GCCGTCGTCGACCAGGCCCGCAATCTCGTCGCCGGTGGTTATCGCGAGATCGTGCTGACCGGTGTCGACGCCACCAGCTATGGCGGCGATCTGCCCGGCGCCCCGACGCTCGGCCTCCTGGCCAAGACACTGCTGAAGCAGCTCCCCGATATCCGCCGCCTCAGGCTTTCCTCGATCGACAGCATCGAGGCCGATGCCCACCTGATGGATCTGATTGCCGACGAGCCGCGTTTCATGCCGCATCTGCATCTGTCGCTGCAGCATGGCGACGACATGATCCTGAAGCGCATGAAGCGGCGGCATTTACGCGCCGACGCGCTGCGTTTCATCGAGGATGCGCGCCGTCTCCGACCCGAGATGAGCTTCGGCGCCGATATGATCGCCGGTTTTCCCACCGAAACCGAAGAGATGTTCGACAATGCCGTGCGGCTGGCTGAAGAGGCTGATATCGCCCATCTGCACGTCTTCCCCTACAGCCCGCGTCTCGGCACGCCGGCTGCCCGCATGCCGCAACTCGACCGCTCGCTGGTCAAGGATCGCGCCGCCAGGCTGCGCGCCGCTGGACATATGCTGCATCAGTCCCATCTCGATCGGATGATCGGAACCCGGCAATGGCTGCTTGTTGAAAACAACGGCCTGGCGCATACGGAGAACTTCACGCTGGTTGCCGCGCCCGGCCTTCGTCCCGGCGAACTTGTGCCGGTCACGATCACCGGCCACAATGGCAAGCATCTCGACATGCAATTGACGGCCGCCGCCGCGGCCTGACTTTCACGGAATCCCCATGGCGCTCAGTTTCATCAAAAAGGTCTTCACCTTCGGCAAGCCGGCTGAAGAAGCTGTGCCTGCGGCCGTGGAAAGGGAGCTGGAGCCGCGTTCGCGCGACGAAGATCTGCCGATTGCTGACGATCCGGTGCTGGCCGAGGAAATGGATACGGCCGGCGGGCCGGCTGCCGATATCGACGAGGGCGGGGTCGAGGCGCCGGTTGCTGAAGATGATGACGAATCCGCAATCCTGCCCGCCGCCGACCAATTGAGCGATATGGGTGTCGTGCCGCTGTCATTGCTGGAAGCCGAGGCGGCCGCGGAAGCGGAGACGGAAACCCGGCCGGCCGCCGGCAACGTTGCGGAAGCCCCCCCCTCAGTCCCTTCGGGATATCTCCCCGACAAGGGAGGAGATCATCCGGAGACTGACGCGCCGGCTTCGATCGAAGAGATCGCCGAAGTGCTTCCCGAAGAGATTTCACCTGAGACCGACGTAGAGCAAGACATCTCCGTTCAGCCGATCTCCTCCCCTGTGGGGGAGATTCCCGGCAGGACAGAAGGGGGAAACCCCGCGGCAGAACCGCAGACCGGCTCTCCCATCCTCCCAAAAGGCTTTGCCACCGGTCCGAAGGTCGTCGAGCCGGAGCCGATTGTCCCGCAACCGAGGCTCAGCTGGTTCCAGCGCCTGCGCAACGGTCTTGCGCGCACCTCCTCGCAGCTGTCCAGCCAGATCACTGCGCTCTTCACCAAGCGCAAGCTCGATGACGAGACGCTGCAGGATCTCGAAGACCTGCTGATCCAGGCCGATCTCGGCGTCGAGACCGCGATGCGCGTCACCGATACGCTCGCTTCCGAGCGTTATGGCAAGGATGTCACCGGCGAGGATGTCAGCCGCATCATGGCGTCCGAAATTGCCAAGGTCCTGAAGCCGGTCGCCAAGCCGCTGCAGCTCGACCTATCGCACAAGCCGCATGTCATCCTCGTTGTCGGCGTCAACGGCACCGGCAAGACGACGACGATCGGCAAGCTTGCTGCGAAGCTTTCAGGCGCCGGGCTGAAGGTGATGCTGGCTGCCGGCGATACTTTCCGTGCGGCGGCAATCGAACAGCTGAAAATCTGGGCCGACCGGACGAAATCCGAATTCATCGGCACCAAGCTCGGGGCCGATGCCGCAGGCCTCGCCTATGACGCCTTCGAACAGGCAAAGGCAAAAAAATGCGACGTGCTGATCGTCGATACCGCCGGCCGCCTGCAGAACAAGGCCGAGCTGATGGCCGAGCTCGAGAAGATCGTGCGCGTGCTCAGCAAGCTCGATCCCGATGCGCCGCACACCGTGCTGCAGACGCTCGACGCCACGACGGGGCAGAATGCGCTGAGCCAGGTCGAGATCTTCCGCAACGTCGCCGGCGTCAACGGGCTGATCATGACCAAGCTCGACGGCACGGCGCGCGGCGGCATTCTCGTCGCCATCTCCGCCAAGCATAAGCTGCCGGTCTATTTCATCGGCGTCGGCGAGGGTGTCGAGGATCTGGAGCCGTTCGAGGCCGAGGATTTTGCCCATGCCATTGCCGGACTTGGGCAATGATGCCACAGATATGCCGCCGAAAGCCTGCAGGGCACGGCCGGGAAACAGGTTCCCAGGAAAAACAGGTTTGAAGAACGCATGAGCACAGAGAGCGATATCACCCCGAGCGCCGCCGACCGGCATCATCCGCTGCTGAAACTGGCGCTGGAACTCGGGCCGCTGATGATCTTCTTCTTCGCCAATCTGCGCGGCCAGTGGCTGGTAGAGAAGTTTCCCGCTCTTTCCGAACTCGGCGGACCGCTGTTCGTCGCGACCGGGCTCTTCATGGCGGCGACGATCCTCTCGCTGATCGTTTCGAAGATCGTGCTCGGCCATCTGCCGATCATGCCCTTCGTATCCGGCATCGTCGTCGTCATCTTCGGCTCGCTGTCGATCTGGCTGCAGAACGAGACCTTCATCAAGATGAAGCCGACCATCGTCAACGCGCTTTTCGGAGTGGCGCTGCTCGGCGGGCTGGCCTTCGGCAGGTCGCTGCTCGGCTATGTCTTCAACGCCGCCTTCCAGCTCGATGCCGAGGGCTGGCGCAAGCTGACCATCCGGTGGGGCATCTTCTTTCTCTTCCTCGCCGTGCTGAACGAAGTCGTCTGGCGCAATTTTTCGGACGATACTTGGGTCGCCTTCAAGGTCTGGGGCACGATGCCGATCACCATCATCTTCACGCTGGCGCAGATGCCGCTGGTGCTGAAGCATAGCGTCAACCTGGAAACGGACGGCGAAAAGTGAGCGCTGCAGAGGCCGAATATCGCGTAAAGCACCAGACCTTCTGGTTTGTCGCCTGCCTTGCGGTGCTGATCATTCAGATCGCCGCTGAATATATGATGGGCCGCGTGCCGATCTGCGCCTGCGGTTACGTCAAGCTCTGGGAGGGCGGGGTCAATACCAGCGGCAATTCGCAGCATCTGTCGGATTGGTACACACCGTCGCATATCATCCACGGCTTCCTGTTCTACGGGCTCGCGCATCTCCTGCTGCGCGGCAAGCCGCTGGCGGCAAGGCTGCTGCTGGCGCTGTTGATCGAATCCGGCTGGGAGCTGCTCGAGAATTCGCCGCTTATCATCGACCGCTACCGCACCGCGACGATCGCGCTCGATTATTACGGCGACAGCATCCTGAATTCGGCGATGGACACCGTCTTCATGTGCATCGGCTTCTTCTTCGCGCGGCGCGCGCCGGTGGCGCTGACGGTGGCGATCGCCATCTTCTTCGAGATTTTCACCGGCTACATGATCCGCGACAACCTGACGCTCAACGTTGTCATGCTGATCTGGCCGGTCGAGGCGATCAAGGTCTGGCAAGGCGGGGTGTAAGGATAGACCCCGCTACGAAGCGGGCTTGCCGAGCGCCTTCTCCATCGCTGGAAACAGCCCTTCCTTCAGGCTGGTATCGTCGAAGGGGCCGACACGCTTGTAGAGGATCGTGCCGTCGGGGCCGACCAGGTAGCTTTCCGGAATGCCGTAGACGCCCCAGTCGATCGCCGCCTTGCCATTCGGATCGATGCCGATTGCCTTGTAGGGGTTGCCGAGCTCGCCGAGGAAACGCAGGGCGTTGTCGCTCTGATCCTTGTAGTTGATGGCGACGATGTTCAGCCGCCCGTCCTTCGCCAGTTCTTTCAAGACGGGGTGTTCGTCCCGGCAGGGGAGGCACCAGGAGGCGAAGACGTTGACGAGGGTCAGCTTGCCCTTGATGGCGGCATCGGTCAGCGCCGGCAGGTTGGCGCCGTCGAGCGGCGGAAGGTTCAGCGCCGGTGCCTTGGTACCGATCAGGGCGGAGGGGATTTCGGTGATGTTCTTGCCATGGAAATCCTGGTCGTAGAGCATCTTGGCGGCGGTGGCCGCAATGCCGCCGAAGACGATCAGCGGCAGAAGCGCCAAGGTGTAGCGACCAAGCGCCCGTGGCCTGTCGGTCGTCTTTTCCGGCGTGTCGCTCATTCGCCATCCCTTACACGCGCCGAGCGGCGGCGGATACCGGCGGCCTCGAGGGCAGCAAGTTCCCGGCGGCGGGCGCGACCGTCGGCCCAGGTCCAGGCCGTGACGGCGACCGTCACCAGAGCTGCGAAGCCATAGGAGGCGTAGACGTAGAAGGCATGCGTCACGGTCTATTCCTCCCGGCTGGCCATGCGGGCGGCAAGGCGGCGCTGGGCGGCGATGCGGCGGCGCCAGATCTCGTTCCTCATCGCCATGATATGCAGCGTGAAGAAGAGCAGCGTGAAAGCGATCGCCATGATGAAGAGCGGCCGCAGGAATTCCGGATCGATCGCCGGGCCGTCGAGGCGCAGCACGCTTGCCGACTGGTGCAAGGTGTTCCACCACTCGACCGAGAATTTGATGATCGGGATGTTGACGAAGCCGACGAGGATGAGCACGGCGCTGACGCGTGCGGCCTTCGACGGGTCGTCGATGGCGCGCCCGAGCGCAATCAGCCCGAGATACATCAGGAAGAGAACAAAGACGGAGGTCAGCCGAGCATCCCAGACCCACCAGGTCCCCCACATCGGCTTGCCCCACAGCGAGCCGGTGACGAGGGCGAGCAGGGTGAAGGCGGCGCCGAGCGGGGCTGCAGCCTTGGCAGACACATCGGCCAGCGGATGGCGCCAGACCAGCGTGCCGATCGCCGAGACGCTCATGATCGTATAGCACATCATCGAAAGCCAGGCCGAGGGCACATGCACATACATGATGCGGACGGTCTCGCCCTGCTGGTAGTCGCCTTCGGTGGCGAAGCTCAGATAGAGGCCGACGATAAAACAGAGGGCGGTGATGCCGGCCAGCCATGGAATGGCGCGCGCCGCCAGCGCCAGAAACCGTGTCGGGTTGGCGAGATCGCTGAATTTGCTGATGGCAAGGCTCGTTTCGCTCATGTCCGCTTCCATACCTTGATCCGGCTTTTCCCGCAATCGAATGGCCCATCAATCCGCTGTGTTTCGCAGCGCCAGGGCGGCGGCGGCCGGACCGATGACGGCGAAGAAGAGCGTCAGCGCAATCAGGATGAGGAAGGGCGGCAGGAACGGGGCGGGATCCTCGACCGCGGCATAGGCGGCGCTGACGCCGAAGATCAGCACCGGAATGGTCAGCGGCAGCACGAGGATCGAGACCAGCAGGCCGCCGCGGGGCAGCGCCACGGCGACAGCGGCACCGACCGCGCCGATGAAGGTGATGGCGGGCGATCCGACGAGCAGCGTCAGCATGGTGGCAGCAATCGCAGTCTCGTCCATATTCATGAAGAGGCCGAGCAGCGGCGAGGCGATGACGAGCGGCAGGCTGGTGGCCGTCCAGTGGGCGACGCATTTAACCAACACGGTGAGGACAAGCGGTGTTTCCTGCATCAGCATCAGGTCGAGCGATCCGTCATCGCGCTCGGCCTGAAATAGGCGGTCGAGGCCGAGCAGGGCGGCAAGCAGTGCGCCGATCCAGACGATGGCGGGACCGATGCGCGACAGCAGCTTGAGATCGGGACCGACGCCGAAAGGGATCACGGCGACGATGGTCAGGAAGAACAGCACGCCGATCAGCGCACCGCCGCCGGCGCGGATGGAAAGTTTCAGGTCGCGGAGGAAGAGGGCGGTCATGCGCGGCGGCTTTCTGCATGTGCGATGGATGAGGCACCCACGTCGAGAAACATCACCCCCATACCCCCGCATCCACGCCGGCAAAGCCCGTCATCTTCAATTCCCGCGCATTCTCCACCCCCAGCGGCTGATGTGTTGCCGCCAGCACGATGCCCCCCTTGGTCAGATGTGCGGCAATCAATTCGGCAAACAGCCGGTCGGCGCTGGCATCGAGCGCCGCTGTGGGTTCGTCGAGGATCCAGATGGGGCGGTGGGCGACGAGCAGCTTGGCGAAGGCCATCCGGCGCTGCTGGCCGGCGGAGAGATAACCGAAGGGAATATGGGTGATTCCCGAAAGGCCGACGGCGTCGGCGGCGTCCTCGACGGAGAGGCCGGCAGCACCGCCTGGATTGCCGAGAAAGGCGCGCCAGAAGTCGAGGTTTTCTGCAACCGTAAGTTCATTCTTCATTGCGTTTCGATGACCAAGGTAGTGACTGACCTCGCCCGGATGGCGGTCTTCCCCGCCCTTTTCGTCGCGGAAGATGACAGTGCCTTTTTCCGGTCTCAGGAGGCCGGCGGCGACGCGCAGCAATGTGGATTTTCCCGATCCATTTCTTCCCGTGAGGACAAGCGCCTCGCCGGCCGCCAAGTGNAAGGAAATGTTTACGAAAATCAGATCCTCACCGCGCCTTGCAGCCAGATTTTCGGCGGTGAAATGCATGCGTCGGCTCTTTCTTGGTTTCGGCTTGCGGCGGGGTCAAAAAATGTCCGGTTTTGACTGTTTTCGGGTATGGCAAGTTTTTAGGAAATTATCTATAAGACCTGCAACCACGCCAGCGGTCGGCGTGAATTTCATCCTTGCGCCGAACTTGGAGCGTCTGTTCCACGTGCGGACAGCGGAAATGGCCGTACCCGCATCCTGATGTGCATTAAGTGCATAGGCGTTCGCACGACTGTGTTGGCTATCAGAAACGGGGTCTCTCGTGTCTAAATCTCTTGACAGTTTCAATTGTCGTTCCACGCTTTCCGTGAACGGGAAGGACTATGTCTATTACAGCCTGCCCAAGGCTGAGGCAAACGGTCTGGCCGGCGTGTCGAAGCTTCCCTATTCGATGAAAGTGCTGCTCGAAAACCTGCTGCGCTTCGAAGACGGCCAGTCGGTCACCAAGCAGCACATCCTGGCCGTCGCCGAATGGCTGAACAACAAGGGTGCGGTCGAAAACGAAATCGCCTATCGCCCGGCGCGCGTGCTGATGCAGGACTTCACCGGCGTTCCCGCCGTCGTCGATCTTGCCGCGATGCGCGACGCGATGGTGTCGCTCGGCGGCGATCCCGAGAAGATCAACCCGCTCGTTCCCGTCGATCTCGTCATCGACCACTCCGTCATCGTCGACGAATTCGGACGCCGCAGGCTTTCGCCCGTAACGTCGAGCTGGAATACCAGCGCAACGGCGAGCGCTACCGCTTCCTGAAGTGGGGCCAGCAGGCCTTCAAGAACTTCCGCGTCGTGCCTCCCGGCACCGGTATCTGTCATCAGGTCAATCTCGAATATCTCGGTCAGACCGTCTGGACCAAGGAAGAGGACGGCGAGACGATCGCCTATCCCGATACTTGCGTCGGCACCGACAGCCACACGACGATGATCAACGGTCTCGGTGTTCTCGGCTGGGGTGTGGGCGGTATCGAAGCGGAAGCGGCGATGCTCGGCCAGCCGGTCTCGATGCTGCTGCCTGAGGTCATCGGCTTCAAGCTGACCGGCAAGCTCAAGGAAGGCGTCACCGCGACCGACCTCGTTCTCACCGTCGTGCAGATGCTGCGCAAGAAGGGCGTCGTTTCGAAGTTCGTCGAATTCTTCGGCCCGGGCATGGACAACATGCCGCTCGCCGACCGTGCGACGATCGGCAATATGGGCCCGGAATACGGCGCCACCTGCGGCTTCTTCCCGGTCGACGGCGAGACGATCAACTATCTCAACATGTCCGGCCGCACCAAGGACCGTATCGCGCTCGTCGAAGCCTATTCGAAGGCGCAGGGCATGTGGCGTGAGGGCGATGGCTCCGAGCTCGTCTTCACCGACACGCTGGAACTCGATCTCGGTGACGTCGTGCCATCGATGGCCGGCCCGAAGCGTCCGGAAGGCCGCATTTCGCTGGAGAACATCGCTTCCGGTTTCGCCGGCTCGATGGACACGGACTACAAGAAGCCCGGTCAGCTTTCGAACCGCTATGCCGTCGAAGGCACGGATTTCGATCTCGGCCATGGCGACGTGGCGATCGCTGCCATCACCTCCTGCACCAACACCTCCAATCCGTCGGTCCTGATCGCTGCCGGCCTGCTTGCCCGCAACGCTGTTGCCAAGGGCCTGAAGACGAAGCCGTGGGTGAAGACCTCGCTGGCACCGGGAAGCCAGGTCGTCGGCGAATATCTCGCCAAGTCGGGCCTGCAGGCCGACCTCGACAAGCTCGGCTTCAACCTCGTCGGCTTCGGCTGCACCACCTGCATCGGCAATTCCGGTCCGCTGCCGGCGCCGATCTCGAAGACGATCAACGACAAGGGCCTCATCGTTTCCGGCGTTCTCTCCGGCAACCGCAACTTCGAAGGCCGTATCTCGCCCGACGTACAGGCGAACTATCTGGCCTCTCCGCCGCTCGTCGTCGCCTATGCGCTTGCCGGCACGGTGCAGAAGGATCTGACCAAGGAGCCGATCGGCGAGGACCAGAACGGTAATCCCGTTTACCTGAAGGACATCTGGCCGACCTCGAAGGAGGTCCAGGAGTTCATCCTGAAATACGTGACGCGCGAACTCTACGAAAGCAAATATGCCGACGTCTTCAAGGGCGACGTCAACTGGCAAGCCGTCCAGGTTCCGCCGGGCCAGACCTATGCCTGGGACGACAATTCGACCTATGTCCAGAACCCGCCTTACTTCGTCGGCATGGGCAAGAAGGGCACCGGCGTTTCCGACATCAAGGGCGCCCGCGTGCTTGGCCTGTTCGGCGACAAGATCACCACCGACCACATCTCGCCGGCCGGTTCGATCAAGGCGGCATCGCCGGCNGGCGCCTATCTGCTCGGTCACGACGTCGCCGTTGCCGACTTCAANCAGTACGGCACGCGCCGCGGCAACCATGAAGTGATGATGCGCGGCACCTTTGCCAATATCCGCATCCGCAACCACATGCTCGGCCCGAACGGCAAGGAAGGCGGTTACACCATCCACTATCCGTCGAAGGAAGAAACCTCGATCTACGACGCGGCGATGCAGTACAAGCAGGAAGGTGTGCCGCTGGTCATCTTCGCCGGCGTCGAATACGGCAACGGCTCTTCGCGCGACTGGGCTGCCAAGGGCACCAACCTGCTCGGNGTCAAGGCGGTGGTCGCCCAGTCCTTCGAGCGCATCCATCGNTCGAACCTGGTCGGCATGGGCATCATTCCCTTCGTCTTCGAAGAGGGCACGACCTGGCAGAGCCTCGGCCTCAAGGGTGATGAACTCGTCACCATCGAAGGTCTGGAAAAGATCAAGCCGCGCGAGAAGAAGATCGCCAAGATCACTTATGGCGACGGCACCGTGAAGGAGGTTCCGCTGCTGTCGCGCGTCGATACGCTCGACGAGGTGATCTACCTCAACAATGGCGGCATCCTGCAGACGGTTCTGCGCGATCTCGCTGCCTGATTTTCAGAGCATGATGCCGAAAAGTGTGAGCGGTTTTCGGACGACATCATGCTCTTCTTCTTTGATNTAGATCCGGATTCAGATTCATCCGGATTTAGGAGANTTGATTGATAATGGCCGCCGGAGNGCAGTTTCCGGCGGCTTTTCTGTGTGGCGACAGTATTCGGACGGGCTCACGATGATTTGTTTTCCGCAAGTTCCGGTGGAGCTCCGTCTCACCCGTTCGTGACTTTTCGTTTGGACCCGGAAGGATTATTCGTACGTTCATATGTCAGGGCCTGCGGTTCCAACACGCCGTCGGCGCTGAAAAAGAGGTGCAGGTGAATGTCCCCCCGTTTTTTGATTCCGCTGATCGCTGGCGTTGTTCTGTCAGGCCCGCTGCAGGCCGAAGACGGCACGCCGAAAGGTGTCGTTGAACTCTTCACGGCGCAGGGCTGCTCCTCCTGTCCTCCGGCTGATGCGGCTTTCCGCACGCTGGTGAATCAGGGCGATGTCATCGCGCTCGCCTATCATGTCGATTACTGGAATTATCTCGGCTGGGCCGATACGCTGAGCTCCAAGGAAAACACCGAACGGCAATATGGCTATGCCAGAACGATGGGCCGCAGCAACGTCTACACGCCGCAGGCGATCGTCAACGGACGCGGCCATCTGGCCGGCGCCGATCTCAACGGCATCAACAGCAAGATCGACACCTACAGCAGCGAAGGCAACGGGCTGACCGTTCCGATCAACGCCGCGATGCGCGGCGACGAGCTGGAGATCAAGATCGGCGCAGGACAGGGCAAGGCCAATGTCGTGATGGTCTATTTCGACAAGGAAAAGACCATCGACGTCGAAAAGGGCGAGAACAGCGGCCGGAAGCTTTCCTACCTGCACAGCGTCACCAATGTCGAAACCATCGGCATGTGGGACGGCAAGGCAACCAGTCTGACGCTGCCGGCCAGCGTGTTGCAGCGGCCGCAGCTCGAGGGCTGCGCGATCCTGCTGCAATCGGCGACCGCAGACGGCGATCCGGCNGCGATCCTCGGCGCGACCGTTGTCATGGCTGGCAAAAATATCTGAGATTTCATCCGGTTGTGGATGAAGTGCTGGGGCGGCCCGGCCGAGCGTATTCGGGGCTGGGGTTAAGGTCGATACGCTCCGCCGGGCCCTTTGGCGCGCTGGCGCCAAACTGGAATTCATAAATCTCCTGCAAATGAGGCGCTGTTTTGACTGAAATGCGGCGCTGCGGAGAAAGCGTGAGCCTATCCAGGACATCATGCTTTCCGAATTCGGACCCAACTTTTAGAAGGCATGATGCGCAGATTCAAAGTGCTGCAGCGTCTTNGCGCGAGAGACGCGCGGCGCTGTGGTGCGGCCGAATGTGACGGCTGGCGCTCTTGCAATTTGCGGCGGCTCGGGCAAACTGTCACTCTCCTGTCACATGCGGAGGCCTTGGGAGACTGATGACAGATCAGCCGGATTTGCGACACGGCGAAAGCCGCTCCGTCGACAATAGTTCCTCAGTCGTCGTCGATCTCAGGGAATACAAGCAAAGCAAGGACCCGCTTCCGGTGACCTTCCACCGGCGCGAACTGGACGCGATCCTCTGGATTTACGGCCGCATGGTCGGCGANGGTGAATGGCGCGACTACGCCATTGATCACCTGAAGGACAGGGCGGTCTTTTCCGTCTTCAAGCGTTCCGGCGAAATGCCGCTCTTCCGCATCGAGAAAAACCCGAAGCTCGCCGCCAAGCAGGGCGCCTATTCCGTCATCAACGTCCACGGCACGATCCTGAAGCGCGGTCACGAGCTGAACCAGGTGCTGAAGGTGTTCGACAAGGCCCTGAAGCTCGTCGACAAATAAGCCGCATCAACCGGTAAACAGCGTGCCGGGATAGGCGGACGGATCCGGATCGGTCGTCATCCCCTCGCCGAGGCCACGCTGCATCAACATCGTATCCAGCCAGCGGCCGTGCTTGTAGCCGGTGCCTCGCATCAGACCGATCTCCTCGAAGCCGGCCTTCCGGTGAAGCGCGATAGAGGCGGGGCTGGCGCCGCCGATGACGGCCGTCATCTGCCGAAAGCCGAGGCCGGTGCAGCGCTCGATCAGCTCGGCAAGCAACGCCTTGCCGATGCCCCGGCCGCGGGCCTCAGGCNCGAGATAGATCGAGTCCTCGACCATCCAGCGATAGGCCGGACGCGTGCGAAAGGCGGAAGCATAGGCGTAGCCGAGCAGGGTTCCGTCCGTGCCGATGGCCGCGATGTAGGGATATTGCTGGCTGATGATCGTCGAAAAGCGCAGCGCCATCTCGGCCTCGGAAGGCGGCACGATCTCGTAGCTCGCGACGCCGTTGAGGACGGATTCGCGATAGATATTGGCAATGGCGGGGATATCGGCTTGGGAGGCATCGCGCAGGCGGAATGACATTCGGCGGCATCCATCGGGAAAAGTAAGGTTTCCTAAGACCACTCCGCGAAAGCCTGCGCAACAAAAAAGGCGGCCGAAGCCGCCTTTTCGATCTCAGTCTGCCCTGCTTATTTACGGTTGCCCATGAACTGCAGCAGGAACATGAAGAGGTTGATGAAGTCGAGATAGAGCGTCAGCGCACCCATGATCGCCTTGCGGCCGGCCACGGCAACGTCATCGGCTTCCAGGTACAGTTCCTTGATCCGCTGCGTATCGTAGGCGGTGAGGCCTGCGAAGATCAGAACGCCAAGCACGGAGATCGCGAACTGCACAGCCGACGAAGCCAGGAAGATGTTAACAAGCGAAGCGATGATCAGGCCGAACAGACCCATGATCAAGAACGAGCCCATCGCCGACAGGTCACGCTTCGTCGTGTAGCCGTAAAGCGACAGCGCGCCGAAGGAGGCGGCGGTGACGAAGAAGGTCTGAACGACGCTCTGGCCGGTGTAGATCAGAAAGATCGACGAGAGCGACAGGCCGACGAGCGCGGCGTAGACTGCAAAGGTCGTCTGGGCGGCGGCCACCGTCATGGTATGAATCCGGAAGCTCAGGAAGAACACCAGAGCCAGCGGCGCCAGAATGACCACCCACTTCANNGGGCTCACATAGATCGCCTGACCGAAAGCGGTCAGCTCGCCATTGGCGAAGGCGAATTGGAACGACAGATATGCGGCCACACCGGTGATCGCCAGACCCAGCGCCATCAGGTTGTAGACCTTGAGCATATAAGCGCGCAGGCCTTGATCAATCATCTCGCCGGTCTGAGCGCGGCTTTGATAGTTACGGAGATCAGCCATAGTTTCCTCTTACAAGCTCCGATGGAAATACGGTGTCGGGGTTTTCGACCCGGGCGCCGCTGCGGAGCTCCAGCATGCCTGCGGATAATATGAGGCTTTCGCCCATTGCAAACAAGAGGCTTGCAGAGGCTCGGCCGGTTAAATCGCCGTAAGGTGAAGGGTTTGAGTGCCGCTGCCCGGTCAAAGCTCGCGCAAAACGGGGGCCGCCTTTTGCCCAAGTATGCGCCAGGTGCCGATCAGGCCGATGCCGACGGTGAGGACGAGCGCGGTCACAAGCGTCAACCCCGCCACGTCGGGCAGAAAGGTTGACGGCAGACGCATGATGCGGGCGACGATGAACCAGGCGGCGACGCTGCCGGCGATCAGCGCGAAGATCGCGGTCGCAAGCCCAAGGATCAGATATTCGTAGCTGAAGGCGCGGATCAGCATGGCGCGCGTGGCGCCGAGCGTCTTCAGCACCACCGCGTCGTGGGTGCGCGCCCGGTTTCCGGCAGCAAGCGCCCCGGCAAGGACGAGGATCGAGGCGATGAGGGCGACGGAGGCGGCGGCGCGGATCGCGGTCGCCAGCTGCGCGACCAGCTGGTTGACAATATCGATCGCGTCCTTGACCCGCACGCTGGTGATCGTCGGATAGGTGTTGGTGACGGATTTCAGGATTGCCGCATCTTCGGCGGGCGTCGACGAGGGATCGGTCAGCGTCGCTAGCCAGGCATGCGGAGCGCCGCGAAATGTGTTCGGCGAGAAGACCATGACGAAATTGATCGACAGCGATTCCCATTCGACGCGGCGCAGATTGGCGATCTTCGCCGTGATGTTGCGGCCGAGCACGTTGACGGTGACGGTATCGCCGATCTTCAGGCCGAGCTCATGCGCCTCTTCCGAGGAGAAGGAAACGAGCGGCTCGCCGCTGTAATCCTTGTCCCACCAGCTGCCTTCGGTGAGGGCGGCGTTCTCCGGCAGGGTCTCGGCATAGGTGATGCCGCGATCGCCGTTCAGCACCCAGCGACCGGCCGCCGGCACGGTCAGTTTGCTGACGTCCTCGCCGTTGAAGGCGACGATCCGGCCGCGCAACATCGGCACTTCGACGAGCTTGCCCTGCGGCGCCTGCGCCTGGACGAGATCGCGGAATGCGCCGACCTCGGCGCTCTGGATATCGACGAAGAAAAAGTTCGGTGCGCCCTCGTTCATGCGGCCGGTCAGCTGCTGGCGCAGGTTGCCGTCGATCAGGGTCAGCGTCACCAGCAATGCCAGTCCGAGGCCAAGCGACAGCACGACCGAGGGCGTCAGTGCGCCGGGGCGGTGGATATTGCCGATCGCCAGCCGCAAGGCGGGTGAATTGACGCGCGGGCTGCGGCGCGCGAGCCAGGCGATCGCTGCTGCGACGAGGCGCAGGACGACGAAGGCGAAGACGATCGCACCGACGAAGACGACGGCGATGAAACGGTCATAGGCGGTCAGGATGGCAAGGCCGGCAAGGGCGGCCATGAAGAGCGTGGCAAGTAGCATATAGGGCCAGGAGGGCAGGCGGCGGGCCTCGAAGCCCTGCTCGCGGAAGAGGGCGGTCGCCGGCACTTCGCGGGCATGGCCGAGCGGCAGGATGGCGAAGGCCAGCGTCGTCAGGATACCGAAGAGCGTGGCGAGCAGCAGGGCGCCGGGATAGAGGGTCGGCGTCGTGGAGACCGGCAGGAATTGCGCCAGGAACTGCGCGGCGAAGATCGGCGACAACGCGCCGATGACGAGGCCGATGAGGATGCCGCCGAGGGCGATGATGGCGATCTGGAAAAGATAGATCAGGACGACGACCTGGGCCGGGGCGCCGAGACATTTGAAGGTGGCGATGGTCGTGCGCTTGGCATCGAGGAAGGCGCGCACGGCATTGGCCACGCCGACGCCGCCGACGATCAGCGCGGTGAGACCGACCAGCGTCAGGAACTGCGAGAAGCGGGTAATGTTTTCGGTGAGCGAGGGCGCTGCGCGATCGCTGGTGCGGATCGCCCAGCCGGCGGAGGGGAATTCCTTGGAGGCGCGCGCCTGGATGCCCGACATCGCGCCCTTGTCTTCCAGCCGGATCTTGTAGGCATGTTCGACCAGGCTTCCCGTCTGGATCAGCGCGGAGGCCTGGAGCGCCTGGCGGCTGACGAGCAGACGCGGCGCGAAACCGAAGCCTTCCGACAGCGCATCCGGCTCGGTTTTCACCGTGCCGGTGATGCTGAGCTTGACGTTGCCGAGCAGCAGTTCGTCGCCGAC